>Ga0164290_1000787_pt1 | contig 79359 bp, 62 predicted proteins | sample Micstemetagenome_FD_108782 | JGI IMG/M metagenome (GOLD analysis project Ga0164290, IMG submission 108782) | Contaminated culture microbial community from soil near Moab, Utah, USA - Microcoleus steenstrupii SON62 (Illumina Assembly) | ecosystem: Environmental > Terrestrial > Soil > Soil crust... | reverse complement strand
GAAGAGCCAGCGACGCCGGAAGCTGGTGGAGGAGTTCTTCGGGTGGGCCAAGACCGTGGCGGGGATGCGGAGGGCCAGGCACGTGGGACGCGAGAAGATCCGGCAGTGCTTCGAACTGGCCGCCGCGGCGTACAACCTCGTGCGAATGAACAACCTGCTGGCCGCGTGAAGGCTCCGGATCCGGCGAGTCCGCCACACGCCAAGCCCCAAGAGCCCCTCACGCCGCGCCCGTCTCGGCTTTGTTCAACGCCCTGCTAAGGCGGCACCGTTGATCACTACAGTTTTGTTATGCAAGGCAGGCGGCCCGATCACCATGTGCCACACATCCCCCGCCGCTTTGATCGGGTGATGCTGCTTCTCCTCGCACCCCCACCGCCCCTACCGCGCTCGGCACGCCCCCACTTCTCGCCTCACCCTAAAACCAGAGCCAAGGGTCGAGCGTGCGCCCATCTTTGTCGGCCGCGTTCCATCACCTATCAATCCGCCACGACAATCGCGAGCAGCCGATCCGTCGCGTGAATCTCGTTGATACGCACCATGGCATTGTCGGGCACCCGGATGCAGCCCATGGTCACGCCGCCGACCACGTCGTCTTGTCCAAATGTCCGCCCCGCGTGGACGCCCATCCCCGACCGGCCGGGGACGGTGAACACATGAATCCCCGAGCAGCCGTACGAACTCGCGTGGCAGGCGGGCGCGAGCCCCATCTCCGCGTGCGGGTTGGTGTGCGAATAGGTCCACATGCCCTTGGGCCACGCCCCTTTGGACAACCGCGCCGTCCGGTTGTGGGCGGGCCACGAGCCTTGCGGCACGCTCACGAAGTTGCCGGGCATGCCGCCCGCGAAAATCTCGATCTTGCCCGCCTTCCGCTCAAAGCGCAGCCATGACATGGTGACCCTCCCATCGATGGTGTGCTGCCCAGACCCGGATCGGTCCACAACTCCGCTTGGAGATCGCGCGATTCCCCCGGACACGCGGCCAGTGGCGAGTCTACCAAACTGTGCCGCAACCATCCATCCCTCAAGACGGATGGCCGTGGCGTTCCGCATCGAGAACCGCGAGGCAGGTTGCCTCTCGCGGGCCCGTCATCGCCTCACCGCTTGCGGCGGATGCTCATCATGCCGCCCGCCAGCAGCAGCCCCGCCAACCCCGGCGCCGGGATCGGCAAGTACGCGTCCGGGGCCCACGTCGCGCCCGACGCACGCTGCGTGCCGTCGGCCAGAGCAAAGGTGAACGACCGGTCATAGACGCCGGTGCTGATGTTGTAGCCGAAGATGTTGACGGTGCTCGACCCCGGCGTCTGCTGCGTGATCCACGCGCGTCCGCCGCCGATCGCCAGCCCGTCGATCTGCGTGAACCCGGCCGGGAAGTCGGCGATCTTCACCATCGCGCCGCTGCCGAACGCATCCACGGTATAGATCGCTCGCTGATACGAGCCGCCGGTGGCCGTCGTGTCTGTGCCGTTGGTCACCCAGAACTTGCCGTCGGCGGCGTTGTAATCAATGCCGCCGAACTGAAGCGTGCCCGAGAGGGTGCCAACGCCGGTCGGATCCGTCCACAGCGAAGTCATGACACATCGCCCGCCCGAGTCGGGCGTGGTGTTAATGCGATAGATGCCGCGCTTGAACACCGTGCTGCCAAACGAGGTCGAGCCGTAGAGCTGGCCGTTGGCCCACGCGAGCCCATCGACGCCGGTCGCCGTAAACGTCACGCTGTCGTTGGTGCGGAACATGCCGCCGATGAGCGTCGTGGGCGTGCCCACGCTGCCGTAGTTCCACACGTTCAATCGGGCGGCGTCGTTGGTGTACAACTTGCCGTTGACGGTGTCGGCGGCCATGCCGTTCACCTTCTTCTGGGCCGCGGAGTTCCACAGCGTCGTCGTCGTGCCGCTGTTGATGTCCAGATACACGGCGGCGGGATTGGTCACCGTCGTCGAAGTGGTGCCGAACACCAACTGGGCCGAGGCGTGCGAGCAAAAACCAGCCGCGAGGGCGGCGGAAGCGGCAACAGTCATACGCATGTCTTGTCTCTCCTGGTCCAAAGCCAAACACAGTAACCCAAGGCGTGTCGCGCGAGGCGGATCGCACGGCACTCCGACAGATCATCGCCCACGCGAGGCACACTTCTCGCCGGCGACGACCACGCGCGAGACTATCACGCCCCACACTCGCCGCAAAGCGAAAACCCAAGAAACATGTCGTCATCCGCGCCAACCTGCACCACCGCGATCCAACACCAACAACGCCGCAAGGAGAATGTTGTGTATCGCAACCCGCCGCGCGTTGCCGCCCCGTGTCGCACCATTCGCCCCCGCAACAATGCCGCGTGTCCGCCGACCTGCCCATCCTCTTCGAGCACCCGCGCTTCGTCATCGTCGACAAGCCCGCGGGCGTGCTGAGCGTCCCCGGCAAAGGCGAGCACAAGCGCGACTGCGTCGTGCAGCGTGTGCATGATCGCTACGACACACCCCGCCGCCACGGGCTCGACCCCGGCCAACTCATCGTCCATCGCCTCGACATGGACACCTCGGGACTGATGGTCGTGGCCCTTGACCCCGACGCCCAGCGCGAACTCTCGATGCAGTTCGAGCAGCGCGTGCCGCGCAAGGCCTATGTCGCCCTCGTCGAAGGCATCGTCGAGGCCGACTGGGGCGTCATCGACCTGCCGATGCGTCTTGACATCGACAACCGCCCGTTCCAAATCATCGACCACGTCCACGGCCGCCACGCGCTCACCCGTTGGCAGGTCATCACCCGCGAGGTCGATCGCACCCGCATCCGCTTCGAGCCCGTCACCGGACGCAGCCACCAACTCCGCGTCCACGCCAAGCACGGCCTGGGTCACCCGATCCTTGGCGATGTGCTCTACGGCGACGTCAGCAACGCGCCGCGACTGATGCTCCATGCCGCCGAACTGAGTTTCATCGAACCCGGCAACGCGCGGCGACTGGAGTTCGTGAGCACGCCGCCGTTTTGATCCGCGCGAGTGGCCTACGCCCTTGTCACGATCGCCGTCATCGGCCCATCCCCCGCCATCGGCTTCGACTCATCGAGCATCGCGTCGCGCGTCGGCTCATTCTCATTCGTCGGACCATCGCAGATCAGCGCGTCGTCGAGGAACACGCGCCGCGCATCCGCCCGCGAATAATCGACTGAATCCGGCCAGGCCGGGCAATACCCCAGCCCGCGCGCGTTGAATCGCGAGGCACCGGGCGCTCCCTGCATCCGCGCGATCGCTCCAATCGGCTCGTCATGATCGGCCGGTTCCACTCGCTCGGTGGGCATCGCATACGACACCGACTCAAGCCGCGGCATGTTCGCGGCCCGAGACACCAGCATCGGCTCGACCGCGTCCGGCGTAGCCCGATCGCCACCAACAGTCGTCCCGCACCCCGCGCTCATGTTCATCGCGATGTCGAGCATCGGCCGATCGAACATCCCGATGCGCACCAGGACACCATCGCTTGTCGTGCCAAGCGCGAGCCTCACCGGCCCGATTGCACGCTCGCGGTGAAACGCGCTCGCATACGACACCAGCGTCCGCGCGATCGCGCCGAACGCGTCACCCGCGGACGCCTGCCCGTCTTCCGTCTCCACCGGCAGTACACGCATCATCGACAACGGCGCACCCTGCGGCTCAATTTCCTCCACCGGCGTTGCGCCGACGCCCGCCAATCGCCCGCACACCACCGCGCCCACCACGCCGACGATCGCCAACGCCGCGACCGCGCGGTTGGAGAGCGTGCCGTCGCCCGACACCACCGCTCGGCGCTGCTCCATTGAGTCGCCCGTCGGTCGGCCGCACAAAGAAGTTGAGATTGATCGTGGATTCATGGGCTCTGTCCCTGAACGCAGCGAAGAATGGAGGGCCACAGCGAACCATCAGTCGTCCCCCACGGACGCACCGAACCAACGATCGGCACACGTGCCCGCGACCCCTGCTTCATTGGTCGAGATGCGCGAGAACAAGTTCCACGTCACAGAAAGAGAAAAGTGACTTCGCAACAACCTGAGAACACAACTTCAGACCACCCACCCGGCGACACCCTCGCGTCGCACTCCCTCGCCACCTTTCTTGGGAATCTCGCCGCCAAGATTCCAGCCCCCGGCGGCGGGGCCTCCGCGTGCCTCACCGGGGCCATCGCCGCCGCCCAGGCCCGTATGGTCGTCGCCTTCTCGCTCAACAAGAAAACTCTCGCCGAGCACCAGGCACTGCTCGCCGACGCCGACGCGCGGCTCGCCCGCGCCACAGAGCTCTTTCTGAATCTTGCGGACGAGGACGCGCGGGCTTATTCATACCTGAACGAACTGGAGCGATTGCCCGCCGGCGACCCGCGCCGCGACGCCCTTCCTGCCGCTCGCACGATGGCGACCGATGTGCCTCGCGCCAGCGTCGCCGCCGCCGGAGAAGTGCTCCGCGTTATCGAACCTCTGGTCGGCAAGAGCAACCCGCACCTGCGCAGCGATCTGGCGATCGCCGCGGTGCTCGCTCGTGCCGCGTGCGAGAGCGGCGCATGGAATGTGTGGATCAACACCCGCTCGTTGCCCGACGCCGAGCGTGCCGCGATCGACGCCGAACTCGACCACGCCAAGCACGACGCCGCCGGTCGCGCGTCGCGCATCGAGCACGCGAGCCGAGGGTGATCGACGGTCACTCCTCGTCGTCGGCGCGATCCTGTTTCTCTTCGAGCCACAGCATCTGGATGCGTTCGAGGATTTTCTCATTGACCGGATGGCCGGGCTCTTCCTTGAACCGGGACAGCTGTTGGACCATCTCGCGCAGTTGCGGGAATCGCAGCGTCAGCGGGTCGACCTTCCGATGCGCGTCGGCGAGAGCCTCGGCGATCTGGTCAACCTCAAGCCAACCGAATGTGTCGCGATGCTGCGCCATGACGCCTTCGCCAAATCAACCGCCGCCAACACGCGGCATCCTCTTTCGCCGAATGCGAAGTGCCTCGTGCCCAGTGCCTTGTCAGTGCGGCACTTCCTTCACCGCATTGCGATTCCACGCCGGGACGCGCACCACGATCGGGCCATGGCCCTTGAGGTCACACTGGCACGACAAGCGGCTGTTGCGTTGCAGGCCCGGGGCTTCCTCGACGCGATCCTCCTCAGCTTCGGTCGATTCGCTGAGGTCCTTGTTGCCTTGCTCGATGTGGACGTGACACGTCGAACACGCGCAGACGCCGCCGCAGGCGTGCTCGATGTTGATGTTGTGCTCCAGCGCGAGTTCGAGGATCGACTGCCCGCGCGAGCCCTTGACCTCAATCACGTTGCGGTCCAGCCCCATCCCCTCGGGGTCTTCGAGGTGAAACTTCACGGGGATCACGGCCGGGTTGGCCACTTTGTCGATCGGACGGATGTGCATGCGAACTCCGAAATGAAGAGATGCCATGGTACGCGACGGCATCGGCACCCGCGCTCGCAGCGATCGCGCTCGTGAACAGACCGCAACCAATACCGGTCAAAAATATCTGGTATTACCAAGTCCGATTTGCCCTCCCGATTCCTATCCTTGCCGGCGTGACCACCGCTCCGACAAGCCCGACCGCGATGACCGCCACGGCCACGAGCGAGATGCGCGCGGGCATCGCCCAGCCAGAGATCGAGCTCTCGGTCGTCGCCCCCGCGCACAACGAGCAGGACAACATTGACGAACTGGTGCGGCAGGTCGGAGCGACTCTCTCGCCGCTGAAGATCGCCTTCGAGTTCGTCATCGTCGACGATGGCTCGATCGACCAAACCCGGGCGCGGATCGCGGCATTGATGCCCACGCACGCGTGGCTGCGCTGTGTGGCGATGAGCCAGACGCCGCCGGGCAAGGGCAACGGCCAGTCGGCGGCGTTTCACGCGGGCTTCCGCGCCTGCCGCGGGCGACTCATCGCGGTGCTCGACGCCGACCTCCAGAACGACCCCGCCGACTTGGCGATGATGCTGGAGACTCAGCGGCGCGAGAACGCGGACTTGGTGCAGGGCGACCGCTCGCACGCTCGCAAGGACAATCTGGTTCGTCGCGTGGGTTCGATCGTCGGGCGTGTGTTCCGCCGCACCCTGCTGGGCGATGACGTGCGCGACACGGGGTGCTCGCTGCGGGTGATGAAGCGCGAGTTCGCACTGCGCCTGCCGCTGGAGTTCCGCGGCATGCACCGCTTCATTCCAGTGACGATCGCCCACCTGGGCGGGAAGGTGGTGCAGGTGCGGGTGAACCACAGGCCGCGCGTCGCCGGGGAAACGAAGTACGGCATGGGCGTGCTGACGCGCGCGTGGCCGGGACTCGTGGATCTGTTCGCCGTGCGCTACATGCGCAATCGGCGACGGCCGACGACGAGCATCGAACTGCCGCGGTCCGGCGCGGCCCACGCGCGCGATTCGAGACCACCCACATGAGCACCCGAACATGAACACCCGAAAGCGTGTGAAGTGGGAACCGGGCGCGCTGATGGTGCTGGTGCTGTTCCTGGGTTTCTGGCTCGCGCTGGGGCCGAGCAGTTGCACCAGCTATGACGCCAAGCCCGGCGCGACGACCACAAAACTTCTCATCGCCGACACCCGCGGCGTGCTGGAAACGTGGAAGAACCCCGACTCGGGCGCGTTCGAGTTCCGCGTCTTCACGCGCGACGGGCATGTCTCGCCGCCCTTCGATGAGGCCGCCCTCCGCGAACGCTTCGGCGAGAGCGTCGTCGCCAACGCGACCGCGCAGCGTGCCAACGCGCTGTTTCGCCTCCTGGGCATCACCAGTTGGGCGGGCGTGGTGTGGGTGGGCATCGGCTTCCTCGGTCAGGGCGTGTTCGCAAGCCGCTTCCTCGTGCAGTGGCTGGTGAGCGAGAAGCGCCGTCAGGCCGTCATCCCCGAGAGTTTCTGGTGGATGAGCCTCATCGGCGGCGTCGCGCTCTTTGCCTATTTCGTCTGGCGACAAGACCCCGTCGGCGTGCTCGGTCAGTCGTCGGGCGTTGTGGTCTACGCACGCAACCTGCGGCTCATCTACAAGCAACGCCGGCGTGCCGAGCGCGAAGCACCCGAAGGCGCGTTCAACGCGGAGTGACGACCGGCATTGAAGTGCCTGGCGCAACTGGTGCCCCGGGCGACAGTAACCTTGCCCCGCTCGCATGATCGACTTCAAACGTCAGATGCACGGCGTCGCCGACATTCATGCCACCCTGCGGCATCTTCTTGCTGGGCACTCGCACCACACTTGAGGAGTTGGAAGCCGCCTGCTCGGGCGTCTGCACGACCAGCGTCCAGAATGGATCGCCGTCGGCGTCGGGCTTGGCCGAGATGACCCGCGCATCAACGCCGGCGTTGAGCGCATCCTCGTTGATCGCTGGCGGCTTGAGCAGCGTCGTACGCAGGATGACGATCGCACACATGAAGTAGAGCACGATGCCGGTCACGTCGACGAGTGTCGCGACGAACGGCGTGCTGCTGCTCGCGGGGTCGAGCCTGCACTTCTTGAGGATGAACGGCAGCATGGCGCCCATGATCGAGCCCCACGTCACCACGAAGATCAGCGTGAGCGAGATCGTCCAGCCCAGGATCGTGTAGTGGCGCATCACATCTTCATCGTGGAACCAGCCCATCCAGCCAAAGAGGTTGATGCGGAAGAGGCCGATCGCGCCGATCACCAGGCCGAGCATGCCCGCGACCGCGAGTTCTCGGCGCAACACTCGCCACCAATCGCTGATCTCGATCTCCTTCAGCCCCAGAGCACGGATGACGAGCGTACTCGCCTGCGAACCCGCATTGCCACCGGAGGAGATGATCGCGGGGATGAACGCCGCCAGGATCGCCGCTCGCTTGATCTGATCCTCAAACGCGGCGATGGCGTTGCTTGTGAGTAGTTCGCTCATGAACAGAAGCGCGAGCCAGGGGATGCGCTTCTTGAAGAGGCTCAGCACGCTGGCCTGCATGAACGGCTCTTCCAGTGCCGCCACGCCGCCCATTCGCTGCATGTCCTCGGTGGCTTCCATCTGGGCCACGTCGGCAACGTCGTCGTGCGTGACGATGCCGATAAGCGAACCGCGGCTGTCGACCACCGGCAGGGCGACGCGGTCATAGCGTGTCAGCATTTCGACCGCCTCACGGCGATCCAGATCCGCGCGGAGCGTGACGAACTGATGGTTCATCAGGCTTTCGATGGTCTGCGTCGGCTCGGCGAACAACACCTGCCGCAACCGCAGATCATCGATCAGTTTGCCATGCTCATCGACAACGTAGATCACATTGACCGTCTCGGCGTCGCGCCCGTGGCGTCGAATGTGTTCCAGCGCCTGCGCCACCGTCCACTCTCGCTTGACGCGCACATAGTCGGGCGTCATCAGTCGCCCGACGCTGCGCGCCGGATACCCCAGAATCGCTTGCGTCGCCTGTCGCTCGGTGGGGCTCAGCGACGCGACCAGACGCGCCGCCACTTCCTCGGGCAGTTCATCCAGCAGGCGGGCGCGATCGTCGGCGGGCATGTCCTCGACGATCCGAACCGCCGCCTCGTTGCCCAGACTCGCGATCAACTCCTGCTGCTTCTCGGCGCTCAAATAGGCAAAGCACGCCGCCGCGTCGTCGCGATGCAGAAAGCGAAAGGCGACCGCCGCGTCCTTGGGCTCCAGTTCGGTCAAGATGTCGGCGACGTCGGCGGGTGGCAGCGTGTGCAGTGATTCGCGCAACTCGGTGAACAACCCCTCGCGGATGCACTCACGAACTTCGGGCTCCAGAAGTTGGGCTGTGGGGTTCACGGGCAATCAAAGCCCCGCCGCCCGCGCGGGACGAGAAGACGCCGACGAAAAACCGGAGCAAATCACCGGATCGTCTGATGGCACCCACCCGCAAACGACGCCGACTCATTCACTTGGGCTGCTGATTGATCCATCGCTCCACGCGGGCCTCCAGCACGTCGAGCGGAATGGCGCCCGCGCCCAACACCATGTCGTGGAATGCGCGGAGGTCAAACACGCCCTCGCCGACAAAGTGTTCCGCACGGGCACGCAGTTCACGGATCTTCAGTTCGCCGATCTTGTACGAGCACGCCTGTCCAGGCCAGCCGATGTACCGATCGACCTCGGCGACGACATTGTGCCGCGTGAGGGCCGAGTTGCGGAGCATGAAGTCGATCGCCTGTTGCCGCGTCCAGCCCTTGGCGTGAATCCCCGTGTCCACGACGAGTCGACAGGCTCGCCACATCTCAAACGTCAGCCGCCCGAAGTCGTCGTACGGATCGGTGTACAGCCCGCGCCCTCGCTCACCCTCGGTCGTCACTTCCAGCCCCAGTCGCTCGGCATAGAGCGCCCAGCCTTCGACAAACGCCTCGAACCCGCCGAGCCGACGCAACGGATGCACGTCTTCGAGCTCATCCTGCAGCGCAAACTGCAAGTGATGCCCCGGCACGGCTTCGTGCAACGTCAGCGCGATCATCCCCCACCTGGGCCGCTGATCCAGCGCGTATGTATTGACGAGGAACGATCCCGCGATGCCGCCCTTGAGCGAGCCGTAGTTGTAATACGCCGTGGGCGCGGTCGGGGCCATGAACGCGGGCATCTCTCGCACCCCGTAGGAGTTCCGCGGCAGTTTTCCAAACAGCGTCGGCAACGCCGCGTCGATGCGCTTGGCGATGTCGCGATAGCCGCGGAGAAGTTCTTCCTTGTCGGTGTAGTAGAATCGCGGATTGTCTCGCAGGTCGTTCACGAACGCGGCAAAGAGCTCGTCGCCTTTGAGCGCACCCTTCTGCGGCTCTCGCTCCGCAAAGTCCGTCCGCGCGATCACCTCAAACATCTCCGCACGAATCCGCGCGACCTCCTTCACGCCGATCTGGTGAATCTCCTCGGGCGTCAGATCGGTCGTGGTGCTTGCACGCACACGGAAGGCATACAGCGCGTCGCCATCGCGGGCTGCCGACGCACCGATGCTTTCGCGGCAGGCGGGCACATACTCATCCCGCAGGAAGTCGGCGAATCGCGTGAAGGCCGGGATCACGCCGTCGCGCACCGCCGCGAGCGCGGCCTCGGCATTCTCATGATTCGGACGAGCGATGAATGGCCTGTAGAACGCCGACAGCCGCGGATTGTCGATCAGCCCCGGCGCACACTGCGCACGCGCGATCTCCTCACTCCGCGCGAGGATCACCCGTGGCGGGACCCGACCCGCCTTCATCCCCTCACGCATCAGCAGCACGCAATCGTCGATGAACTTCGGCAGTTTCTTCAGTCGCACCGCCCACGAGGCCAACTGCGCGTCGGTCTTAATCGGCATCTGATCCACAACCTGCGGCAAATCAATGTGCGGCCCATTCAGCGCACTGATGACGTACTGCTCCAGATGCAGGTCCGCCGCAAGGAGATCATCCGTGAGCATGCGACGAAGCAGATCGCGATCAATCTTTTCATCGTCGGTCAGCGCCTCGAGCGGAATCCGCTCGAGGCTTCGCAGCAGCCGGCGCTTGAACGCGACGCGCTCAGCGATCCCGTCCGCCGAGGCGTCGGGCACGGCATCCTCGAACCCGGCCGCGCCCATCATCGACGCGCGAAACGGGTCGGCGGCGTAGACCGTCTGCAGATAGCCGTCCATCATCCCGCGCAGCCCGTCCGACGGTCCATCGGAAAGCCGAAGAAAGACAGACGACGACTTCGGTGCCGCCAACGCGGGTTCACCCGCTTCGATCGCTTGCCCCCTCGCCTCTTCGGGCGCCAACGCGCCCATCACACATGGAATCGCACCCACCCAAGCGACGAAAGTCCGCGGCTTCATGCGCCGATTCTCACCGGTCGGCGGCGATGCCGCAAGCACGCCACTCATGCAACCCCGACCCTCGACGCGGCACGCCCGAGCGGGGTACTATTGTCGTTCACAACACCGACGCGCGAGCCATCGCACGAGCGGTCTTTGTTTGGGGCATGGTGTAACGGTAGCACAACTGACTCTGGATCAGTTTGTCTAGGTTCAAATCCTAGTGCCCCAGTTGATACGCCTTGTTTGAAAACATGAGTTTCACGCCACCGACCCCGCCCTCGCGGGGTCGCTGCGTTTCTCGGCCGCGCTCACAATGCACCGAAAACGAAAAAGCCCCCGAGGCGGGAACCTCGGGGGCGGTGTGTGTCTGACGTCAGATCAGGGAACACTTCACATGACGGCACGGGCCGTCATGTCTGGACACTGGGGCTTAGCAGCCGCCTTCGAACGCCGCGACGAAGTCGTCGAAGTCGGTGAAGTCAAGGAAGCCGTCCCCGTTGAAGTCCGAGGTGCAGTCGCCAGCCTCGAACGCCGCCACGAACGCGTCGAAGTCGGTGAAGTCGAGGAAGCCGTCCCCGTTGAAGTCCGACGCGCAGGTCGGGCTGTTCACGACGACGTACTGGTTGCCGGCGATGGCGTCAAAGCTCAGCGTTTCCGGGTCGGCCAGGTTGCCGGTGCCGGTGGGCAGGCCGCCGATGACCTGGTTGGACATGAAGTTGCGATCGCCGTTGGTGATGAAGCCGGTGACCTTGATGTCCGAGGTGCCGTCCCAGCCGAGTTCGGCCAGGTCGATCTGGAACTCCATGCCGGTGGTGACGGCCGAGGGGCAGTTCACCGCGTCACCGCTGACGCCGTCGATGTTGCTGTTGTTCATCGAGACCTTGACGAGGCCAGCCGCGGGCGGGACGGGCGCGCCGGGGTTGGCGACGACCGCTTCACCGGCCTTGCGCGGGGCGTAGTTGGTGTAGATGTTGGCCTTGTTGCCGTCCTGGCTGTCGATCTGCGTGCCGTTGTAGGACACGGGGTTGTTGGTGCTCTTCGCACCGCCCGCGTACGCGCCGTAGTCGAGCGCTTCGTCGTTGAAGCCGCGGAGCGCGCCGTTGGTGCGGAGGACGGCCGCGTTCGAGTAGTTCTCGATCGGGCTGCCGCCACCCTGATAGGACGCCCAGTAGTCGGCCTCGAAGCCGGCGTCGAACGTCAAGCCGCCAAGGCCGTTGTTCAGGCTGCCGAAGTCGATGTCGGGGTTGGTCGCGAGCATTACGGGCTGGCCGCCCGGCATGCAGTCGATGAGCAGGCTGAACTTGTTGAAGTTGGTCTGGAGGTTGCCGGTGACGAGCAGGTTGAGCTTGCCGCCGGAGATGTTGGCGAACAGGCCGTCGATTTCCGAGCCGCCGGCGATGTCCACGTCACCAGCCGCGGGCGGGCAGATGGCCGCGACGCCAGCGGTGTTGGTGTTGTTGATGTCGATCGCGATGCCGTAGGTGTTGCTGCCACCGGCGAGCGTGCCGCCCGTGCCGGGGTTCGCGCTGCCGAGGTAGCTGCCGGTGTTGGTGAGCAGTTCAGCGAGGTTCGGATAGAACGTCGCCGGGCCGCCGCCGAGGCCGAAGGTGATGTAGTGGGTCGCGCTGAAGCCCGCGTCGAACGTCAGGCCATTCGTCGCGTTGTTGCCCTGCATGCGCTGGAGCGACTGGAAGTCGACATCGGGGAAGGTGTCGCCCTGGGCGAGCTTGTTGAAGCCGCTGCCGCTGCCGTTGTCGATGAACAGTTCGAGCTTGCTGAAGTCGCTGTTCAGGTTGCCGGTGATGATGACGTTCAGGTTGGTGCCGTCGCTGTAGGCGTAGACCGCGTTGAACTCTGAACCGTTCGCCGTGTCGACCACGCCGCTGTTCGCGTCGCCGGCCGAGGTGCGGTTGGTCTGGAGGGCCTTGGCCGCGCCATACGCCGCGTCCTTGGTGCCGTCGACGGTCGCGGCAGCGCCGGAGGCCGCCGTCGCGACCGTCACAAACTGGTTGCCGGTGATCGAGGCGAAGTTCACGTTGCGCGGCTCGCCGAGCGCGCCGCTGAGTGCCGGGAGGCCGCCGAGCACTTGGTTGCTCACGCCGCCGTGGCCGCTGTTGTTCATGAAGGCGCAGATGCGAACGTTCGCGCCATAGGTGCCGAGGGCCGCGAGCGGAATCTTGAACTCAACGCCCGTGGTCACCGCAGCAGGGTCGCCGCCGAGGGTGTTGGGGTTACAGGTCAGGTCCGGCACCGTGTCGCCGAAGCCCGTGGGGACGTTCTGCGACCAACGGATCGAGCCGTAGGCGGCGTCCTTCGAGCCGTCGATGGTGATCTGGGCGTTGACCGTGCCGGCAAGGGCGGCAACTAACGCGGCGGAGCAAAGAGCAGTCTTCTTCATCTCACGATCTCCCTACATCTGTGGATTCACTGGGAACCCGATGGACACACCTGCCCAAATCGCAAACCCGCCCGCGGCAACGTCTTCCGGCACATGCCAGAAGGCACGAGATCGCCGCGCAAGCAAAAGCGAAGTTGTCGATCGACCTCGTCGTGGCGGCGTGAGATGCTTCCCGGAATCTCGCCGCGAGGTCTGGGCACTGTAACTGTACCACATGACCCACGGGTCTTGCGAGGAAAATTCGGCGATTGCTGCGCAAAATCAATGGTCCGGCTCCCGTCCGTACCCGGTCTGTACGGTGTTCTCGGACCATTCACGCGCATTCGGACGGGCGGCACGCCTGAGCGGGCTTTGACGCTTGCGCGTATGCCTTTGCCGAGCCCCGGTTCACCCCCCACTGTCAAGGCTTGCCAAGACAAACTCAGACCGGCCACCCGAGCAAAACGCCGGGTGCCGGGGTCTTCGCCTTGAAAAGGGAACCTCCGCGTCCGATGTTTGGTATACTTCTCCTGAGAACGCTCGCCCATGGTTGTCGCCGGGCGTTCTGACGCGGGTCGCGCGCTGAAACGCTACAAGATCGACTGAAACGCTTCAACAAGTCTTGACGATTCAGCCCGCGGCACGGTAGTCTTGAGACATTCTCAGCCCGGGGGGGCCGCCAAGGCCCCGGCCACGAATTGCACCCGGACCCCAAAACCCCCATCTTTTCTGAAGGGAAGGTCGGCCATGATGGTCCGTCGTTTCGGTCGTCGCGCGTTCACGCTCATCGAGTTACTCGTCGTCATCGCGATCATCGCGTTATTGATCGGCATCCTGCTGCCCGCCCTCGGCAAGGCACGAGCCGCCGCTCAGCAGGCACGCTGCTTGAGCAACGTGAAGCAGATGGGCTTGTCCATGACGATGTACGGAAATGAGTTCAAGGGCTGGTATCCCGTCGTGAACACGACCGAATTCGGTAAGCCGCAAGTTGCGCGCGGTGCCAACATCGACGAACAGAAAATGTACGGCGGTCTCGCCGGCTTCTTCAGTCTGAATCAAGAAGGCGACGGGACGGACAGGGGTTACTTTGGCTTCGCAGATCCGAACGACTCGACCATCCGTTACTATCGTGACCGCAAGACCCTGCCGCTGATGCCCAACTATGTCTCCGGCTTCGGCGTGCTGTCGTGCCCGGCGGACAAGGAAGATCGTTGGTACAGAGCGTCAAAATTCTACGCGGCCCAGTCCTTCTACGGCGGCGAGTCGTATCCCGACCCCAACAGCACCGAAGTGAAAGTGAAGAGGCCCAAAGCTCCGGCCGGTGCCAACGAAATTATAATGTACAACATCAGCTACATGTATATTGCCGGATTCAAAACCGACGATTCCAGACTGATTAGTCCTGCCCCTATGTTTGGGGATGAAACCAACGGCTTTGATGTCAGCACCAAAGCGTTCTACGGTGGTGGCGGGTCTGATTCCAACATCTCAGCACTCAAGGCCGGTGCCCGTGACAAAGGCTACTACGGCAAAGTCGACAACCACGGTGCCGATGGCGGATGCTGGGTTTTCTCGGACGGCCACGGCGAGTTTGTGCAGAGCCGAATTCAAGATGTCTTCTTCTCCGACAATGGCTCGCCCAAGTCTGTCAACGCCATCGATAAGACCTACAGCCGTTTCATCCAGTCGCTCGACTGAGCAGTATCATCAACACCATACAACGAGTCTCAAATACTCGAGATTCGGTGTACCTGTCTCTTTGCCGCGTGGGGGCGTCTCGTCCATCGCGGCAGCGACGTAGACTCTCGCCGTGACTTCAAGCCCCGCTGATTCCGTGCAGCCCGCCAAACCGTCCAAGCCGCTCTGGCGGCGTCTCTTTGGCGCGCAGGAGTCGGGGCTGGTGATCGTCATCGCCTTGGTCATGGCCGCCCTGACCGTCTTTGGCGGGACCAAGCCGGGCAACCTTGAACGCATCCCGCTGGGTCCGGGCGTCACCGCCGTCGACGGCAGCGGCGATGTGCTCACCATCGTCGGCGATGCCGCCCTCCGCGATCAACTCGTCAAGGTCTACGGCACATCCGCCGACGGCCCGCTCGCAATCAAAGTCGGCGATCAGGTGACGCGGATCAACGTCGCGACCAATCCGCGCGTGACCGGCGATGACGCCGAGCGGCAGTTGCTGGTGCGCCGGACGATCAACAAGTTCCTGGACATCAACAACATTGTGCTGGTGGCCAAGAATGCGAGTTTCATCGCGATCATGGCCGTGGGCATGACCGCCATCATTATCATGGGCGGGATCGATCTGTCGGTGGGCTCGGTGTACGCCTTGGCGGCGGTGATCGGGGCGATCGCGCTGCGGAAACTGCACGCCGACTCGCCCGACGCGGGCACGCTGGCGTCGTTGAGCACGGGGCTGTTCGTGTGCTGCGGGCTGGGCGCGTTGTGCGGCGCGTTCAACGGCGCGATGATCGTCGGCCTGCGCGTCCACCCATTCATCATCACGCTGGGCACGATGGCCATTTTTCGCGGGCTGGTGTTCATCCTGACCAAGGGCGAGTCGATCTCGGATTTCTCGCCCTCGTTCACCAAGGGCTTCTTCAAGGCGGAGATCGGAAACGGTCTGTATCCGGTGCCGATCTTTGTGATGGTGGCCGTGGTCGCCGTCGGCGTGTTCATGCTGGCGCGGACGGTGCTGGGTCGACGGTCCTACGCCATCGGCGGCAATGAGACGGCCGCCGTCTATGCCGGTGTGCCCGTCGGTCGCGTCAAGATCATCTTCTACACGCTGTGCGGCTTGCTCGCGGGGTTGAGCGCGTGCGTTTACCTGGGCTATCTCGGCGCGGCCGAGCCGGGCGCGGGACAGGGATACGAACTCAGCGTCGTCGCGGCGACCGTCATCGGCGGGGCGTCGCTCTCGGGCGGGCGCGGCAGCGCGGCCGGGGCGATGCTCGGCGCCATCCTCGTCGAACTCATCAACAACGCGATGGTGATTCTGGAGATCGACCAGTCGTACACGCAGATCGTCATGGGCACGGCGATCATCGCCGCCGTGGTCGTCGACCAGGCCAAGGGCAAGTTGACCGTGCGGGGCAAGTAAGGTTTTTGTGGGCATCGATCTCTGAGCGAGGCCGTGCGTATAGACCAAGAGCGAAACGGCCCGGCTCGGAGATTCGGGCCACGGCAAAAAGCAACCAACACGCACGGCGCGAAGTGCCGGGCGTCACAAGGCCCGTGCCCGGGGGGAGATACTCGGGCGTGGATGAAGTGTCGACAGATTTGGAGCACAGCACATGGCTACGCAGTGGACTCGTCGGGCGTTCTCTCTGGTCGCGGTTGCCACCCTCGCGTTAGGCGCGGGGTCGGCGATGGGCGGCGAGCAGGTGAAGGAGTATCAGTTCGGCGTCATCGCCAAGAGCCAGAGCAACCCGGTCTTCCAGGCCGCCCGCACCGGCGCGATGGACGCCGCCGCCGATCTCTCGAAGAAGCACGGCATCAAGGTGAGCGTCAACTGGCGCACGCCGACGAACGAAGACGCCCAGAAGCAGGCCGAGTTCGTTGAGAACCTCGCCAGCCAGGGTGTGGACGGCATCGCGGTCTCCTGCACCGACGCAAACGTGCTGACGGCGGCGATCGATGACGCCGTGAGCAAGGGCGTGCCGGTCGTGACGTTCGACAGCGACGCGCCCAAATCCAAACGCTTCGCCTACTACGGCATCGACGACGTCGAGGCCGGTCGCAAGGTGATGGCCGAGCTCGTCAAAGCGATGGGCGACAAGGGCGGCACGGTGGCGATCCTGGGCGGCAACCAGAACGCGCCGAACCTGCAGGCCCGTATCAAGGGCGTGAAGGAAGAGGCCGCCAAGCACGCCAACATCAAGATCAAGGACACCTACTACCACAAGGAAACCGCCAACGACGCGGCCGCCATGGTCCAGCAGGTGCAGACCAGCAACCCCGAGATCGCGGGCTGGGCGATGGTGGGCGGCTGGCCGCTCTTCACGCAGAACGCGCTCGACGGCGTGTATGACAAGGCCAAGGTCACCTCGGTCGACGCGCTCCCCGAGCAGATCGAGTACGTCAAGAAGAACCAGGTGCAGGCGCTGATCGTGCAGGACTGCTACGGCTGGGGCTACCAGTCGGTGATGATGCTCTTCGACAAGGTCCACAACAACAAGACCCCGGAGAAGGTCGTCAACAACTTCGAGCTCAAGGTCTGCTCGCCCGCCAACGCGGCCGAGTATGACGGCTTGTGGAAGAAGTGGCTGGGCAAGAAGGACGACGCGGCCAAGGACGAGAAGAAGGCCAAGTAATCACACATGAACGCGTCGCCCGCGGGAAGCCGCGGGCGATGTCTTGACGGAAAGAGAAGCGGCCGAGTGGCCAAGTGACGAAGTGGCACAGTGCCGCGTGCGTCGAACCACACTCCGCCACTGTGCCACTCGACCACTTTGTACCATGCCCGGCGTGACGCTTGAAAAACCGATCCTGCTCCGCGCGGAGGGCATCTCCAAGCGCTTCGGCGTCACGCAGGCGCTCGACGATGTCTCCGTCGCGTTTCGCGCCGGCGAGGTCCACGCCCTGATGGGCGAGAACGGCGCGGGCAAGAGCACACTGGGCAAGGTCATCGCCGGCCTGCACAAACAGGACACCGGCGCGGTCACGATCTACGACGACGGCAACGCACGCGTCCTGAAGCCCGGCTCGATCGATGACGCCTTTGAAGCGGGCATCCGCATCGTGCATCAGGAACTGGCCCAGTGCCCGAACCTGACCGTGGCGGAGAATCTGTGCCTGCACGACATGCCGCGCACGGCGTGGCGCACGGTTGATCGCCGCGCGATGAACGAACGTGCCGCGAAACTGGTGCATCGTTTGGATTCGGGAATCGATGTCGCCGCGCCGCTTGGTGCGCTCGCGCCTGGTCGTCGCCAGATCTGCCAGATCGCCGCGTCGCTCGATGAACGCGCCGGCCACGGCGGGTCCGGGCCGCGCGTCATCGTTTTCGACGAACCCACGAGTTCGCTCTCGATCGCCGAAGCGGATCGGCTGCTGGAGATCACGCGGAAACTGGCCGCCGACGGGCTGACGATCATTTATGTCAGCCATCGCATGGGCGAGATATTCGCGTGCTGCGATCGCGTGAGCGTGCTGCGCGACGGCAAGTTCGTCGCAACCTCAGACATCAAGAGCATCGATGAGCCCACGCTGGTCGAGCAGATGATCGGGCGGCGACTGCAAACGCCGACGGCACGAATCAGGAACGGCGGGCACAACCCAAGCGACAACGGGGGAGAGGCCGCGGCGCTGCGCGAGTTGGCCAACGGCGACGGCACGCCCCACGCGCCGCCGGGCAAAGTGTTGCTCGAAGTCGACGGCATCACCTCTCAGGGCCGACTTGCGAACATCTCGCTCCAAGTGCGTGCGGGAGAGATTCTCGGCATCGGCGGGCTGGTCGGCGCGGGGCGCTCCGAACTCCTCGACGCGATCTTCGGCCTCGATCCACGAGCGACCGGGCGCATCATCGTCGACGGCAGGGCGATTGCGACCAACTCCGCGCGGGCCGCCATCGATGCGGGCGTTGGATATGTGCCCGAAGATCGTCGCTTGCAGGGGCTGTTCTTCCAACTCGGCGTCGGCGAGAACATGCTCGTGCCGTACATGCCGCGACTCGCGGGCATGCTCGGCATGCGATCGCTGGGCGCGGAGAAGACGCTCGTCAAAGACAAGTTCGTCGAGTTCCGCGTCAAGGCGGCATCGTCGGCAAGCCTGCCGGGTGAACTCTCCGGCGGCAACCAGCAGAAACTCCTGATCGCACGCTGGATGGGTAAGAGCACCAAGGTGCTGCTGCTCGACGAGCCGACCCGCGGCATCGACGTGGGCACCAAGAGCGAGGTGTACAAACTCGTCCGAGCCGCCGCCGACGCCGGCGCGGCCGTGCTGCTGGTCAGCAGCGAAATGCCCGAACTGCTCGCGCTCTCGGATCGCCTGCTCGTCATGTGCGAAGGCCGTCTCAGCGGCGAACTCAACGGCGGCGACATGACGCAGACGAACATCCTGCGCCTCGCGACCGCGAGCGAGAACGGGCGACGCCCGGTTCACGCGTAGCACGAGTTCCCGGCGAAAGTCACGCGTCGTCTCGACGCTGTCGCGGCTGAGTCTCGCGCATCACGCTCCGCGATCGTCGTGGATCATCGACGTGGTGAGGCCAGGGAGGCGGACGTGCTTGCCGGTGGCTTCGTCGCGGAGCGTGATCTCAAGGAGCGGTTCGACGCTGGTGACGATGCCGCAATATTCGACGGCGTCGTGCAGGAAGCGGCGGCGCGTGCCGACGAGCGTGTCTCGCTCGCGCCACAGCGCGACGACCTGATCGATCGGGAGCGCCAGGGCGCGGTCGAGTTCTCGCGTCAGCGCGATGAGCGCGTCGCATCGACCGACACCGGAGCCGAGTTCGCGGAGCGAGATCGCTCGCCGGGCGAGATCGTCAGGCCAGTCGGCGGCGGTGTGCAGCACGTTCATGCCCACGCCGACGAGCAGGAGCGATTCCTTCACCTCGACGAGCACACCGGCGAGCTTGCGCCCGGTGGCTGGATCGACGACGTCGTTGGGCCAGCGGATGCCTAGGCTCGGCGAGCCCGGCAGCAGCGACTCGGCGGCAAGTGCCGCGGCCAGGCCCGCGGCCATCGCGACGTGGGTCTGATCGAGGCGCGACGGGAGCGTGTAGGTGACGGCGACGCCGAGGCCTTCTCGCTGGGTCCAGACGCGCCCGAGCCTGCCCCGGCCCGCAGTCTGACGACCGGTGGTGACGATGTGCCCCGCCCGTCCGCCGCTGCGGGCGACGGCGGCGTTCTGGGTCGATGCGGTCTCCGCGAGAACGGTGACGTGGTTGAAATGCACAAGCGGCGCGGCGGCGATAAGAGCCTCCAGCGCGTCGCTCCACGATGTCAGTTCCGGATCAACTGGACGCGGGATCAAGGTGCTCTCCGTGCGAACCTGAACCCCCCACCGACGCCAAGATTGCTTCGCGCCGTTGTCTCCCTCAAGACCACGGCGCGAGTCCATGCGGACGGGCTGACGGTAGGAAACACATGCGCCTAAGTCGAACACATCCGCGCGAGCGGACGATCGCGAAAGAAGATCGCGTTGCATCAACGCGGCCTCCGCTCGAGGTGAGGTGCCCGGCTCCCAATGCGGCCGGTCGAGTCGCGTCACTACGGGGCGACGAGCGTGACCCACACGACACGCGAGGCGACGAGCAAGAGGGCGGCACCCAGAACCCGGAGAATCACCGGGCCGGTGAGCCGGTCGGAGAGGGCGGCACCGAGTTGCGCCCCGACAAGCGCGCCGAGGCCGATCGAAGCGACGTGCCAGAGTCCGGGAGCGAGCGAGCCATCCGCGAGATGGCCGACGGTGGCGCTCGCCGCGCTGGCGGCGAGGACGAAGTGAGACGTAGCGATCGCGGAGTGGATAGGGAACCCGAGGATGTGGGTCATCGCGGGGACATGGATAATCCCGCCTCCGATGCCCAGAAGGCTGGCGATGACGCCGGCGAGAAAGGCGATGAACATGCCGAGCGGTCGATGATGCGGGATGCTCGGGCCCCAAAAGTCGGAGGCTGGGATGATGGCGCCTTTGGCGCGAGCGCGAACGGGCTCGCCCTTGATGAGGAGCAGGAGCGAGACGCATAGCAAGAACGCCGCAAGCGCGAGGGAAAATGGCTGACGCGGGATGTGGGCCAGGAGTGCGAGACCGACAAGCGAGCCGGGGATGGCGGCGGCGCTGAACCAAAGGGCGGACCGCAGATCGACTCGGCGGCGACGAAGGTAGCCGATGGTGCCGGAGAGCCCATTGCAGAAGATGACGCCGAGCGAGACGCCGGTGATGGTGTGGTGGGACCAGTCTTTGTGGGTGAGGAAAAGGATGGGCGTGAGAATGAACCCGCCGCCGGCACCGATGAGTGTGCCGAGCGTGCCGATGAAGACGCCGAGCAGGACGTAAAGGATAAAGGTGAGCGGATCCAAGGCCGAGAGGGTACACGATTGAGAACCGGATAGGCTGTGAGACGAGCCATGCTGGATCGATTTGATTGCTATGAGTTGTGCGTGCAGTCGCCGCGGCATGTGACGTCGCTGCTGGCGGCGATCCACGGCAACGAGCCGCGGGTGCTGCGCGAGGATTTTTGCGGGACGGCGGCGGTGTCGCGGCGCTGGGTGAGCGAGGCGGACGATCGGCACGCGAAGGCGATTGATCTGGATGAGGAAGTCGCGACCAAGGCGAGAGCGCTCGCGGAAGCGTTGGCGCCGGGAGCGACTGCGCGGTTGGAACTCGCGCGCGCCGATTGCCTCGGTGACGCAGGCCCACTGCCGAAGGGACGGGCGTCTGAGTTCCCCGACATCATCTTCGTCGGCAACTTCTCGATCGGGTACATCAAGGATCGCCCGACGCTGGTCAACTACTTAAGAGGGAGCAAACAGCGGCTCGACGCCGGCAACCGCGGATTCGGCGGCGGCGTGTTCTGCTGCGATCTCTACGGCGGCGCGTCCGCCTTTCGCGTGGGCGCGGTCGAGCGACGCCATCCGGCGCGCGGACGCGAGATCATCCGGTATGTGTGGCGGCATGAGGCCGCCGACCCGCGCACCGCGATGGTGACCAACTCGATCTCGTTTCGCGTTGAACTCGACGGCGAGATCGTCCAGGAACTGCCGCGTGCTTTTGTGTATGAATGGCGATTGTGGTCGCTGAGCGAACTGAGAGAAGCGATGCGCGACGCGGGGTTCAGCGAAGTCGAGATCTACAAAGACTTGAACATCGCGCCGGGGCAGGCGGCGGTGCCGGTCGCGTCGCCGGATGAACTGGGCGAGGACTGGGTCGTGCTGGTCGCGGCGCGATAGGGCAACAACCGCATCGTCCGAGAATCCTCGGTGGTCGATGGCATCCACGACGAGCAGGTTGCGCGTGCGGGCGAGGGTGCGGTGCCGCGCGTGCGGCTTGGGTGTTGCGGTTGATCGGGCGTGCGGACGGGTCGATGACGGACACATGACAACGTCTTCGGCCAGGCCGCGTGTGAGCACGGGTATCGATCCCGTGCGCTCGATCATTTTCGATGGGCGAGCGGTGAGCGCGGGGTCCGCCCCGCGCGCGCCGACGCCCCCGCCGGGCGAGGCGGTGATCCGACCACTGAAGGTCGCGGTCTCGTCGACGGAACTCGCGCTGGTCGATCACGCGCGCCGGAGCGGGCAGGGTGAGGGGGTCGCGCCATTCGTCGGCGTGATGGGGCATGAGTTCGTCGGCGTGGTCGAGGACGTGTGCCCCAAGGCCGGACGCGATGAGCAGCGACAGTGGATCGGCAAACGCGTGGTGGGCAACATCAACGATCCGTGCGGGAGGTGTGATCTGTGCCGCGGCGGTCTGAGCGCGCATTGTCGTGCGCGCACCGTGCTCGGCCTGCTTGGGCGCGACGGATGCTTCGGTGATCGCTTCTGCGTGCCGACGGCGAACCTCGTGGAAGTGCCGACCAACGTGGACGATGATCGCGCGGTCTTCGCGGGACCGCTGGCGGCCGTGGCGCACATCGCGCACGCCGTGCGACTACAGGGCAAGCCGTACGTGACGGTGCTGGGCGACGGCACGATGGGCCTGCTTGCCGCGCAGGTCATGGTGCGGATGAACGCGTCGGTGCGACTCTTGGGCAAGCACCCGGAGAAGTTCACGCTCTGCGAGCGGTGGAGTATCCGCCATCGCCACATTGACGAGGTCGGACGGCGGAACGATCAGGACGTCGTGATCGATTGCACCGGCGAGCCGGGCGGGGTCGAGTTGGCGCTCGGGCTGGTGAGGCCTCGCGGCAAGGTGGTGGTGAAGGGCGCGCCGGTGTTGTGGCCTGGCGCCGCGCGGGCGTGGCCGGACCTGAGCGCGGTGAGCGCGATGGAACTGGAAGTCATCGGATCGCGCAGCGCTCGCATGGCGGACGCCGTGGACCTGCTGTCGCGCGGGATGATTGACGTGCTGCCGCTGATCACCGGCCGCGGCAAGTTGATGGATGTTCCACGCGCGATCGAGGCGATGCGCCAGCCCGAGGCGATCAAGACCGTGCTGGAGGTGTAATCACGGCGGCGGTCGCACGAGGGACACCGCGCTTCTGCGATCTTACCGATCCGTCGGGTGCACGACGCGGAACGCGACCGCGGCGGCGAGACCGCCGGCGAAGTTGGCCGCCGCGTGAATCCAGATCTGCTCAAACTTCAACAGACCCATCGTGGCGGCGGCAATCGCAACCGCTGGGTTGAACGCGCCGCCTGAAATGTGCCCGACGCTGAACGCGCCGGCAAGCACGACAAATCCGATGGCGATGCCGTAGTGCTGGTTGTTCGCATTGGACTTGGCAGTGGCGACGTTGAGGATGACGAAGGCGAGCATGAACGTGAAGAGGAACTCGGCGAGGAGCGCCGCGGGAATGTTGGTGATCGTCATCGGCGTGCCGCTTTTGCCCATGACGAACATGGCCGCGTACGCAGCGGCAACCGCGGCGGCGGCCTGAACCACCAAGTAGCCCGCGACGTCGGCGGGTGAGCATCGACCGCGGGCGAACGCCGCGACCGTGACCGCGGGGTTGTAGTGCGCGCCGGAGACATGCCCGCCCGCGTAGATCATGGCGATGAGGGCGGCGGCGATGGCGATGGGCGGGATGACGCCCGGCGCGCCGCCGAGAACCGTGCAGCCGATGGTGAGCACGAGGAAGAACGTGCCGAGGAACTCGACGATGAGCTTGGCGGGAGTGGTCATGCGGGGCTCCAGTGGCGGGTGCGGCGCGGCAGTGTAACGAGTTGCCGAGATTTCGTCTCAGAATGTGCCATGCCCGCCCAGTTGACGACATGAGAGGGAGAGCCGCGTCGGCGTTGGTGCCGGGGCCGCTCACACGAGGAATCACAAATGAAGACGACGTGTTCACGGTGCGTTGCGGTCGCCGCGCTCTCACTTTGCACGCTGGCCCAGGCCGGATGGACGGTGACCTCGATCACCGGGTCCGCCTCCAGCCGCGCGTTCACCAAGTCGCCGGACATGAGTCAATCCGACGCGCAACAGATGCCGGTCGGGAACACGACCTCGGACTTCACAATCTGGTCCAGCGCGATGGCGCTGATCACCTGCGGCGACGGCTCCTTCGGGCAGAGCCTCACCACCTTTACCAAAGACGCCACCACCATCCGCCTCGACGGGTCCGTCAACTCCACGTCCATGAGCTTCGGTGCCGCAATCCAGGGCGATTCGGAAGCCAAGACCCACGTCGCGGTGCGGTTCTCCGTCGACGGACCCACCAGCTGGCGACTCCCGGTCGGCTGGCACGGCAACGGCGACGGTGGTCAAGCGGCCTATCGGCTCCAGCGGGCCGGGGGCTCGGTCGTGATCTTCAACAGCGCCACCCAACCCTGGCAAGGGGCCAAGGGCCTCCTCGACACAGGGGACTACGAACTGGTCGCCTCGGCGTCGAGTGCGGCGGCGTTTGATGCGGCCCCGGAGCCCGACACGTTCCTCCAGAACTTCGGCGACGGCTTCTTCAACGTCGCGCTGGAACTGCTGCCGTCGGTCCAGAAGCCGGCCCTTGCGGACTTCAACCTCGACGGCTTCATCGACTTCACGGACTTCGACGCGTTTGTCGAGGCCTTCGAGGCCGGGGACAAGGCCAGCGACATGAATGCCGATGGCTTCCTGGACTTCACGGACTTTGATGGCTTCGTCTGGGTGTTCGAGGCGGGCACCCCAGGCTAAGCCTGCGGGCTGACAGCCCCGGCATTGCTCCCCGGGGGGAAGCAGTCCCTATGAAAGCCGCCGCGTTGGATTCGTCCGGCGCGGCGGTTTCTCGTTTTGCATGGCGGCGGATGTGCGAAGAACCGGCGCACCGCGCTTGCCCCATGTCGCGTCGCGCAGTACCTTGTCGTTGTCGACGGACGCGGCGCGTGGGTGATGCGCCGCCCCGACACGGAGTTCAGACCCATGGCGAAGAAGGCAAAGAAGAAAGCCAAGAAGAAGGCATCCAAGAAGGCCTCGAAAAAAGCCGCTCCAAAAAAGAGCGCGACCAAGATGAAGAAGGCGGCCGCGAAGAAGCCGGCCAAGAAGACCGCCAAGAAGGCGGCGAAGAAGGCCACCAAGAAGGCGCCCGTGGCGGGCAAGACCTATGCCGTGCGCGATACCGCCGGTCAGTTCAATGAACCCGCCCCGGCCCCGATCGCCGCGGCCCCCGCCGCGCCCGCGATGTAAGCCGCGATGGTCGCCGCCTTCGGCGATCTGCGCGCGATGACAAAACCAGAAGACCCGGCCTTGGCGCCGGGTCTTTGTGTTTTTGCGATACCAACGAAAAGCCGGGGCGGTTTCCCGCCCCGGCGCGTCAGTCTCACATCTCACATCAACTCAATCAGCAGCCGGCTTCGAACGACGCGACGTACGAGTCAAAGTCGGTGAAGTCGATGAAGCCGTCGTTGTTGAAGTCCGCGGCCATGTCGCCGGCCTCGAACGCCGCCACATACGAATCAAAGTCGGTGAAGTCGATGAAGCCGTCGTTGTTGAAGTCCGCTGTCGTGACGGTGACGTCAACGCTCTGGCAACCGCTGTCACCGCAGGAGTTGGACCAGCGGGCGTAGTAGGTGGTCGAGGCCGTCGGAGCCGCGATGACCAGCGGCGAACCGGAACCGACAAGCGTGCCCCCGCACGAACTCGTGTACCAGTTGAGCGTCGCGCCCGAGCCGCCGACGGCGGTGAGCGAGATGGTGCCGGGGTCGTTGCCACACAGGTTCGGACGATCAACCGACGCGCTGGTCGGCGCGACGGGGTTGGGGTTCACGGTCACGGTGCTGCTGGCGCACCCGCTGTTGCCGCAGGAGTTCGTCCAGCGTGCAAAGTACGTGGTGGTCGAGGCCGGAGCCGCGACGACCAGCGACGTCCCGGTTCCCAGTGCTGCGCCGCCGCAGCCGCCGGAGAACCACTGCACCTGCGTACCCGAGCCGCCGTTGGCCGTCAGCGTGATCGTGCCGGCGTCGCCTTCACAGATCGTGCTGCGGCTGAGGCCAACGCTGCTCGGCGCGGTGGCGAGGGCCGAGATCCCCACCGTCACGCTGCCGCAGTTCGTGCTCGTCAGCCCGCTGGTCGTGTTGCGAGCACGGCTGAAGTAGGTGGTCGTGCCGCCCGGCGCGGGGATCACGAGCGACGTGCCTGAGCCGACGAGCGTCGTGCCGCAGCCGCCGGTGTACCAGTCGACCGTTTCACCCGAGCCGACCGTGGCCGACAGCGTGACGTTGCCGCTCGCGCACACCGGGTTGGGCGTCGCCGTCGTTCCCGTCGGATCGGCCGGGTTGGAGACGGCATTGATCCGGATCGCGCCGCGATTGAGCGCGACGAAGATGTTGCCGACCGCAGCCACCTTGATGCGACCAGTATTCGTCGCGACATTGGGCACGATCACCGTTTCACTGCCGTCGTTGGCGGTGCTCGAAACAATCGTGATCGGCCACGTCACGCCGTTGTCCGTCGAGAAGAGAATGCGAACGTTCGCGCAGCTCACCGGCGACGCCGTTGTGTTCGCGACGTTCCATGTGATGGTCTGCGACGAGAGGCCCGTCCAGGTCGTCGGAGCAGTCTGGCTGGAGACGCTGAATGGGCCCGCCGTCGTGGTGGTGTTGAACTGCGTGTCGCCAAAGGCCCACCCGCCGCCGCCCGGCCGATTGTCGCGCACCGTGGCGCGGAACTTCAGAGTACGGCTCGTCGTCGGATATCGCTCGCCGATCGCGGCCGCGCCGCCGAGAGCAACGCTGAGCTTGGGGAAGATGCGCGTTGGGCTTGTCACGCCGGTGAAGGAACGGAAGATCGGGCTGGTACCGTTGTCCGTACCGGGGTTGGCCGCTTGGGCCGCGCCGAGGTCGCGCTCCTCCCAGCAGTACGTCAACGCGTGGCCATCGATGTCGTTGCCGATCGCCGTCAGTTCAAACGGCGTGTTGATCGGGATCGTGAGCGACGAGTGATTCGTGACCGTGACCGTTGGCGCGTTGTTGGTGGTGACGATGGTGCCCTTGCACGAACTCGCGTTCACCGTCGAGTTGATCTCAAACTGCGAGATGAAGTGGAAATAGGCGTCGGAGTTGGATTGCAGGTCGTCCGAAGCGCCGCAGATACCCGCGTACGCCTGAATCGTGCTGCCCGAGCCCGGCTCATAGGCGGTCGACGCATTGCGGTTGCCGCCGGCGCACGAGCCGTTCACCCCGTTGAATGTGTGATTGCCGCCGAACTGATGCCCCAATTCATGGGCGACGAAATCGATCCAGAAGGCATCGCCAGTGGGCGGCGTAAAGCCGGTCGACCCACGCGCCTTGCTGCCGTTGATGCAAATGACACCCAGGCCCGCGACGCCGCCCGAACCGGTCGAGACGTTGTGCCCGATGTCGTAGTTCGCGCTGCCGATCACCGAGTCGATGGTCGATTGATTCTGTGTCAGCATTGTGCCCGTGCCTGCCGCACCGGTGCTGAAAGGATCTGTCGCCGCGTTGGTGTAGACGATGCTTGAGTTGTTCGCCACCAGCACCATGCGCACGGCGACTTCAGACTCGTACACGCCGTTGATGCGGTTCATCATCGTAACGATGGCCGCCTGCCCGCTCGCGTTGGTGCCGCCGTTGGACGCGGTGTATTCGCCGGTCGCCGCGCACGCGAGGCGATACGTGCGCAGGCTGACGAGGGCGCGTGGGCCATATCCACCGCCGCTCGTGCCGTTCCCGTCGTCGCCGGCTTGATTGGCGTTGCCGATCTCGCCGCTGGCGGGCGGCAGTTTGCTCACGTCGATGTCGAGCTCCGGCGTCTCGGTGTAACAGGTAAACGCACCGAACGGCCGCACATTGTCGCGCTTCCACGACACCGAGTACACACTCGTGTTGCCTTTGCTGTACGGGTCGATGTACGCCCAGCCGCTCGGCGACTGGATTTGCCCGGCAAAGCCGAGTTCCGTCCACGACAGGCGAATGGTCGCCTGCGGATCGTCGATGCCGACGCCCTGATACGTCTTGAACGTCGGGAACTGTGCCGCCAGACCCGGCTCCATAATCTGGTTCTCGACCACGCTGAAGCGCTGGTACGAACCGTCGGGCATCGGGATGTTCAGCACCACCGCCGCCATCTCGGCCTCGGGAGTGAACTCTTTGGGCGCATTCTTGATCGTCACCTGAAACGCCGCCTCGTCGATCGCAAAGACGCGATGGATCGCGGGGCGCACCCACTCTTCAGTGCTCTTCAGCGCGGCGGGCACGTTCTTCACTTCCGACCATACGCCGTCGGGCGAGTCGTTCGCGAGCCCAAGTGCCTCGATGTTGCTCATCGCCTTCCAAGTGAACGTGGCGACGCCCGCGGTCGCGGGCTGAATGTTCTGCTTGCCCGCGTCCTGCGCGGCGGCGAGTTGACACGCACCCAGCGCCGCGCCGGCAATCACCAGCAGCGACAACGAACGACGAATCGAGTTCATTCGCACTGTTCCTCTCTGACTTTGCCGCAGCCCGTCGGATTCCCCTCGCGCGATCGCGCGCCATGAACCTGGACTCGGCGAACCAAAACCCTCTCAACCACTCCGCGCAAAGCACGCGCTCGGGCGAACGCCCCTCCGGACGACCAAAACGAAACACGGGCACGATTTCGTCAGTGCCCGAGCGGGTAGCCTACCGCGCGGCGAAACCGCGCCGCAAGCAAAAACCCCCCTTTTGGTATTCTTGGACCATCACAAAATCGCGATTGACGCGACGAATCACCACAAACCATGACCGACACGAGGTTTGCACAAGGCCGCTGAAACCACGACACTGGCCCGAAATCGGCGAGGGGCGGCCACCAACAAAGGATCGGGTCGACAACTCCTCACGCGCCGCCTGCCTCATGGAACACACATGCCCGACGAAGCACCCAATCAAAATGCAAACGATGGGAACAGCCGGGGCACCGGGCCAACCACCGACCCGACGGCCAATTCCGGCGCGGCCCAAGCCCCGCCGACCGAGCCGACGAACCCGCCGCCGGCTGCCGCGCCCTTGGAGTGGGAGCGCACCTATTCCATGTTCGTCCACCTGACGTTGCTGCTCACGCACGTCCTGCCCGTACCGGTCGTCGGCGCCCTCATCATGTGGCTCATCAAGCGCGATCTGTCGCCCTTCGTCGACGACCACGGCAAGGAGGCCGTCAACTTCCAGATATCACTCCTGCTCTACGCCCTCGTCGGCTTCGCCCTCCTGCCGATCTGCGGCATCGGCATCGGCGTCTGGATCGGGTGCTACATCCTCGGTCTGGTCGGCCTGATCCTCGGCGCGATCGCCGCCAACAAGGGGCAGTACCACCGCTATCCCATGTGCCTGCGGTTTGTGAAGTGAGCCAACCCGGACAAGATCGCCCATCTGAGTCGCTCGTGTACACTCCCCCTCCTCATGGCCAGCAAGAAGAGCCAATCCGGCGGCACGGGCGGCCCCAGCGCGACAAGCGCGGGTGGCGGCTCGTCCACGGCGGATGGCTCGGGAGTCGAATCCGCGTCGCCGCAGCTCATCAAGGGGCTTGCGGTCAGTCCGGGCATCGTCATCGGGCGGATCGTGACGGTCAGCGATGATCCTCGCCGCGTCCCGCGCCGTGTGATCGCCAAGGACGCCGTCAAGACCGAACTGGCCCGACTCGACAAGGCGATCAAGACGTCGATCGATGAGCTCAACGGCGTGCATCAGACCGCCAAGGGGCAGATGGGCGACGATGCCGCCAAGATTTTCCTTGTCCACGTCTGGATGCTGTCGGACAAGAACCTGATCGCGCCGATGCGGAAGATGGTGGAGCAGGAGTTGGTGACGGCGGATTTTGCCGTCAACCAGGTCTTGCACCAGTTCGCCGACAAGTTCCGCAGTTCAACCGATTCGGCGTTCACGACCAAGGTGAACGACATCGACGACCTCGCGCTGCGCCTGATCGGGCATCTCTCTGGGCGACATCCAAACAAGATCGGCGAGGTGCCCGAGGGGACGATCATCGTCGCCAAGGATCTCACGCCCTCGCAGACCGCGGGCTTTGATCGCAGTCGCATCGCGGGCTTCTGCACCGATCTGGGCGGCAAGACCAGCCACACGGCGATCGTGGCCCGCGCGCTGGGCATCCCGGCCGTCGTGGGCTTGCAGACGATCCTCGAACACTGCCGCGATGGGCAGACGATCATCCTCGACGGCGACCAAGGGCAGGTGCTGCTCAGCCCCAGCAAAGAGCAGATCACCGAGTACAAGTCGTTCATCACGCAGCGCCGCACCTATCAACTCACGCTGAGCGAAGTCAGCGATCTCGAGTCGGTCACGCAGGACGGCACGCACATCGAAGTCGTCGGCAACATCGAGTTCCCCGACGAAGCCAAGAAGGTCCTCGCGTGCGGCGGCGAGGGCGTCGGGCTCTATCGCACCGAGTTCCTCTATCTCACCGGCGACCACGAACCGACGGAGAAGGACCATTTCCAGGCGTACAAGCGCTGCGTCGAGTTGATGAACGGCAAGCCGCTGACCATCCGCACGGTGGACCTGGGCGCGGACAAGTACACCCAGGCCCAGCAGGAGACGCCGGAGCGAAACCCGTTCCTGGGCTGTCGTTCGATCCGCTATTGCCTGCGCGATCAGGGGATGTTCAAACGGCAGTTGCGGGCGCTGCTTCGGGCCAGCGCGCTGGGGCCGGTGAAGATCATGTTCCCGCTGGTGACCAGCACCACGGAGCTGCGCCACGCCAAGTACATGCTCAACGACGTGATGGAGGAACTCGCCGAGGATTCCATCCCGTTTGACGCCAAGATCCCCGTCGGCATGATGGTCGAAGTGCCGTCGGCGGCGATCATGGCGGACGTCTTCGCTCGCGAGGTGGACTTCTTCTCGATTGGCACCAACGACCTGGTGCAGTACACGCTGGCGGTCGATCGCACCAACGAACGCGTGGCGAACCTCTACACGCCGGCCCACCCCGCGGTCATCAGACTCATCAAAGATACGGTCCGCGCGGCCCGATATAGAAAGATCCCCGTCAGTTGCTGCGGCGAGGCGGCGGCGGACGTCGAATACGCCCTTTTGCTCATCGGCCTGGGCGTGCGTACCCTTAGTGTCACCTCCAGTTCCATCCCGCCCCTGAAGCGGATGATCCGGAGCGTGAGCCTCCAGCAATGCGATCGGATCGCCAAACAGGCGATCACCTTCGATTCCGATGTCCAGGTTTCGGCCTACCTCCGAGACCGGGCTCGAAAGATCCTTCCCGAGGCCTTCGACGGGCGTTCCGGCGAATAAGCCCCGGGAGACAGACCAGCGGCGTGTCGCACAGCGCGAGCACGTCGGATGAACATGGCGACCCGTCGCGTGCGGCACCTGTGCCGCGGCACACCGGCTGCTCCCAAATCGGGGGCGTCGCGTGCGGACGAGACGAGTGTCGACATCGGGCCCGAACCCCGGGCGTGTTCGATGCGTGTGGCGCGTGCGTTTGCACCCGCCGGGCCGCGTCGGACCAGCACGGGAAGCCAGGCCCAACGCGGGTGACTCTTCGTCAGGCCGTGCGCACCAGTGCGCCGCCGGATCGGAGAAACTCACCCGGGTGCGAGGTGGTTCGTGGCGCGGCATCGCCGCGCAGTGACACGGGCTGCGTCGCATCGGCGGATGGTGATGTGCGCTCCGCGCGCATCGTCCGTCGAACGTGTTCTTCCGATCAAGGCTTGTGATTGAGGTGTGAACGCCGCGGCGTACGCGGGCCTGCACGTCCTGAACTTCAGGCAAGGCTGCGTGCGACGAACAACGGACGCCGAGAAACCGGCACGAGGCCGACGCACACCATGAACGAGCACGAACACACGAATCCTGAACTCCCCGGCGACGGCGGAGACGAACACCAGCACACGCCTCCGCAGCGGGAGAACCTCGCCGGCGACGATGATCGACCCGTCGACGCGGACGACGCGCGCGAAGCGCAATCCCGCGACGACGATGACGCGGCGGAGGTTCGCGACGCGAGCGATGAAGTCGCCGAGGCCGACGACACCGACAACCACGAAGTGATCGACGATGCCGTTGAAGAACCCGGCGAAGGCGACGCGGAGACGGCGGCCGCCGGTGCCGGAACCGCGCCGCGGCGTGGGCGGCGTGATGATCGGCGTCGGCGTGATGATCGGCGTCGCGACGAGGATGAGGGCGAAGGCGCGGCGGCCAGCAGCGTCACCAAGTCGCAGATGATCATCAACTATGTGCCCGGCGAGGAATGCCGCGTCGCGATCGTGGAGGACGGCAACCTCGAAGAGTTGCACGCCGAGCGTTTCGCCGCCGCCAGCCGCGTGGGGAACATCTACGTCGGTCGCGTGAACAACGTGGAGCCGAACATCCAGGCGGCGTTCGTCGACTTCGGGGTGGGTGAGAACGGCTTCCTGCACGTCAGCGATCTGCACCCGCGCTACTTCCCCGGCGAAGACGAAGAGACCACCGAGCGCGTGGGGCACAAGACGCCCCGGCGCGAGCGCCCGCCGATCCAGCAGGCGCTGCGTCGCGGCGACGAAGTGATCGTGCAGGTGATCAAGGAAGGCGTGGGCACCAAGGGCCCGACGCTGACGAGTTATCTGAGCATCCCCGGTCGATTCCTGGTGATGATGCCGCAGATGGACAAGGTGGGCGTGTCGCGCAAGGTGGAGGACGAGGACCTGCGCAAGAAGATGCGCGAGATTCTCGATCAACTCGAACTGCCCGAGGGTTTCGGGTTCATCCTGCGCACGGCGGGTATGGATCGCACCAAACTCGAACTCAAGCGCGACCTCGCGTACCTGATGCGCCTGTACAAAGACATGGAGAAGCGCCGGGCGGGGGGCGACAAGCCGCGCCTGCTTTACAGCGAGTCGGATCTGCTCGTCCGCGCCCTGCGCGATCAACTGACGGCGGACATCCACGAGGTCGTGATTGACAACGATCTCGCGCTGCAGCGTGCCGCGCGGTTCATGAAGATCGTCGCGCCGCGCAGCAACACCAAGCTGGTGCATTACTCGGGCAAGACGCCGGTGTTCCACGCGTTTGGCATCGAACCGCAGATCGCGATGATGCACGCGCGCGAGGTGCCGCTGCCCAGCGGCGGGCGTCTGGTGATCGACCAGACCGAGGCGCTGGTGGCGATCGATGTGAACAGCGGCAAGAGCCGCGACTCGCGCGACGCGGAGACCAACGCCTATCGCACCAACGTCGAGGCGGTGGACGCGATCCTTCGCCAGTTGCGACTGCGCGACCTGGGCGGCATCATCATCAACGACCTGATCGACATGCGCTCACCGCAGCATCGAAAGGACATCGAGAACCGCTTCAAGGACCGCCTCAAGCGCGATCGCGCACGGACCACGGTGCTGCAGATCAGCGAGTTTGGGATTCTGCAGATGACGCGCCAGCGCATGCGCGGCAGCCACGAGTCGGTTCACTTTGCCGACTGCCCGACCTGTCGCGGGCGCGGGCTCGTGCAGCGCCCGGATTCCGTGGCGGCCGAGGCGATCCGCGAACTGGCGGCACTGCTCGACCATGATCGCGTGTCGAAGGTGGAACTTGTGGTGAGCGCTCGTGTCGCGGGCGAACTGCTGAGCACCAAGCGGCAATTGTTGAGCCGGGCCGAGCGTGCGAGCGGCAAGCATGTGGACGTGCGCGTGAGCGAGACGTTGCCGCCGGATCGCGTGGCGTTCTATGCCTATGACGCGATGGGCTCGGATATCGATCTGAACAACCTGCCGCAGCCCAAGCGGCCCAAGAACCTGACGGTGTACGAAGACTTCAGCGCCGAAGAGGCATGGACCGCCGATGCCGATGCGGAACGCCGGGCGGCGATGGATCCTGAGCCGGTCGATGCGGCGGAACAGGAACTGGCGGAGCTCGCATCGCATCCGATCGAGGTCGACGTCTCCGACGAAGAACTCGATCAGCAGATCAAGGGCGATCTGGCCGAGGCGTCGGGAATGGCTGGCGAAGGTGGCGAGCGTGGCGAAGAGGGTGGCCGACGCGGCCGGCGTCGGCGCGGCGGACGTGGGCGCGGACGCGATGGGCGCCGTGAAGGCGGGCGCGATGGCGGCCGCCCGACACAGCAGCAACAGCAGCAAGGTTCACGCGATGGCCCACGCGAAGCGCAGCGCGATGGACGTCGTGATGGCAATCGGGATGGTCAGCGTGGCGGCGGCGGGCGCGATGGCCAACGTGATGGTGGCCGCGGGCCGGCCCAGCCCATCATCCCGACCGCGACGCCGCGCGGCGCGACGACGGTGCAGACGCCTGTCGGTGCGGTGCTGATGGGCGACTATGACGATGAGGAAGTGACCAACGACCCCAACGCCGCGCCGATGCAGGGCGCCGCGGACGGTTCACATGCCGACGGCGCGCAGCCGCCGCGCGATGGTGGTGTCGTCGCCGACTCCGGAGAGCAACCAGGCGATCCGAATCAACCGGGTGAAGGCGGACGGCGCAAGCGTCGTCGTCGTCGTCGCGGTGGACGCGGGCGTCATCGCGGCGATGGCCCGGCACTCGATGCCAACGGCCAGCCCCTGCCGCAGATGACCGACGGCCAGTTCGTCGGCACGCCCGGCTCGGGCGGCGACCACGGCGGGGACTTTGATGCCGATGGCGGCGCGAGCGACGGCGGCGAAGACGCCAGCGTGCCGCGTTCGAGCGGCTATCGCAATCGCCTGCGCGAGCAAGCCGCCAGCAACGGCAACGAGGGTGAGGTCACCGCCACGGATGAGAGCGCGATCTCCGCGCGACTCGACGGCATCGATGTCGCGCACCCCGACGCCCAACCCGTCGATGGCGACGAAGGCGGCGACGACGGCGACGCATCCTCGGGCCATGAGCAAGGGGGTGGCGAACAAGGTGGCGGCGAACAGGGCGAAGGCGGGCGCCGCAAGCGCCGGCGCCGTCGTCGTGGCGGGCGCGGCCGTGGACAGGGCGGTGGGCAGAGTGGTGCTCCGGGTGGCGGCGGGCACGCCGGCACGACCCAGGCTGGGGGCGGCGAGGGCCAGCGTCCGCGCGGCGAAGCTCGCCCGCAGCAACAGCAGCAGCGTCCGCCACGTCCCGCGCCGGTGATCGAGTCCAAGCCAGCCACGCCGGCGGCACCCGCATCGCCAAGCGCGAACCCGGCGGCGCCCAAGCCCAAGTTCCTTTTCGGCGCGCTGAAGCGCAAACTCTCGCCTTCGGAGCGCAGTCGACTGCCCAAGCCGGAGTGATGCGGGACTGAGACTTCGTGCGCTCTTCGGCGTGACGTTGTCGCGTCCAACGCCGCACGGCGGCATCGCCCGGGTATGTCGCTCGCGGCGTGCAAAAACAAAGACGGCCGGGCCAAAGGCACCGACCGTCCGGAGGGGAGACTCGTGATGGCGCGGACTTTCCGCGCCGTTTGGATTTTGCCCCACAGAGCGTACCATGGTTTCCTGATGCTGGTCAAGACCCTCTTCCCGAAAACGGGAGCATGGATCAATTGGCGACCCAGCGGAAACGCCGTTGGCGACTCCGGAAAGGCGTTCGGCGCGGCTAGCATCGGTCCTGGGGCGGGGTAGATAACCGCCCAGTCCACTCGCGACACCCGTTCCTCCGTTCAAGGACCCCGACATGTCCAGCCCCGCCGACCGTCGTTATTCCGACTCGCATGAATGGCACAAGGTCGAGGGCGACACTGTCGTTCTGGGCATCAGCCGCTTCGCCGTCGACGCCCTCACCGATGTGACGTACGTCGAGATGAAGAAGCCGGGGACGAAGTTCAAGGCGGGCGATGTCATTGGCGAGGTGGAGTCGGTAAAGACGACGAGCGATGTGTACGCCGCGATCGACGGCGAGATCATCGAGGTGAACGGCGCGCTGAACGATGATCCGTCATTGCTCAACAGCGATCCGTTCGGCAAGGGCTGGCTGGTGAAGTTCAAGAGCGTGAACACCGCGGGGCTTTCGACCCTGAAGGATGCTGCGGCGTATGACAAGGCTCATCCGACGGGTTGAGCCGAGGCGAGAATTGCCAGATGACACATGGTAAAGATGCCAAGTCAAGGCAGACCGTGAACCTGCATCGGTTCGGCGGCGTTGAGCGAAGCCATCTGACAGACTTCGCCCGCCCCTTCGAATCATTTGGCATTTTGACCCGTTGATCATTTGGACATTCGCCCCTTGCTCTCCTGCACCAACGTTCACAAGTCCTACACCCTCGGTAATCGGCGCGTGCCCGCGCTCCGCGGCGTCACGATCAACATTCCCGATCCCGGCTTCTACGCGATCATGGGCGCGTCGGGCAGCGGCAAGTCGACGCTGCTGCATCTGCTCGCTGCGCTTGATCGACCCGACGAGGGCGAGATCCACATCGGCGGGCGCGCGATTCACATGCTGAGCGAGCGCGAGGCGACGGCGTTTCGACGCACGCAGATCGGGATCGTCTTTCAACAGTTCAATCTGATACCCACGCTCAGCGCGGTCGAGAATGTTGAACTGCCGGGGTTGCTTGCGGGCGACTCGTCGCCGACGCTCCGGCCGCGGGCGCTGGAACTGCTCTCGCGACTGGGCTTGGAGGATCGCGCCGAGCATCGGCCGGACGCGCTGAGCGGGGGCGAGCAGCAGCGGGTGGCGATCTGCCGCGCGCTGCTCTATAAGCCGCCGGTGTTGTTCGCCGACGAGCCGACGGGCAATCTGGATTCCGCGAGCAGCCAGCGGCTGTGGACGGTGCTGGGCGAACTGGCGAGCGAGCAGCGGACCACGGTGGTGATGGTGACGCACGAGCCGGCGGCGGCGGTGTATTGCTCGCGGATTTTCGTCCTCGCCGACGGCATGGTCCGCGGCACGATCGATACGGAGGGGCTCGATGCGGCCGGCGTGGCGTCTCGCTATCAGCAATCTGTCCGCGCGGCGTAGTCGCACGGCCCTGCTTGTCGCCGTCGTCGCGCTCTCCGCCGCCCTCATCAGCGCGGTCGCGTGCTCGATGGTCAGCATCCAGCAGTCGCTGGTGCAGCGGGCCAGCGCGACCATCGGCCTGGCCGACGCTCGCATCCGCGCCATCGCGTCGGGCGCGACGATTCCCATCTCCACGCTCGACCTGGTGCGCGCGTGGCCCGAAGTGCGTGCCGCCGACGCGCGGGTGCAGGCGTCGCTGACGCTGCGCTCCGCTCGCGCCAACTACGAAGCGGTCGAGCAGGCGGATGGCGTGGAGTATCAGCGGCACGTACGCGGCATCGCGATCCCGATCATGGTCAGCAGCGCGATCGGCGAGCAAGACGTGCCGCGCGAGCAGGCGCTGAGGCCGATCACGCTGCTCGAAGGCCGGGCCGCCGCGAACCATGCCGAGATCGTGCTTGATCAAACCGTCGCGAATCGACTCGGCGGCATCCGGAACGCGATGCCGACGCGGGCCGAGCGGGCCACCAGTTTTCGCGACATGGCGAGCGGCAAGGGCATCGCCAACATGGTCACCGGCTGGCTCAAGCGCGAGCCATATCTGAATCTCTCTCCCGAGCAGATGGCGGCATTCGGGCCCGAGACCACGCGCGATCGGGCCGAGGCCGAGCGATTCAGCGAACCGCGAGCGATCCGAGTCGGCGAGATGATCGACGTGCTGGTCGAAGGCAAGGAACCGGCGCGTCTGACCGTCGTCGGCATCTCGCCAGCCCCCGCGCTGGGCGCGCGTCCGCAGGCGTATGCAACACTCGACGGCGTTCAGCGACTGGCGAACCTCGACGGGCGTGCCGCCCAGATCGACATCGTGCTGCGAGAGAACGTCGACCCCGAGTTGTTCGTGGAGCGATACAAAGCGCAGGTCCGCAACGGCACGATGCTCCAGACCACCGAGAAGGTCAGCTCGGGGCTGAATCAGAATCTCAAGACCAATCAGGTCGCGTTCGCGGTACTCACGATGATGTCGGTGCTGGGCGCGGGCTTCATCACCATGACCGGCATGAGCACCGCTGTCACCGAACGCCAGCGCGAGATGGCGATGCTGCGCTGTGTCGGCGGCTCGCGCTGGCTGCTGGCGCGCATCCAACTCACCTACGGCCTGCTCGTCGGGCTTGGCGGCGCGGTCGTCGGCGTGCCGCTCGGTGTCGCCATGGCCCGCACGCTTTTCTATGTCTTCAGCGATCGGCTTCCGGTTGATTTTGTCATCGCGTGGTGGAGACTGCTCTTCGCCGCGCTCGCGGCGGTGCTCGCTGGTCTTGTCGGTGCGTCGTGGCCGGCGTGGCGTGCCAGTCGCCTCAGCCCGCTTGAGGCCATGGCCTCGCGGGCCCGCCCCGCAACGACTCGAGGAATCGTCATTGCCGCCGCGTGCGCGATCGGCGGCATCGCGCTGCATCTGGCGATCATGTTCGGCGCGCCGGACGCGACGACGATGTTCCGGCTGTACATCAGCCTCGGCCTGCCCGCGCTCGTGACGGCGTACTTCCTGCTCGGCGTGCCCTTGGTCGTCCTCGCGTCGCGGGTGTTGGCCTCGCCGCTGTCGCGTGTGCTTCGCCTGCCGAGCGGGATGCTCGATCGCCAGGTGCGCGCGACGCCGTATCGCCACGGCTTCACCGCCGGCGCGATGGGTGCGGCCCTCGCGCTCATGGTGGCGATCTGGACACAGGGAAGCGCGGCGGTGCGCGACTGGTTTGAACAGATCAAGTTCCCCGACGTCTTCGTGACCGGTCTGAATCTGACGCCCGAGGCAAACCAGCGCATCAAGGCCCTGCCCTTCGTCGAAGACACCTGCGCCATCACGCTCTTTCCTGTCGAGACCGACGTCTTCGGCCAGCGCGGTTTTACGAAGTTCAAGACCACGTTCATCGCCTTCGAACCCGAGACGTTCTTCAACCTCGCGCGCCTGCAGTGGGTGCAAGGCGACGAGAAGACCGCGATCGAGCGCCTCAAGCAGGGCGGCGCGGTCATCGTCGCGCGCGAGTTCCTCGCGGCACGCGGGCTCGGCGTGGGCAAAACGTTCACCTGCGCGCACGAAGGCCGCACCTATGAGTTCGAGATCGTCGGCGTCGTGACCAGCCCCGGGCTCGACATGGTCAGTCGCTTCTTTGACCTGGGCGACGACTACATGTCGCAGGCGATTCACGCGGTCTTCGGCTCGCGGACCGATCTGCGCGACAAGTTCCTGCAAGGCGCGGAGCCGCCGACGCAACTCATTCAGGTCGGGCTGGTGCCGGAGGGTTCGCCACAGAACGTCGGCGACCAGGAAGCCGTCGACACCATCCGCGAGCGCGTCGCCGACATGGGCGTGCTCGACGTCGGCAGCGGCAGGCGGGTGCGCAACGAGGTGCTCGGCGTGTTCACGCGCGGCATGGTGCTCGCGAGCTGGATCGCCGTCCTCGCCATGCTCATCGCGTGCTTCGGCGTCGCCAACCTCATCATCGCGGGCGTGCAGGCCCGCCGGTTTGAGTTTGGCGTGTTGCGTGCCGTGGGCGCAAGCAGCGGCATGGTCGCGCGCCTCGTGCTGGCCGAGGCGATCATCATTGCCGCCGCCGCGTGCGTGGGCGGCACACTGATGGGCATTCAGGGCGTCGCCGGCGCGGTGAACATGAATCGCCTGATGATCGGCATCGAGTTGCACGTTCGCCCGCCGATGCTTCCAATCTCGCTTGGATGGGTGCTGGTGACGTTGATCACGGTCGGCGCGGCGGCCCCCGCGGCGTGGAATCTCGCTCGCCAGCGCCCGCGCGAGTTGCTCGGCGCGATGAAGGGATAGTGTGCGTCTCGAAGCACCGGGCCGCGCGGAGGCCCGCCATAAGAGCCGAGCCGCGCGAGCGGCCGGCGGGAGTCCTTGGGAAGCACTGATACCAATCACGTTTGAAGACGAGGCGTGCCTTTGGTGGCCCGGATCTCCGAGCCGGGCCGTCTGCGCCTTGATTTCCTGAGCGGAACGACCTGATCCGGAGGCTCGGGCCGCCATCACGCCGCCAGATTCTTATCCGTGATTGGTATGACTTGCTCAAAGACTCGGAAGTCGGCGGCACGAGAGGAAGAACCGCGTGCTTGCGCACGGCGGCTCTTATCGCAACCCATACTCGCGCAGTTTGCGATACAGCGTGCGTTCGCCGATGCCCAGAAGTTTCGCCGCCTGCTCGCGATTCCCGCCGGTGAGCCGCAACGTCTCGCGGATCGCGCGTTTCTCGATCTGTTCGAGGCTCGTGCCCGCGAGATTGCCGCCGCCCGCGGCTTCGCCTTCGCTGTCGGCGCTGCGCACGTCGTCGGGGATGTGGCGCACATCGAGCACCAACGCCTGACCCGGCGCGAGCCCGTCGCCCAGCGACGTGACCACCATGTTCTGCACGACATTGAGCAGTTGGCGCACGTTGCCCGGCCAGTGATAACTCGTCAACCGCATCATCGCGGCGTCGCTCACATCCGGGACGTTGTCCTCGGGCCGCAACTGTCGACTGAACTTGTCGACGGCGAACCGCACCAGCGCGGGGATGTCTTCGCGCCGATCGCGCAGCGGCGGGATCTGCACATGCACACCATTGATGCGGAAGTACAAGTCCTCGCGGAACATCCCCGCCTTCACGCTGTCGCGCAGGTCCTTGTTGGTTGCGGCGACGAAGCGCACGTCGGCCTTGCGCGGGTCATTGCTCCCCAACCGCACCACCTCGCCGCTCTCCAGCACCCGCAGCAGTTTCGCCTGCATCGTCAGCGGCATGTCGCCGATCTCATCGAGAAACAAGGTTCCGCCGTCGGCGTATTCGAAGACGCCCTGACGTTCCTTGTCCGCGCCCGTGAACGCGCCACGGATGTGACCAAACAGCGCATCTTCGAGCAGGCTCTCGCTCTGTCCGGCGCAGTTGAACGCGACGTAGCGCTGCGTGCCGCGTTTGGAGTTCTTGTGGACGGCGAGCGCGATGAGTTCCTTGCCCGTGCCGCTCTCGCCGGTGATCAGCACCGGGATGTTCGACGCGGCGACGGTCTTGACGGTGCGAAGGATCCGGCGCATCGGCTCGGACACCGCGATCATGCCATCGACCGCGACGCCTTCGATATCCTGCTTGAGCCGGTCGTTCTGGTGGCGAAGGAGTACGGTCTGTGCCGCCCGGTTCACGAGGTTCCGGAAGACCTCCAGGTCCAGCGGCTTTTGGATGAAGTCGTACGCGCCCTGCTTGAAGGCGGCCCGTGCGGTCGGGACATCGCCGTGGGCCGTCACCATGATCGTCTCGGCATCGGGCTGCAGTGTGCGTGCGGCCTCGAGTACTTTGAGCCCCGCGTCGCCACCGTCGGGGGCCACGCCATCGCGCCCGGCCGAGGAAGGCATGCGCAGATCGGTGACGATGACGTCAAACGCGCCAAGGCGCAGTTCTTCCATCGCGGCCGAGACGGTGTTGACAATGGTGCAGACGTGCCCGGGCTTGCGGAGCGCGTCGGCCATCACCTCGGCGTGGTCCGGCTCGTCCTCGACGATAAGCACCTGGGCGGGAATCTGTTCAGACGTGCGGCTGTCGATCATCGACCAACCTTAGGGGTTGTCGATTCGCAGCAGCGTCAGTGCCGGGCTTGCGCCAACCCGTGCTCCACCGCGAGGCGTGCGAGTTCCTGCCGTGTCTTGCCGAGTTTCTCGCACAGTGATGCGCAGTGCCAGTGTACGGTCCGCACGCTGCGGTTGAGCGCCTTGGCCATCTGCGGGTTGGTCATCCCCGAGCCCAGCAGCGTGAGCATCTGCCGCTCTCGACTCGTGAGCCCTTCGAGCACGCCGAGGTCGTCAACTTGCGCCCGCGGCACGCCGGGGACGACACCCAGTTCCGACACCCAGAGAATCCGCGCCTTGCCAAGCGAGTCGACGAAGGGGAAGAGCGTGGTGGTGCGAAGCGATCCGCGAATGGTCTCGACCATCGTGTGCCGCTCGCCGCGTTCGATGGCTTGGCGGAGCAATCGTGTTCGTTCGGTGACGAACGTGGGCCCGAACAGCTCGCTGAGCGTCTTCGGGCGGGGCTTGCCCGCGAAGAGCCGCTCGGCACCGAGATTCCACCCCTCGACTCGGCCGTCCGCGTCCAGAGTCATCACCGCGACAGAAAACGATGCGGCAAATGCCTCGCGACAGGCCTGCTCTTCGGTCCTCGACATGTGTTCAATCACTTCCATTTCGGCGAAGCCGAGGGGGCGTAAAAACGAAACACGAGCCGCAGCAAACACCCCCGTTTCGTGGGTGCGCCTCGACCCTCCATTCCACGGAATGCCGCAACTGCCGCGGCCTATTCCCGAAAATGAGAAGGTTTTGAAAGATTTTAGAAGCATATCCGCACAAACCCCATGAAGGCGGCCCGTGGCAACAACGCTCGCCGCCCGTATCCTCCGGCGATGCCCATCGCCGCGAGCACGCAGACCGAGCACGACGCGCCCGGATTCCTCGCCCGACCGGTGCCGCAGGCGGTCGTGCTTCTCCTCGTCTGTATCGCGGTGTACTTCACAGGGCTCGGCGTGCCGGGCCTGTTCGACAGCGAGGCCCAACGCGTGCTCCCTGGCTGGTCCATGGCACGCGGCACCGATACCTTCGTTCCCGAGCTCTTCGAACGCCCATACGCGCGCAAGCCGCCGGGCATGCCATGGGCCGTCGCCGCCACGGCGCGCTTGTTCGGCGAGACTGAGTTCGCCGCCCGCAGCGTGTCGGCACTGGCCGCGACCGGGCTCGCGTTTCTTTCATTCCACTTCGCACGGCGATGGCTCGCCCATCTCTCGCCGCGCGCCGGGCTGATGGCTGGTGTCGCACAGGCGTGCCTGCCGCTGATGATCTCCCCGGCCACCGCCGCCGAGATCGAGATGCTCCACAACCTGTGGGTCGGGCTCGCGGCCTTGTGCGTGCTGGACCTCGCGCTCGCCTCGGCACCGTCGCGCGGCTCGCGCTCGCTTGCCGCGCTTGGCATCGCGCTGGGCGTGAGCGGCATGATCATCACCAAGGGCCCGGCTGGTGTGCCCGTCGTCGCCGCGGCCATCTCCGTCGCCATCGTCATGCGTAGGCTCGCCACGGCACAACTCCACGATCGCGCAATGCCGCTCGTCTTTGCCGCCCTCGTGGGTGGCGTGTGTCTCGCTCTTGCCGTGCTGCTGGAAATGAAGCGTCGGATCGCGCTGCTGCCTCCCGACTTTGTCGTGCTGCAGGACCCTCGCGAGTTTCTGTGGAATCTCTCTCGGTTCGGCGGCATTCTCACGCTGCCGCTCGTCGCACTGCTCAGCGCGCTCCCGCTTTCGCTCGTCGTGCCTATGGCGCTGGTCCCGCGCTGGCGCGACACGCTGTGGCAAGGCCTGCCCGCGCCGTGCCGCGCGATCGTGTGGACGGTGCTCCTCTCGCTCGCCATCTTCACGCTCGTCGGCGTTTCCAACCCGCGTTATGCGATGCCGACGATGGGCTTCCTCGGCCCCGTCGCCGCCGCCGCGATGCTTGCCTTCGTTTCTACGTCGCGCGATACCTTCATCGCCCGCCAAAACGTCTCGCTTGGACTCCGCGCGATGGTCGCCGCCGCGATTGCGATCCATGCCGTCCAGACCTGGCAACGGATCGACAACTCGGGGAAGGCCGCAGGTCAGTCGCTCGCCGCCGCCCTGCTCGCCGCGACGCCCGGGGACAACATCACGCTCTGGGCCGACGGCGTCATCGAGACCCGTGCTGAAGTGCCCCACTACCTCGCCGCAGAGGCCCACACCTCCGGACGCCGGGTCGACGTCCGCTGGTGGCCGATCTTGACGCGCCAGCCGCCCGCCCGCGCTGGCGACTTCTACCTGCTCCGCCACGACGCCGAGATGGACGAGGTCGCGGCGCTTTCCAGTGCCGCAGACCCCCTTGCGGGCGACGCCACGCTGAAGAAGTGGCGGTTCGCTCTGGCGCCGATCTCGCTCGGCAATCCTGCCCAGAGCACAACGTCCGAGAACAGTTTGCTGGCGTTCGAAAAGTGAATCTGGGCAAGATACAAATTCCACACATAACACGAAAACAAAAAGACACAAGGAAGAATCGCGCAAAACGAGCGAAATCATCTTGAAATGACTGCCCCCCCTTCGCTATCTTCTGGATGGTGTTTCCGCCCCAACCCGGCGTCACTGGTCGTAGAGAGAGCGATCACAAAGACTTACGGGTGAAATCAGCAGTCCCCACCTGAGGAGAGAGCCAGTGGGAGGACTGCTGATTTCGTTTTTGGGCAACCCCATCACCAAGAGCGCTGACCCACCCAAAACCCTGCCCGGATATGGGTGCTGTGGCGTCGGACGCGCGAGAATCGATACCGTACGCCGCGTGAAGCGGACCTTGGGCGTTTCCGCCGCACCCACCACTAAAGCGCGCAGAAAATGCCCGGCATGGCACCGGGCATGAACACTCTGTTTGGTTGGGGCCTCAGCCCGCGGCGGCGGTCGTCGTCAGGCCCATCTGGCTCCGCAGCAGTTCATTCAGTTGCTCGCGGCTGCTCTCCAGCATCGCCTTTCGCACCACGCTCGGGGGCACGCCGAACTCGCGTCGAAACGCTTCCGTGAAATGGCTGTGCGACGAGTACCCGGCGTTGATCGCCAGGTCGGTCAGCCCCTGATTCGCCTGGGTCAGGCCGTCGACGCACGCGCGGAGCCGAAGCCGGTTCAGATAGCGATGGATCGAGAGGCCGGTTTCCTTCTTGAACATGCGGCACAAATGGAAAGGCGAGACCTCGGCCTCTTCGCTGATGTCATTGAGCGTCAACCGCTCACGGAACTGCAGCGCGAGATATGCCTTCACCTTCGCCACACAGCGGGCGTGCTCGCGGGCCGCGCCCGCCAGTGCCGTCGCCGGACGCTGGCCCTTCTCGGTATAGGCGCACTGCACGAGTTCGCCGAGCAGCCGCACGACGGCCTCTTCGATCGCGATGCCCGAATCGTCGCCGCCGCGGACAGCGCGTTCATACGCGAGACGCTGCAGGAGGAACGCGCGGGGCTCGACGCCCACGACATCAAAGCCAAAGAGCCTGTCGGGACGGTCGGCGGCGAGCGGGTCCCACATGCTGACGACATCGCGCACCAGTCGTGGCGCGAGACGGAAGATCACGCAGTCGTTCCCGCTGCAACCAGGGTGGCTGAAACGGAACGTCTCACCGGGGTTGAAGAGCACGGCATGGTTCGGGTCGGCGAACGCCGTGACCGGCCCGCGATGCTTGACAAAAAGACCCGAGCGCGGGATCGCGATGAGATAATCGCGCGCGGTACAGGTCTGCCCCGGCTCCTCGCTGGCGGGACGGCACTTGCTGTGCCCGACGCTCACCAGCGATCCTTCGTAGACGAAGGAGAGGCTGAACTCATCTGTCGTGGAAGAGAAGCCCATCATGCACATCCTGCGGCGTTGCCGCCATCCCCACGATGGCCCAACACTGCCGAGAAGAAAAAGAGATCGCGCCCGACCCCGAGTCGGTGACGACTTTTCTTCGCCGGTTGCTTGTCCCGGGCGGCCCCTGAGGAAGACGCCAATCGCACTCCGCGATCAACGTCCGCCAACCACCCGCGGACCCAGTCCCGCCCTCGATGGCGAGACAGCAATCTGACACCCGTTGATCCCGAAAGTTCCGCCTACGCTTGCGAGTTTGTTTGACTTCCTCGCCCGTTCGTACTGATGCGCGATTCCGTCATTCCACGTCACAAAAAGCAGACATCATGCAGATTCCAAGCACATCTTCGGATTCGTTCGTCACCGGTTCCATCACGGGTCATCTGCCGCGGACCCGTCACTTTCATGATCTTGCCCGCACGTCATCGCGCGGCTTTCGCCGCCCCTCGCGTGCCGCCCTCCTCGACGCGGGTGTGTTTCGATTTCGTGATCCTGCCCATGAGCAAGATTCCGACATTCCATTCCCCGCCTACGTCGAACACCCGTTCACAAAAAATTATGGTGTGCCCGGTCGCATCCGCCCGGCGTTCGCCGACGTCCGCGGCAAGCGGGTGATCACGATTTCGTGCGAACCTGGCACCTCGCTTTATGGGACGGGCGAGCGGGCCGGCCCGCTCCGTCGCAATGGTCTGCAAGCGACGGGCTGGAACTCCGACTCCTTCGCCTACACCGACAAGACCCCCGCGCTGTACCAGACCCACCCCTGGGTGCTCGCCGTCCGCCCCGACGGCAGCGCGTTTGGCGTACTGGTGGAAAGCACCTGGCGCAGCACCATCGATCTGAAGAAAGGCATCACGTTTGTCTGCGACGGCCCATCGCCCGCGGTCGTCATCATCGAGAAAGACTCGCCGCAGGAAGTCGTCAAGGCGCTCGCGAAACTTACCGGCACAATGCCGATGCCGCCGCTGTGGGCGCTGGGCTATCAGCAGTGCCGCTGGTCGTATGAGCCCGAGTCGAAGGTGCGCGAGCTCGCGGAGGGCTTCCGTGATCGCGACATCCCCTGCGATGTCATCTGGCTGGACATCGACTACATGGATGGCTTCCGCTGCTTCACCTTCGACAAGACCAAGTTCCCCGACGTGAAGAAACTCAACAGCGATCTGCACGCCAAAGGCTTCAAGATGGTGTACATGATTGACCCGGGGCTGAAGGTCGATCCGGAGTACTTCGCGTATGCCGACGCCAAGAAAGCCGGGCACTTCATCACCGATGCCAAGGGCAACGAATACAACGGCAAGGTCTGGCCGGGCGAGTGCGCGTTCCCCGACTTCACCCGCGCTGACGTCCGCGCGTGGTGGGCGACGCTGTACAAGGACTTCATGGCGACAGGCATCGACGGCGTGTGGAACGACATGAACGAGCCCGCCGTCTTCGAGGTGCCCGAGAAGACCATGCCCGAGGACAACCGCCACGACGCGGACGCCGACCTCGGCGGGCCGGGTCCGCACGCGAAGTACCACAACATCTACGGCCTGCAAATGGTGCGTGCGAGTCGCGAGGGAATCGCCGCCGCCAACCCCGACAAGCGACCCTTCGTGCTCACGCGCGCGTCTTTCCTGGGCGGGCATCGATATGCGGCGACATGGACGGGCGACAACGAGTCGGACTGGCGTCATCTCTACTGGTCGATTCCGATGGCACTCAACCTCGGCCTGTCGGGTCAGCCCTTCGCGGGCCCGGACATCGGCGGGTTCAACGGCAACGCCACGCCGGAGTTGTTCGCGCGGTTCATGGGCATCGGTTCGCTGCTGCCCTTCAGCCGCGCGCACTCCGTCAAAGACTCCAAGGACCACGAACCGTGGTCGTTCGGCCCCGAGTGCGAGCGCTCGTGCCGGATCGCGCTGCGCCGCCGCTATCGATTGCTGCCGTACTTCTACACGCTCTTCCGCGAGGCCCACGAAACCGGCTTGCCGGTGGTGCGTCCGGTCTTCTTCGCTGACCCCGGCGACCCGCTGCTGCGCGGCATCGACGACGCATTCCTACTCGGCAGCGACGTGCTGGTGCGCGCCACCATCTCGCCTGTCGGCACGCCTGGCCCCAGCAGCGGCCACATGCCCAAGGGCGACTGGCGCGCGTATGAGCCTGTCGAAGCCGACAAGGAGCTGCCGACGATTCACATCCGCGCGGGGGCGATCGTGCCGCTGGGCCCGGTGATGAACTCCATCGGCGAGAAGCCGCTGGATCCGCTGACGCTGGTTCTCAACCTCGACGCCGACGGCCGCGCGACGGGCACGCTCTACGAAGATGCGGGCGACGGGCACGCGCACGCCACGGGCGACTATGTGAAGACAACCTACGCGGCGGAGCGGCATGGCGCGACGGTGACGGTGTCGATCAGCGCGACGGAAGGCAAGCGTGCCCGCGCGGCGCGAACGATCGAAGTCATCGTGCTGCATGACAAGGGCCAGAGCACGGCGACGGGGGCGGATGGCACGGCGGTGACGGTCCATATCTGATGCTCGCCTTCGCGTCAGGATCACCAGCGCCCGACTCGTCCCTACGCTCCGCCATGCTCATCTTGTTCGACATTGATGCGACGCTCACGAACACGAGCCGCGCCGGGATGAAGGCGATCATCCGCACCGGGCAGCGACTGTTCGGCCCGGCCTTTTCTGAAGAAGGCGTCGATGTCGCCGGTCGTCTGGACCCGCTCATCATGGGCGAAATGCTCGAGCGCGCCGGGGCGGCCAACACCCCCGAGAACATCGCGAAGATTCGAGCCGGGTACATCGAAGCGATGCGGACAGACCTGTTTGTACCGGGGATCAGCAAACCCTGCCCGGGCATGCCCGAACTGCTGCTCGCGCTGCAAGCCCATCAGGCCGTCACGCTCGGCCTGCTCACGGGCAACTTCGAGCAGACGGGGCTGCTGAAAGTTGAAGCGTGCGGCTATGACACCAGCGTCTTTCGCGTGCGCGTGTGGGGCGATGACTCGCCACATGTGCCGCCGGCACGCGACCACCTGCCGCCGATCGCGATGCGGCGGTATGGGGAACTGACGGGACGAGCCATTGACGCGACTCGGGTGACGATCATCGGCGACACGCCGCATGATGTGCGGTGCGCCAAGGCCCACGGATGCCGCTCGCTCGCGGTGGCGACGGGGCGGTTTGACGTGGCGACGCTGGAATCCCACGGCGCGGACCTGGCGCTGGAGACGGTGGAAGACACGGCAAGGGTGATGAAGTGGTTGATGGCGTAGGTCGTCGCCAAGCGTTCGCTCAATTCGTCGTTCACGACAATGGCATTGAGGTCTGTCTGACGGATCGTTTTGGTGACCCGGATCCCCGAGTTGGGGCCTTGGGCGCCCGACTTCTCAAGTAAAACGGCACGATTCGGAGACTCGTGCCACCACCATCCTGATCCGTCAGACGGAGCCGAGGCGAATCCGGCGGCACCCTTCGTGCGAAACGCGTGCGGGGTCCCGACGCTCGACGCCTGTGGTCGTTTTCGAAGTCGATTCACTCCGGATCAGCACGTCGGTTGGTATTGGAGGCATGTATGTCCTTGATCGCCGTTCTTGCCGCGTCGTGTGTGTTGGCCGCGTCGCCCGAAGCGGAGCCCGCAGGGACCAAAGCCGCGCCGGACCTTTCGACGCTCGCCATCCCCGCCGAGGGGCAGACGGTTCGCATCGCGGGCGATCTTGAGGTCCAGACGGGTCGGGCTGGCGAGGGCGAGGGCACGACATTCTCGACCGAGGGCGTGAACACAATCGACACGCCGCTGCCGATCGGCTATCCCGATCCGACGCCGCCGGGCGCGATCGACATCAAGATGTATCCGAGCGTGCGCCGCGCCGAAGTCAGCGGCGAGGTGAAGACGGGGCGCGACAGTGAGGACGGATTCTGGCCGCTCTTCAAGCACATCCAGCGCCGCAACATCGCGATGACCAGCCCGGTTGAGATGGCGTATCGCCCGACGGCAGCCCAGACTGCGGCCCAGACTGCGGCCGCGCCCGCGCCGGCGGCGAGCGAACCCTCGACCGACGCGGAGGCCTCACCCGCGCGCTCAACCACCGACGCCGCCTCCAATGCCGAAGTGCCGAACAAAGAGCAGTGGACGATGTCGTTTCTGTATCGACGTGCCGAGCAGGGCGAGACCGGCGAGGACGCGAAAGACGCCCGCGTGAAGATCGTTGACGTGCCAGCCCAGTTGGTCGTCTCCGTCGGCATGAAGGGCAACTACTCGCGCGACCTGATCGCCGGCGGCGAGCAGAAACTCGACGCGTGGCTCGCGTCCCAGAAGCGCTTCGAACGTGCCGGAGACTCGCGCGTGTTGTACTACCACGGCCCATCGCTCCGCCCCTGGCGCAAGTGGGCCGAAGTGCAGATGCCCATCCGCGAAGTGCGATCTCCCATCAAGGCCGACGACGCGCGATGAGGCTCAAGAACGATCTCGCTCGCGAAATGCGACCCGCGTCGTCAGCCATCTCAATACAACGAGAATACTCTCGCTTCTGAATATTAATTAGCAGCTTCGGCTTTTCGCCGAAGCTGCCAGTTTGTTGATGCGAGATATCGAATGCTTGATCAGGGAACGGACTTTTTAGCCCTGTCCTGATCCGCCGCGTGGACAGTGCCTGCCGGGTCAAAGTTGCGGAGGTGCATCTCCTTGCTGCCGTTCTTCAGCAGCGGCACGAGCAAACGGAACCGCTCGATCAAATCGCGTTCCGCCGTGGTAGTCGCCTCGACAGCCTTCCTATACATGGATCGACGTTCGCCATCGCCAAGTCTGTCCCACGCACGAAGCATGAACATCCACGATGACGCGTCCGCGAGTAGGCCTATGCCGTTTGGCGGCGACAAGTTCGAGCGGTAGCTCTTCATCGCACTGGAGAGAAGCGTGCCGCCGTTCAAGGAGTCCTCTTCAAACCATGTGGCGAGAACGGTGTCGGCCTTCGCGAGCGCGACACACTCGCGAGCCCTCGCTCGGAGAAGAATTTCCATCTGGGCCCGATTGAGCCCGGCCGCCAGGTCGGCATCAGCGTCAATTTCGGGCTGCATGGCCTCGCGGTACACCATCAGCCCGTCGCTGATTGGCGGCGACTTCTTGTTTGAGTCTTTGGAAGGAGGTTCGGCAGCGCCGAACAGCACGACCGCCCCCAGAGTCATCGCGGAACCGACCAAGAACGACAAAATGTGCGTCTTGTCCATAGTCAAAACCATCCTTTCGAGCTGCGTGTATCCCATTACTGGGTGTTCTGACGCGCCAAGTCCTGATCAAAGTGCTCGATGAACGTATCGATGTCGGTCTGGTTCCACACGCCATCCGTGTTCACGTCGGTGATTGGGTCTTGAGCCGCGATCGCAGTCATGAACGCGGAGATGTCGGCTGTGTTGAGCGCCTGATCGCGATTGAAATCCGACGTCATCCAGTTGCAGAGCGGGAACAGCTTCCATGCCGGGCCAGGGCCCCCGGAAGATCCGACAACATAGCCGGTCGTCGTCTTATGAACCTGTGTGTCGAGAATCAGTTCGTTGTCGATGACCGACGCCCACGCCGGGTCCGTCATGCGCAGCCGGAGCCTTGCACGAAGCCGTCCGTCGCCATTCAGAGTCTTGATGCGGTTCACGCTCAAATCGCCGGGCGCGAGTTTCATCGTGGCAACGACCTCGCCGTCCACGGTGCAGTTGATCTGCATCGACATGATTGGCGTCAGAATCTCGCCTGTGTCCTCATCCCACATCGACATGCCGGTCACAAATGACGCGGAGAGAGAGATGTTGGCTATGGCGGTTATCGAGTTCGGTGCGGAAGGCGGCCTGCCGAACGAGCCCGCCGTGCTCAGGCTGAAGCACTTTGACCCTGTCGGCGTACCCGAGAAGAGGCCACCGACACCACCAGAGCCGCACGGCGTCTCCGTCGCGGGGGCTTGGTCAACCGACAATAGAATTGAGTTCATCATTCGATTGGGCGCGTTGTCCGGGGGCAGCCCAAGTTGCTGGCGAACCAGCGGATCGATCTTGGATTCGGCCTGCTTGAGCAGCTCGAGCAGAATGTCTCGCCATGCCTTCGCATCGTTCCAGCGATGCTCCAGCCCAGCGTCACGAGATTTGTTCAGCGCGTTGATGGCGTCGCCATACCACTTATTCGCCTCTTGGTAACACGCCCCGCGAGCAGTCGCGTCGGGAATCCGCTCGCAGCTCATCTGCATCTTGCGGAATCCCTCGTCGATAATGTGGCGCCGTTCGGAATACTCATCTTGGAGTTCTGCGGGACTCGGTGGGGGGGGACGCACAGCCTGCGAGGGCGAGTAAGCCCGCGGCTGTCAGCGTGGCCCAAGCCCTCGGCGTGATGAGTGATGAGTGATGAGTGATGAGTGATCATGGTGTCGTCCTTTCTTTGGCAACCCGCAGTGGGGCAACGCGCCCGCAACGCGGCGTCCACGACCCACGCTACCAGCAAGTTCCTACTCCGGATGCAGAAAAGCCCAAATTGCGGACATCTTTATTCGAAAATGATGCCTGAGTTTTCCCGTTCGCACATTCTTGTGCGAAACACCGCCGTTTCCGCTCATTTTTGTGGATTGAATCATCTGACCCCCGGGCGTTTCATCATCGTCTTCCACTGCCCGCCAGACAAGCAATCCATCTGAGATGCCGCACTTGCTTTGCTCGACTGCACCACGCACTACGCAAAGCTCGTGATCCTCCGTCTGCCGATAATGGCTCCATGGGCGATCTCGAACACGTCAAGAGCGCGTGCCGTCGCGTGGTGCGCGAACGACTGGCGGCGCTGACCGCCGCGGAGCGCGATCGCGAGTCGCGGGCCGCGTGCGTCATGGTCCAGACCCAGCCGTGGTTCCTCGCCGCACACTCGATGCTTGCGTATGTGCCGATGGCGGATGAACCGGACATCGGCCCGCTGATTGCGCACGCACTCGCGCGCGGCATGGCGGTCGCGCTGCCCAACGTCGACTGGGACGCCAAGACCATCCGCCCCAGTTGGATCGATCGCTGGCCCTGCGATCTGAAGCCCGATCGCCACGGCGTTCACATCCCGGCCCATCCACTCGCCGGTCCACTCCCCTTGACCTCCGCCCCGACCTCCAACGAGCCCGAACTGGTGCTCGTGCCGGGCGTCGCATTTGATGGTCGCTGTCGGCGGCTTGGACGCGGCGGCGGGTTCTATGATCGGTACATCGCCCGGCGTCGGCACGACGCCGACGCCGGAGCGACACGGGTCTTCGTGGCAGGGATCGCCCTGGAGGCCCACATGTTGGACGCGGTGCCCGTCGGTCCGCTGGATGCACGCCTGGACGGCGTGATCAGCCCGACGCGGGTCGTCCTCGCGTCTGACAGCATCGTCGGTTGACGCCGCCGTCGCCGTGGCCCATCGGGCTTCACGCGTCGCGGGGCTCATGCAGGGAGGTTCGCGCAATGGGGTTGCCTTCGCAAGATCGTTCCGGTGAACTCGGCCGCTCGTACGTCTACAAGAACAAGGGACTGGCCAAAGGCCCCGCACCCATCATCCTGATGGCCGTCGCTGGTGTCGCGGTGGTGGTGGGCGGCATCTGGTTGTTCAGTAAGTTCAAGGGCGAGGGCGGCATCGCCGAACCCAAGAGCGCGCTGGCCGACACGCCCAAAAGCATCGCCTCGCCCGCCAAGCCCACGACGACGCCGGTTGAACCCAAGCGCGAGCCGACGACGATCCAGCAAGGCGCGCCGAGCCTGTCGAACAGCGCGATGTTGGCCCAGGCCGCGCAGCCGGGCGCGACGCCGACCGGCACACCCGCGACCACGCCAAGCCAATCTCCAAGTACGACACCGCCCAGTGGAACGCCGAGTGGCGCGCCCGGCCCGTCGTCCCCCAACACGACGCCGTCGGCCTCGCCCAACACCGCGCCGCCGAGCACGCTGAACCCCGCCGGGGAAACCGGCAAGCCGGGGCCGGTTGACGTGTCGCGGCCCAACCCCAATCAAGCGACGCCTTCTGCGCCTGGCGGCACGGGACCAAACCCCGGGAGCACACCCGCCGGCACGCCCAGCGGAGCACCGGGTTCGCCCAACGTCGGCACGCCTGGAAACCCCGGCAGCGGGCCCGCGATCACGGGCGGCGGCCTGCCGCCTTCGGGCAGCACCGACGAGGTGCAATCGCTCATCGCCGATGCCGAACGCAAGATGCAGTCCAACGACCTGCTCGCGGCGCGCGCGATCTTCAGCAAGGCCCTGCTCCATCGCAACATCGTGAAGGCCGACGCCGAGCGCGTCCGTTCGAAACTCACGACCATCAACGATGAACTGGTTTTTTCTGGAAAGATCACGCCCGGCGACAAGATCGTCGAGCAGTATGCCGTGCAGTCGGGCGACAACCTGACCAAGATCGCCAAGAAACGAGAACTGGTGACCGACTGGCGACTGATTCAGCGCATCAACAAGGTCGATCCCTCGCGCCTGAGCGTCGGCCAAAAACTCAAGCTCGTGCGCGGCCCGTTCCACGCCGTCGTCCACAAGGGCGACTATCGCCTGGACCTCTATCAAGGCGCTCCCGACGATCAGGATTCGTGGACCTTCATCAAATCGTTCAAAGTCGGCCTGGGCACCAACAACGGCACGCCCGTCGGCAACTTCATCGTGAAGAAGAACAGCAAGCTCATCAACCCGCCGTGGGTCAACCCGCAGACGGGCGCGAAGTTCGGGGCCGACGACCCTAAGAACCCGATCGGCGAGCGCTGGATCGGCATCGAGGGCGTGGGCGAGTCGAAGATCTACACCGGCTTTGGCATCCACGGCACCATCGAACCCGACTCCATCGGCCAGCAGCGATCAATGGGCTGCGTCCGCCTGGGCAAGGAAGACGTTGAACTCATCTACGAGATGCTCGTCGAACAGGCCAGCGTCGTGAAGATCATGCCGTAACCAACAGGCAACCACGCGGCGATGGTTCGCGCCCTTGCCGCTCTTGGAACTCCATGATCACCTCTCCGCCCCGCACGCCGCGGGGCGGTTTGTTTTTGCACAAGGTTGACGGGTGCGACGCACTATCTGCGGCTGTATCTGCGGACGCCGCTCGCCCCGTTCGTTTTCGGACCAGCGCATGCGCGTCTTTCGGAGGTCGCCATGCGTTTCGCTCATCTGCTGTCGCTCGGATTGGCTCTTGGTCCCGTCGCCGCCGTCGCATCCGCGCAGTGCGGCCCGTTCTTCGGCAATCCGTCGGTCGTGGCGACGCTTCCGATTACTCCCAAAGACCTGATCGCCGCGGACCTCAACCGCGACGGCATTCCCGATCTGGTCTGCTCGACAACGCCGGTCAATGCGGTCAACCGCATCAACGTGATGCGCACGAGTACTTCGGGCGTGCCTGAGATCCGCCAGGTCCTCACCGTCTCGGGTGTCCAGACGCAATTCAAGCTCGCGGTCGCCGATGTGAATCGCGACGGCATCGTTGATCTCCTGGCCACGCAGTACACCACCGGCTCACTGCTGGTGTACCTCGGCGTGGGCGATGGCACCTTCAATCCCTCGCCCGCGGCTTTTTCCGTAGGCAGTTCGCCCACCGGGCTTGTGGTCACTGATCTGAACAACGACGGCCGCGTCGATGCCGTCGTGGCCAACTTCAGCGACAGTACATCCTCCGTGCTCATGGGCGTCGGCGACGGCACATTCCAGCCGCGCGTCGCCACCGCTGCGGGGTTGACCCTGCCCAATCATCTCGCCCTCGCGGACATGAATGGCGATGGCAAGCTTGACCTCATCATCAGCGGCAGCGGACAGACACTCGCCGTCCGCCTCGGCAACGGCAATGGCACCTTCGCCGCCGCCACAACCACGGTTGCTGTCAATATGACCAGCGGGTCGAACAAGATGGTCGTCGCTGATGTCACTGGCGACGGCGTACCCGATGCGCTGCAGATGAATAGCTCGACCGACAACATCTTCCTGTTCAAGGGTCGCGCCAACGGCACGCTCGAAACTGACCAGCCCATCAACCTGCCTCTGCCGGGCAGGACATTGCGCACGTTCAGCGTCGTCGACTTGAATGCCGACGGCCGGCCCGATCTCTCGCTCGTCTACGGCGACGTCGGTGCCGCCGCGTATCCCGCGGTCGCATTGGGCAATGGCAATGGCACCTTTGCCGCGCCGATCGCGTTGTCGCAGAGCACATCCGATACACCTGGTTACGTCTCGACGACAGCGGACCTCAACCTCGACATGCGCCCCGACATCATCCATGTCAATGGCAACGGCGTCGTGGCGACTACGCTCTCCACGTCCGCGGCAATCAAGCTCATCTGGGGTCAGGGCAACATCGTGTATCCCGCGGGGACAAGCGCCGTGGTCACTGTCCTTGCCGAGGGGACCGGCCTGCAGTACGAGTGGTTCAAGAACGGCTCGCCACTCGTGAACACCGCGCGTGTGTTTGCCCTGGGTCGCTTCCTCGAACTCGACACTCTGAACAGCTCAGACTCGGGCGTCTATCAGTGCCGCATCTTCAACGCGTGCAGCAGCATCACGACATCGTCGTATGTCCATGTGCTGCCGCCGAGCAACCCCTGCCCGGTGGACTTCGATGGCGATGGGTTCATCACCTTTGAGGACTTTGATGCGTTCGTGCAGGCCTTTGAGGAGGGGTGCTGACCAAAGCCTCCCTCACTCGACGACGTGCGCCGGCGGCGGCGTCTCTGCCGTGACACGCTCGCGCCGGGGCTTCTCGCCCAAGCCGTCGATCGTGAGCAGCACCATCTCGTCATTCACGCGTACTTGCAGGTGGACCGGGCGACCCCAGATCAGCCGCAGCGCACTGAGCACCTCCACCGCCTTGGCGGCTTCGACTTCAAGCCCGGAGAACTGATGGGCGAGGAAGAGTTCGCCACGGTTGAGGTAGTTGGCGTCGACGACGTAGATGAACGGCTGGCCCATGTTGGTGATGTGGTGCAGCAGCGTCTGCTTCACGCGGTTGAAGTCGCGAGAGACGATCTTGTACTCGCCGGTCTGTGGGTCGCGCTTGTGCTGGTACATCTTGTGACGCTCGACAAACTCGGGCGTGAGGAACTCGTCGATGAAGTTGACGTCGTTGTAGATCCGCCGCACCTCGAAGATCTTGTCGCGCCCCTTCATGCTCTTGTCGTCGAAGGCCTCTTTGGCCCCGATGTTGTCCAACGCATCCCAATCGTGGCCGTGCTGCCCGGTGTTCCAGCGGCGTTCGATGTCCTTGAAGAGTTCAACGCCGATCTTGTAGGGATTGAAGCCGCCGGGGGGCATGTGAACGACGCCGCTGTGCTGGTCGGCGTAATGCACAATCTCCTTGGCCTCGAGGAAGTGCCGCGTCATGAGTTTGCTGTGCCAGTACGTTGCCTAACCCTCGTTCATGATCTTGGTCATCGCCTGCGGGGCGAAGTAGTAACTCTCATCGCGGATGATCTGCAGAATGTCCTGCTGCCATTCTTCCAGCGGCGCGTGACGCAGCAGGAACAGCAGCACGTCGCGCGTCGCGCGGCCGGGCACCTTGGCTCGCGTCTGTGCCCTCGCCGCGTCGAAGGCCTCGCGCTGCCGCGCCATCTCTTTCGCCGGGTTGATGAACGGATCCATGTACTCCTTGGCGGGGAGTTTGCTGGGCACAAACGCCCGGCGACGACCCGCGGCGAGATCCGGATCATCATCCTCGACCGGATGGCTGCCGGGGTCGCCCCAGCGCTGCTGGTCCTCGCGCACGAGGAACATCGAGTGCGGATCGATGAGATGCTCGATGCACAGGCACGCGTCGAGAAATCGCTCGACGGTTTCGTGGCCGTGCCGCTCGATGTGGCGACGCACGCGTGTCGCGTGGTTGGCCATCTGGTCCATCATGCGCCGGTCGGTCTTGCTGAACCAGAAGTTGTGTTTGAAGAAATCGGCGTGCCCGTAGACGTGGGCCATCACGAGTTTCTGATCGGTGACGGCGTTGGACTCCTGCAGATACGCATAGCACGGATCGGTGTTGATGACCATCTCATAGATGCGACCAAGGCCATACGCGTCTCGCTTGGAGAGTTTCTCGTACTCCATGCCCCAGCGCCAGTGTGGATAGCGGGTGGGGAACCCGCCGTAGGCCGCGATCTGGTTCATCGTGTCGAAGGGAAGCACCTCGAAGATGACTTCGAAGAAGTCGAGGCCGTACTCGCGAGCCTTGGCCTGGATGGCCTTCATGTGCTCGAGCAGTTCGGGCGAAAGTTCGGTGTGCGGCGTGGCGGGCATGGGGTGAATATCGGCGAAATGCGGCGTGGGGGCCGAGTTCGGCGGCCACGAACGACACGTCCATCGTCTCCAGACCTGTACGCGAGCCGGGCGGCACGGGTGCGAGAAAGGCGCTCGGGATGCTGGCCCGATTCGATAGACTTGGGTTGTGACGGTGACGACGCCCCAATCTGAACCCAAGCGGGAACCCCCGGGCGAGCCCGAGACGACCCTCGCGCCTCGCCCGGCCGCGCCCCCTCGCGACGGTGGGCGAGAGATCGGGCCCGACGCCGCCGCCGTCGGCGTTGCCCCCGCCGCGGACGACGGACGTGGATTCTGGTCGGGGCCGCTACTCATCTGGCTGCCGGTCCTGCTCTTGGCGGCGTTGCTCTTGGTGGGCGCGGCATTGATCGCCCACGAACTTCGCCGCAGCGGCGAAGGCGGAATCATCTCAATCGTCGGCGCGATGCTCGGCTGCGTGGTGCTCGCGACGATCTCGCTGGTCGTCGCGTACTTCGCCCGCACCGAATCGATGCGGCTGGAGCGGGCCCAGCGCGATCTGCGGGAGAGCGAGGCTCGCTTCCGCGTCATCGCCGACCAGGCTCCTGTGCTTATCTGGATGGCGGGCACGGACGGGCGACGGACATACTTCAACCAACCCTGGCTGCGTTTCACCGGGCGCGCGATGACCGAGGAACTCGGCGACGGCTGGCAGCAGCGCATCCACCCCGAAGACGCCGAGCGCGTACGGGCAACCTACGTCGCGGCTCTCGCGGCACGCGAGGCGTACCAAACGCAGTATCGCGTCCGCCGCCGCGACGGCGTCTATCGCTGGCTGCTCGACAACGGCTCGCCCAGGTTTGATGAGAAAGGCACCCTCGTCGGCTATCTCGGTTCGTGCGTGGACATCACCAATCGGCGCGACACCGAAGAAGCCCTGCGATCAAGCGTTGAGCAGTTGCGTCAGAGCACCGAGCGGCAGTTGGACCTCTTGCAACGCGAGACAATGCTGCGCCGTGAACTCAATCATCGCGTGCGCAACAACCTCGCCGGCCTGCTCGGGCTCGTCAGCATCTATGAACGCACGGGGCGCGACGGTCGCGACATCGCCGACGCCATCCGCGGCAAAGTCCACGCGATGAAGGAAGTCCACGACCTCATCTCCGGCGCGGTCGGCGGACCTGTGCGACTGGGTGAGCTGGTGGAGCGACTTGCGATCCAGTTCGTGCCGCCAGAGCAAGAAAAGTGCTTCAAGGGCGACGGCCAAGCCATTCAGGTGTCGGCGGCCCAGGCCGGCGCGTTGGCCATGATCATCCAGGAACTCTTCACCAACAGTCGCAAGCACGGCGTGCTCGCGACCGGCGACGGCGACATCCGCGTCAAGTGGAGCAGAGGCGAGGGCGAAGAAGGCGCAGCGTCGTTCTCCATCCGATGGGTCGAGCGCGGCGCGCCAGTTGCCGCGACCTCCGCTCGGCGCGAGGGCGGTGGCGTGGGGCTGCGACTCGTGCAAGGACTCGCCCAAAGTGAACTGCGCGGATCGTTCGAGCATCGCGTGGTGGAGCAGGACTCGCCGCGCGGCCAGCAACGCGGCGTCGACTGCACGATCGTCGTGGGCGACGACGCGAACGGGTGAAACTCGCGGCGGTGCGTGTCAACGACTGTGGACCACTTCGCCTCATGCCTTGATGCCATCGGCCTCGTGCCTTCTTCTCATCCGGCACCTCGCTGGAAGCCAGCGTGGCGGCATCAATGACGGCACCAAGCCCCTCACCCATCGAGGCAGCCAGGATCACGCTGCCGCGGGCTGGCCCGCCAACCCGCGCAAACTGGCGCGACGACGCCACTAGTCCCAAATTTGAATCTGATGCGAGCATGACTCATGCTGCGGCTGACGATGCACTGGCATCGAAGCGATTGGGAGGTAGGAATCTGTTTTCAACCCCATCGCCCTTGCCGCGTCCTTTGCAGCCAACCCTTGATTCGACTCGTCTGACCAGTACTCGCCATGCTCCAGCCCTGTGTTGTAGTGGGTGTAGATTGAGCCAGTCGCTCGATGAAACCGCATCGCACGATCAGTAAATGGCCTGCCCCACAATCCGACGGCTTCTGTCGCCGAGAGGCCAGCCCTGTGGAGTTCTCGAAGCGATGCGCGATGACCAAGGGGGAACCACTTTCGCAAGACAGAATCGTGTCGCGAGTACATCACGTGCAGCGCCCGCGTGTTTCGCGTTGCACCGTGGATCCGTCCACCCATCGCGATATCTGCGACCGGCACGGCGGCTGCCATAAGGACGACGCTTTCAACCACGATTGATGATGTCGACGGCGTCTCGTGAAGGAATCGGCATGTGAGCCGGCAACCCAAGGAGTGCGCGACAACCGAAACGCGCGGCGGCACCGTCGCGGGAACCTGAGCGAGCATCGAACACAACGCGCCGCCGACTCGATCCGCAACCCGCTCCTTGTGTTGAAAGCTCACCTCCGAGACCGAGCGGGACACGAGACCTGGAAGCCACGAGATCGAAACGTCCCCCGGCCATTGAAGGTACACGACCAGATCAGGCCAGAACAAGCTTGGTCCCGCCGAACCCATTGATCGCACGAACGTCTCGTACCCATCCCGCGCCTTTCGTTGCGGCGTGTTATAGCCATGGATGAGAATCAAGACGCGACGCGCAATGACCAGCTCTCGTCGAAGACGTGCCACGCCGAGCGGCTCGGGACCTTCGCGCGTGTCAACAGTCCTTCGAAATGAGATGGACACCGTCTTGTGAGCCACTTCATACCGCCTTGCGGGTGCGCACGAACACAAAGCGGACGACTGCTTGAAGCACCAAGCCTATTGCGGCGCTTGCAGCGCACATCGCCGCAAAACTCAACGGAGGACCCCTGTTGACAAACGTCGGAACGGTAAACCAAGCTCCGATAACGCTCGCCGCAACAATGTGAGAGCTTGCGACGAGCCGCGTCGCGTCGCTCCGGAGTTCGGCGTGCAGTTCATCAAGCCCACGCTGGACCCTATCGGCAAGCTCGGCTTTCGTCGGTTCGGCTCGGTATTTTGCATCACCAGATGCCTTGGCTTGCGTCGCAGCCAACAACGGCTCCAACATTCGGCGAATGTCGTTGCGAGCCCGACAATCCTCGTCGTCCTTCGCTTGAACGCCTAAGTCGACATTGTTACGCTCGGTTTTGTCTTTTTTACCCCGTTGACCGATAGTTTTCGGGACGGGAAACGAATCAACCAACGCCGACGCTCGCGCACCGATCTGCCCCACGAGCTCAGCCGCAGGTAGCGCGGCAAACGACCGGAGTTCGCGGCGGGTCATCAAACATATCCGCGTGGGAATTTCGCTCGCAAGCCCTCGACAAAGAGGGAGCCCATACGTCATTGTCACGAAATGCAGGCGCACACTCTCGAAAAACCCAACTTCTCGCTTGCTGTCACCTCGCTGCTCTCGCGCGATACATATCGCTTCTTGGTGCCACATCCGAAACGGCATTATCGCCGTGAGAGCCGTTGCCAAGAGTGCATTGGCCACGCCGACAACGCTTGCATCGCGAAGCAACTCGACCAGTGGGGAAATCGTGCCCGGTGTTGACATCGCGCGCCCTCCGTCAAAGCGATGGGAGAGACTAACCACATATCAAGAAGCACGCAACATCGAATACTGCGTTGCTGAGGATCACAACGATCGGTCTCTCGGATCGCTCCATGTGACGACATCGATCTGACGCGCCGAGGCGACAAGCACGCTCGCGTGCGGCACACGATCTCTCCCACCGAAAGAAAAGCCGCAGGGCTGAACCCCGCGGCTTCAGAACTCGAACGCGATTTCAGAATCACGCCGCCGCGGGCTGGCCCGCCAACCCGCGCAAACTGGCACGACGACGGCGCGGCGTCTGCTCCGCCTCCTCGGCGGACACAAAGCCCTCGCCGAAGCGGAACAGGCGGAACGAGTTCGCCACCACGAAGATGTCACCGACGAAGTGGTACAAGCCTGCCAGAGGCAGGGCCAGCGCACCTGTCTTGCCGAAGGTGCCAGTGGCGGCCAGCGCCAGGCCAACCACCGCGATCACGATCGACACCGCGATGTTCTGCGCGATGATCGACCGTGAACGACGCGACAACTCGATCAGGAACGGGATGCGCGACAGATCATCGTTCATGAGCGCGACGCCCGCCGAGTTGGCGGCAATGTCGCTGCCCGACAGACCCATCGCGACACCGACATCCGCCTCCGCGAGCGAAGGGCCGTCGTTGATGCCGTCGCCGACCATGAGGGTGCGGAAGCCTTGCTTGACCAGGCCGCGGATCTGCTCGTGCTTCTCTTCGGGCAGGCACTCGGCCTCGACGCTGTCGACGCCGACGGCGACACCGACGCGCTTGGCGACGCTCATGCGATCGCCGGTGAAGATCGCGATCTGGCGTACTCCCAGTTCGCGCAAGCGCGTGATGACCGTCTTGACGTTGGGCCGCACCGTGTCTTCAAGGCCGACGGCACCGAGGTAACGCCCGTCGCGCATCACATGCACGCCGGTCATGCCTTCGATCTTGCTCTCGACCTGCTCGACTTCCCCGCGGATCTCGGGGCGCAGCTCCATGAGCCACGACGAGCGACCGACGCACAGTTCGCCCATGTTGGTGCGGGCCCGCACGCCGCGACCGTGATTTTCTTCGTAGTCGTTGCTGCCGTCGACTTCGACGCGCGCGGCCTTGGCCGTCGTGAGGATCGAAAGCGCGAGCGGGTGGTTGCTGTGTTGCTCGGCGTTGGCGGCGGCCTGAAGAAGCTCAACGCCTTCGACACCGGTCGCGGGCGCGAGCTTCGTGACCTGGAACTTTCCCGTCGTGATCGTACCGGTCTTATCAAGCACCACCGCGTTGACGTTGGCGGCGGCTTCGAGATAGTGCGGCTGCTTGACAAGAATGCCGAGTCGCGCGGCGGCGGCGAACGCCGCAAGCATCGCGCTCGGGCTCGCGAGCAGCAATGCCGACGGGCACGCCACCACCAGCACCGTCACCGCGTTCTCGGCGGCCTTGGCACGCGTGTCGGGGTCGGCGGACTGGCTCATCATGAACCACACCACCGCCGCGACGCTGATGACCACCGGCACGAAGAAACTCGCGACCTGCTCGATCAGCATCTGCCGCGGGGTGCGGCTCTGCTCGGCCTGTGCGATCAACTGCGTGACCTTGCCGATCGTCGTTTCCTGCCCGATCTGCGTGACGTTGATGTCGATCGCACCGGTCAGGTTGCTCGTGCCCGCGTACACCGCGTCGCCAATGGTGGCCTCGACCGGTGCGGCTTCGCCGGTGAGCGAGGCTTGATTGATGGTTGAGCGACCCGTGACGATCTTGCCATCGACGGGCAGGTTCTCGCCGGGGCGGACACGCACGATCTGACCGACCTTGACCTGGGCGAGGGGGACATCGCGCTCGGCACCGTTCTCGACGATGCGGGCGATGTCGGGGGTGAGTTCAACCAGGTCAGCGATGGCCCGCTGCGCGCCGCTGGCCGAGCGACGGACCATCTGGCCAAAGACAACGAGGATGAACGCAAGCCAGCCGGCGACTTCGTAGTTGCCGATGGCGATCGAGGCGATGATCGCAAGGGCGGCCAGCGAACTGGACGACACGCGGGCCGACCAGAGTTCGCGCCACGCCGCAGTGAAAAGTGGAAAGCCCAGGACCACCGCGCCGACCATCGCCGGGAGTTGGGCGATGGCGGACTCGGTCAGGCCGAGCAGATTCATGATCGTGGTGCTGAGCACCAGCACGCCACCGACGAGGCAAAGCGTGATGTAGCGCTCGATCTCGATCTCGTGGTGACTGCAGCAAACGACCTGGTCGGCGTCGGCCGCACCCATGCCGGGGGTGGCCGCGTGGGTGTGGGCGTGCCCATGCGCGTGATTGTGGTCGTGGTGATGGTGGGAATGGTCGTGGCCTGCCGCCATGGAAGAGACTCCCGAGAAATCGGTCTGGACCGGACCACGCAAAAGAGGCGCGCCGGCGGGGGGACGGAGTTTAGGTGATCGCCGAGCTCGCCGCGTGACGGATGAGGGTGGCACCAGACACCGGACACACAGGTCGCCAAAGGCCCGCACGAGAACCGCGCGAGCGCAAGGCCTGCGCCGGGCCGCCATGGCCCGGACTTCGTACCATACGAGGGAGAGGGGCGAACGGTTCGGGTTCGCCGGATTCCGAGTTGAAGGCGGTTTCAATACGCAGGCACAGAAAAGCAGAGAAAGACCCTGGAGAGGAAGACGCAAGAAGTCAGTGGTGACTCGGTCGTATCCGTTCCCGGTGCCTCGTGCCTCGTGCCTCCGCTTTGAGTTTTTCCATGTCCCACCCCCACCACATCCACTACCCCGTCTATCCCGATCGCCCGACGGTCGCCGTCTTGGGGGTGGGGCAGATGGGTCTCGTGTGCGCGGCGTTGCTCTCCCAGCAAGAAACCGGAGCAAACCCAGCCCTCGGCCGCCCCGTCAACGTCGTCATATGGGGGCACAGCGCCGACGAGGTCGGCCAGTTGGCCCAGACGCGACGGTCGGCGCGCCTGCCGGGGTTTGAACTCCCGCCCGAAGTCCGCGTGGTGCTCAAGGAGCGTGACGCAATCAAGGACGCGTCGGTGATCGTCTCGGCGATCCCCGTGCAGTTCGTCCGCGAGGTGTGGGTCAAGATCAAACCGCACTTGCGCCCCGACGCGGGTGTGATCTCCGTCGCCAAGGGGCTCGAGGTCGGCACGCACCTGCGCCCGACGCAGATCATCGCCGACACGCTGCGCGACAACCCCGACGCCAAGCCGCGTCCCTTGGGTTGCCTCTCCGGACCCACGATCGCGGCGGAACTCGCACGCTGCCTGCCCGCCGCCATGATCGCCGCCAGCGACGACGCCGAGTTCGCACGCCGCATTCAACTGCTCTTCAACACCTCGTGGCTGCGCGTCTACACCAACCCCGATGTGCTGGGCGTGGAACTCTCGGGCGCGATCAAGAACGTCATCGCGATCGCGGCAGGCGTCGTCGACGGGCTCAACGCAGGCAACAACGCCAAGAGTTCTCTGCTGGCTCGCGGGCTGGCGGAGATCGCGCGACTCGGCGGGGCGATGGGCGCCAACCCCGAGACCTTCTTTGGCATTGCCGGTGTCGGCGACCTCGCGACCACCTGCTTCAGCCCCGAGGGCCGCAATCGCTCCTGCGGCGAGGCGATCGGGCGCGGCATCGCCGTGGACGAGTACCTGCGATCCACGCCCTTTGTCGTCGAGGGTGTCTCAACGGTGAAGGCCGTCCTCGACCTCGCGAAAAAGTACCGTGTTGAGATGCCGATCACGCAGGCGGTGCACGCCGTGCTGTTTGAGAACGTGGACCCGATCGAGGCGATCGGCAAACTGATGAGTCGCGAACCCAAGCCCGAGCGGGTGGGGTGAGGAACACCGGCGCGTTTTCGACGTCGCCGACCTTCAGCGGGGTTCTTTCTTCATCGCTGGTGCCGCTTGCCCCGAGAGTTCCGGGTCGGGCTCGATCTGTCCCTCCCACTTCATGTCATTCTCAATGTCCTTGGGCTGGACCTCGCTCGCCTTCCATGCCGCCGCGATCAGATCGCGCAGCATCGCGCTGCCGTCGCACAGTCGCTCGATCAGGAACTTCTTCCCCGCTTCCTTGTTCAACTCTCCCGACTTCTGCAGTTCATACAGCGGCGTGACGCGATCAAACCCGCGCTCGATGTGCGCGATGATCGCGGGCCAGACCTCCAGGCCAATGTCGTGACGCGGCAGGTCCGCGGCTTTGAGATCCGCCAGGTCGATCTTGTGCAGCGAGATCGCCCCGCCGTCGATGTAGTTGTGGAACTTGCGAGACTCCGTAAAGCCGCTGGGATTCTCGCGCGTCCAACCGTTGTAGTGAATCGTCGTGTGCAGCGGTTGGGCGGCATCGCCGACAAAGTGCGAGAGCAATCCAATCTGCACCACGATCACGCGCCGAGCGCGTTCCACCTCCGCATCGCGCGCCGCGAGTTGCTCCTTGGTCGCGTCCGCGCTGCCCTCGACACGCTCCGCCATCGCGCTCGCCACGCGCAGCGTGCGGAACGCCGACACCAATCGCCCGTAGTTCTCGGCCATCGCCCACGGCAGGAACCCCGGCCACTCGTTCGCACGCTTGGGATCGCGCTCGGCGCGATACGGCTCAACCTTGTCCGGGTGGCGATCACGCGCCACCGCGAGGGCCGCCAGGTAGTCATACCGCAACGAAGGCAACGTGCGCAGTGTGAGCCCGTACTGGTCGAGTTTCTCGATGTTGAGGTAGTGGTCCGGGCCGTTGACGTGCGTGATCGCGGGCTCGAGGATGTTTCGGAGCCGATCAGGCTCGTTGGAGTTAAACGCCACCTCGATCTTGATCGCATCGTCGCGGAGAAACGCGGGCAACTCGGTCGGCAGCGCATCCAGAGCCGCGCGCGTGATCATGCGATGGCCGTACGCGTCCCACGCCTGCGCGGGTGTACACAGCGACGCGGGCAGGAATGCGACGGCGGCAACCACGACAGCGATCGAAACCGCCACCGACGCGCGTCGGGCGGGGCGAAGAGAGCATTGCGCATGTGTCATCACGAGAAGCTCCGTCAACTGGTGTCGATGCGAGAACCACCGGCGCGCCGCCGACACGCGGCAAGCCGTCGAGCGTACCGGACGCGGCACGGGCGGGGCTGTTCCCCAGTCTGCCCATCGCGGATTGCCCGCGATTCCGAACAATCGCCGCACAAACATGCGGGATGGCCCTACATCTCTCGTTCGCAACTCCGAGTTCGCAAGAAAGCGTCGGCGTCCGACATCGAGATACGGGTCTGTGGTAAAAGTCTGTCAACCCAATGGAGCACGGGATCGGACCAACCGGGGGCCCCGTCGATCGATCGCGCATGGCGCCCGGTCGCAACGACAGGGCAACGCAATGGACGCCATCGGCATTCGCCGAAGCGTTTGGTGTGCATTGGCGCACCCTGTGGAGCATCGCGGCCGCGATCTGCAACGATCGTGCGGCGGCGGAGGACATCGTTCAGGACGCGGCCATGATCGGGATGGACAAGTTGGACGACTTTGATCCCAACACCAACTTCGTCGCATGGATGGGCGCGATCGTGCGCTTCACCGCACTCAATCACGTCCGGCGCGCCGGTCGCGGCGGGAGCGCGATCGACGTGACGGAACATGATCAACCCTCGCGGGCCGAGCGCGTCGACGGTTCCACATCGCTCTCGCCGGGGAAACTCGCCGCCGCGCTCGACGTACTCGATCCGATCGCGCGGGCGTGTCTTGTCCTTCGGACGACGGCGGAGTTGTCCTATCGCGAGATCGCCGTCGCGCTCGACATCCCCGAGGGCACGGCCATGAGCCATGTGCATCGGAGCCGCACGACGCTGCGTCACCTGCTCGCCGCAGCCCGCGACGACGCGCGTGATGCCGCCAGCGAAGGGCGGGTGCCCCGATGAACGAACGCACACCCGAATCTGATGTCAGGATCGAACGCTATCTCGACGGCGTGATGACCGACGCCGAACGCGACGCCTTTGAACAGGACTGCGAACGCGATCCATCGCTTGCACATCGTCTCGCCGCCGCAAAGGCGGATGCCGCGGCAATCGAAGCTTCTTTGGAGGCACACTTCGCGCCGCCACAGCTGTCCGCCCTGGCGGATCGCGTTCGCGCGGCGGCAGCCTTGCGCGAGTCGTCACCCGCGCACGCAACAGCGTCTTACAACATCGGAACGGTCGGCTCGCCGCCGACCGCACGCACGGCATCCCGCTGGATGTGGTCGTCCATCGCTGCCGCGCTGCTGCTCGTCGGGCTCGCCATCCTCGGCGTGCAGCGTGCCCAGAGCATGGCGCTCCAACGCGGCACGCAACTCGCGGCGTACTACGCCGACCAGGTGTCGATCGGCCTCACGCCCCAGTGGGTCTGCAAGGACGAACCGACCTTCCGCGAATACACCAAGATGCGGTTCGGCGTCGAGTTGACCTTCCGCGATCTGGGCCCGGGGGTCGCGCTCATCGGCTGGACCTACGTCCGCGGCCCCATGCGCACCGACACCAACGCCGTGCTCATGGCCACGGCGCCCGCCGATGTGGCGAGTTCACCCGCGCCGATCCTTGTCATCGTCGAGAAGCGCGGCGACGCGCCGCGAGTCTCGCGCCCCGAGGGCACATCGCTCCACATCCATCGACGCGATCTCGGGCGCGTCTCGCTGTATGAAGTTTCCCCGCTGGAGAAACCCGTGGTCCTGGAGTCGATTCACGAAGCGAAGTGAGCATCGCATCGATCGATCACGGAGATCGTCACTACCATCCACGCGTGAACCCCGCCGTCTTTCTTGATCGTGACGACACGCTCATCGCGTGCAACGAGTTGCCACCCGCGCCGCCCCCCGCCGCGCCGGGCGACTTGTGCGATCCCGCGCTCGTGCGCCTGCTGCCCGGCGTCCCCCACGCGCTCCGCGAACTCAAGGCCGCCGGATTCCTCCTCGTCGTGGTCAGCAATCAAGGCGGCGTCGCCCGCGGCGGCCTCACTCTCCACCGCGTCCACGAGATCAACCAGCGCGTCTCGTCGCTGCTGACAGATGCACGCGGCGTCCCGCTCATTGATCGCTTCTACTTCTGCCCCTACCACCCGCGCGGCAACGTCCCCGAGTTCACGCGTGAACATCCGTGGCGCAAGCCCGCGCCTGGCATGGTGCTCGCCGCTCGCGATGAACTGCGCATCGATCTCGCCGCATCGTGGATGGTCGGCGACGCCGCACGCGATATCGAAGCGGGCATCAACGCCGGGCTTGACCCGCGCCGTTGCCTGCGCATCGGCCCGACAGAATCACTGCCCGATGTCGCGGCCGCGGCGCGCCACCTCCTCGACGCCGTACGAAGTCACCCGCGCTGATCGCTCCACTCACCGCGCGTCCAACTCGCGTACAAAGAACTCCGCCACCGCTCGCTCCATCTCCGGAAAGTCGAACAGCACCATCGCATGGTCGCCGCCGCTGGCGATGCGGAAGTCGACCCGTGCCCCCACCTTCTCCGCCGCGTCGCGCAGCAGATAGGCGTGCCGCACGGAGATCACCGCATCCGCCGTCCCGTGAATCAACAGATACGGCCTGCGCCCCAGTCGCGTCACGCTCTCGACCGGATCAAGCCCGCCGGGAATGAGAATCGGCGCGATCAGCGGCACATGGTCACTCGCAACGCCGCGCCACGAACTGAATGTCGACAACGTACACAACGCCTTCACGTTGGGGTTCTCAGCCGCCAGGGCGGTCGCGAAGACGCCACCCAGCGACATCCCATACAGCCCGAGGCGCGTCGCATCCACGCCCGGCTCAGCCCGCAGCGTCGCCAACGCGGCACGGGCATCAAGCATGAGCGAGCCGCGCACACGCCGCGCTTGATCCGACTCGCCGTACCCGCGATAGTCGAAGATCATCACATGCACGCCCGCAGCGGCCAGAAACTCGCAGAACTGCATGTGATACGCGAGTTGCCCGCCGTTGCCGTGACAGAACAGCACCGCCGGCCGCGCCGCGTCGCCGGGCTTCCAGTCGCGCGCGGGAATGAACCACGCATCAAGCTTGACGCCGTCGGCCGCCGCAAACTTCAGTTGACGCACATGCAGCGGCACGGCGATCGCGTTCCGCGTCGGCACATAGAAGGTGAAACTCTCGACAAACCCGAACTGGGCCGCGACGACTACGCCGAGCACCGCCGCCGCCAGCACCCATCTCGTGACGGCCCGCCCCCGCGACCGCCTCGCTATGGGTTCCGCGTCGATGATGTCTGAAGGCGCGTTGCTCACGCGATCATCCTTGGTCAGTCGGGCCGCGCCAGTCTGCGGATATCCGCCCACGACGACTTGTTCTTGGGAGTTGAGTGGATGACATGTCGCGCGGCACAAGCTCCGGTCCGCGCCGGCGGCCGGCAGACCAACCATCTCCCTATCACCGCGTCCGCTCGTTGCCAGCCGTTGCTGCATCGGATATCTTGGTCCGTTCGCTCGCGGCCCGGGTGCCCGAGACCTTCAGGACTCCCCCACCACGCCCGCACCGCACGAGCCCACATCGCATAAGGCAGCACCGACGCATGGCCACGCCCTCTTCCGACCATCCCCCAACAGCGACTTCAATCCCGACGCCCGACGGCGTGCCCGTCCTGCCACCGGACGCGACGCCCGAGCAGAAGGACCGCCACTGGTTCCAGCATGTGTATCAGGGCGATCGCATGCCCCAACTCACGTTCCGCGCTGTGCTCATCGGCGGCGGGCTCGGCATGTTGATGTCGGCGTCCAATCTCTACACCACGCTCTCCATCGGTTGGGCCTTCGGCGTCGCGATCACGGCCTGCGTGATGTCGTATGTGATCTGGACCATCGTCCGCGCCGTCACGCTCAACAGCGTGACGAAGATGTCGATCCTCGAAAACACCTGCATGGCGTCCACCGCCAGTGCCGCGGGCTACTCGACCGGCTCAACCATCGCGACCATGTTCGGCGCGCTCATGATCCTGCACGTCGTGCCCGAGGGCAAGACGTCCGCGGACATCAAGACGTGGGACATCCAGCCCGTCTGGCTCGTCGCGACCTTCACCTTCCTCACCGGCGCGATGGGCGTGTTCCTCGCCATCCCGATGAAGCGGCAGATGATCAACCACGAGCAGTTGCCCTTCCCCTCGGGCATCGCCGCCGCCGAAACCCTCAAGAGCCTCTACAGCGAAAGCAAAGAAGCGCTGCACAAGGCCTACGCGCTCGTCGTTTCTCTTCTCGTCGGCGCGATCGTCGGCGTCTTCAACACCGGCGAAGGCACGCTTATCTACATCGATCGCGCTATGCACAAGGCCAAGGACCTGCTCGGTTTCGAACCCCGCCTGCCCGAGCAGTTGCCCGCCGGCGGCTTTATGCAAGTCCAAGGCAAGCCGCTGATCGGCTTTGGCTTTGAGCCCAGCGTCCTCCTCGTTGCCGCCGGCATGATTGTCGGCGTGCGCGTGTGCATCTCCATGCTCCTCGGCTCGGTGCTGCTCTACTTCTTCGTCTCGCCCTACCTCATCAACATGGACGCCGCTCACGCGGGCGACCCCAAGTACATTCCTTCGATCGAGCTCGTCGCCGGCGGCACCATCTATCACGTCTATCGCTGGGGTCTCTGGGGCGGCACCGCACTCATGGTCTTCGCGTCGCTCACGTCGCTCGCGATGCAGTGGAAGACCATGGGCCGCGCGTTCGGCAAGTTCTTCAAGAAGGACGATCCCGGCGAACACGCCGAACTCGAAGGCCGCATGGCCAAGATCGAAGTCCCCACCATGTGGATGATCATGGGCATGGTGCCAATCACCATCGGCATGGTCGTCCTGCAATACATGGCCTTCCAGATCAGCATCGTCGCGGGCCTGATCGCCGTGGCCCTGTCCTTTGTGCTCTCTCTTGTCGCTTGTCGCGCGACGGGCGAGACCGACACGACGCCGATCGGCGCGATGGGCAAGGTGATGCAGCTCACCTTCGCCGCCCTGCACCCCGGCAAGATCATCCCGAACCTCGCCTCGGCGGGCATCGCCGCCAACAGTGCGAGCTCGTCCGCGGACCTGCTCACCGATCTCAAGAGCGGCTATCTGCTCGGTGCCAACCCGCGCAAGCAGTTCCTCGCCCAGTTCGCCGGCATCTTCTTTGGCACCATCGCCATCGTCCCCGTCTGGTACCTCATGGTGCCCACCAAGGCCGCGCTCGAGAAGTTCCCTGCCCCCGCGACGAACCAGTGGGCCCGCGTCGCACAAGTCCTCACCGAGGGCATCGATCGCCTCCCCATGTCCGCTCAGTACGCGATCGTCATCGGCGCGCTGCTCGGCGTGTTCCTGCCCGTCGGCGAGAAACTCATCCCGCAGTCGGCCCGCAAGTACTGGCCCAGTGCCATGGGCTTGGGCCTCTCATGGGTTCTGCCGTTCGCCAATGCTCTGGCCTTCATGATCGGCGCGATCATCGCGTGGATCTGGGAGAAGATCAACTCCAAGTCCGCCGAGGTCTTCACCGTCCCGATCGCGTCCGGTCTGGTCGCCGGCGAATCGCTCATCAAAGCCATCATCGCCATGACCGCGACCGTCGTCGGCCTCTTGGGATGGGACAAGTAAGCGCCGTGAACACGACGTCGGGCGCACACTGGGTCCGTCGCCGATGAAATGCCCTTGTGGAAATGAAAAGAGCCGGGGACACACGTCCTCGGCTCTTTTGCTTCGTTGCCCGCCCACGCATACGGATCGCCGTCCAAAAGGATGTGTCTCGTGGTGGCCCGAACCTCCGGGGCGGGCCGCCGAGCCCATGAAAACAGGCGATTTCGGCCCGGCTCGGAGATCCGGGCCACCAAAGGCACGCCCGAGATTGACCGGCGATCCGTATCACTCCGCCTTTCTGGGCAGCAGTTTCTCGTCGAGCAATCGTTCAAGGCTCGTCTCGTGCAGCATGCCCGTCGCCCGCACGCGCTCTATCGCGTCCGACGCCGACAGGCCCCGATGCTTCACGAGGTACGCCGCCCAGAGCGTCGCCGAGCGTCCTCCGCCCGCGCAGTGCAGCAGCACCTCCGGCGTTGCCGCGCCGTTGGCCTGCTCGCTGCGCGAGTCGTTCTCGCCGCGCATGCCCGGCCCTTCGCGTGTACGCAACGCTTCCTCCAGCTTCGCCACATCTTCCGGCGCATACCCATCGCCGCCGCCCAGCGGCACCTCGACATACGTCATCCCCAACGCCTCGACGAGCGCTCCCTCATCGAACTCCAGTTTCCTCGTCTCGCTCTCGCTGCGGCAGTTGATGACGAGCCGATACCCGCGATCCGCCATCTCCCGCAGCATGTCCGCCGTCGGCTGCCCGCTGATCGTCACGTCGCCGTCGGTTCCCATTGACGGCCGCGCCTCGGTGCCGATCACCACGGGCAGCGTCGCCTCGCCCGAGTACTCGGTCCACGATCCCTCATACAACCGCACGCGCGGCCACTTCAGCGTGCCGCGCAGCGTGAGATACACCAGCGTCGCCTCGCGTCCCGTCCCGCAATACACAATCGTCTCGCCACTGGAATCCAGCCCCGCGGCGTCGATCGCCTTGCCAATCTCCTCGCCCGACTTCATCAGGCTCTCGTTGTCGCTCTGCACCAGTGTGTGCCAGTCCAGACTTGCCGCGCCGGGAATGTGCCCGTTGCGCTTCCACGTCCTGGTCTCGCCGCGATACAGCCGCCCCGGACGCGCATCCACCAGCGCGATCTCTTCGCGCTTGAGCGCGAGCCTCACGTCATCGATCGTCGCCGCGACACCATCGTCCGCCACCGCAGTCCACTCGCGCGCCGCCACACTCGGCACATCCTGCGTTGTGCTGCCCGCGCCCTGCCACGCGCCGAATCCGCCGCTCAGCACGTTCACGCGCCGATGCCCGGCTCGCACGAGTGCATACGCAACGAACGTCGCGCTCAGCGGATCGTCGCCGTCCGCATACACCAGCACCGGCCTGTCGCCATCAATCCCGGCGCGTCCGAACAGTGCTCCAAGTTCCGTGCCGCCGAGCATCCGCGTCGGCAAGCCGCCCGCGTGGGCGCGGAGTTGCTCATCGCGAATGCTGATCGCGCCCGGCACATGCCCGGCGATGTACTTCATCACCGGCCGCGCGTCGATGACCTGCGTCAGGCTCCGCTCGACTTGCACAACCGCTCGCGCGACGCTCAGGAACTCAAACCGCAGCGGCTCTGCGGGCTTCAGTCCCTTCGCGCCTGGCTCGGCCACGGCCGGGGCGCACGACAAGACCAACGCGCACAGCACAACCACCACGCCCCACGGACGACGCAAACACGAATCCATGATGAGACTCCCAATGCGATGCCATCGCGCGGGCCGCCGCTCGCCACATTCAACGCTTGCGCCACAACGCGCGACGACACATCAGATCACGAGCAAGCACCCGAGCGAACCCACGAACGAGCCCGCGCACAAGACATCCGTTCTTCGCTCGTCGCGCCGCCGCGCTCGATTCACTTCCCAGAATTTGTTTCCCCGGCATTCAACTCACTGATACCCCGTCGGATCAGCAACCCCCGCCTCCGCAAAGCCGCGCCGGCGAATCTGGCAACTGTCGCAGTGCCCGCACGCACGGCCCGCGCCATCCGGGTCGTAGCAACTCGTCGTCAGCGAATAGTCCACGCCCAGCCGCACGCCCAGCCGGATGATCTCGGCCTTGCTGAGTCGCACCAGCGGCGTGTGTACGCGGAACCCCCGTCGCGCCTCCACATCCGCGCCGATCGCCGTGCCCAGGTTCGCCGCCCATTCAAACGCGTCGATGAACTCGCGCCGACAATCCGGATACCCCGAGTAGTCCACCGCGTTCACGCCGATGTACAGGTCCATCGCGCCCAGCGTCTCGGCCAGGCCCGCGGCGATCGCCAGAAACGTCAGATTCCGCGCCGGCACATAGGTGATCGGCACGCCGTGCGAGAGTTGCGCCGCGCTGCGATCCTTGGGCACATCGATGTCGGCGGTCAGCGCGCTGCCGCCGACCGCACGCAGCCCGAGTTCAACCACGCGAAATGACGCGGCACAGAGTTGGTCCGCCACCCGCCGTGCCGCGCCGAGTTCGCACCGATGCCGCTGCCCGTAATCAAAGGCCAGCGCGTGTGTCACAAAGCCCTCATCGCGCGCCGCGGCCAGACACGTCGCGCTGTCCAGCCCGCCCGAGAGCAACACCACCGCCGGAGTTGTCCGCGCCGTTGTCATCAGCGGACTTTATGCGGGCGAACAAATGACCCGCCGGGTGCTTGCGCACCTCGGCTCTTATGGCGAGCATGAATGGGAGCCGAGCCGCGCGAGCGGCCGGCGCAAGTCGTGAAATCGCAACGAGAAAAGACCCGCGCGCCTGCGCACGGCGGTTCTTATGACACTCGCTTCAATGCCCGCCCTTCCACACGAATGGCAGCACGATGCTCACAAAGATCAGCACGATGATGATCCACTCCAATATCTCCATCCGCCGCGTCGCCTGCCGATCCGAGAGTTTGTCATAGATGCTCTCGAGCGTCCCGAGCTTCCGCAGGATGCTCGCGTCCCACTCGGGCAGGTGCATGCGCTGGGCCGCCGCCTGATACACGCGCGCCAGATACTGATCGCCCAGCAACTTCAGCGCGTTGTTCACACCCTCGAACAGCAGCGCGCCGTCCACTTGCAGTTCCGCGATCCGACGCAGTTCCGTCCCCCGCACCGCCCCCCGCACCGCGTTCATGATGCCGCGCGACTCGGCCCGGTTCACCGCGTCAAACGCGGTGTCCAGCGTGTCGTCCAGCCGCTCATCCAGATGACGCATCTCCAGCAGTTCCACGTTCGCGTAACTGAACACGGCCCGCGCGTCCTCGGGTTCCTTGTCGATCAGCACCGCCGCGTTCCAGTCAATGATCGCCGCGTCGTCGTCGGTGTACGACACCCGCGCCGACGTCGCGTCCTCGCACACCTGCATCGACAGCGTGCCGCGCTCCGCCCGCAAGAGCGACGCGATCATCGCGCGGCGCCGATCAAGCCACCCCGCCAGACGCTCACCGCTCGGCAACTCGTACTCCTCAATCTCATACAAGAAGTAGTCCTCGAAGAAGCCGCTGATCTCCGGGCGCACGATCGCCGGCCCGACCACGCTCAGCAACCCCTGCACGCGCGAGCGAGCATCCTCCAAGAGCGCCGGATTCTCAAACAGCGCATCCGCCAGATCGATCAGGTTGCTCATCGCCCCCGACAGCGGAATCGCATACTCCACGCTCACCGCCCCGAAGTCGTACAGCACCATGTCCACCGCCGGCTGCGTCGCGTGACGCCCGATCGCGATCGACGGCATGCCACGGGTGATCCGCAGCGGCGGCGGCTTGAACTGGATCGCCTGACTCACACGCCGACTCGGGCGAATCACCTCGCGCTGGGTTGCATCAGTCGTCAATCGCTCTGCAAGGTCCAGAGCAATACCCTGACCAATGTCGTATGCCAGCAGAACATGGCACGTTCCCCGGCGAATATGCAGATCGTCTTTCAACTCAGCCATGCGTACGCTCGCCTTCCCCGGCACACCATCGTAGCGGCCGGACGCCAGAGCCGATCGGCGGTCGAAATTGTCAGGGCACATGGACCCGCATCGGTCGCACGATGCACAAGATGAACCCGCACGATCTCAACGTTGGTTGTTCTCCCGACAGCCTCCGCGCGAATCGAACCCCTTCCTTTTCTGTGCCTCTGTGTTCAAATGCTTTGACTCCATCCAACCAAGGAGCGACTCCAGTGATCCTCTCTCGCCTGCGCCTCTCGCTCATCGGTCTCGTTGCTCTCTTCTCTCTCGGCGGCTGCGCCACCGGCCCCTCCGCCGCCGACAACCTCGCCGAGGTGAAGTCGAGCCTCCTCGGCCACTTCTCCAGCGCCAAGCAGGCCGCCGCAGATCAGGAGTACTTTGAGATCAGCCTCAAAATGGCCGAGGCTTGGACCGACCGCAAGGACGGCCCGTGGATCTACGTCGAGCAGGCGATGGCCGCCCGACTCGACAAACCCTATCGCCAGCGCGTCTATCGCCTGCACGCCGAAAAGGACGGCAGCGTGATCAGCGAGGTCTACGAGTTCAAGGGTGACCCGCTGCAGTTCGCGGGCGAGGCCGACAAACCCACACCCCTCGCGTCGATCTCCCCCGCCGACCTGCAACTCAAGGACGGCTGTGCCGTCACGCTCCGCCGCCAACCCGACGGCATGTGGGCCGGCGGCACTGGCGCGAGTTCCTGCCCCAGCACACTCCGCGGGGCCGCCTACGCCAACAGCGAAATCTCGGCCCTCTCCCTCGCGGGCCTCACCAGTTGGGATCGTGGCTACGACAAAGATGGCAAGCAGGTCTGGGGCGCGGAAAAAGGCGGCTATCGCTTTGATCGCGTGAAGTGACGCCGCGAACACGCGGCCTCTTGCCCCGAGTCCTGATCGCGAACGAAACACAACGACCCCGGAGTGCTCCGGGGTCGCGTGTTCTTTCCGCGTTGCTCTCACGTTCAGGCCCGACGACGACGACCCGTCGCGAGCAATCCCGCGCCGACGACTGCCAGACTGCCCGGAGCCGGCACAATCGAGAACGCCACCAGCGTCTCGCCGCCCGCGACTTCGCCCAGGTCCGTGCCCGCGCCGGTCATCAGGTTGATCCCCCAGAGCGTCGAGCGCGACAGCGACGTGTTCTGCGTTACCGCGTACGCCATGCCCGTCGCGCCGGAGATGTCAAAGCCGCCGAGCACGTTGATGTTCACATTCGTGCCCATCCCCAGCGTACCGATCGTGTTGAGCGTGCCCGCGTTGGGCGAGCCGAACCGCACCAGCGTGTCGGTGCCCGCGTCGATGCCGTAGAGCGCGGTCGACGTCGCACCCGCGACACTGTTGGTGTACGCGACGTGCGTCACGTTCGGCATCGTGCCAAAGCGAGAGTCTCCCGCGACGTAGTTCAGGTCAGTGTCCTGCACGATCGTCGCGCCCGTTCCCGGGTTGGTCATCCGATAGTTCTTGCCCGTGTTGCTCACGATGCGGAACGCCACCGGCCCCGTCGGATTGAAATCGGTGCCGAACGTCGCGCCGTTCAGCGGCATCGTCAGTGTCGCCACCAGCGTCGCCTGTCCGTTGCTCGTATTGATGCGGTACCAGTTGTTCTGGCTTCCAAGGCCGTACAGAAATCCATCGTTGGGCCTGAAGTCGATGCCCGAGATCTGCTCGTTGCTCGCCAGCCCCGAGATCGCAAACCCCGAGAGCAGGCTGCTTGGCGCCGCGGTGTCGAACGACACCAGCCGCCCCTGCGCCGTCACGCCGAACGCCCGCTCGGCCTGTGCGACACCAGCCATACCCGCAACCACCGTCACGCCCGCCACCATCATCATCGTGCGATTCATCTGTTTCTCCCTTCGGCCTGTGCCGAACTCCTCTTGTGCCGCCTGTTCCATCACCCCGCGCGTCGGCGGCCCGCTCGCACGGCTCTCCCGATCCCGACGGCGACGGGCGACCCTCTCCTGTCGCCCGCCACATAACAATCCAACTGCTTCAACTCACCCGCGCGAGCGGCCACGCGCCCGGTGGCCGCCACAGGGGTCGTCCGCTCTCGCGATGCGTGTCTGTCTCCCTCTCACCCAATGGATCGGAGACTCACGCGCTTCGGTTTTTCATGCCCACGGATTTTTCGATTCGTACTCGGGAATCCCCGCCGCCCGGAGCGCGGCCAGATTCCAGTCCACCGTGCCCTCTCGCAGCACATCGCGCCACACCGCCATGTTCTGCTCGTACACATAGTGGTCCCAGTGGCCGAGGTAGTACTTCCCGCGCCGCAGTCGCGGCAGGCCGCGCGCCTCCAGCCAGTCTGACAATCCCTGACTGCCGATCTCCACATCCAGCCATCGCTCGCGCGGGATGTTCTGCCAGCGCCTCGCGCCCAGATTCGTCAGGCACAGCAGGCCGTGATATCCGATCATCTGGCTGCTGCCGCCGGGCGATTCGTTCATCGCGGTCTGCGCGCCGCCCACCACGTTGTCGTGCCAACTCGCGCCGTTGTAAAACGTCGGCCCCCCCGCCGCGCTCAAGCCCATCGTGTCCAGCGCGCGCAGCAACGACACCGCGACATCGCAGTATTCCGCGCCCGCCAGCAGCAGCACACGCTCCGTCGCCGCCAGCGTGCCCTGCGGGTCGCCGTCCTCCGCCAGCGCAAGACACGCCTTGAGGATCGGCCCGCTGCCCAGGCTGTGCCCCATCATCCGAATCCGCCGATTCGGCAACAGCGCGTGCAGCGCATCGAGCACGATGCGCAGCGCGTCCGCCGCCGGGTTCGAGAGTCGATAGGCCCTGCGGTACGCCCCCAGCACATCCGCGCCGAACGGCACGCTGAACCACCCGAAGCACACCGCCAGCCCGCTCGCGCCCGCCGCGTCCTGCGGATCAAACCCAAGGCTCCGCGGCCATGGCGTCGCGTGGTTCTTGATCGCCACCGCCTCGCTGATCGGCGTGTACGAGAACAACCCATCGTGCGGATTGTCGCTCTCGCTGGGCTTGGGCGGCGTCGCCAGCCGCGGGTCGTAATCAAACCCGTGCACCATCACGATAATCGGTCTCGTCGGGTCTTCATTCGCCAGTGTCGCGAGTGCCGCCGGCCCGAGTGCCGCACTGATGTGATCTCGCACCTCCGCGCCAAGCGTCGACGACGCGAGCGAACCGAGCGACCCTGTCCGCGTGGTCGGGTTGTACGCCGCGCCGACGTACTGCCCCGCGGCGGTCGGGATCGTCATCTCGCGATCAATGTGTGAGAAGCGAAGCGTCGCCATGTCGTCCTCCTGTCATGGGATTCCCAAAACGGACGAGGCTGAATCGACGGAACGAGTCTACCCGAGGCTTCCATCGCCCCGTCTATAGAGACGGGGAAGGACCACGATTGCGCGCGCAAACGTGGTCATGCGCGGAGGGCGAAGTGCGTTTGAGCCTGTGATTCTCGGGAAAAGAAAATCTTTAAAATTGTCGCCCGAGGAGGGCTTGGCGCGCACATTTGCGCGCAAATGTGGACATCGACGAAAAGACGGAGAGGTGGAGTGTGAAGGCAAGAGACAAAGTCACGGACTCGGGCGTCGTCGCGGCGATGACCCTGCGAGAGAGTCATACGGATCACCGTCCAAAAGGAGGTGTCTCGTGGTGGCCCGAACCTCCGGGGCGGGCCGCTGAGCCCATGAAAACAGGCGATTTCGGCCCGGCTCGGAGATCCGGGCCACCAAAGGCACG
>Ga0164290_1000785_pt1 | contig 79450 bp, 76 predicted proteins | sample Micstemetagenome_FD_108782 | JGI IMG/M metagenome (GOLD analysis project Ga0164290, IMG submission 108782) | Contaminated culture microbial community from soil near Moab, Utah, USA - Microcoleus steenstrupii SON62 (Illumina Assembly) | ecosystem: Environmental > Terrestrial > Soil > Soil crust... | reverse complement strand
CGCCTTCACGCGCGCGCCATCACGGCCGAACAGATCGGCGACGAAGCGCTCGAAATTGCTCGCCTTGCTGATGTCCATGCTCGGACTGCTGGTCGCATGCGTGTCGGCGGCGCCGCGCGGCGCGTAGCGACCGCTCTTGAAGAACTCGTCGAGCACATCGTTCTCGTTGGTCGCGACGATCAGCTGCGCAATCGGCAAGCCCATCTGCCGGGCCACATGGCCGGCGCAGACGTTGCCGAAATTGCCGCTCGGCACCGTGAAGCTGACCCGCTCTTCGTTGCTCCGCGTTGCCTGAAAGTAGCCGGCGAAGTAGTAGACGACCTGGGCAAGCAGGCGCGCCCAGTTGATGCTGTTCACTGTGCCGATGCGCCGCGACTTCTTGTAGGCGAGGTCGTTGCTGACCGCCTTCACGATGTCCTGGCAATCGTCGAACACGCCGCGCAGCGCGAGGTTGTGGATGTTCGCGTCCTGCAGGCTGAACATCTGCGCCTGCTGGAACGGGCTCATGCGGCCGTGCGGGCTCAGCATGAAGACCTTGATGCCGGCGCGACCCTTCATCGCGTACTCGGCGGCGCTGCCGGTGTCGCCGCTGGTCGCACCCAGGATGTTCAGCTGTTCGCCGCGGCGGCCGAGCTCGTACTCGAACAGCGCACCCAGCAGCTGCATGGCCATGTCCTTGAAGGCCAGCGTCGGCCCATTGGACAGCTCCTGCAGGTAGAGCCCGGGCTCCAGCTCATGCAGCGGCGTGATCGCGGCGCGACCGCCGAAGACTTCGGCGCGGTAGGTCTGCGCGCACAGGCGGCGCAGCTCAGCAGCCGGGATGTCGTCGATGTAGAGCGACAGGATCTCGAAAGCCAGCTCGGCGTAGCTCAGCCCCCGCCAGCGCGTCAGCGTGGCATCGTCGATGCGCGGGTAGGCGGTCGGCAGGTAGAGCCCGCCGTCCTCGGCCAGGCCCTCGAGCAGGATGTCGCAGAAGCGCTTGGCTTCGCCGCCGCCGCGGGTGGATACGTAACGCATGCTCAGGCCAGATCCTCTTTGCGGATGCGCACGATGGGCGCCAGCACCGAGGGCAGCGATTGCATGAACTCCTGCGCGCGGTCCATGCGCTCCTCGACGGTCACGTGGGTGAGGATGATCAGGTCGGTCTGGCGCTCGCCCTCCAAGGACTCGCGCTGCAGCACCGCGTCGATGCTGATGTCGTTCTCGGCCAGGATGGTGGTGATGCGCGACAGCACGCCGGTCTCGTCAGCCACGCGCAGACGCAGGTAGTAGGCGGATCGCACACCGGCCATCGGCAGGATGGGCACATCGCTCAGGCGATCGGCCTGGAAAGCCAGGTGCGGCACGCGGTGGTCCGGGTCGGCCGTGGCCAGTCGGGTCACGTCGACGAGGTCAGCGACCACGCTGGAGGCCGTCGGCTCGGCACCGGCGCCCTTGCCGTAGTAAAGCGTGGTGCCGACGGCGTCGCCCTGCACCAGCACCGCGTTCATCGCTCCCTCGACGTTGGCGATCAGCCGCGACGCCGGCACCAGGGTCGGATGCACGCGCAGCTCGATGCCGCCGAGTTCGTCGCGGCGGCGCGTGATGCCCAGCAGCTTGACGCGGTAGCCGAGCTGTTCGGCGTACTTGATGTCCAGCGCCGAGAGACCCCGGATGCCCTCGACATGGGCCTTGTCGAACTGCACCGGGATGCCGAAGGCGATGCTGGACAGCAGGGTCAGCTTGTGCGCCGCGTCCACGCCTTCGATGTCGAAGGTCGGGTCAGCCTCTGCGTAGCCCAGGCGCTGCGCCTCCTTCAGCACCACGTCGAAATCCAGGCCCTTGGCGCGCATCTCGCTCAGGATGAAGTTCGTCGTGCCGTTGATGATGCCGGCGACCCACTCGATGCGGTTGCCGGCCAGGCCCTCGCGCAGGGTCTTGATGATGGGGATGCCACCGGCGACGGCGGCCTCGAAGGCGACCATCACGCCCTTGGCCTGCGCGGCGGCAAAGACCTCGTTGCCGTGCAGCGCGAGCAAGGCCTTGTTCGCGGTGACCACGTGCTTGCCGGACGCGATCGCGGCCATCACCACCTCGCGAGCCGTCGTCGTGCCACCGATCAGCTCGACGGCGATGTCGATCTCGGGATCGCGTGCGATGGCCAGCGGATCGGCGACCACGCGTACCTCGTTGCCGACCTGGGCGCGGGCTGCCGCGAGGTCACGGCGGCTGACCGCCACCACCTCGATGCCGCGGCCGGCGCGGCGCGAGATCTCTTCCTGGTTGCGGCGCAGCACCTGCCAGGTGCCGGCGCCCACGGTGCCAAAGCCGACCAGGCCTACTTGGATGGGTTTCATGTCTTAAGCGGAGTGGCGTTGGCGGTAAGTGGCGAGGAAGCGGGCGATACGACCGACCGCTTCTTCGAGATCGTCGACATGCGGCAGGAAGACGAGACGGAAGTGCTGCGTGTCGCCATGGTTGAAGCCGGTCCCCTGCACGATCAGCACCTTCTCCTCGGCCAGCAACTCGTAGGCGAACTGCTGATCGTCGGCGATCGGGTACATCGCCGGATCGAGGCGCGGGAACATGTAGAGCGCGCCCTGCGGCTTGACCACCGAGACGCCGGGAATCGCGGTGAGCAACTCGTAGGCGCGGTCGCGCTGACGAGACAGGCGGCCACCGGGGGCAACCAGGTCCTTGATGCTCTGGTAGCCGCCCAGTGCGGTCTGGATCGCGAGCTGGCCCGGCGTGTTCGCGCACAGGCGCAGCGAGGCCAGCATGTTCAAGCCCTCGATGAAGTCACGGCTCTCGCGCTTGGCGCCGCTGACCACCATCCAGCCGGACCGGAAGCCGCAGCTGCGGTAGTTCTTCGACAGGCCGTTGAAGGTCAGCACCAGCACGTCATCGGCCAGCGAGGCCATCGCGATGTGCTGGGCGCCGTCGTACAGGGTCTTGTCGTAGATCTCGTCGGCGAGGACCACCAGCCCGTGCTCGCGCGCGATCTGCAGGATGCCCAGCAGGGTCTCCTTCGGGTAGACCGCGCCGGTCGGGTTGTTCGGGTTGATGACGGCGATGCCCTTGGTCCGCGGCGTGATCTTGGCGCGGATGTCATCCAGGTCCGGCAACCAGCCGGCGGCCTCGTCGCAGCGGTAATGCACCGGCACGCCGCCGGCCAGGCCAGTCACCGCGGTGTACAGCGGGTAGTCGGGCGTCGGCAGCAGCATCTCGTCGCCGTCGTTAAGCAGCACCATGACGGCCAGCTGGATCAGCTCGGAGACGCCGTTGCCCAGGTAGACGTCGTCGACGGTCACCCCCTGCACGCCCTGTTGCTGGGTGTAGTGCACGATGGCCTTGCGCGGCGCGAACAGGCCCTTGCTGTCGGTGTAGCCGGCCGCCTCTGCGGTGTGCAGATTGCGCATCATGTCCTGCACGATCTCATCGGGCGGCATCAGGCCGAAGGCGGCGACATTGCCGATGTTCAGCTTGATGATGCTGTGGCCCTCGTCCTCCATCTGCCTGGCCTTCTCCAGCACCGGGCCGCGGATGTCGTAGGCGACGTTGGCCAGCTTGCTGGACTTCTGCAGGGCTTTCAAAACGGGACTCCAGGTGGGCTGTCTATAGTGCGGCGCACCAATTTCAACACAGCAAGCCGCCCAGCCTTCGCGACCGGCGAACTCCACCATGGCCCTGCAACTCGACTCGCCGACCGGCGGCAACGTCATCCATCGCGTCGAACCCGGCTGCGTCTGGGTCAACGGCCAGGCCTGGACGCAGTCGGTGCTGGTGCCCTGGGATGGGCCGGTACGGCCCTGGGCACCGGCCCGCTTCGAGGACCTGCAGGCGGAGCATTTCGACGCCTTGCTGACGCCGAAGCCGGAACTGGTGCTGTTCGGCAGCGGCAGCCGCCTGCGCTTCCCGCACCCGAGGCTCTATCAGGGGCTGGTGAAAGCCGGCATCGGCCTGGACAGCATGGACCTGGGTGCCGCCTGCCGCACCTTCACGGTGCTGACCAGCGAGCACCGTCAGGTGACCGTGGCTTTGCTATTGGCATGAAGGACTTGCGCGGTCCTTTATAATCGCGGGCTAGGTTGTTGCTACGCCCAGCAACGACCCCTCTCCCCCCACGGGAAAGGTGCTTGGCGCCCCAGGGCTGCCGGGCGCCGGACCCAAGCCGCGAGAAACAGCCCTCATGACGCCTGCGCTCAATAAAGCCCTTCCCGACATCGAGGCCCAAGGCACCGGTGGCCTGAAGCTCACGCAGCATACCTACGCCGGGAAGTTCCTGGTGCTGTACTTTTACCCCAAGGACAACACCCCCGGCTGCACCACCGAGGCCATGCAGTTCCGCGATCATCACAAGGAACTCACGAAACTCGGCGCTGTGGTGGTCGGCGTGTCGCGCGACAACCTGATCTCGCACAACAAGTTCAAGGAGACCCTGGGTCTGCCTTTCGAACTGGTGGCCGACACCGAAGAGAAGCTCTGCCACATGTTCGGTGTGGTGAAGAACAAGATCATGTACGGCAAGAAGGTCAAGGGCATCGAGCGCTCGACTTTCCTGATCGACCCCCAAGGCGTGCTGCGCGCCGAGTGGCGCGGCCTGAAGGTCGCCGGCCACGTCGAGGAAGTGGTCGAGGCGATCAAGGCCCTGCAGGGCGAGGCCAAGGCAGCAGCCTGAAGCTTCACTACATCAACTGATTGACCAAGCCCGGCGATGCCGGGCTTTTTTCTTTCCCGCCCCAGGGAATCGGTTGCATTCGCAAACCATTTTGTGCGCCGCATCCAAGCGAAAACCCAGGAGCGGCAAGCAGCAATGAGCTAGTAAAACTACAACCGTCGCGCGCCCGCCGCCAGACGTTTGTCGGCGAGGCTGCAGTACCGATGGCGCGACTCCCCCAGGGAATGCCGATGCGCCCGCGACGAACGGGCGCCTGATGCCGGACTGCGACCGATGACCCCGACCTCTAGCTCACAGCCACCGAGCTGACCCGTGCGCGCCGGCAAGGCGTGCCCGACTCCCGCCCCTGTTGTGTCCGCGTCGGCCTTGCCGGCTGCGGCGGCGGAGCTGTGCACGTCCGACTCCCAGCTTGTCCCCAGAACTGTCCACAGCCCAGGAGATCCCGAGATGACGATGAAGAAGACCCTGTCCGCCTTGCTCTTCGCCCTTGCCGCCAGTGCCGGCGCCCGGGCCGACGTGATCCTGCATGCCTTCAACTGGAAGTACAGCGACGTGACGGCACGTGCCGCCGCGATCCAGAGCGCTGGCTACAAGATCGTGCTGGTCGCGCCGGCGCACAAGTCCTCGGGCAGCGAGTGGTGGTCGCGCTACCAGCCGCAGGACTACCGGGTGATCAACCACTCGTTGGGCGACAAGACCTCGTTCCAAGCCATGATCAATGCGCTCAGCAGCCGCGGCATCCGCGTCTACGCCGACGTGGTGCTGAACCACAAGGCCAACGAATCCTGGAAGCGCAGCGACCTGAACTACCCCGGCAATGAGGTGCTGTCTACCTATGCCAGCAACACCACGTACTGGAACGCGCAGAAGCTGTTCGGCAACCTGGCGAACAACTACCTGGGCGCCGGCGACTTCGGTCAGAACGCCTGCATCAACAACTACAGCGATGTCTGGCAGGTGCAGAACTGGCGGCTCTGCGGCGGTGGTGGCGACACCGGTCTACCCGATCTGGTCGCCAACGCCTGGGTCATCAGCCAGCAGCAGCAGTACCTGCAGGCGCTCAAGAACATGGGCGTGAAGGGCTTCCGCATCGACGCCGCCAAGCACATGCCCAACGGCCACATGAACGCGGTGCTGACCTCCACGATCAAGAGCGGCATGCATGTGTTCGGCGAGATCATCACCGGCGGCGGCGCCGGCGAGTTGGAGCACGACCGCTTCCTTGCCCCCTACCTGGCCGGCACCGACCATGGCGCCTACGACTTCCCGCTGTTCGCCACCCTCCGCGGCGCATTCGGCTTCAACGGCTCGCTGTCCAGCCTGGTCGATCCGCTGGCTTACGGCCAGGCGCTGCAGCCGTCACGCGCGGTGACCTTCACGATCACCCACGACATCCCGAACAACGCGGGCTTCCGCTGGCAGATCATGGACGCCACCGACGAGAAGCTGGCCTACGCCTACCTCCTGGGCCGCAACGGCGGCGTGCCCATGGTCTATTCCGACAACAACGAGAGCGGCGACAACCGCTGGGTCAACGCCTACGACCGCAGCGACCTCAAGGGCATGATCCGCTTCCATAACGGCGTCCAGGGCAGCGACATGCAGGTGCTGTCGCACGGCCAGTGCCATCTGATCTTTCGCCGCGGCTCCCTGGGCGTTGTCGGCATCAACAAATGCGGCACTGCGCTCAGCGTCAGCGTCAACATGAATGGCAGCGCTACCTGGTGGAACACCAGCTACACGGACACCCTGGGCAGCGGCAACGTGCTTCGCATCAGCGCCAGCCCGCATGCGTTCAACCTGCCGGCGCGAAGCGCTCGGATGTGGCTGAGGTGACCGGGGAATTCACTGACGAATCGCCTGACATGAGGCTGGTGCATACTGGCCCGCATGCTTCGCAGTTCCCTGATCGATTGACCCCACCCAAAAGCCGCCCCCGTACGTGGGCGGCTTTTTCACTTCTAGCCCATGCCACTGCCCAAAGCCCCCAGCAAGAAAGCCGATCGCGTTGAGGCCAAGAGCCTGGCGCAGGACCTGAAGCCGCAGAAGAAAGTCGCCGTCGTCAAAGCGGCACCCCAGCCCAAGGTGGTGGCGCTGTTGGCGCCCCCGCCCGCCGCCAGCAAGCCCCTGTCCGAGCAGGCCAAGCCGGCTGCCACCGCCCGCGCTGCCAAGCCGAAGGCGCGCAGCAAGACCGCTGAAAAGCCCAAGCTGTTCGTGCTCGACACCAATGTGCTGATGCACGACCCGATGTCGCTGTTCCGTTTCGACGAGCACGACGTCTTCCTGCCGATGATGACGCTCGAGGAACTCGACGGTCACAAGAAGGGCATGAGCGAGGTGGCGCGCAACGTGCGCCAGGTGAGCCGCGAGCTCGACGTGCTGGCTGCCTCGATGGAGCAGCAGTCGCTGGAGGAAATGGCCAAGGGCCTGCCGCTGGATCATTCCGGCCACAAAGAAGCCAGCGGCCGCCTGTACTTCCAGACGTCGGCGCTGGCCACCACCCTGCCCTCGGGTCTGCCCCAGGGCAAGGCCGACAACCAGATCCTCGCCGTGGTGCAGGCGCTGAAGGAAAAGCATCCGGAGCGCGAGGTCGTGCTGGTGTCCAAGGACATCAACATGCGCATCAAGGCCAGGGCCCTGGGGCTCCCGGCCGAGGACTACCGCAACGACAAGGCGCTGGAAGACAGCGACCTGCTCTATACCGGCGTGCAGCCGCTGCCGGGCGACTTCTGGGAACGCCATGGCAAGACCATGGAGAGCTGGAGCGCGGGCGGCCTGACGCATTACCGCATCAGCGGCCCGCTGGTGCCTTCGCTGCTGATCAACGAGATGGTCTACAGCGAGGCGCCGGGCGAGACGCCGCTGCATGCCCGCGTTACCGAGATCACCGGCAAGACCGCGGTGCTGCGCTGCTTGCGCGACTTCACGAATCCGAAGCATGGCGTCTGGGGCATCACCGCACGCAACCGCGAACAGAACTTCGCGTTGAACCTGCTGATGGACCCCGAGGTCGATCTGGTCACGCTGACCGGCAGCGCCGGCACCGGCAAGACCTTGCTGGCCCTGGCCGCCGGCCTGTCGCAGGTGCTCGATGACCGCCGCTACTCGGAGATCATCGTCACCCGCGTCACCGTGCCGGTGGGCGAGGACATCGGCTTCCTGCCCGGCACCGAAGAGGAAAAGATGGGCCCCTGGATGGGCGCGCTCGACGACAACCTCGAGGTGCTGACCAAGGGCGATGGCGGCGGCGGCGAATGGGGTCGCGCCGCGACCCAGGATCTGATGCGCTCCAAGGTGCGCATCAAGAGCCTGAACTTCATGCGCGGCCGCACCTTCCTCAACAAGTACGTGATCATCGACGAGGCGCAGAACCTGACGCCCAAGCAGATGAAGACCCTGCTTACGCGCGCCGGCCCCGGCACCAAGATGGTCTGCCTGGGGAACCTGGCGCAGATCGACACGCCCTACCTGACCGAGGGCAGTTCGGGCCTGACCTTCTGCGTCGACCGCTTCAAGGGCTGGGCGCACAACGGCCATGTGATGCTGGCGCGCGGCGAGCGTTCGCGGCTGGCCGACTTCGCCAGCGAAGTGCTCTAAAGCAAAAGGGCGCCGACGGCGCCCTTTTTTCGTGCGCTGCGGCGCTCAGGCGCGGCGGCGGCGGGCGGTGACGCCCAAGGCCAGCAGCGACAGACCAGCCAGCGCCAGGCTGGCCGGCTCCGGCACGTTCTGCGTCAGCACCACGTTGTCCAGCGAACCGCCCAGGGTGTCGGCGTCGCCAACGCTGTTGAAGCGCAGGCGATCCATGCCGCCGGTGCCGGTCACCGTGAAGCTGAAGACCTGCCAGTCGTGGCCATTGGCCTTGCCGGGAGCGGACAGGCTGCCCAGCAGCTGCTTGTTCCACCACACCTCGATCGCGTTCGAGGCGGCCGACACGCGCTCGCGCGGCGAGTAGGCGAAGCTCAGCTCGTACAGCGCACCGGCATCGGTGTCGATCAGCTGGCTCATGCTGGTGTCGCCGAAGGAGTCCAGCTCCACGTAGCGCGTGCCCTCGAAGGCCTGGCCGGCGATGTTGTTGCGCACTTCGATGCCAAGGCCGCTGTCGACAGTCCAGCCGGTCAAAGCCGTGGTGCTGCGGTTCGAGCCGGCGCTGGGCGAGCCGTAGACGATCCAGTTCCCGGCGTTGACCGGGTTGGCTTCAAAGCCGCCGTTGACGACGAGATTGGTCAGCGGTGCCGCCTGCGCCAGCAGGGGCAAGGCGATCACGGCAGCGATCAATGACTTGGCATTCATATTGTTTCAAGCAGATCCAGGGGAGAGCGCGCGAGTGTCTTGGCCCACCCGGTACGCAGGGCGTGCAAAGCGCACACCATCTGTTACATCGCCGGGAGCCCTGGATTTCGCCGTGATCCCGGTCACAGATCGACAGCGGCCTGTGGGGAAGCACGCAACAGTCGGCGAACGATTGCCACTTGAATATTTCACATATAAAGTAATTCATCGTTCGCGCTCGATCGGACCCAGGAGCCTCGTTCATGAAGATCGTCTGCATCGGCGGCGGCCCGGCCGGGCTTTACTTCGCGCTGCTGATGAAGCAACGCCAACCCGCGCATCAGTTGCGGGTGATCGAGCGCCATCGGCCCTACGACACCTGCGGCTGGGGCGTGGTCTTCTCGGATGCGACCCTGGACAACATGCGGCGCTGCGACCCGGAGACGGCCGCCGCCATCGAGGCCTCGTTCGCGCACTGGGACGACATCGAACTTCGCTTCAAGGGCAGGCGCATCCGCTCGGGCGGCCACGGCTTCGTCGGCATCGGCCGCAAGAAGCTGCTCAACATCCTGCAGCAACGCTGCGAGCAACTCGGCGTGGAGCTGGTCTTCGACAGCGAAGTCGAGTCGGACCTGGACTTTCCCGACGCCGACCTGATCGTCGCCGCCGACGGCATCAACTCGCGAACGCGCACGCGCTACGCCGAGCGCTTCCAGCCGGAGCTGCTGGTGCGTCCGAACCGCTACCTCTGGCTGGGCGTGAACCAGCGCTTCGAGGCCTTCACCTTCGATTTCCAGCGCAGCGAGCACGGTTGGTTCCAGGCCCATATCTACCAGTTCGACGACGCGACCAGCACCTTCATCGTCGAGTGCCCCGAGACGGTCTGGCGCGCGCATGGGCTGGAGACCGCCAGCGTCGACGAGTCGATCGCGTTCTGCGAGCGCCTGTTCGCCGAGACCCTGGCCGGGGCAAGACTGATGAGCAACGCCCGCCATCTGCGCGGTTCGGCCTGGCTGAACTTCCAGCAGGTGCGCTGCCAGCAATGGTGGCTGCGCAACGAGCAGGGCGTGCCGCTGGTGCTGATGGGCGATGCGGTGCACACCGCGCATTTCGCGATCGGCTCCGGCACCAAGCTGGCGATCGAGGACGCGATCGAGCTCGCCGGCTTGCTGGACGGCGCCGAGGCGGTCGACGACGACGCGTTGCAGCGCTACCAGCAGGACCGACGCATCGAGGTGCTGCGCCTGCAGAACGCCGCCTGGAACGCGATGGAATGGTTCGAGGTCTGTGGCCGCCGCTACTGCGACCAGCTGGAACCCGAGCAATTCATGTACTCGCTGCTGACACGCAGCCAGCGCATCAGTCACGAGAACCTGAGGTTGCGCGACAAGACCTGGCTGGAGGGCTACGAACGCTGGCTGGCCCGGCGTCAAGCCGATGAGCCGGCGGTGCCGCCGATGTTCACCCCCTACCGCGCGCGCTCCGTCGAGCTGAAGAACCGCGTCGTCGTCTCGCCGATGGCGCAGTACATGGCGGTCGACGGCATGCCCGGCGACTACCACCTGGTGCACCTGGGCGCGCGGGCGATGGGCGGCGCCGGCCTGGTGATGGCGGAGATGACCTGCACCAGCCCCGACGCGCGCATCACGCCCGGCTGCCCCGGCTTGTGGAACGAGGCACAGCAGCAGGCCTGGGCGCGCATCGTCGACTGGGTGCATGCAAACAGCGACGCGAAGATCGGCATCCAGCTCGGCCATGCCGGCGCCAAGGGCTCGACGCGGCGTGAATGGGACGGCGGCGACCTGCCGCTGCCGGACGAGGCGGGGGAGCCGAACTGGGCGCTGGTGTCGGCATCGCCGCAGCAATACCTGAAGGGCATCAGCCAGACCTCCAAGGCGATGACACGCGCCGACATGGAGCGCGTGCGCGACGACTTCGTAGCGGCGACTCGGCGTGCCGCCGTCGCCGGCTTCGATTGGCTGGAGCTGCACTGCGCACACGGCTATCTGCTCTCGGGCTTCATCTCGCCGCTGACCAACCATCGCGATGACGACTATGGCGGCAGCTTGGAGAACCGGCTGCGCTACCCGCTCGAGGTGTTCCGGGCGATCCGCGCGGTCTGGCCGGAACGGCTGCCGATCTCGGTGCGCATCTCGGCGCACGACTGGATGCCCGGCGGCATCACGCCGGCCGATGCGGTCGAGATTGCCCGGGCCTTCAAGGCAGCCGGCGCCGATCTGATCGACTGCTCATCGGGTCAGGTCAGCAAGCAGCAGCAGCCGACCTACGGCCGCATGTTCCAGACCCCGTTCGCCGATCGCATCCGCCAGGAGGCCGGCATCCCCACCATCGCCGTCGGGGCGATCAGCGAGGCCGACCACGTGAACACCATCATCGCCGCCGGGCGCTCCGATCTCTGCGCGGTGGCGCGACCCCATCTGGCCAACCCGGCCTGGACCCTGACCGAGGCCGCGCGCATCGGCTGGCGCGACATCGCATGGCCCAAGCCCTACCGGTCGGCAAAGTCGCAGCTGGAGGCCGGCTTCGCGCGCAGCGCCTCCGGAGCGAAAGCATGAAGGGCCGTCGCGCCCTCATCACCGGCGCCGGCCGCGGCATCGGTGCGGCGATCGCGCGCCGCCTGGCGGCTGACGGCGCCCAGCTGACCCTGGTCGGCCGCCAGCCCGAGCCGCTGCGGCAACTGGCCACCGAACTCGGTGCGCAATGGCGGGTCTGCGATGTCTGCGATGCCGCCGCGGTGAACGCGTTGTTCGCCGACCTGCCGCCGCAGCACATCCTGATCAACAACGCCGGCCAGGCCCTGAGCCAGCCGCTGGAGAGAACCGACGACCTGCTGTGGCAGCAGATGCTGGGCGTCAACCTCACGGGCAGCTTCAATTGCCTGCGCGCCGCACTGCCGGGCATGAGGAGCGCTGGCTGGGGCCGTGTCGTCAACATCGCCAGCACCGCGGCGCAGCGCGGCTACGCCTACGTGGCCGCCTACTGCGCGGCCAAGCATGGCGTGCTCGGCCTGACCCGCGCCGCGGCCTGGGAGCTGGCCGGCAAGAACATCACCGTGAACGCCGTCTGCCCCGGCTTCACCGAGACCGACCTGCTGCAGGCGAGCGTCGACACCATCGTCGCGAAGACCGGGCGCAGCCCCGAACAGGCGCGCGCCGAGCTGGCCAAGGGCAATCCGCAGGGCCGCCTGATCCAACCCGACGAGGTCGCGGCCACGGTCGCCTGGCTGTGCTCCGAAGGCGCGGCCAGCATCAACGGCCAGGCGATCTCCGTCTCCGGTGGCGAGGTGATGACGTGAAGGCGCAGCAGCTTCGCCAGGCCCTGGGTGACGAGGCGATCGGCCAGGAAGCCAGGGCCCAGGCCGGCGACCATGGTGCGCTCAAGCTCTGGCTGCGCCTGCTGTCCTGCAGCACGCAGATCGAGCAGCAGGTGCGCGGTCGGCTGCGTCAGCGCTTCGCCACCAGCCTGTCTCGCTTCGACTACCTGGCGCAGCTGGAGCGCTTTCCCGACGGCCTGCGCATGAGCGCGCTGTCGCGCTACCTGATGGTCAGCGGCGGCAACGTGACCGCGCTGACCGACCAGCTCGAGGCCGAGGGCCTGGTCGAGCGGCTGGCCGATCCCGAGGACCGCCGCTCCTGGATGCTTCGCCTGACTCCCCGCGGCCGGCAGAGCTTCGAGGCCATGGCCACCGAGCACGAGGCCTGGCTGCGCGAGCTGCTCGGCGGCTTCGAACCCGCTTCCTAACTCTATGAACTGCTGGGCCAGCTGCGCTTGCACCTGGCCGGTCACCCGGAGAAGTCATGACCCTCGATCCCGCGCTGCTGGCCGGCAACCGCCGTTCGCTGGCGAGCTACCAGGCCCGGCATTTCCTGTACGGCTGTGATGCCGCCGGCGTCGCCCGCGTCACGCTGAACCGCCCCGAACGCAAGAACCCGCTGAGCTTCGATTCCTATGCCGAGCTGCGCGACCTGTTCCGGGCCATGAAGGCCGCCGACGACGTCAAGGCCATCGTGCTGCTCGGCGCCGGCGACAACTTCTGCTCCGGCGGCGACGTGCACGAGATCATCGGCCCGCTGCTGCAGCTGGCCGCGCCCGAGCTGCTGATGTTCACGCGCATGACCGGCGATCTCGTGCTGGCGATGCGTGCCTGCCCGCAACCCATCGTCGCCGCGGTCGACGGCGTCTGCGCCGGCGCCGGTGCGATCCTCGCGATGGCATCGGACCTGCGCCTGGGGACGGCCAGAAGCAGGACCGCCTTCCTGTTCAATCGCGTGGGTCTCGCCGGCTGCGACATGGGCGCCTGCGCGATGCTGCCGCGCCTGATCGGCCAGGGCCGCGCCTCCGAGCTGCTCTACACCGGTCGCTCGATCGGCGGCGAGGAAGCCGAGCGCTGGGGCTTCTTCAACCGGCTCTGCGCGCCCGAAGACCTGCCGACCCAGGCCGCTGAGATCGCCACCCAGCTGGCGGCCGGACCGACGTTCGCGAACGGCCTCACCAAGACCATGCTGCACCAGGAATGGAGCATGGGCATCGAGCAGGCCATCGAGGCCGAGGCCCAGGCACAGGCGCTGTGCATGCTGACCCAGGACTTCCGTCGCGCCTACGATGCCTTCGTCGCGAAGCAGCGGCCGGTGTTCCAGGGGAACTGAGATGGACTTCCTGGACTGGCCCTTTTTCGAGCCGCGGCACCGCGAGCTGGCGACACAGCTGGAGGCCTGGGCCGTGCGCGAGCTGGCCGACGCCCATGGCCACGACGTCGACGCGATCTGCGTGGACCTGGTTCGTCGCCTCGGCCGTGATGGCTGGTTGCAGCACGCGATCGCACAGCCCGGACGCGGCATCGACACGCGTGCGATCTGCCTGATCCGCGAAACCCTGGCCCGCCACGCCGGCCTGGCCGACTTCGCGTTCGCCATGCAGGGCCTGGGCTCGGGCGCGATCTCGCTGGACGGCACGGCCGACCAGCAGGCGCGCTACCTGCCTCGCGTCGAGCGCGGCGACGCCGTCGCCGCCTTTGCGCTGTCCGAGCCCGAGGCCGGATCGGATGTCGCCGCCATGCAGTGCAGCGCGCGACGTGACGGCGACCACGATGTGCTGGACGGCGAGAAGACCTGGATCTCCAACGGGGGCATCGCCGACTTCTACGTGGTCTTCGCGCGCACCGGCGAAGCGCCTGGCTCGCGCGGCATCTCGGCCTTCATCGTCGATGCCGACACCCCTGGCCTCGAGATCGCCGAGCGCATCCAGGTGATCGCGCCGCACCCGCTGGCCCGGCTGCGCTTCACGAACTGCCGCATTCCCGCCAGCCAGCGCCTCGGCGCGCCCGGCCAGGGTTTCAAGCTGGCGATGCGCACGCTGGACGTGTTCCGCACCTCGGTCGCCGCCGCCGCCCTCGGATTCGCGCGGCGTGCGCTGGCCGAAGGCTTGCACCGTGCGCGCACGCGGCCGATGTTCGGCGGGCGGCTCGCCGATCTGCAGCTGACCCAGGCCAGCCTGGCTCAGATGGCGACCACCATCGACAGCGCCGCCCTGCTGACCTACCGCGCCGCCTGGCTGCGCGACCAGGGCCATCAGGTCACCCGCGAGGCCGCCATGGCCAAGCTGGCGGCGACCGAGGGCGCCCAGCGGGTCATCGACACCGCGCTGCAGCTGCACGGTGGCCTGGGTGTGGTCAGCGAGCAGCCGGTCGAGCGCCTCTACCGCGAGATCCGCGCGCTGCGCATCTACGAGGGCGCGACCGAGGTCCAGCAACTCATCATCGCGCGCGAACTGTTGAAGGAGGCTGACGCATGAGCACCCTCACGGCGCACATCGACCGCTTCGCCGAGCGGCACCTGCCGCCGCCCGACCAGCAACCGGAGTTCCTGTTCGAGCTGCCCGAGCTGCAGTTCCCCGACCGCTTGAACTGCGCCGCCGAGCTGCTCGACAAGGCCGTCAACGAACGCGGCTGGGCCGATCGTCCCTGCGTGCGCACGCCAGGCGGTCCGGCCTGGAGCTACGCCCGGCTGCGCGAACAGGCGGACCGCATCGCCCATGTGCTGGTCAGCGACATGGGCCTGGTTCCCGGCAACCGGGTGCTGCTGCGAGGACCGAACCACCCGATGGCGCTGGCCTGCTGGTTCGCGGTCGTCAAGGCCGGCGGCATCGCCGTGGCGACGATGCCGCTGCTGCGCGCCAAGGAGCTGCGCACCATCATCGACATCGGCCAGGTCTCGCACGCGCTCTGCGACGTGGCGCTGATCGACGACCTGCAGGAGGCAGCGGCCGGCAGCGGCACGCTGAAGCAGCTGCGCACCTACCGGGGCGACGGCGAGCTGGAGGCAGCGATGGCCCGTCACGATGCGCCGTTCCCCGCCGTCGATACGGCGGCCACCGACTGCTGCATCCTCGCCTTCACCTCCGGCACCACTGGCGTGCCGAAGGCCACCATGCACTTTCACCGCGACGTGATGGCGATCTGTCGCTGCTGGCCGCCACACGTGCTGAAGGCGGCTGCCTCCGACGTCTTCATCGGCAGCCCGCCGCTCGGCTTCACCTTCGGCCTGGGCGGTCTGGCGCTGTTCCCGATGAGCATCGGGGCGTCCAGCGTGCTGCTGGAGAAGGCGGCGCCAGCCCAGCTGCTCGAGGCCATCGTCGCCGAGGGCGCGACCGTGCTGTTCACCGCGCCGACCACCTACCGTGCGCTCAGCCAGCAGGGCGCGGCGCTGCGCGCCAGCCGGCTTCGCAAATGCGTCTCCGCCGGCGAGGCCCTGCCCGCGGCGACGCGGGCGATGTGGCGCGAGGCCACCGGCATCGAGCTGATCGACGGCATCGGCGCCACCGAGCTGCTGCACATCTTCATCTCCGCCGACGAAGCACAGGCCCGGCCCGGCGCAACCGGCAAGGTGGTGCCCGGCTACCGCGCCGAGGTCGTCGATGCAGACGGCAAGCCCGTCCCGATCGGCGAGGTCGGCCGCTTGCGCGTCAAGGGGCCGACCGGCTGCCGCTACCTGAACGACGCGCGCCAGCGGCAGTACGTGCAGGACGGCTGGAACGTCACCGGCGACGCCTACTCGATGGACGCCGACGGCTACTTCCACTACCAGGCGCGCACCGACGACATGATCATCTCGGCCGGCTACAACATCGCCAGCCCGGAGGTCGAGGACGTGCTGCTGCAGCACCCGGCGGTGGCCGAGTGCGGCGTCACCGGCGTGGCCGACGAGGAGCGCGGCCAGATCGTCAAGGCTTGTGTCGTGCTGCGCCCGGGCTTCGAGGCGAGCGGCGAACTCGCGAAGGCCTTGCAGGAGTTCGTGAAGGCGCGGATCGCGCCCTACAAGTACCCTCGCGCGCTGATCTTCGTGCCGCAGCTGCCACGCACGCAGACCGGCAAGCTGCAGCGGTTCCGCCTCAAGGAGCTCGCGTGAACCCAGGCTTCGTCCGCCAGCGCCTGATCCGTTTCTCCGACTGCGATCCGGCCGGCATCGTGTTCTTCCCGCAGCTCTTCGTGATGTTCAACGGCCTGGTGGAGGACTGGTTCAACGAAGAGCTGGGCATCGGCTATGCGGAGCTGATCGGCCCGCGTCGCGTTGGCCTGCCGACGGTGGCGCTGCAGACCGAGTTCCGCGCCGTCAGCCGCCATGGCGACGCGGTCGCGTTGGCCCTCAAGCTGCTGCGCATCGGTTCGCGCTCGATCGAACTGTCCCTGGCGCTGCGGGCCGGCGAGGAGTTGCGTGTCAGCAGCCGCCAGACCCTGGTCACCACCTCGCTGGACACGCACCGCGCGATTGCCATTCCCGAGGACCTGCGCGCCGCCCTGCTGCGCTTTCAAGAATCCGGAGACCCCGCCCATGCATGAAGCCCTGCTGCCCCCGGGCTGGAAGCGCCCGCGCGGCTATGCCAACGGCGTCGCCGCCAGCGGTCGCCAGATCCATGTCGCCGGCCAGATCGGCTGGACCGAGCACGAGCAGTTCGAGTCCGACGACTTCGCCGCCCAGACCCGTCAGGCCTTGAAGAACGTGGTCGCCGTGCTCGCCGCGGGCGGCGCCGGACCCGAGCACATCGTGCGCATGACCTGGTACGTCACCGACAAGCGCGAGTACCTGGCGGCCGGCCGTGAGGTCGGCGCCGCCTTCAAGGCGCTGATCGGCAACTACGCGATCGCGATGAGCGCGGTGCAGGTCGCGGCGTTGATCGAGGACCGCGCCAAGGTCGAGATCGAGGTCACCGCCGTGATCCCGCCGGCCTAGGACCGGTCAACCGGCCCTGAGCCGCTCGGCCAGTGCCTGCAGGGAGGCCGCATCCTCCAGCGTCGACAGGTCACCGATCTCGCGGCCCTCGCACAAGGCCTGCATGGCGCGGCGCAGCAGCTTGCCGCTGCGCGTCTTGGGCAAGGCGGCGACGCTGACGACCCGCGCCGGTCGCGCCACCGCGCCGAGCTGCTCGTTGACCTGCTGCATCACCAGCCGGGACAGCTCCTCATCCGCCATCGCCTGCCGGGCGACGACGAAGGCCACCGCGACCTGACCCTTGAGCGCGTCGGCGACGCCAACCACCGCCACCTCGGCCACGCTGGACAGCGCCGAGATGCACTCCTCGATCTCGCGCGTGCCCAGGCGATGGCCGGCGACATTGATGACATCGTCGCTGCGGCCCAGGATGAAGGTGTAGCCGTCGGCGTCACGGGTCGCGACGTCTAAGGTCGAATACAGCTGGCGACCCGGCACGCTGGACCAGTAGGTCTTGACGAAGCGCTCGTCATCGCCCCAGACGGTCTGCAGGCATCCCGGCGGCAACGGGTAGTCGATCGCGAGAAGGCCCTTGACGTTGGCGCCTTCGAGCGTCTCACCGGTCTCTGCGTCGACCAGCAGGCAGCGGTAGCCGGGCATGGCCACGCCGGGACTGCCCAGACGCTCCTGCATCGGCGCGACACCACGCGCCAGGCTGAGGATGGGCCAACCGGTCTCGGTCTGCCAGTAGTTGTCGACCACAGGCTTGCCCAGCGCGTCGCGAATCCAGCGCGCCGTCGGCTCGTCCAGCGGCTCGCCGGCCAGGAACAGGCTGCGCAGGCTGCTCAGATCGCTCTGCCGCAGGTAGCTGGGATCGGCCTTCTTCAGCACCCGTACCGCGGTCGGTGCGCTGAACATGACGGTGACGCGATGCTTCTCGACCAGGCGCCACCAGATGCCGGCGTCCGGCCGCACCGGCAGGCCCTCGTACATCAGCGTCGCCATGCCGGCGATCAGCGGCCCGTAGACGATATAGCTGTGACCGACGACCCAGCCGATGTCGCTGGTGCTGAAGTAGGTCTCGCCGGGTCGGCCGTCGAAGATCTGCGCCATGCTGGTGGCCAGCGCCACCGCATAGCCGCCGACGTCGCGCTGCACTCCCTTGGGTCGGCCGGTGGTGCCGCTGGTGTAGAGCGTGTAGCTGATGTGGTTGGATTCGAGCCGGGCACAGGGAACGTCACGTCCCCAGCAGCGCTCGCGCTCCTGCGCCCAGAGCAAATCGCGCCCGGCCTGCAGGTGCAGCGGCTCCAGACCGCGGTCGATCCACAGCAGTCGCTCGGGTCGGTGACTGGCCTGACGCAGCGCCTCCTCGAGCAGCGGCTGGAACGCGGTGCGCTTGCCGCCGCGGCTGCCGGCGTCGCAGCTGACGATCAGCTTCGGGCTGCAGTCGTCGATGCGACCGGCCAGCGAACCGGCGGCAAAGCCGCCAAAGACGACCGAGTGGATGGCGCCGATGCGCGCGCAGGCGAGCATGGCGAACACCGCCTGCGGCACCATCGGGCAGTAAATCAGCACACGGTCGCCTTCGGCGACGCCGGCATCCTGCATGGCTGCCGCCATCGCCTGCACCTCGGCGAGCAACTCGGCAAAGCTCCAGACCGACTCCTGGTCGACCTCGGTCGAGTTCCAGATCAGCGCCGCCGCCTGCGGCCGGCTGGCCGCGTGGCGGTCGACGGCGTTGTGGCAGAGGTTCGTGCGGCCACCGACGAACCAGCGCGCGAACGGCGGCCGGCTCCGGTCCAGCACCTGCGTGAACGGCTCGAACCAGTCGATGCGCGCCGCCTGCTCCGCCCAGAAGCCCTCGGGATCGCTGATCGAGCGCTGGTACAACGCGGCGTAAGCGCCACTGGGGTCGACGGCGGCAGAGATCGGATTGGTCATGCTGTTCTCGCTAGACGAAGCCAGGAATTTCATTCTGCTCAGCCGGCCTGACCATGGGCTGACGTAAGTGTTTGTCAAGACTTGGGGTTTCTCCGTGGTTTGCGGAGTTCCGGCCTTGACAGGCGCTGTCGGCGGAATTGACACTTCGCGCCGCCCGAACACCGGGCCCGCCCGGCCGGCCGTTCTGGCCCGCCACCCTCACCCGCCGTTTTCCATCCGTCTGCCCTTGCGTCTTCCCGTTCACGTCATTGGCCTTGCCCTGCTGCTGAAGCTGGCGGCGGTGCAGGCCGCTCCGGTCGGCCCTCCGCACCCGGACGGCGCCAGTGCACCGGCGCCGGCGGCCAGCGCCGCCGGCGGCAACGCGCTGGAACGCTTCCTTCAGGAGCGTGGCTGGACCGGCCCGGTGACCGAGGGCAGCGGCGACTGGCTGGCACCGGTGCGCGACGGTGCCAAGCGCCTGGTGCATTCGGCGATGGGCTTTCTCGGCGTGCCCTATGTGCGCGGCGGCAACAACGTCGAGCAAGGCTTCGATTGCAGCGGCTTCACGCGCTACATCTTCGAGAAGTCGGTCGGCCTGGTGCTGCCCCGACGCGCCGAGGAGCAGGCTCGCCTGGCGAACCTGCTGAGCATTCCCCGCGAGCAGCTCAAGCCCGGCGACCTGGTCTTCTTCAACACCATGCGCCGCACCTTCTCGCATGTCGGCATCTACCTGGGTGATGGCAAGTTCATCCACGCACCGCGCGCCGGTGCCGTGGTGCGGGTCGAGGACATGCGCGACGCCTACTGGTCCAAGCGCTTCACCGGTGCCCGTCGTGCACCGGCACAAGGCCCCGGCAACTCCTGAGTGACGCCGCCCCCGGCACAATGCCGTGGCATGTCCCCTGAGGTCCGCATCCCGCTGAGCAGCCTGCGTCGTTCGCCGCCGCCCCCGAGCGCTGACGGCCCGGCGCTCGATGCGATGCAGCGACCGCTGCACGACCTGCGCATCTCGGTCACCGACCGCTGCAATTTCCGCTGTGCCTATTGCATGCCCAAGGACCACTTCGGTCCGGGCTACAAGTTCCTGCCGCATGCGGCGCTGCTCAGCTTCGAGGAGATCACGCGGCTGGCACGGGTCTTCGTGGGCCTGGGCGTGCGCAAGCTGCGTCTGACCGGCGGCGAGCCGCTGTTGCGTCGCGACCTGGACCGTCTGATCGCCCAGCTGGCGGCGCTGCGCACGCCCGCCGGCGAGCCGCTGGACCTGACGCTGACCACCAACGGCAGCCTGCTGGCACGCCAGGCCCAGGCGCTCAAGCAGGCTGGCCTGCAGCGCCTGACGGTCAGCCTGGACGCGCTCGACGACGCGGTCTTCCGGCGCATGAACGACGTCGACTTCCCGGTCGCCGACGTACTCGCAGGCATCGAGGCGGCCGCGGCGGCAGGACTCGGACCGATCAAGGTCAACATGGTCGTGCAGCGCGGCGTCAACGACCACGAGGTCGACGCCATGGCGGCGCATTTCCGCTCGAGCGGCGTGGTGCTGCGCTTCATCGAGTTCATGGATGTCGGCACGCGCAACGGCTGGCGACTTGACCAGGTGCTGCCCAGCCACGAGTTGCTGGCGAGGCTGCAGCGGCGTTGGCCGCTGCACGCGCTGCAGGCCAGCCAGGCCGGTGAGACCGCGGAGCGCTGGGCCTACGACGACGGGGCCGGCGAGATCGGCCTCATCAGCAGCGTCACGCAGGCCTTCTGCGGCGACTGCAACCGTGCCCGGCTGTCTACCGATGGCCGGCTCTACACCTGCCTGTTCGCGAGCCAGGGCCTCGGCCTGCGCGACTGGCTGCGGGACGGACGCAGCAGCGACAGCGAAATCGCCGACCGGCTGCGCGCCCACTGGGCGCAGCGTCAGGACCGCTACTCGCAGCTGCGACGCGCCGACACGGAAGCGCCGGCGGCGCAACGGGTCGAGATGCACTTCATCGGCGGCTGAGGTGATTCCCGCGCTGGGCCTGGTGCTTGCTGGCGGCCGCGGCCAACGTGTCGGCGGCGCCGACAAGGGCCTGCTGCCCTGGCAGGGGCGGCCCCTGGCAGCCTGGGTGCTGGACGCGCTGCGGCCCCAGGTGACCGCGGTCGCGATCAGCGCCAACCGCCATCTCGACGCCTACGCGGCGCTGGGCGCCCCCGTCTTCCGCGACGCCGACCCGGAGGCGTTCGAGGGGCCGATGGCCGGTCTGCGGACCGCGCTCACCGCCGCCGAGTCGGCCGCACTGGACTGGGCGTGGATCGTGCCCTGCGATGCGCCCTTGCTACCGGGCGATCTGGGCGCCGCGCTGTGGGCGGCCCGTGGTGACGCCGCCGCGGTGATGGCGCGCACGCCCGATGGCCGGCTGCAGCCGACCCATGCGCTGGTGCAGCGCCGGCTGCTGCCGGCACTGACGCAGACCCTGAGCGCCCCGGGCGAGCGCCGGCTCGGCGCCTGGCTCACGGCGCAGGGGGCAGCGCTTGTCGACTGGCCGACGCCGCTGAGCAACTTCAACACCGCGCAGGCGCTGGCCGACGCGGCGAGGTGAATTCCGCACAAGTCCCTGCCGTCACCTGCACCCCGCGACGGGCGCCTCCACGCCTAGGCTGTGAGCCATCACCAGCCCAAGACCCGGAGGAGCCTGAAATGAGCCAGCAAGTCCTGCCTTCGTCCAGCCTGGGCGGTGCCTGGCTCGAGAGCGTGCTCGACGAGCTCGATGTCGGCGTCGTCGTCGTCGATGTCGACGGCCAGTTGCAGCACGCCAATCGCCGCGCCCGCCACGAGCTCACCGCCGACCACCCGCTGCAGCTGTTCGCCGGCCGCGTGCGGGCGCGAGAGGCCAGCGATGTCGCCCCCTTGCACCAGGCCCTGCTGGGCACGCAGTGCGGCGGTCGGCGCCGGCTGCTGACGCTCGATGCCCAGGGCGAAGCGCTCTGCGTGGCCGTGGTGCCGGTGCCCGCGGCGGATGGCCTGGCCATGCTGGTGCTCGGCCGCCGCCACCTGGGCGACCGCTGCATGCTGCAGTGGTTCGCCAGCCAGCATGGCCTGACGCCGTGCGAGCAGCGGGTGCTGGAGGCGCTGGCCGACGGTCACTCACCCGACGAGATCGCCAGTCGGCTGGAGATCGGCATCGCCACGGTGCGTTCGCACATCGGCAGCCTGCGCGCGAAGGTCGGCGCGCCGAGCATTCGCGCGCTGCTGCACCGCATGGCTGGCCTGCCACCGATGGCGCAGCGGGTGCCAAGCTAACCCGCACCCGGTCGCGAAAGCGGGCGGCATAGCATGCCGCCATGCTTGAAGACGCAGACCCGTTGCACGCGCTGCCTCCGTCGCTGCGCGCCCTCGCGGCGCGCGGCCTGCAGCGGCGCTTCGCCAAGGGAGCCGTGCTGATCCACGAGGGCGACCGCGGCGACAGCCTGTTCATCCTGCTCAGCGGCCGGCTGCGCGTCTACGGGTCCAGCGAGCTCGCTGATCGCGAGGTGCTGTACGGCTTCTGCGAGCCCGGCGACTACGTCGGCGAGATGGGGCTGGACGGCGGCGAGCGCTCCGCCAGCGTCGCGGCGGTCGAGCCCAGTGTCTGCGTGTTGGTGCATCGCGAATCGCTGCTCGCGCACCTTCGCGAGGCACCCGAGTTCGCGATCGAGCTGCTGACCAAGGTCATCGGCCGCGTGCGCCAGACCACCGCCCACCTGAAATCGGTGGCACTCAACGATGTGTACGGACGATTGAAGACGGCGCTGGAGGCCGAGGCCATCACCCAGCCCGACGGCTGCCGCCTGGTGCCCGGACAGCGAACCCATCGCGACTGGGCGGCACAGCTGGGCTGCTCGCGCGAGATGGTCAGCCGCGTCATGAAGGACTTGGAGCGCGGCGAGTACCTGCAGGTGCTGAGCGAAGGCCTGCTGCTGCTCAAGCGCCTGCCGGAACGCTGGTGATCAGCGCGGCGCCACCGACATCCTGATGCGCGCCAGCGCCGCCTGGGCTGCGGCGCGGCCGGCCGCGACCGCATCCATGCGGGCCGAGAAATCGCTGCTGGCGACGCGGCTGAGGTCGGGCCGCAGCACCACATCCGCCTCGCGCAGCTCGAGGCTGTTGATGCTTCGACCCATGATGGCGACGGTCTGCATCAGCAGGCTGAAGGGGTCGGTGCGGGTCTGCGGATTGGGGGGCGAGCTGATGTCGATCGCGATCACCACCTCGGCGCCCATCTGGCGTGCATAGCGCACCGGCACCGGGGCGACCAGGCCGCCATCGACGTAGAGCTTGCCGCTGATCTCGACCGGCTGGAACACCGCCGGCACGGCGGAGCTGGCACGCACCGCCTGGCCGAGGTCGCCCTGGCGGAACACGACGCCGTTGCCGTCGGCGAGCTGGGTGGCGACGATGCCCAGCGGCACCGGAAGCTGCTCGATGAGCTTGCCGCCGGTCTGGGCGCGCACATAGCGCGCCAGTGCCTCGCCCTTGATCAGACCCTTGAGCGGGAAGCTCCAGTCGGTGATCGCACCTTCGTCCATGGTCTCGGCCAGGCGCGCCATCTCGATGCCGCTCTTGCCGCTGGCATAGAGCGCGGCGACGAGGCTGCCGGCCGAGGTGCCGACGACGAGATCGGGTTTGATGCCGGCCTCCTCCAGCACCTGGATGACACCGATGTGGGCGAAGCCGCGGGCAGCGCCACCGCCCAGGGCCAGCGCCATCCGGGGCGCCCGCAGCACGCGAGGCGGCTGCGGGTCGACGGCCGGTGGACCGACCGGCGTCTGCGCCGGCCCCAGCACCGAGCAGCCGCCCAGCGCGGCCGCCAATGCGACGGCGAGCAGGCGGCGCAGCCAGCTCATGCCGTGAGGTCCAGCCCGAGCAGGGATCGGCCCAGGGCCTCCGCGACCTCGATGCCGTCGACGCCGGCCGACATGATGCCGCCGGCATAGCCAGCGCCCTCGCCGGCCGGGTAGAGGCCGCGCACGTTCAGGCTCTGGTAGTCGCGGCCGCGGTTGATGCGCAGCGGCGACGAGGTGCGGGTCTCGACGCCGGTGAGCAGGGCATCGGCCCGGTCGAAGCCGCGGATCTGCCGGCCGAAGGCAGGCAGCGCCTCGCGGATCGCCTCCAGGGCGTACTCGGGCAAGCTGCCACGGCCCTTCTGGGCCAGGTTGGTCAGCGTGATGCCCGGCTTGTACGAGGGCTGGACCTCGCCGAGCACGCTCGAGGCCTGACGCTTCAGGAAGTCGCCGAGCAGGGCCGCCGGTGCACGGTAGCCGCCCTCACCCAGCTCGTAGGCGCGCGACTCCCAGATGCGCTGGAACGCCATGCCGTCGAGCGGACTCACCGGGCCACCCTTGAGTCCGTCCTGGCGGTAGTCCTGCGGGCTGATGCCGACGACGATGCCGGCATTGGCATTGCGCTCGGCGCGCGAGTACTGGCTCATGCCGTTGGTGACCACGCGATCGGGCTCGGAGGTCGCGGCAACCACGGTGCCGCCCGGGCACATGCAGAAGCTGTAGACCGAGCGGCCGTTGCGCGCGTGATGGACCAGCTTGTAGTCGGCAGCGCCGAGCAGGGGGTTGCCGGCGTTCGGGCCGAAGCGCGCCGCGTCGATCAGCGACTGCGGATGCTCGATGCGGTAGCCGATCGAGAAGGGCTTGGCCTCCATTTGCACGCCGCGGGCGTGCAGCATCTGAAACGTGTCTCGCGCGCTATGCCCGAGGGCGAGCACGACGTGGTCGGCGCTGATCTGCTCGCCCGAGGCCAGCGTCAGACCGCGCACCGCGCCGTCCTCGATCAGCAGATCGACCACCTTCTGCTCGAAGCGGATCTCGCCGCCGAGCTGCACGATGTCGGCCCGCATCTTCTCGATCATGCTGACGAGGCGGAAGGTGCCGATATGCGGCTTGCTGACGAACAGGATCTCCTCGGGCGCGCCGGCCTTGACGAACTCGGTCAGCACCTTGCGCGTGAGGTGTCGCGGGTCGGAGATCTGGCTGTAGAGCTTGCCGTCGGAAAAGGTGCCGGCGCCGCCCTCGCCGAACTGCACGTTCGATTCCGGGTCCAGCACGCCCTGGCGCCACAGGCCCCAGGTGTCCTTGGTGCGCTGGCGCACCGCGCGGCCGCGCTCCAGCACGATGGGCTGCAGCCCCATCTGCGCCAGCACCAGCGCGGCGAACAGGCCGCAGGGCCCGAATCCGACGACCACCGGCCGTCGCCTGCCGGCGGCGTCGGCATAGAAATCCGCCGGCGCGCTGCCTTGCAGCCGGTAGCGGGTGTCGGGGCTCGGACGCAGGTGCGCGTCGCCCCGGGCGAGCAGCGCCGCCTCCAGCTCCGCCGAGCCCAGCTCGCAGTCCAGCGTGTAGATCAGCTGCATCGCCGTCTTCTTGCGCGCATCGTGGGCACGCTTGAAGACCGTGAAGGCCAGCAACTGCTGCGGCTCGTCCTGCAAGCCAAGGCGCTGCAGCACGGCCTCGCGCAATGCGGGCTCCGCGTGATTCAGCGGCAGGCGCAGGTCGGTGATTCGCAGCATGGTGCTCGGCCAAAAAAACGACGGCGCCCGCTGGGCGCCGCTGGGCTCGGGAGGGAGCCGATCAGCCCTGGTGCGGACGCTTACCGGGGTTCTTCTTGCTGCGCGTGTGCGAGCCGCGCTCCTGGCTGCGCTTCTGACCGCGCGAGGTGGTGAAGCTGACGCCCTTGGGCGTGACGGGGCGCGGGGTAGCCTTGCGATCGGCTTCGGTGATGATCTTGTTGCCCATGGTGTGGCTCTCTGAATAAAAGGTTTTCTCGACAGCCAGAAGCCAACGACGGCACGGCCCAGCAGCCGCGAGCGGCAGTGCCGTCGCCAGCAGGGGCGGAGTTTAATCGGCTCGCGCGGCGGCCTGCCTACACTCGGCGCCCCATGGCCCTGGACCTACCCGCGCTCATCAAGGAAATCGGACGCGGCGCGCGCGGCGCGCGCGATCTGACGCGCGAACAGGCGGCGACGCTGTTCGGCGCCATGCTCGACGGAGAAGTCGACGAACTGCGTCTGGGCGCCATCGTGCTGGCGCTGCGGATCAAGGGCGAATCGGTCGACGAGCTGCTCGGCTTCGCCGATGCGCTGCGGCGGCGCACCGAGCCGCTGACAGTGCCGGGACCAGGGCGTCTGGTGCTGCTGCCGACGCTCAATGGCGGCCGCAAGCTGCTGAACCTGATGCCCCTGCTGGCCATGCACCTGGCAGCCCAGGGGGTGCCGGTGCTTGTCCACGGGCGCCATGACTTCGGCGGCGCCCGGGGCGACACCTTTGCGCTGCTCGACGCCCTGGGCCATGCCTGCTGCCCGGACCTCGCCAGCGCGACCGCGGCCCTGGAACAACACCGGCTGGCGGTGTTGCCCACCGCCGCGCTGTGTCCGGGGCTGGACCGCCTGATGGCGCTGCGCACGCGCCTGGGCCTGCGCAACAGCGCGCACACGCTGGCCAAGCTCGTCGATCCGACGGCCGGCCGCAGCCTGCGCGTCGTCGCCGTCACCCACGGCGACTTCCTGGAGCGCCTGGCCGAGGTGCTGCCGCTGCAGGCCGCGGTCGACGGCGGCGCCGCGCTGCTGCTCAAGGGCTGCGAGGGCGAGGCGTATCCGCATCCGCGCCGACCGCCGTCGCTGCAGCTGTTTGACGGTCAGCAGCGCCCACCAGCGGCCGACGCGGTGGCTGACGATGTCGAGCTCTGGGAAAGCACCGGTGCCAGCGAACCCGATGCCGCCCGGCTGCTTCAGTTGCTGGCCGCCGGCCCGGCGGCATGGCCGCTGCGGTTGCGCGAGATGGCGGATCTGCTCATCTCGCATTCGCTTATTCAATAAAGCAATATGTGAACAACGAAGAATTCGTTTGTTGAATATAGGTTTGTCCCTAGAGTCGCGACCTTCATGAAAGTCCGCGCCCTCGACCTCAGCGCCAACCCCGTCAATGCCGAGCACGCCGCGCTCGGCCTGCCGCCGCTGGAAAACGCCGTCACCCATGCGGGCGACGCCGGCCACCCGGTGCTGCGCGTCGCCATGTGGTCGGTGGTCTTCCTGCTGATGGCGGTGACCATCGCGCTGGCGTCGCGACTGTTCAACCAGCCAAATGGCCACACCGGCTTCGAGATCATCGGCGAGGCCCTGGTCAGCCGCGAGTTCTGGGCCGCGGTGGCGGTGGGCCTGATCGCCCAGACCGTCGATGGCGCGCTGGGCATGGCCTACGGCATCACCTCGACCAGCTTTCTGCTCGCCACCGGCAGCAACCCGGCGGTGGCCAGCGCCTCGGTGCACATCGCCGAGGTGTTCACCACCGGGGTCTCCGGCATCTCGCACATCAAGCTGGGCAATGTCAGCAAGTCGCTGTTCCTGCGCCTGCTGGTGCCCGGCATGATCGGCGCGGCCAGCGGCGCCTGGCTGGTCTCCAGCGTCGACGGCGACTTCATCAAGCCCTTCATCGCCGCTTACCTGCTGCTGATGGGGCTCTACGTGATCAGCAAGATCTTCCGCAAGCTGCGACCGCAGCGCGGCGAGCCGCGCCATGTCGCCAAGCTCGGCCTGTTCGGCGGCTTCGTCGACGCCGTCGGCGGCGGCGGCTGGGGCCCGGTCGTCACCACCCCCCTGGTCGGTCGAGGCAACGACCCGCGCATCACCATCGGCTCGGTGAACCTGGCCGAGTTCTTCCTGACCTTCATCAGCGCCGGCGTGTTCGCCGCCCTGGTGCCGGAGAGCCCCTGGGTCACCGTCGCCGGCCTGGTGCTGGGCGGCCTGTTCGCCGCGCCGTTTGCCGCCCTGCTGACCAAGAAGCTGCACACCAAGGCCTTGCTCGGCCTGGTCGGAACGACCATCGTGTTGATCAGTGCCTTCAACATCTACAAGGCATTGGCCTGAGCCCCTATGTACAAGTACACCGCCTTCGACCGCCACTTCGTGCACCAGCGCGCCGCGCAGTACCGCGACCAGCTGGAACGTCATCTGAAGGGACAGCTGTCCACCGACGACTTCCGCGCGCTGCGCCTGCAGAACGGCTGGTACATCCAGCGCCATGCGCCGATGCTCCGCGTGGCCGTGCCCTATGGCGAGCTGAGCAGCAACCAGTTGCGCCAGCTGGCCCGGATCGCCCGCGACTACGACATCGTGTCCGAAGGACCGTTCAAGGGCCAGGGCGGCTACGGCCACTTCACCACGCGGCAGAACCTGCAATACAACTGGATCCCGCTGGACCGGAGTGCCGAGGTGATGGAACTGCTGGCGGCGGTCGACATGCATGGCATCCAGACCAGCGGCAACTGCATCCGCAACATCACCTCGGACGCGTTTGCCGGCATCGCCCCCGACGAGATCGTCGACCCGCGGCCCTATTGCGAGATCCTGCGTCAGTGGTCGACGCTGCACCCGGAGGTCGCCCACCTGCCGCGCAAGTTCAAGATCGCGGTCAGCGGCGCGCTCGAGGACCGCGCGGCGATCCGCTGGCATGACATCGGCCTGCAGCTGCGCAGGAACGAAGCCGGAGCCGTCGGTTTCCAGGTCTTCGTCGGCGGTGGCATGGGCCGCACGCCCATCATCGCGACCGAGATCGCGGCCTTCGTGCCCTGGCAGCAGATCCTCGTCTACCTCGAGGCCATCGTGCGCGTGTACAACCTGGCCGGCCGCCGCGACAACCTCTACAAGGCGCGCATCAAGATCCTCGTCAAGGCCGAGGGCCAGGCCTTCGTCGACGCGGTCAACGCCGAGTTCGAGGCCATCCTCGCCGGCGACCTCGGCGGCCACGAGCAGCTGATTCCCGAGTCCGAGCTGGCCCGCGTCAAGGCCTGCTTCGTCGACCCTCCCGATGTGCAAGCGTCGCCGTCGCTGGACATCCTGGCGCTGAACCCGGAACCGGCCTACGCCCGCTGGGTGGAGCGCAATGTGCACACGCACCGCGTCGCCGGCTTCCGCGCCGTGACGCTGAGCCTGAAGCGCGTCGGCATCCCGCCGGGCGACGCATCGGCCGACGTGATGGACACCGCCGCCGCCATCGCCGAGCAGTTCAGCCAGGGCGAGCTGCGTGTCACCCACCGTCAGACCCTGGTGCTGCCCTGGGTGCGCGAGGCCGATCTGCCGGCGCTGTTCCAGGCAGCGCGGGCGTCAGGTTTCGCGACGCCGAACGCCGGCCGCCTGACCGACCAGATTGCCTGCCCCGGCGGCGACTACTGCGCGCTCGCCAACGCGCGGTCGCTGCCGCTGGCCGCGGCGATCGCCGAGCGCTACCAGGACCTCGACGAGCTCGAGGATCTCGGCGACATCGATCTGCACATCAGCGGCTGCATCAACAGCTGCGGCCACCACCACAGCGGCCACATCGGCGTGCTCGGCGTCGACAAGGACGGCGCCGAGTGGTACCAGCTGACCCTGGGCGGCAGCGACGGCAGCTCGCTCTCGGGCGCAGCCGTGGCCGGCAAGGTCATCGGCCCGAGCTTCTCGGCCGACGAGATCGCCGACGCCGTCGAAGCGGTGCTGGACACCTACAAGTCCCAGCGCACCAGCGGCGAGCGTTTCATCGACACCGTGAAGCGCGTCGGCCTCGACCCCTTCAAGACCGCGGCGAATGCCGTTCGCGTTCAAACCGCTCGGGCCTGAACATGACCCCCAGTCTCACCTCGTTCGCCACCCCCCGAGGGGGCCGCTGCACGCTTGGGGCGGCCCTGCGAGTGCAAGCATGAAGTTCATCGACCCCCATACCGATTCCTGGCAGCACGCGGTCGGCGAGGACGGCCCCAAGCCGGATCCTGATCCCGCGCCAAACCGTCTGCTCACGCTGGAGCAATGGCATGCGGTGCGCAGCCACTGGCCAGCGAATACCAAGATCGCGCTGGAGTTCCCGAACGACGCCGACATCGCGCAGATCGCACCCGACCTGGACCGCATCGCCGTCGTCGTGCTCGAGTTCCCGAAGTGGACCGACGGCCGCGCCTACAGCCAGGCCCGGCTGCTGCGAGCCCGCTACCGCTTCGGCGGCGCGATCCGCGCCCGCGGCGAGGTGCTGGTCGACATGATGCAGCTGCTGCAGCGCAGCGGCTTCGACGAGGCGCAACTGCGCGGCGACCAGTCGGTCGAAGCGGCCAAGCGCGCGCTCGCCTTCTTCGCGGAGGGCTTCTACCAAGGCGATGTCCACGAGACGCGCCCGGTCTACTTGCGGACGGCGGCGCCATGAGCGACGTCAGCACCCTCCCCTGGGCCAAGGCTGATGCAGGCAACGCCATTGCGCTGTACGCCAGGCCCGGTCTGGACCTGCGCGTGAAGATCGACCAGGCGGTGCAACGCCTGCGCGAGGCCAGCATCGCCCATGGCCAGGGCCTGGTGCAAAGCAGCAGCCTGGGCGTGGAGGACATGGTGGTCACCGACCTGATCGCCCGCCACAAGCTGCCGATCGACATCGCGACGCTGGACACCGGCAAGCTGCACGTCGAGACCCTGGGCCTGCTGCCAATCATCGAGGCGCGCTATGGCCGCACGGTGCAGGTGTTCCAGCCGCGGCCCGAGCAGGTCATCGCCTTCGTCCGCCGCGAGGGGGATGACGCGATGTTCAGGAGCATCGAGTTGCGCAAGGCCTGCTGCGGCCTGCGCAAGCTGGAACCGCTGGCGCGCATGCTGCAAGGCCGCAGCGCCTGGATCACCGGCTTGCGCCGCGAGCAATCAGGCGCCCGAGCGGAAGTCGCCTTCGACGAGGACGACGGCAAGGGCCTGCGCAAGATCAGCCCGATCGCCGACTGGAGCTGGGCCGAGGTCTGGTCCTACGTCGAGCAGCACGCCGTCCCCTACAACCCGCTGCACGACCAGTTCATGCCCAGCATCGGCTGCGCCCCCTGCACGCGCGCCATCGCGGTCGGCGAGGACTTCCGTGCCGGACGCTGGTGGTGGGAGGAATCGAACAAAGAATGTGGGCTGCACGCCAAGACACCATGAACGCCGCCGTGAACCCGAACCATCTGATCCCCGACGTTGATCACGCCCACCTCGACCAGCTGGAGGAGGAAGCGATCTTCATCCTGCGCGAGGTCGCCGCCAGCTTCGAGCGCCCGGCCCTGCTGTTCAGTGGCGGCAAGGACAGCTGCGTCGTGCTGCGCCTGGCCGAGAAGGCCTTCAAGCTGAAGGACAAGAGCCACCCCAGCGGCTTCAGCGGCAGCCTGCCGTTCCCACTGGTGCACATCGACACCGGGCACAACTTCCCCGAGGTGATCGAGTTCCGCGACCGCCGCGTCGCCGAGATGCAGGAGCGCCTGGTCGTCGGCCATCTGGAAGACAGCATCGCCAAGGGCACGATCCGGCTCGCGCACCCGCTGGAATCGCGCAACGGCCACCAGACCGTGACGCTGCTGGAGACCATCGAGGCGAACCGCTTTGACGCCCTGATCGGCGGCGCCCGCCGCGACGAGGAGAAGGCGCGCGCGAAGGAGCGCATCTTCAGCCACCGCGACAGCTTCGGCCAATGGCAGCCCAAGGAGCAGCGCCCCGAGCTCTGGCAGCTGTTCAACACGCGCATCCGCCCGGGCGAACATTTCCGCTGCTTCCCCATTTCCAACTGGACCGAGCTGGACGTCTGGCTGTACATCGCCCGCGAGCAGATCCCGCTGCCGCCGATGTACTACGCGCACCAGCGCGCGGTGATGCGCCGCAAGGGTCTGCTGGTGCCGCTGACCGAGGTCACGCCGCCGCTGGACGGCGAGACCGTCGAGACCGTCACCGTGCGTTTCCGCACCGTCGGTGACATGACCTGCACCTGTCCGGTCGAGAGCCCGGCGAGCAATGCCGCGGAGGTGGTCGCCGAGACGCTCACGGTGACAGTCAGCGAGCGCGGTGCGACGCGCATGGACGACCGCACCTCGGAAGCCTCGATGGAGAAGCGCAAGAAGGAAGGGTATTTCTGATGCAAGCGCTGAGATTCCTCACAGCCGGCTCGGTCGACGACGGCAAGAGCACGCTGATCGGTCGCCTGCTGTTCGACAGCCAGGCGATCCTGGCCGACCAGCTCGACACGCTGGAGCGCCGCGCCGCCGGCAAGCCGGTCGATCTGTCGCTGCTGACCGACGGTCTCGAGGCCGAGCGCGAGCAGGGCATCACGATCGATGTCGCCTACCGCTACTTCGCCACCAAGCATCGCAAGTTCATCATTGCTGACGCGCCGGGCCATGAGCAGTACACGCGCAACATGGTCACCGCCGCCGCCGGCAGCGATGCCGCCGTCGTGCTGGTCGACATCACCAAGCTGGACCTGGGCCAGGCCGAGGTGCCGCTGCTGCCGCAGACGCGCCGGCACTCGCTGCTGGCCCAGCTGCTGCGCGTGCCCAGCATCGTGTTCGCGGTCAACAAGATCGACGCGCTCGACGACCCGGGCGCCGGCTTCGCCAAGGTGAAGGCGGCGCTGGACGCCTTCGCCAAGGCGGCCGGACTCAACGTCGTCGCCACCGTGCCGGTGTCGGCGCTGCGCGGCGACAACGTCACGCAGCCGCTGGCCGCGCCCTGGTGGAACGGGCCATCGCTGCTGCAGGTGCTCGAGGGCCTGCCGGTCGTGCAGGAGCGCAGCGACGCGCCGCTGTCGCTGCCGGTTCAGTACGTGCAGAAGGACGCCTACCAGAGCGCCGGCACCGGCGTGCAGCCCCGCGTGCTCTGGGGCCGCATCGCCCACGGCAGCGTCAAGCTCGGCGACGAGATCGAGGTGCTGCCGAGCCGCCAGCGCGCCGTGGTCACCGGCCTGCGCCGCGCGGCCGAGGATGTGGAAAGCAGCCAGGCCGGCGAATCCGCCGGCCTGATCCTCGATCGACAGCTCGACGTCAGCCGCGGCGACTGGATCGTCGCTCCCGGCAAGGCCGCACCGCAGACCCGCTTCCCGGCCACGCTGGCCTGGCTCGACACCGAGCCCGCCGTGCCCGGCCGCAAGTACTGGGTGCGCCATGGCAATCGTTGGGTGCAGGCGCGCATCAGCGCGATCGACTCGGTGCTCGACATCCACACGCTGCAAGCCAGGGATGCGCATGAGCTGCAGGTCAACGCGATCGGCCGCGTGCAGATGGAAGTGCAGCACGAGATCCCGGTCGAGCCGTTCGAGTTCAACCGTGTCGGCGGTGCGCTGATCGTCGTTGACCCGGCCAGCCACCGCACCAGCGGTGCCCTGCTGGTCGATCTGCCGCCAGCCGTCAGCGAAGGAGACGACTGGTGAGCGCCGCCAAGGTCGTCTTCGTCAGCGCCGGCCCCGGCAGTGCCGACCTGATCACGCTGCGCGGACTGCAGCGCCTGGCCGCCGCCGAGGTGGTGCTGTTCGATGCGCTGACCGACCCGGCGCTGCGTGCCTTCGCGCCGCAGGCCGAGTGGGTCAACGTCGGCAAGCGCGGCTTCGAGCACTCGGTCAAGCAGAGCGAGATCAACGCGCTGCTGGTGCGACACGCGCAAACGGCCGCCGGCATAGTGGTTCGCCTGAAGGGTGGCGACGCCTCCGTGTTCGGTCGCCTGGAGGAGGAGCTCGAAGCGCTGGCGGATGCCGGCATCGAGTCCGAGGTCGTGCCCGGCGTCACCGCGGCGCTGGCCGCCGCCGCCGAGTCGCAGCGCCCGCTGACCCGCCGCGGCCGCGGCCGCAGCGTCAGCCTGACCACGGCGATGACCGAGGACCGCGAGCTGCAGGCCGGCCAGCATGCCGCCACCGAGGTCTTCTACATGGCCGGCCGTCAGCTGCCCGCGCTGCAGCGTCGCCTGGTCGCCGCCGGTTGGCCCGAGGCCACGGCGGTCTGCGTGGTCAGCCGCGCCGGCTGCCCCGACGCCCTGGTCAGCAGCCACGCGTTGCACGAGCTGGCGGCAGCCAGCCTGCTGCACCAAGGTCGTCCGACGGTGGTCAGCGTTGGCGTCGGCGCCACGCCTTTGCGCCGGCGCAAGCCCTTCTCCACCCGGGCCAACCCTGAGCCCCGCCTAAAATCCGCCGTTTTGCCAGCCACCGCCCTCCAGCCATGACCCACGTCGTCACCGAAGCCTGCATCCGCTGCAAGTACACCGATTGCGTCGATGTCTGTCCTGTGGACTGCTTCCGCGAGGGCCCGAACTTCCTGGCCATCGACCCGGACGCGTGCATCGACTGCGCCGTCTGCATCCCCGAGTGCCCGGTGGGCGCCATCGTCCCCGAGGAGGACGTGCCCGGCGATCAGCAGCACATGATCAAGCTCAACGGCGATCTGGCCAAGAAGTGGCCGTCGATCACGAAGCGCAAGGCGCCGCTGCCTGACGCCGACGACTGGAAAGACAAGACCGGCAAGCTGCCGGAACTGATCAAGTAATCCTGGCCCCATGCACCAAGAACAACCTCACGCAGGCGTCATCGAGACCGACGCCGTCATCGTCGGCGCCGGCCCGGTCGGCCTGTTCCAGGTCTTCGAACTCGGCCTGCTCGAGATCAAGGCGCACATCGTCGACTCGCTTGCCTACCCCGGCGGGCAGTGCATCGAGCTCTACCCGGACAAGCCGATCTACGACATCCCGGCGCTGCCGGTGGTGACTGGCAAGGAATTGACCGACAACCTGCTCAAGCAGATCGAGCCGTTTGGCGCCACCTTCCATCTGGGCGAGGAGGTGACGACGGTCGAAAAGCAGGCGGACGGTCGCTTCTTCGTCGCCACGAGCAAGGGCACGCAGTTCCTCACCAAGACCATCTTCATCGCCGGCGGCGTGGGCTCGTTCCAGCCGCGCACGCTGAAGGTCGATGGCATCGACAAGCATGAAGGCAGCCAGGTTCACTATCGGGTGAAGAACCCGAGCCAGTTCGCCGGCAAGAACCTGCTGATCGTCGGCGGTGGCGACTCGGCGCTGGATTGGGCGCTGAATTTCTGCGCCGGCAACGCCGACGGCAATCCGCACAAGGCGGAGTCGGTGATCCTGCTGCACCGCCGTGATGGCTTCCGTGCGGCGCCGGCCTCCGTCGCGAAGATGCGTGAACTCTGCGAGCAGTACGAAATGCAGTTCATCGTCGGTCAGGTCAGCGACCTGGACGAGGCCGAGGACGGCTCGCTGAAGGGCGTGAAAGTCACCGGCGGCGACGGCGTCACGCGGGTGGTCCCCTGCGACGAGGTGCTGGTCTTCTTCGGCCTCAGCCCGAAGCTCGGTCCGATCGCCGAATGGGGTCTGGCGCTGGAGCGCAAGCAGATCCAGGTCGACACCGAGAAGTTCCAGACCAACGTGCCGGGCATCTTCGCGGTCGGCGACGTCAACACCTACCCGGGCAAGAAGAAGCTGATCCTGTCGGGCTTCCACGAAGCGGCTCTCGCCGCCTTCGGCGCCATGCCGATCATCAACCCGGAGAAGCGTGTCCACCTGCAGTACACGACGACCAGTCCCAAGCTGCACAAGGTGCTGGGCGTGGAATCGCCGGTATTCGACTGAGCGCAACGGCAGCCGTCAGCAAAGGCCACCCTCGGGTGGCCTTTGCTTTTGGTGAGGCGCCTACACTGGCGCCCTCGCGGCACCGCAAGGCGCCGCGATCCACGCTAGGGGTGCTGACGCGATCCACAGGGTCGCGCCGGCTGAGAGTCACCCTTGGAACCTGATTGAGGTAATCCTCGCGCAGGGAAGCGTGGTCAACCGGGCTGCGCTTGCGCGCTGTCCGCTTGCCCGCCGACCTGCCATCCACCACCGATGGCAATGAAAAAGTCCGCTTTCTCCCTATCGCTTCTCGCGCTGGCCAGTCTGGCCGCCGCCCAGACGCAGCAACTACCCACCGTCGCCGTCACCGGCCGAGGCAGTTCGGCGCCGGTCAGCATCGGCAGCTTCGGCGACACCCCAAATGTGCGCCTTCCGCTGCAGGCGCTGCGCATCGATGGCGAACGCCTCAAGGAACTCGGCACGACCGGGCTGGCGGCGCTGCCGCTGCTCGACGCATCGATCTCGGATGCCTACAACAGCCTGGGTTACTGGTCGTCGCTGAAGGTCCGGGGCTTCGATGTCGACAACCGCAACAACCTGCGGCGTGATGGCTTGCCAGTCAGCGGTGAGACCGGCTATGACCTGTTCAACAAGGCGGCGGTCGAGGTGCTCAAGGGGACCAGCGGCATGCAGACCGGTTCCAGCAGTCCCGCCGGCCTGATCAACCTGCTTACCAAGCGGCCGGACACCGATCGCCTCGATCTGGTGATGGGCTGGGAGCAGGAGGGCAGCTGGACGGCGGCGCTCGACTGGGCGCGGCGCAGCGGCGATATCGGCTGGCGCCTGAACGCGGTCGGCCAGCGCCTGGACCCCTGGCTGCAGGGTGCCCGCGGCGAGCGCCACGGCATCGCGCTGGCCGCGGATTGGCGAGTGAGCCAGGCCTCCCTGCCCGAAGCCGAGGTCGAGTTCACCCATCAGTCGCAACCCAGCCAGGCGGCCCACAGCTTGCTCGGTAACCGCCTCCCCAGTCCCGCCGAGTTCGACGTCAAGCGCAACCTCAACTCCGCCTCCTGGCGCCTCCCCGTGGTGCTCGACAACCGCTTCGCATCGCTGCGCTTCAGCCATCAGCTGAGCGCCGACTGGAAGCTCGCACTGCACGCCGGGCTGCAGCGCTCGACCACCGACGACCGCATGGCGTTCCCGTTCGGCTGCTCGGCTGAGAACGCTTACGACCGCTATTGCAGTGACGGCAGCTACGACCTCTACGACTTTCGCAGCGAGGGCGAGGGCCGCGACACCAACAGCCTGCGCGCCGTCATCGACGGACGTGTCGGCGACCATCAGCTGCGCTTCGAGATCCTGAGCAGCCGCTTCACGGCCAGCTTCCAGCGCCAGGCCTACAACTGGGCAGGCAACGGCTCGGTTTTCGGTGGTGGCAGCAGTGCCTCCGATCCGACGCTGACTGACGAGAACACCAACCGGCGAGAGCGCAACCAGGAGCTCGCCGTGAGTGACCAACTGCGTCTCGGCGACCTGGAACTGTTCGCCGGGCTGCGACTGGCTCGCGTGCAGCGCGCCGCCTTCCGCACCGATGGCTCGCGGGCGACCGACTACACCAGGAACTTCCAGTCGCCCTGGCTGGGAGCGACCTGGCAGTTGGCGCCCGATCTGCGCGTCTACGCCAGCGCCGGCGAGGGGCTGGAGACCGAAGTGGCGCCGAGCCGCCCACGCTACCGCAATGCCGGCGAGGCACTGGTGCTGAAGAGCCGCCAGCATGAGATCGGTCTGAAGGCGGGCAGCCAAACGGTCGACTGGAGCGTCGCCGCCTTCGAGGTCACGAGGCCGGCGTGGAGCGATGTCGGCAGCTGCGACGTTGACGCTAGCTGCACTCGCATCGCGGACGGTCAGGCCCGCCATCGCGGCTTGGAACTGCAGGCCGACCTGAAGTGGCGCAGCGGCGGCCTGTTGGGGTCGGCGATGTGGCTGCAGGCGCGCCGCCAGGACGCCCAGGATCAGGGCCTGAACGGCAAGCGTCCGCTGAATGTGCCCGCACAGCAATACCGACTGCAGTTGCGTCACAGTCTGGCGGAGGGCGTGCAGGGCAGTGCATCGCTGATCCACGAGGGACGCCGCGCGGTGCTGCCTGACAACTCGCTGGAACTGCCGGCCTGGACCCGTGTCGACCTGGCGCTGCGATGGGACATGAGCGGCGGCGGACAGCTCTGGCGCTGGCGCGTCGGGATCGACAACCTGTTCGACAAGCGGGCATGGCGAGAGTCGCCGTACCAGTTCGGCCATGTCTACCTGTACCCGCTGACGCCTCGCACGGGGCGCATCAGCGTGGACCTCGCGCTCTAAACTTTTTGACGGCTGGCTTGCCAGCATTCAAAAAATTCGCTTATAGTCATGGGCTCGATTCCCCGATAGCTCAGTCGGTAGAGCGCCGGACTGTTAATCCGTAGGTCCCTGGTTCGAGCCCAGGTCGGGGAGCCAAAAATTGGAAAGCCTCAGCACTGCAAGGTGCTGGGGCTTTTTCCTTTGCCGCGGACGAACTCATGAGCACCTTGCCCCCTTGCCCGCAATGCCAGTCGGCATACACCTACGAAGACGGTGCCCAGCTGGTGTGCCCGGAATGTGGTCACGAGTGCTCGGTCGCGGCCACCGCTTCCGTGGCCGACGCGCCTCGAGTGGTGCGAGACGCCGTCGGCAACGTGCTGCTGGACGGCGACACGGTCACCGTGATCAAAGACCTGAAGGTCAAGGGATCTTCGCTGGTGGTCAAGGTCGGGACCAAGGTCAAGAACATCCGTCTGACCGAAGGCGACCACGACATCGACTGCAAGATCGACGGCGTGGGCGCGATGGGCTTGAAGTCGGCCTTCGTGAAGAAGGCCTCGTGACCGTCCCAGCACGCGTGGGCACGGCCTTGCGACTGCATCCGATGGTCGCCGCCGCCACGCTGGCTGGACCCGGCCAACACTGAGGTCCCGATCGAGCTGGGCCGGCGGCTCAGGTCCGGCGCGGACGCCGGCCGATCAGCGCCAGCAGACCCCCTGCCGCCAGCAAGGCAGTCGACGGCTCGGGCACGCTGCTGACCAGCACATCACCGTCGCGCAGCGCCAGCGCACGGGCGCCGATCAACTGGCCCTTCTCGGCCATGCTCTGGTACCCGAGGTCGAGGTGGAAGGCCCAGGCGTAGGTCGGCGCCACGCTGATGCTGCTGCCGCTCCAGTAGTGCGCCGCCTGCAGGCCGTCGAAGCCGGCGGTGTTGACCAGGCCCCATGTGCTGCCATGGCCGTCCCAGCCGCGGAACTGGCCGGCCGTGGTGTAGGCGGTCTGGTTGCCCAGCGTGACTTGGAACAGATGTGCCATCTCGCTGAAGGCGTCGCCAACTTGCGTCGGCACGTTGTAGCCGCAGTCGCCGCCGTTGTAGGTGACGCGGGCACAGCCCGGCAGGCCGGTGTCCAGGGTCTGCGGCAGGCGCCAGTCGCTGTGGCCGCCAACCTCCAGCCCCTCGGCCCAGGCCTTGGCCTGGGCCCAGCCGGCCAGCACCTCGGTGCTGGCCTGGCGCAGCCAGGTGACGTCGAGCAGGCTGTCGTAGAAGAACGCCGCGGCGCTGCTGTCCAGCGCGACGGCGCGACCCTGGGCGTCACGCGCCTGCAGGGTGCGCTGCCAACTGCCCTGTTCGGTGATGGGCAGGGCGGAGGCGGTGCTGGCGGCGAGGACCAGCACAACGGGGATCAAGGTTTTCATCGGGAACTCGGGGTCGGTGGGAGTGGGAACGGCTCGTCCAGCAAGGCCGCGCGGGTCTTGCCATCGAGCCAGGGAAAGGCGGCCTCAGGGGCTTGGCCGTCGCACACCAGCAGGAGCGGCGGCATGTCGCCCTGCAGTTGCACGCGGGGCGGCGCGGCTACCGCCGACGCCGCACCGAAGCAAAGCAGGGCCAGCACCAGGGAGATGCCGAGGTCGACCAAGCAGTCGCGCAGACTGCCGCGAAGCGGGGGATGCGGGGACATGGCGATCACCTCGTGCCGTAGAGCACCGGCTGCCGGTGCAGCCAGGCGCGAAAGTCGAGCAACCCGGGGTGCAGCGCCCGGGTTGCCGCCACCGGTCGGGCGGCGCAGTAAGGGCCGTTGGCCAGCTGCTTGAAGGCGAACATCGCCGCCAGCTCGGCGGCGCCAGGAAACGGCAGGCGCGCGTAGTCGGCGGTGGGGATGTCGACGAAACGAACCGGCTCGCCGAGCCGTTCGGCAATCGCCGCGGCCATCTGCCGGCCGCTCAGCTGATCGCTGGCGATGCCGAGGCGACGTTGGCAGGGCGGGCCGTCGAACAAGGCGGCGGCGCAGGCACCGATGTCGGCCACCGCGATACCCGGCAGCAGCGCGTCGCCGAGCGGCAGCGCCAGCTCCAGCACACCGTCGTCGCCGCGCCGCGGCGCCATGCCGGGCAGGCACAGGTTCTCCCAGTAGAAGGAGGTCAGCAGCAGGCAGACCGGCAGGTCGCGGTCCAGAAACAGGGCGTTGGACTCGCCCTTGGCGTCCATGTGCGGCACGTTGAAGCGGCCCTGCTGCACCGCGAACCGGCTGCCGTCGGCCGCGAAGCACTGCCGGGTGTCCTCGAGCGTTGACCAGACCAGCTGGCGCAGCGCGCCCTGCTGCGCCGCCGCCTCGGCCAGGTTGGCGGCCTGACGCAGCTCGCGCTGCGCGTCGCCATGCTCCCAGTAGTTGGTCATGGCGAACACGCCGGCAGCGCCGCGCAGCGCGGCGGCCAGGCTCGCTGGTTCGTCCAGATCGGCCTGGCAGAGCTCGGCACCAGCGGCGGCCAGGGCCTGGGCTGCGGCCGATTGCGGACGGCGGGTCACCGCGCGCACCCGCCAGCGCCGGCGGGCGAGCAGCGCGCGGGCCACCGCGCCCCCCTGGCGACCGGTGGCACCGAAGACGGTGATCAAGGCTTCGAGCATGGCTCAACCTGGAAACTTGACCACCGGCCCCGGGGCCGGCTGGCCCGGCGGCAGGTAGGCGGGTGCCGGCGCACCGGCGGGACCGGCTGCCTTGATGTAGGCGTAGATCGCCTTCAGGTCCGCCTCCTTCATGTCCTGCAGCGCGAACCAGGGCATCGGCGGCCTGGCCTGGCCGTTGCGCACCTGTTGCAGCCACTGCGCCTCGCTGAGCTGACTGAAGTGCAGGCGCAGGTTGGTGGCGTAGGTGGTGCCCCAGGGCCCCTGCCAGCCGACTTGATCGCCTTGCAGCCAGTCCTTCTCGGCGACCTTGCCGCCGCTGGGGGCGTAGCCGGCGGTGTGGCAGTCGTTGCAGCCGGTGATCTTCACCAGGTAGCGACCGCGTTCGATCAGCGGTGCCGGTGCCTGCACCTGGGCCTGGGCCTGGCCGAGCGCGGCGAGCAGCGCGACGAGCACGAGGGGGTTCTTCATCGGAGTCTCTCCTTCAGTTCAAGAGCGCGGCCAGGCGCGCGAAGTCGATGGCGGCGACGGCGTCGCGCATCGGGGGGTGGTAACTCGGGTTGCGCTCAAGCTGCGGCGCGCAGACCGTGATCAGCTGGATGCGGCCGCGGTCCTTGCCGTCCCAAGGGAAGCTGGGGTCGAGCCTGACGACGCGCTTGAGCTCGCGCGCGCTTTCCGCCGGCGTCGGCAAGCGGTGCTTGCCGGTGCCGATGCGGTAGGGCTGCGCCAGCGCGTCGGCGCTCATGCCCAGCCGGGCGGCGCGCAGCTCGGCGATGGCATCGGCCTGTTGCTGCCGCAGCGCCCGCAGCTGCGCGTGATAACCCGCCTCGCCCTGCTTGCGCTGGCGCGCAACCTGGAGCATCAGCTCGGCGGCCTGCGCGTTCTGCGGCCGGATGCGCGCCGCCTCGCGCTCCGCCGCCGCCAGGTCGAAGGGCTGCAACTCGCGCTCGTGGCGGCGGTCGGTCTCGGCCAGCTGGCGCTGCTGCTCGCGCTCGAAGTAGGCCAGCATCTCGCCCACCGTGACCGGGATCCAGGGCAGGCGGCCGTCCTGGCTGAGCACCGCGCACTCGCGGTAGGTCGGCAGGCCCTGGAAGGATCGCGTGCGCTCGCCCTCCAGGTAGGTGACCAGCTGATCGTCATGCTCCCAGCGGTTCAGCGTCGCCGTCGGCGCGTTGAGAAACACCGAGATGCCGGCACGCGGCCCCAGGCGATCAGCCTGCGGAATGACCTCACAAGGCCCACGACCCCAGGCCTTGGGACCGAAACCCTGGGCGTGGATCACCGCCTCGCGCGGCATGCGCTGGGCGTCGATCGCGCCGAGCACATCGCGCTTGAAGCGCAGGCGCACCTCGGGGATGGCGAGCAGACCGGCGTTGGGTCGCAGCATGGCCTCGATGACGTCCATCGCCGCGTGCAGCGAGCGGTGCTTGGGGTGATGGATCGGCAGGTCCTCGGCGCTGACCGGCTCGACGACATTGGGCGCCCAGCAGTTCAGCTCGGCGCGCACCGCGCCAGCGGCGAGCAGCAGGGCCAGCGGGATGAGCAGCAGCTTCATGGCGGGCTCTCCTCACTGCGGCTTCAGCGACCAGCGCAGCCGCGCCGTGCCCGACTGTCCGGGGAACTCGCGATGGCTGTCCGGCGACACCCACTCGCGCAGGTCGCGCTGGCGCAGCAGCACCGGCAGCGAGCGCTCCTGGCCGAACTCGCGGCGACCGGCCAGCTCGAACTCGGCGATGCTGAAGCTCAGGCCACTGACATTGGCCTCCATCACATGGCTGCCGCCCTGGCCGCTGCCGACATGGCGGGCAGCCACCGGCACATAGCCGACGAAGTCCAGCTTGCAGCTGCTCAGGTTGAAGAGGGCACGCAGCGTCGGCACGGTCGGCTCGACCAGTGGCGCATCGTCGCCCGTGACCTGGATGCTGCTGCCGTCGAGGGCGCTGAGGTAGAGCTGGTCCACCTTGACCCTGCCGCCGTCCGCACTGCCGGCGAACCAGACCGAACCGACTGGCGACCAGGGATCGCGCTGCAGGGTGCCGGTGACTCGGGCGCGGTGCGCGTAGCGGGCCTGCCCCTGCGCATCGGCGCCGGACCACTGGTAGTCCTGCTCCAGCTCGACCTTCAACGTGTTGACGCCCTTCAACCAGTCGCAACCGGCCTGCGGATCGATCACCGTCAGGTTGGCGACCAGCTGGGTCGGCCCGTCGATGTCGTCGAACGGGTCGTCGTAGCGCACCGAGACGGCGACCGGGTTCTGGGCCGGCAGCGCCGCCGGCGCGCGGTAGCTGCGCGCGGAGCGCTGCGCCGTGTCGTTGCCGCTCAAGGTACCGACGGCAGCGCTGCCGCCCGCCACGCCGTTGACCGACCAGGCGTCGGTGGCCAGCGGGATGCGGCCATCGCTGTCACAGGCGAAGTGCTGCATCTCGCCGGGCATGGCCGCGTCGTCGCCGCGACCGCAGATCAACACCGTCAGCTCCTGGCTCTGGTTCAAGCCCACATCGGCCGCGCCGGGTCGCAGCTGCGCGCCGGCAACCAGGGACCAGTCGCTGAAATGCGTGGTCGTGGTGCGCACCAGGCCCTCGCTGTCGCTGCCCGCCTTGCGGCTGCGCCAGATGCCATCGGCGCCTTGCGTGGCGATGCGCAACTGCCGGGTGCCGTTGCGCTCGGCCTGGCTGGGCAACCACTCCAAGGTGATCGGCTTGCTGGCGACGACGCCATGCGGCTCGATGCGCCAGGCCGGGCCGCGGGCACCCGGCGCCTTGTTCTCGATCGGCTGCAGCGTGACCAGCTGTTCGCTGGCGAAGGCGCCCGGCGGCACGATGACGGCCAGGCCGTAATCCGGCGCGTCCAACCGGCCCCCGGCGGCGCCGATGCGGCTGCTGGCCACCACGGCACCCAGCGGCGCACCCACGGCGGTGACGGCGGCCACCGGCGCCGGCGCAGGCGCCGGCGTAGGCGCTGGGGTGGGCGCAGGCAACGGAGCGGGCGCCGGGGCAGGAGCCGGCGCCGGGCTGGGTAGCGGCAGCGGCGTCGGTGCCGGCGCGTCACCACCGGCCCCACCGCCACAGGCGGACAGCAGGGACAGGCTGGCGAGCAGCAGCGGAAGGAGCGGGGGGCGGGCGTTCATCGAGTTTCTCCAGCAGCGGGCAAGGCTTCGCCCCAACCGGCCGCACAGGGCACCGGCAGATGGCGGTCTCAGGGGTGGCGCCGGATGCGTTCCGGCATGGGCTGAACTGTGGGCGCGATGCGCCCTGCCCGCTGCTAGTTCTCGACTAAGCGCTTGCTAACTTCTTCTTAACTGCGCCAGGGCAGCTCGAGCGCCTGGCCGTCGGGCAGTTCCACGGCGACCGGCGTGGCCGCGAACAGGCCGATCAGCTCCAGCGGCATCGGCCCGCAGGCGAACAGCTGGTGCACGCGGTCGCGCGGCAGCAGCACGGTGTGGTCGGGACCGAAGCGCTGCGGCGCCGCGCCCTCCTCGTGCAGCTCGCCCCAGCCGGACAGGCAGATCACCACCTCGTCGCAGGCATGGCGGTGGGGCGGCGTGGCGGCGCCGGGCGCCAGGGTCTGGCGCCAGACCGAGAGCTGGCTCAGGCCCTGGTCGGCACCGGCCCAGGTGGCATGGGCAATGCCCGGGAGGGGACTGGGCTGCGGGCGCTGTTGTTCGATGACCGGCATGAGCGGTTCTCCTCGTCGAAACACGCCGACGACCGGCGCGGAGCGAACTGTGGCGATCCGGGCCATCAAAGAGAAGCATCGTCAGCGCCGTTATATTGACGACATTCCTTCGGCAATCCAACCGCCATGCAAGGCCTGCAACCGCTGATCGCCTTCGCCGCCACGGCCCGCCATGGCAGCTTCGCCGCCGCGGCGCGCGAGCAGGGTCAGGCACCCTCCACGCTGGCCAAGGCGGTGGCCCGCCTGGAGCAGGGGCTGGGCCTGCAGCTGTTCCAGCGCACCACCCGCCAGGTGCGGCTGACGGCCGATGGCGAGCGCCTCTACCAGCGCTGCCAGCGCGTGCTGGCCGAGCTGGAGGACCTGCAGACCATCGCCTCGGGCAGCCGCGCCGCGCCCAGCGGCCTGCTGCGCGTGGCCATGCCGGTGTTCTACGGCAAGCGCTTCGTGCTGCCGCGGCTGGCCGGTCTGCTGCGCCAGCACCCCGGCCTGCAGCTGGACGCGCGGCTCAGCGACCAGCAGGTCGACCTGGTGCGGGAAGGCATCGACCTGGCGGTGCGCATCGGACGGCTCGACGACTCCAGCCTGGTCGCCAAGCGCGTCGACTGGCAGACGATCTGCCTGTGCGCCAGTCCCGCCTACCTGGCGCGCGCCGGCACGCCGCGCCGCGTGGAGGAGCTGGCCGCGCATGCCGCCATCCTGTTCCGCCTGCCCTCCAGCGGCCGCGACCGCACCTGGCAGCTGCGCCAGCGCGGCCAGGCCCTGAGCCTGCATCCCGAGGCAGCGCTGCGCGTCAACGAGACCGAGGGCGTGCTGGAATGCCTGCGCCTGGGACTGGGCATCGCGCAGCTGCCCGACAACGTGGTGGCCGAGGACCTGGCCGCTGGCCGCCTCGTCGAGCTGCTGCCCGGCTGCCGGCCCGAGCGCATGCCGGTGCACCTGCTGATGCCGCCGGGCCGCCTGGTGCCGCCGCGCGTGCGCGCCGCGCTGGCGGTGCTGGACGACCTCAGCCAGCACTGAGGGCGGCCTGCCTATCATATCCGCCGCCCTCCTCCGCCACCGCCTTGCCGCAGCTCCCGCCCGACTGGGCCGATCACCTTGAATCCGGTGTCTCGCACCGACTCGGCAGCAGCCATGCCGACGGCCGCCCGGAGATCTGCCGCGCGCTGGCCTCGCGGTCCCTGCCCGACGGACGCATCGAGGTGCTGCTGGCCACCGAGGTCGGCGACCAGCTGCTCGCCGCGATCGAGGCGACCGGCCGTGTCGCCTACGTGGCGGCGCAGCCCGGCAGCCACCGCACCTTGCACCTGAAGGGTGTGGACGCCCAGGTCTTCACGCCGGAGCCGGCGCATGCCGCCGTGTTCGCGCGCAGCCGCGAGCACTTCATCGCCCGCGTCGCCGCCTACGGCTTCACCCGCGAGGCCATCATGGCGATCTGGTACGACCTCGACCTCGCCCGCCTGAGCGGCGTGCGCTTCACGCCGATCGGTGCCTGGGACCAGACCCCGGGCATCGGCGCCGGCGCCACCGTCGAGCTGCTGCCCTGATGGCCCGCCTGCCCGCTGAATGGGTCGAGCACCTGGCGCAGGGCGTGACCCTGCGCGTGGGCGCCGCCACGCCCGAAGGCCAGCCGGAGCTGCACTTCGGCCATGGCATGTGGACCCTGCCCGATGGCCGCCTGGAACTGATGGTGCGCCGCCTGCAGGGTGCCGAGCTGCTCGCCGCGATCCGCGCCACCGGTCGCGTCGCCGTTTCCGCCGGCCTGCCGAGCAATTACCGCGTGCTGCACGTGAAGGGCATCGACGCCGAGGTGCTGCCGGCCACCGCCGAGCAGGGCGAGCGCCTGGCCGGGTGCGTCGAGGCCTGGCTGCAGCAGATCGAGCGCTTCGGCTCGGACCGCCGCCAGGTGCTGGCCGTGTTCGGCACGCTGACGCCGGACCTGCTCAGCTGCGTGCGCTTCAGCCCGCTGGCCGCCTGGGACCAGACCCCCGGCCCCGGCGCCGGTCAACCCATCGAGCTCCTGCCCTGACGCCATGACCGACCAGCCTCAAGCCGAGCGCCGCGCGCTCAAGCTCCGCGATGTGCGCCGCCTGCTCGAGGGCGTGATTCCGCCAGCGATGTGCTCGGTGGCCGCCGACGGCATGCCGCACGTGAACTACCTGTCGCATGTCGAGTACATCGACGACGAGCATGTCGCGCTGACCTACCAGTTCCTCAACCGCGCGCGCGCCAACGTGCTGGCCACCGGCCGCGTCGCACTCAGCGTCGAGGACCCGATCACCGGCGTCTCCGTGCTGCTGCAGCTGCGCTACGTGCGCACCGACACCGAGGGCCCGGTGTTCCAGCGCCTCTATGCCAAGCTCGCCGGCATCGCCGCGCAGACCGGCATGGAGAAGGTGTTCCAGCTGCGTGGCGCCGATCTCTACCGCGTCGAATCGCTGCGCAAGCTCGACCCGGTTCACCCACTGCCCGGCATCACGCCGCGCTGCGACCTCGCCGCCGGCGTGCGCCGGCTCGGCGAGCAGCTCGGCGAGGCCGCCGACCTGCGCGCGCTGCTCGCCGCCTTCACCGACGGCCTGCAACGCGAGCTGCGCATCGACCATGCGATCGTCTGGCTGCTCGACGAGCAGCGCCAGGGCCTGTTCACGCTGGCCTCGATCGGCTACGAGCAGACCGGTGTCGGCTCCGAGCTGCCGCTGGCCGAGGCCGGCCTGGCCGGCATCGCGCTGCGCGAGAACGTGCCGATCCGCATCGGCCACATGAGTCAGATGGTCAGCTACGGCATGAGCTGGCGCGCCAAGGCCGAGCAGCTCGGCCTGCAGGCCGCGATGGCCGACACCATCCCGCTGCCCGGCCTGGCGCGGCCGCGCAGCCAGCTGGCGGTGCCGCTTCGCGCCCGCGGCAAGACCGTCGGCGCGCTGCTGGTCGAGAGCGAGCACGACCAGTTCTACAGCTACGACGACGAGGACGCGCTGAGCGCGGTCGGCGCGCAGCTGGCGCAGGGCATTGCCGCGCTGCGCAGCGCCGAGCTGGTGGACGACGCGGCCACGGCCACGGCCGGCAACACGCCGGCCGGCAGCGCGCCGCTGCGCATCCGCCATTACGCCCGCGACCACAGCGTCTTCGTCAACGACGAGTACCTGATCAAGGGCGTGGCCGGCGCCATCATCGCCAAGCTGGTGCGCGACCAGATCGCCAGCGGGCGCGACGCCTTCAGCACCCGCGAGCTGCGCCTGGCCGGCGGTGACCTTCGCCTGCCCGAGGTGCAGGACAACCTCGGCGTGCGCCTGCTGCTGCTGGAGCGCCGCCTGGCCGAGCGCGACTTCGGGCTGCGCATCGAGCGCTGCGGTCGCGGCCAGTACCGGCTGATCGCCAGCGGCCCGCTGGAGATCGTCGCCGGCTGAGCGCGGCGGTCTCGGGCGCCGGCATCCCGGCCCTCGCTCGCCCGATGCCGCGTCGTCGCCCGGTCGTCGCGGCCCGTTCGCGGCGCTGATCAGTCGGGCAGCTGCTCCAGTGCCTGGCAGTAAGCCGCCTGACGCATCAGCTCGTCCCACACGATCGGCTCCAGCGCCGGCAGCAGCGCGATGCGGCGCGCCTCGCTGTCGGCATCGGGCAGCCAGAGCCCGCTGGCGTGAGCCGTCTGCAAGCCGTGCAGCAACTCATCGATCGCCGCCCCGCCCTGATGCTGGGCCGCGTTGCACAGCAGCACCAGGTCGCAGCCTGCCTGCAGCGCCGCCACGGCGGCCTCGGTGGGCGTGACGCGCCGACCGTCGAGCACATGCGCGCCGGCCATGCCGAGGTCGTCGGAGAAGATCGCGCCCTGGAACCCGAGGCGCTCGCGCAGGATGTCGCGCAGCCAGACCGGCGAGAAGCCCGCCGGCCGCGCATCGACCTTCGGGAAGGCGACATGCGCCGGCATCACGGCCGCCATCGTGCCTGCGAGCCATCCGTAGGGCGCCGCGTCGTCGGCCAGGATCGCCTTCAGGCTGCGACGGTCGACCGGCAGCTCGTGGTGGCTGTCAGCCGCGACCGCGCCATGACCGGGAAAGTGCTTGCCGCAGCCCTGCATGCCGGCCTGCAGCAGGCCGTGCATCAGCGACTGCGCGAGCAGGCTGACGACGCGCGGATCACGATGGAAGGCGCGATCGCCGATCACGGCCGAGTCACCGAAGTCGAGGTCGATGACCGGCGTGAACGAGAGGTCGACACCGCAGGCCCGCAGCTCAGCCGCCAGCACATAGCCGCAGGCCCGTGCGGCGGCAACGGCCGCCATCGCGTCCCGCATCCACAAGTCGCCGAGCCGGCGCATCGGCGGCAGCGGCGTGAAACCGTCGCGGCGGAAGCGCTGGATGCGGCCGCCCTCGTGGTCGACCGCGATCAGCACATCAGGTCTGAGGCTCTTGATCTCACCACAGAGCCGGGTCAGCTGCGCGCGACTCTCGAAGTTGCGCTCGAACAGCACGAGGCCGCCAACCAGGGGGTGCTTGAGACGGTGTCGGTCGGCGAGCGATAGCTGGGGACCGGCGAGGTCGATCAGGAGCGGCGCGTGAGGAGTGGCTTCAAGCATCGGCGGATTGCATCATCAGAACGGTGGCGGAGGCCGTGCCGCGTGAGCTCGGTGAGGTCCCGAGGCCGCCGAGCAGGCAGTGCTCCGCCGCCTTGACGGCGCGGGGATGAGAGGGTCGTGGGCCTGGCGCAGCACGTTACGGCTGCGCACCGACAAGTGGCGGAGATGGTAGTGCAGGCCCCCGGGCCACTCCGACAGGAGTCGGTCCCGATCGGAAAGCGCGGAGATCACGTGAGCCGTCGCGGCCACGCGATGCGCTGCCCCCGCCAGCGCCGCGAGGCGCCGGGGCCTTGCCCGCGCTAGAGCGCCAGGCGGCCGGCCGGTCCTTCGACCGACCAGTGGCAGCCAGCCAGCTCGACCCGCAGGCTCAGCCAGTCGCCGTTGGCCGCGGTCCAGCGCAGGTGCAGGCTGCTGGCCACGCTGTCCAGCAGCTCGAAGCGTCCGCTGAAGGCCGGGTGCTGGTTGCGCAGGCGGATCAGCGCCGCGAGGCGCTGCACCACCGGGCGCTGCAACGCCGCCCCGATCTCGGCGGGCGTGTAGTGGTGGCGGTTGATGTCGCGGCCGACGCGGGTGCGCGCCAGCAGGTCCATGTCGTTCTCGCCGGCCAGCAGACCGACGTAATAGACCTGGGGCACGCCGGGCAGGAAGAACTGGATCGCGCGGGCGGCGAGGTAGGCCTCGTCGTCGCGGGCGAGTGCGTCGTAGAAGCTGCAGTTGACCTGGTAGAGGTCGAGGTTGCTGGCCGCGGCGCCGGTGGCCTGGCGACTCTGGCCCTGGCTGTTGGCGTGGATGCGCTCGACGAGGGCGTCCAGCTGCGCGGGGCTGACCAGGCCGGGGGAGCCGGCGCGGTCGGCAGCGTCGGCGCCGATGTCGATGATGCCGATGCCGTCATGGGTGTCGAGCACGGTCAGGCTGTTGGCCGGGCGCATGCCAATCCAGCGTTTCAGCGGCTCGGCGTCCGCCGCGGTCAACGCGTGCAGCACCAGCGGTGGCAACGCGAAGTCGTAGACCCAGTCGACTTGGCTAGCAATCTCGATCTGCCGGCGGTAGTAGCTGTGGATCTCGACCAGCACCTCGATGCCCAGCTGCCTGGCCTCGGCGGCGAAGGCGGCGATGAAGTCGAAGGTATCCGGCTCCATGAAGCAGCTCGTGCCAGCTTTCTTCAGCGCGTAACCGACGGCGTCCAGGCGCACCATGCGGATGCCGGCGTCGGCAAAGCGGCGCAGGATGCTGCTTAAATAAGCCTTGCCCTGCGGGTGCGTGATGTCGATGTCCAGCTGCTGCGGCGTGAAGGTGGTCCACAGCAGCTCGCGGCCATTTGCCGTCGCGTAGGGCGTGAACGGCAGGCCGGGGCGCGGGCGGTAGATGGCGAGCAGGTCGGCCTCGGTGGCTCCATGGGGGAACACCTTGTCCATGCGCAGGAACAGACCGGCGTAGGGCGAGTCCGCACCGCGAGCCTGGTAGTCGAGGAACTGCGGGCTCTGGCTGCTCATGTGGTTGACGATCACGTCGCCCATCACGTCCAGGGTCTGCGTCAGCGCCTTGATGTCGTCCCAGCCGCCCAGGCGGGCGTCGACGCTGAGGTGGTCGATGGGGTCGAAGCCGGCGTCGGCGCCGTCGATCGGGTGGAAGAAGGGCAGCAGGTGCACGCCACCGAACAGGCCGGCGAGTGGGCCGTCGCGGAGCAGCGCATGCAGCGCCTTGAGGTCGCCGCCACCGAGGCGGTCGACGTAGGTGATCAGTTGGACCTGGTTCTTCATGACGAGGCTTTCTCGCTTCTCACGAAGCAGACGGCGATCGCGGCGCAAGCCAGCAGCAGGCCCGCGAGGCGGATGACGTTCTCCGGACGGCCGCCGAGCAGGCTGTCGTACAGCAGCGGCAGGGTCAGCATCTGGATCAGCATCGGGATCACGATGAACATGTTGAAGATGCCCATGTAGACCCCGGCGCGCTCGGGCGGGATGCAGCCGGCCAGCAGCACATAGGGATTGCCCATGATGGACGCCCAGGCCAGGCCGATGCCCAGCATGGGCACGAACAGCCAGGCCTTGCTGCTGATCGCCGGGATGGCCCACATGGCCGCGGCGGCGCAGGCCAGCGCGAACGCATGCACCCACTTGGCGCCGAGGCGGCGCGTGAACGGCACCATCGCGAAGGCGGCGACGAAGGCGATGGCGTTGTAGAAGCCGCCGAGCTGGCCGTTGGCGAGCACCGCGTCGCGAAAGCCGCTGCTTTGCGCGTCGGCTGTCCCGTACAGCGTGCTCGCCAGCGTCGGCACGATGTAGATCCAGTAGCACATCATTCCGTACCACTGGAACAAGGCCATCCACCAGAGCCGGCGCATGGTCGGCGGCATGTCGCGGATCGCGCTGCCGATCTCGGCCAGGGTGGCGCCCCAGCCGCGCGGGCGGGCGGCGATCTCGGCGCGCTCCGCCTCGGTGAGCGGGAGCTCGGGCACGCGCTTGATCGAGTAATAGACCGTCGTGAACGACAGCAGCGCGCCGATCAGGAAGGCGGTCGTCGTGACCACCAGGATGCCGTTGCTGCCGAGCAGGTCCTTGCTCATGCCGAGAAGCACCAGGATGCTGGGCATCAGGTAGGCCAGGGTCTGCGCCAGGCCCGTGAACGCCGCCTGGGTCAGGAAGCCCGGCGGGTGCTGCTCGGGGCGCAGGCGGTCGCTCACATAGGCCCGGTACGGCTCCATGGTGATGTTGTTGGCCGCATCCAGGATCCACAGCAGCGACGCGGCAAACCACAGCGCCGGGCTGAAGGGCATGGCCAGCAGACCAAGCGAACAGAGCAGGGCGCCCCACAGGAAGAAGGGCGTGCGCCGGCCGCGCCGGTGGGTGCAGCGGTCGCTGAGCGCACCGACCAAAGGCTGCACGATCAGGCCGGTGACAGGGCCGGCCAGCCAGAGCAGGGGCAGGGTCTTGCCCTCGGCGCCGAGCATCTGGTAGATCGGGCTCATGTTGGCCTGCTGCAGGCCGAAGCTGAACTGAATGCCGAGGAAGCCGACATTCATGTTGACGATCTGCCAGGGCGACAGCAGCGGCTTGGCATTCATCGCGCGATCTCCGGCAGCGCGCTCAAAGCAGCCTGCCATGGGGGATAGAAAGAGGCCGGGTCTGACGGGGACGCACCGGCCTGGCCACAGATCGCGGCCGCAAAACGATTGGCAAGCGCCAGGGCGGAGCCCCAGGCCTTGCCGTGCCAATGGGCGGCGAGCAGGCAGGCGCTGAAGGCGTCGCCGGCGCCGACGGTGTCGACGAGTTGCGCGATGGCCTCGCCCTCGCCCTGAGCGTCCACGCGGCCCGCCGCATCGAAGCTCTGATAGCCGGCGGCACCGCGGGTGACGATCAGTCGCAGCAGCCCGAAGCGCGCGATCAGCGCCGGCGCATCGGCCAGGCCGGTCCAGCGCAGCAGCTGGTCCAGCTCCTCGTCGTTGACCTTGATCCAATGGGCGAGTTCGAGCGACTCGATGGCAAGCCGCTCGTCGACGCCGTCGCGCAGGTTGAGGTCGAGAAAGCGCGGCGCGGCGCAGGCGGCCAGCACCGCGCGGATCGCCGCGCGGCTGACCGGATGACGCTGCGCCAGCGTGCCGAAGTACAGGAGCTGCGGCTTTACCGCCGCCAGCGGCCCGAGGGCCGCCGCGCGGTCCAGGTGGTCCCAGGCTGCATCGGCAGCGATCTCGAAGCGATGCCCGCCCCCCGGCTGCAGGTGCACGTCGACCACGCCGGTGGCGTGCAGCGCGTCGTGCTGCAGGCCGACCCGCGACAGCGCGGCGGCTGCCATCGCCGCCTCGACCCGGCGCCCGGCCTCGTCGTCGGCGCCAATGCGGCTGATGAGCAGCGGCGCGCAACCCAGGTGGCGCAGGTGGCGCGCGGCGTTCAGCGGCGCCCCGGCGGCGACCGGCCCGGTGGGCAGGCGGTCGACCAGGGCTTCGCCCAGCAGCAGCAAGCAGGGGGCGGCGGGCATCACATCAGAACGTATAGCGCAGGACCGCCTTGCTGCTGCGGCCGTTGAGCGCCCGCGCCACGTAGAGCGGGTTGTCGACCAGGTTGCCCTGCCCCTCGGCCTCGGTGTAGGCCAGCTTGTCGAACAGGTTGTTCACGCTCAGGGACAGCGACAGGCGCTCGCTGAACTGCCAGTTCAGGGTGGGGTTGACGACCACATAGGCCGGCAGCACGACCTGGTTGTCGTTCTGCGCATAGCTCTTGGTCGTGCCGACCACGCTGGCGCCCAGGTCCAGGTCGCCGAGCTGCCAGTTGACGGCGAGCTGGTAGGTCAGGTCGGCCTGGCGGCGCGGGGTCTTGCCGTTGTTGGCGCCGCCGTCGATGCGCGCGCGGGTCCAGGTGGCGCCGCCGCTGAGCGTGACCGTGCCGAGCGCGTAGCTCATCTCGGCCTCCAGGCCGCGGGCGCGGTAGTTGTCGTTCAGGTAGCTGCGCGTGGTCACCTCGAAGCCGCCGTTCTCCTGGGTCTTCGCGTCGAACAGCGTGAAGAAGCCGTTGAAGCCGCCGCTGCGCAGCTTCAGGCCGGCCTCCAGCTGCTTGAGCTCGTTGACCGGGTAGGGCTGGCCGCCGGTCATCGCGGCGCTGCCGAACTGGCGGTCCGGGCTGGACAGGCTGACGCCCTTGCTGGCGCGGCCGAACACGGCGAGGTCGCGCGACACCGCGTAATTGGCGCCCAGCGAGTAGCTGCTCTGGCTGCTGGTCCAGCCGACGTTGGCACGGCCGGCCTGGTTCCAGCCGGTGAAGCTGCCGTCGGCCGCCGGCGCGTTGTCCTCCTGCGTCCAGCCGCTGCCGCGCAGGCGGTTGCGGCGCAGGCTGGCGTCGACCGACCAGGGGCCGAGATCCAGGGTCGCGGCCACGTAGGGCGCGGCGGCGGTGACGTCGACGTCCATGGCGCGCACGCAGCAGCCGCCCCAGGTGGTGGTGCCCAGACCCACCGGCAGGTTGGTCGGGTTGCCCGCGTTGTCGAGGATGCGTGCGCCCTCGCCTTTGAGTTCGACGTTGTAGCGGTTCCAGAACCAGGTCTGGGCCACGGTCTGGCGCCCCCAGAACAGGCCGGCGGTGCCGGTCAGCTTGACGCCGTCGCCGAGGTCGAAGACGCGGGCCAGGCGGGTGTCGCTGAAGACATTGCCCATGTCGTCCAGCGCGGTGTTGAACACGTGCATGCTGAACACCGGCGCCGTGCCGGTGTAGCGGTTGGCACCGTTGCCGACCGCGGTCGGCGCGCTGCCCGCCGGGAACGCGCCGATGAACCGGCCGCTGATCTCGCTGCGGCGCAGCTTGCTGTTCAGGCGAAAGCCGTTGCCGACGTCGGCGTCGAGTTCCAGGCCGATCGAGCGGTTCTTCACCTGCAGGCCGTCGGCCGGGTTGCTGCTGACGCGGTTGCCGTTGCGGTCCACCGTCACGTCCTGGCTCAGGTTGCGGTTGAAGAAGAAGGCGGTACGCGGGTCGATGTCACTCAAGCGCTCGATGCGGTTGCCGTTCAGCTGCACCGGCACCGGCAGGTAGGTGGGCGTGCGATCGTCGAGGTTCTTCAGGTGCAGGCGCAGAAAGCCGCCAGCAAAGCGCTGCGTCAGGTTGAGGCGCAGCTGGCCGCCGTCCTCCAGGTCGACGTCGCTGGGGCGCACGCCCTCGCCCAGACGGTAGAAGCCGGCCAGTTGGTAGCTCAGGCTGCTGGAGAGCTGGCCGCCGGCGTCGAACTCGACGCGGGCCTGGCGGTGGTCCAGGCCGCTGCTGATCGCCAAGCTGCCCCCGGCTTGCGCACCGGTCTTGCTGAGGAAGTTGACGACACCGGCCGGCGAGTTCGTGGCCGTGGTGCTGGCCGAACCGCCGCGAACCACCTGCACCGAGTCGACCATCCCATCAGCGCGCAGGAACTGGTCAGCGGTGGCGAAGCTGATGTCGCCGATCAGCAGCACCGGCAGGCCGTCCTCCTGCAGCTGCAGGTAGCGCGAGCCGCCGGCGCTGATCTGTGCGCCGCGCACGGTCAGGTTGGCGTTGCCTTCGCCGCCACTGCTTTCGGCGCGCAGGCCGGGCACGGTGCGCAGCAACTCGGCACTGCTGGCGGCGCCGCTCTTGGCGATCTTGTCGGCGCTCAGCGTGGACACCGAGACCGACTGCTGCATCTTGCTGCGGCCGGTGGTGGTGCCGGTGATGACGATCTTGTCAAGCTGCAGGCCGACCTTGCCGGCGGCTGACTCGGCCGGCGCGTCGGCGTTGGCGGCAGGGTCGACGCTTTGGGCCTGGGCGGCCAGGCAGAGGCAAAGCAGGCTGGCGGCCAGGCTGCAGGGCTTGAGGACATGGGACATGCGGGTCTCCTCGCGGGGCGAGCGGGCCGTCGCATCCGGATCGTCAGGCCGGGCGGCGTGCGGGGTGGGGCGGGCTGTGTTGGGTCGCCTTCCGGTCCGGCACTTAGGGGCAGCGCTCGGCCAGCAGGTCGTTCGGATTCGGTTCAGGGCCGCATTGTGACCGCAATGCAATCGATTGCATCAGGGCTAACACCGGGGTGTTGACGGTCGTTCCACGAAGCCTCAATCGGCGATCGGCAGGCGGCTGGAGCGGCGCTCGACGAGGTGGACCGGCAGCGTGCGGTGCGGCGGTTCGTCGCCGTCCAGCAGGGCCATCAGGGTCTCGACCAGGGCGGCGCCGGCCTGAGGCACCGGCTGGTGGATGGTGCTCAGCGGCGGGTTGGCCAGGGCGGCGACCGGCATGTCGTCAAAGCCGATCACGGCCACGTCAACCGGCACCTGCAGACCGCGCGCGCGCAGCACCTGAATGGCGGTCAGGGCGAGCAGGTCGGAGCAGGCCTGCACCGCGTCGATGCGCGTGCCGCCATCCAGCAGCGCGGCCAGGGCCTGCGCCGCCTGCACGCTGTCGAAAGGCACCGGCAGCAGCAAGGCGGGGTCGGGCTGCAGGCCGACGCGGGCCAGGGCCTCGCGATGCCCCTGCCAGCGCTGCGCGACCTCGGGCAGCTCGGGGTCACCGAGAAAGGCGATGCGCGCCCTGCCCTGCGCGAGCAGGTGCTCGGCAGCCAGGCGACCGCCGGCGATGTTGTCGCCGCCGACGCTGGGGTATCGCTGACCGGGGCCCATGTCGGCGCCCCAGACGACCATGGGCAGGCCGGCCGCCGCCATTTGGTTGAGCAACTCGTGCTGATGCCATTGGCCGATCAGCACCACGCCCATCGCCCGACCGCCCTGCACCAGCTCGGCGCAGCGGCCAAGTTCGCTGGCGTCCATGCGCGTCAGCAGCATGTCGCAGCCGCGCAGCGAGATCGCGTCGGCCAGCGCACCGATCATGCCCAGGAAGAACGGATCGCTGAGCTGCTGATGGGTCTGGCCCTCGTAGGGCACGACGACGGCGATGGTCTGGTTGCGCTGCAGGCGCAGGTTGCGCGCGCCGAGGTTGACCGCGTAATGGTGCTCGCGGGCCAGTTGCTGGATGCGCAGCCGGGTCTCGGCGTTGATCAGGGGGCTGTCGGCCAGCGCGCGGCTGACCGTGGCCTTGCTGACCCCGGCCATGCGGGCCAGGTCGGCCATCTGGACCCGCGGCTTGCGGGCCTCAGCCATCGTGGCGTTGCAGCAGCACTGTTGCCATGGCCATGCCGCGTTCGTCGCTGACCGAGACCAGGGCCGTCAAACCCTGGCGCTCGACCCAATCGGCCAGCGCACCGTGCAACCTGATCGAGGGCTTGCCGCTGGCGTCGGGCAGGATCTCGCAGGCCCGCCAGGTCATCGGCATGCGCATGCCGGTGCCCAGGGCCTTGGAAAAGGCTTCCTTGGCGGCGAAGCGCGTGGCGAGGAACGCGATGCCACGGACTTCGGACCTCGCGCGGCGGGCACGGAACAGCTTCAGCTCATCGGGGCCCAGCACCTTCTCGGCGAAGCGCTCACCCTGGCGGTCAAGCACGCCGGCAATGCGCTCGATCTCGCAGAGATCGGTGCCGAGGCCCACCACCTCAGGCATAGGCCTGCTGGATGCAGCGCAGGTAGGCGCGCACGGTCTCGGTGTAGCCCAGCTCCAGCGCGTCGGCGACCAGCGCGTGGCCGATCGACACCTCCTGCACGCCAGGCACCGTACGCAGGAAGTCCGTGAGGTTGGCGCGGTTCAGGTCGTGACCAGCATTCAGGCCCAGACCGGCGGCGATCGCCGCCCGCGCCGCCGCCGCGTAACGAGCCAGCTGACCCGCCTGCTCAGGCCCGCCGTGGGCGGCGGCATACGGCTCGGTGTAGAGCTCGACGCGGTCGGCGCCGAGTTGCGCGGCGAGCGCCATCGCCTCAGGCGCCGGATCCATGAACAGCGAGACGCGCACGCCGAGCGACTTGCATTCCTCGATCAGCGGGCGAATGCGCTCGCCATCAAGCCGCAGGTCCCAGCCGTGGTCGCTGGTGCTCTGGCTGACCGAGTCGGGCACGAAGGTCGCCTGATGCGGGCGCACCGCGCGCACCAACTCCATCAGGTTGTGCGTCGGATTGCCTTCGATGTTGAACTCGGCCTGCGGCCAGTGCCTCAGCAGCGCGGCCAACTCATGGACATCATGGGCGCGGATGTGTCGCTCATCGGGACGCGGGTGGACGGTGATGCCCTGGCAGCCGGCCAGCAGGCACTGCTCCGCCGCCTTGACGACGCTGGGTATGCCCAGATGGCGCGTGTTTCGCAGCAGCGCGACCTTGTTGACGTTGACCGACAGCGCGCATCGGTCGTCGGCGGCAAAGGGGGCCATCAAGGGGTTCACGGCGCGAGAGAAAGAAGGTCGTGGGCCTGGTGCAGCACGGTGCGGCTGCGCAGCGGCGAGTGGCCGAGATGGTAGTGCAGCACCCCACGCAGCACCGACTTGAGCTGGGCCCGATCCGGCAGCTCGGAGATCACACGGGCCGTCGCCGCAACACCGTCGGCCGCTGCCAGCGACAACCAACTGGCGCCAAGCAGGCCCTGGCCGTCGCCACTGGGGATCAGGCCGAGCTCGGCCGACAACTGGTAGCGAAGCGGCGCCTGCAGCACCTGCTGGCGCACGCTGTCCACCCCGAGCTGGGGCAACCAGCCCAGATCGTCCAGCAGCGCGAGCTCGAAGGCGCGAAGCCAGGTCTCAGGCGCGGTCGGACTCAAGGCCAGGCCATGCAGCACGATCGCATAGGCGTCGAACAGCTGCTGATGCGGCTCGCCACGAGGCAGCAGACGCATCAGCAGTTCGTTGCAGTAGTAGCCGGCAAGCAATGCGCCCTGCTTCGGCAACGGGTGCGCCGACTGCCATTCGGCATGGCGCAGCGTGTGAATCTCGGCGGCCTCTTCGTCGACCCGGGCCTTGGCCTTGGTCAGCTGAAGCTGCAGGCGCTGCATCGTCAGCAGCACGCCGCGCAGCTGACTGGTCGGCCGCTTGGCGCCCTTGGCAACCAGGGCGATGCGCCCTTGCTCGCGAGTGAACGCGTCGACGATCAGGCTGGACTCGCGCCAGTCCCAGGCATGCAGGATGTAGGCCGAGAGGCCCGCCGCCGACCTGCTCACTCGTAGCCGTAGGAGCGCAGATGCTCTTCGGAATCGGCCCAGCCCGAGCGCACCTTGACGAAGAGCTCCAGAAAGACTTTGGACTCGGTGAGGCGCTCGAGCTCCTGGCGCGCCTCCGAGCCGATCCGCTTCAAGCGTTCACCGCCCTGACCGATGACCATGCCTTTGTGGGCATCGCGCTCGACGATGATCGTCGCCGCGATCCGGCGCAACGCATCGTCCTCTTCCCACTTGTCGATGACCACGGTGCAGCTGTAGGGCAGTTCGTCGCCGGTGAGACGGAACAGCTTCTCGCGGATCAGTTCGCTAGCCAGGAAGCGCTCGCTGCGATCGGTCAACGCGTCTTCCTCGAAGAACCAGGCCTGCTCGGGCAAGTGCTTGGCGAGGATGCCGAACAGGCGATCAACATCGGCCTGCTTCTTCGCCGACAGCGGCACGAACTCGGTGAACGCATGGCGCTCCTGCATGTCCTTCAGCCAGGGCAACAGGTCGGCTCGGCGGTGAATCTCATCCAGCTTGTTGGCGACCAACACCGCCGGCTTGTCCTTGGGCAGCAGGCTCAGCACCTTGGCGTCGTCGAGACCGAACTTGCCCGCCTCGACGACCAGCAGCACCAGGTCGACATCGGCCAACGCCCCCTGTACGGTGCGGTTGAGATTGCGATTCAGCGCGTTGCCGTGCCGGGTCTGGAAACCCGGGGTGTCGACGAACACGAACTGGGACTCCGCCACCGTGCGCACGCCGGTGATGCGGTGGCGCGTGGTCTGGGCTTTCTTGGAGGTGATCGAGACCTTCTGGCCGACCAACGCGTTCAGCAAGGTGCTCTTGCCGACGTTGGGGCGGCCCACGATGGCGATCAGGCCGCAGCGTTGCGGGACGGTGGTATCGGAATCAGCCACGCTGGGCCTCCTGCTGCGACGATTGCTGTACTTGGGCGAGCAGGGCGGCGGCGGCCTCCTGCTCGGCGGCGCGGCGCGACGGGCCGCGTCCGAGTGCGGTCAGGGTCAGTGCCGGAACGCTGCATTCGACCTCGAACTGCTGAGCGTGTGCCTGGCCCAGCGTGGCGACGATGCGGTAGCTGGGAACCGGATGCCGGCGTGCCTGCAGCCATTCCTGCAATGCAGTCTTGGCGTCCTTGGCCCAGCGGGCGGCGCCAAGATCCTGCTGGACCAGCGGCAGGAACAGACGCTCGACGACGGCAGCGGCCGCCTCGAAGCCGGCATCCAGATGGATCGCGCCGAACAGCGCCTCCAGGGCGTCCGCAAGGATCGAGGCACGCCGGGCGCCGCCCGACCTGGCCTCGCCTTCACTGAGTCGAAGGTGCGCCGGCAGCCCGATCTGCAGGGCCAGCTGGTGCAGGCTTTCCTCGCGCACCAGATGCGCGCGCATGCGGCTGAGCTCACCTTCGCTGGCCTTGAGCTGATGCACGAACAGCAACTGGGCAACGACCAGGTTCAGCACCGCGTCGCCGAGAAACTCCAGCCTCTCGTTGTGGGTGGCGCCGTGGCTGCGATGGGTCAGCGCGCGGCTGAGCAAGCCGGGGTCGCGGAAGCGATGCCCGAGCGCCGCCTCGAGCGCCGCAGCCGGGTTCAGTTCGATTGCCCCTCGTACTTCAGCAACAGGTAGACCGGACCGCCGAGCGCGATCTCGCGCTCGTAGGCGAAGGAGATCTTCACCCTGTCGTTCTCCTTGCTGATCTGAAGGTCGTTGCCGCTGAGTTGGATCGAGTACTCGACGGAGCGAATGCGTTCGAAGTCGGCGCGCGCCTGCGTCACCGTGCTCGGGTTGCCCTTCGCGACCTGGTTCACGGAGCGCACGATCGTGTAGTACTCCATCACCGTCGGCGTGACCTTCGCGCCGACCACCGCCACGAAGGCGATCAGCACGCCCCAGAACAGGAGACCGAACAGGGTGACCCCACGCTGCTGCAGGGGACGGCGATTGAAGGCACACGACATGGACCGCACTCCGAAAACAGATGGGTGGGAACTGTAGGTCAGCGGAAGGCGCCGATGCGACCGAGATCGCTGAAGTTCATCCAGATGAAGACCGCCTTGCCGACGATGTTCTGGTCCGGCACGAAGCCCCAGGCGCGGCTGTCACCGGAGTTGTCGCGGTTGTCGCCCATCGCGAAGTAATGGCCGGCGGGAACCTTGCAGCTCAGACCCTCGACGGTGTAGCTGCAGTTCTCGTTCAGCGGGAACGCCGGGGTGCCCGCGTAGTAGCTCTGCTTCTGGCGGTCGACGAGCATGCGGTGCTCAACGTCGCCGAGCTTCTCTAGGTAGAGCGGTCGCTCGACCATGCTGTCGGCGTCGTAAAACGGCCCCTGCTCCTGCGTCGGCACTTCCTGACCATTCAGGAACAGGCGCTGGTTGCGCCACTCGACGTTGTCACCGGGCAGGCCGACGATGCGCTTGATGTAGTCCTGGCGCGGATCGGCAGGGAAACGGAACACCATCACGTCGCCGCGCGCCACCGGGTGGTTGTCGATGATCTTCTTGTTGATCACCGGCAGACGCACGCCGTAATGGAACTTGTTGACCAGGATCAGGTCGCCGACCAGCAGCGTCGGAACCATCGATCCCGAAGGGATGCGGAACGGCTCGAACAGAAAGCTGCGCAGCAGGAACACCAGCAGGATCACCGGGAACAAGCCGGCGGTCCAATCCAGCCACCAGGGCTGACGCAGCAGCGCCTGACGAGCCGGCTCGACGTCGCCGTCGACGCGCTCGATGCCTTGGGCCTTCAGGCGGGCGCGGCGCTCCTGGTCCTGCTGGACCAGCGCCGCCGCCGCCTTTGCGCGCTGCGGCGCGAAGTACAGGCGCTCACCGAGCCAGTAGATGAAGGTGATCGCCGACATCAGGAACAGCAGCAGCGAGAAGTTGCCGATCCAGCGGTTCAGGAACCAGCCGCCCAGATAGAGCACCAGCGCTGCATATAGCAGTCCGGTAATCGCGCTGAGGCCGGCCGTCAGGCCGGAGGCATGGCCAGCGGCCGTGTGGGTGGTGTCGTTCATTCTTCGACCTGGAGGATGGCCAGGAAGGCCTCTTGCGGCACCTCGACGGAGCCGATCTGCTTCATGCGCTTCTTGCCGGCCTTCTGCTTCTCGAGCAGCTTGCGCTTGCGAGTGATGTCGCCGCCGTAGCACTTGGCGATGACGTTCTTGCGCAGCGCCTTGATGTCTTCGCGAGCGATGATCTTCACGCCGATCGAGGCCTGGATGGAGACGTCGTACATCTGGCGCGGGATGATCTCTCGCATCTTCGCCGCCACCTGGCGTCCGCGGTACTGACTCTGTGAGCGATGCACGATCAAGGCCAGCGCGTCGATGCGGTCGCCGTTGATCAGCATGTCAACCTTGACGACGTCGGAGGCGCGGTACTCCTTGAACTCGTAATCCATCGAGGCGTAGCCCCGGCTGGCCGACTTCAGCTTGTCGAAGAAGTCGAGCACGATCTCGGCCAGCGGCATTTCGTAGGTCAGGTGCACCTGACGACCGTGGTAGCTCATCTGCACCTGCACGCCGCGCTTCTGGTTGGCCAGGGTCATGACCGCGCCGACGTACTCCTGCGGCTGGTACAGGTGAACGGTGACGATGGGCTCGCGGATCTCCTGGATCTTGCCCGGCTCGGGCATCTTGCTCGGGTTCTCGACCTCGATCACCGAGCCGTCACCCAGCACCACCTCGTAGACCACCGACGGCGCCGTGGTGATCAGGTCCTGGTCGAACTCGCGCTCCAGGCGCTCCTGCACGATCTCCATGTGCAGCAGGCCGAGGAAGCCGCAGCGGAAGCCAAAGCCCAGCGCCTGCGAGACCTCGGGCTCGAAACGCAGTGACGAGTCGTTCAGCTGCAGCTTCTCGAGCGCGTCGCGCAACTGGTCGTATTCGCTGGCCTCGGTCGGATACAGGCCGGCGAAGACCTGCGGCTGGATTTCCTTGAAGCCCGGCAGCGGCTCGGAGGCCGGGCCGAGATTGTTCGGCTGCTTCTTCTCGAGCGTGATGGTGTCGCCCACCTTGGCCGCAGCCAGTTCCTTGATGCCGGCGATCACGAAGCCGACCTCGCCCGCGTTGAGCTGATCGCGCTGCTCGCTCTTGGGCGTGAACACGCTGAGCTGGTCGGCCGGGTAGACGGCGTTCGTCGCCATCATGCGGATGCGCTCACCCTTCTTCAGCGTGCCATCGACGACGCGCACCAGCATCACCACGCCGACGTAGTTGTCGAACCATGAGTCGATGATCATCGCGCGCAGCGGCGCCTCGACCACCCCCTTGGGCGGCGGCATGCGGGTGATCACCGCTTCCAGGATCTCGTCGATGCCCATGCCGGACTTCGCCGAGCAGGGGATGGCGTTGCCGGCGTCGATGCCGATGACGTCCTCGATCTCGGCCTTGGCATTTTCCGGATCGGCCGAAGGCAGATCCATCTTGTTCAGCACCGGAACGACCTCAACGCCGAGGTCCAGCGCGGTGTAGCAGTTGGCGACCGTCTGCGCCTCGACGCCTTGACTGGCGTCGACGACAAGCAGCGCACCCTCGCAGGCCGACAGCGAGCGGCTGACCTCGTAGCTGAAGTCGACATGCCCAGGGGTGTCGATCAGGTTCAGGTTGTAGGTTCTGCCGTCGCGGGCCTTGTACTGCAGCGCCGCGGTCTGCGCCTTGATGGTGATGCCGCGCTCGCGCTCGATGTCCATCGAGTCGAGCACCTGGGCCTCCATCTCGCGGTCGGACAGGCCGCCGCAGCGTTGAATCAGACGATCGGCCAGCGTGCTCTTGCCGTGGTCGATGTGGGCAATGATCGAGAAATTGCGGATGTGATCCATGGGGTCGGCTGTGCCACGCAAGCCCTTCATCCGGGCCGGCGCAAGGCACTCGCGGCGCCTGCTGTTGGAGCTAAAAAAAAGGCACGTCCAAGGGGCAGACGCGCCTTCCAACAAAACGTATGGCAACTGCTTGTTGGGGAGTCGATTGTAGCCAAACTGGCCTGCGCGCCAGCCCCAAAAGGTCCAGGCTCCCCAGCGTTGCCCACCGCCAACAGCCAGTTGGTCACATGTTATCCACAGGATTGATCAAGCAGAGCGCCCGTTAGCAGCGCATGCGCCGAGCAATTGCCCGGCGCATGCACTTATTCCAACCTTTTAGTCAATCAACGAGCCGGACGGACAAGGACGATGTTCGAAGTGTCGCCACGACGGACCACCATCGTCACGACCTTGGCCTTCTCCAGCTTCGACAGCAGGGCTTGCGCCGCCTTGGCACCGCTCACCTCGGTGTTGTCGATGCTGAGGATGACATCACCTTCCTTCAAGCCAGCGCGAGCCGCGGCACCCTCGGCTTCCTCGATGCGTACACCCGCCTTCACGCGCAACTCCTTGCGTTCGGCGTCGCTGAGGTCGCGCAGCGTCAGGCCAAACGGGCTGATGCGCTCAGGCTTGGCCTCGGACTCTCCCGCCCTGGCGGTCGTCGTCTCCTTGAGTTCGCCAACCGTCACCGGCAGTTCGCGGAACGCCCCATTGCGAAACACCTGCATGGTGACTCGGCTGCCCGGCTTGGTGGCGCCAACGATCCGCGCCAACTCGTTGAAACGCTCTACGGTCTTGCCGTCGAACTTGGTCACCACATCGCCGCCTTCGAGGCCCGCCTTCTCGGCAGGGCTGTCAGGTTCGACGCGTTGCACCAGTGCGCCATAGGCGCGCGGCAGCTTGATGGCTTCAGCGACTTCCTTCGTGACCGGTCCGGGAAGCACACCGATGCGGCCGCGAACCACACGCCCGCTGTTGCGCAGCTCATTCGCCACCCGCATCGCCTCATCAATCGGGATCGCGAACGAGATGCCCATGAAGCCACCGCTCTGGCTGTAGATCTGCGAATTGATACCAACCACCTCGCCTTTCAGGTTCAGCAAGGGGCCGCCCGAGTTGCCGGGGTTGATCGCCACATCGGTCTGGATCAGAGGCAGGAAATCCCCGGTGTCGCGCGCCTTCGCGCTGACGATTCCAGCCGTGACCGTGTTGTCGAAGCCGAACGGCGAGCCAATCGCCATCACCCACTCACCGACCTTCAGCCGGTTCACATCGCCGAGCTTGACCGTTGGCAAGCCAGTGGCCTCGATTTTCAGCACGGCTACGTCCGAGCGTCGATCAGTGCCGAGCACCTTGGCCTTGAACTCGCGCTTGTCGGTCAAGGTGACCGTGACCTCATCCGCACCGTCGACGACGTGGGCATTGGTCAGGACCACGCCGTCCGCGGCCAGCACAAAGCCTGAGCCGACGCCGCGACGCTGCGGCGCATCGTCGTCGTCCGGCTGCTGAGGCTGCCCGCGGCGCGGCACGGGCACGCCAAAGCGGCGCAGACACTCCTGCATCTGCGGATCCATGGGCGCCTGCTGTTGTGAGCGCGCCTTTTCCGAAGTCCGGATGTTGACGACAGCCGGTCCGACCTTTTCGACAAGCTCGGTGAAATCGGGCAATCCCTGGGGCTGCGCAACGGCCAACGGACTGAATCCCTGCAGGGCAGCGACGAATCCCAGGACGGGCAACCAGCGACGTGGTTTCAGACTCAAGACGGACATGGTGTTTGGCAACAGAAGAACAGGGGAAAGGGGCAGGGACAACGCGATGATGTGCCTCAGCTTGCCCCTGACTCCAGAAGTCACCCAGGCATGCACGATCAACGCCCCAGCCACGGCCGGCCCTGACATGCGGTCAATGCTGCGCCAATCAAGGGCCAGACCGACGGCGACTGCCGTTCGCAGAGGTAAAGATGCGTTTCGCGCGGCCACCAACGCCGCCAAGGTGCGTCGCCATCGGCACGCCATTGCAGGCGGAGCAAGCGCCAGCCGCGCCCTTCGAACACGACCTGCACACGTTCCAGCGGCTGCTCGTCTTGGGGCCCGCGGCGCTGCCGCAAGCTCCAGCACGCGCCGTCAAATCGCAACTGATCCCAAGCCCGCTTGGACAGCGGTAACGCGAAAGCCGGCAGCTGGTGCCGGCCCACGACTCAGAAGCGCTTGAACAGCAGGGTGCCGTTCGTACCGCCGAAGCCGAAGTTGTTCTTTGCCGCGATCTCGATCGGCATCTCCCGAGCCTGGTTGGCGCAGTAGTCGAGATCGCAATCCGGGTCCGGGTCGTGCAAATTGATCGTCGGCGGAGCAATCTGGTCGCGCAGCGCCAGCACCGTGAAGACCGACTCGATGCCGCCGGCGCCCCCCAGCAAGTGCCCGGTCATCGACTTCGTCGAGCTCACCACCAGGGACTTGGCGTGGTCGCCAAATGCCTTTTTGATCGCGTTCGTTTCGTTGACGTCGCCCAGCGGCGTCGAAGTGCCATGCGCGTTCAGGTACTGGACCTGATCGGCATTGATGCCGGCGTCACGCAAGGCCGACTGCATCGCTCGGCGCGGTCCGTCGACGTTCGTGGCAGTCATGTGGAACGCGTCGGCACCCATGCCGAAACCAACCAGCTCCGCATAGATGCGAGCGCCGCGAGCTTGCGCGTGCTCCAGGCTTTCCAGCACCAGCACACCGGCACCTTCGCCGAGCACAAAGCCATCCCGCCCGCGATCCCAGGGACGAGACGCCGTTTCCGGGCTGTCATTTCGTGTCGACAGCGCCCGGGCGGCGGCAAAACCGCCGATGCCCAGCGGCGAGACCGTCGACTCGGCGCCACCGGCAACCATCACATCGGCATCGCCGCACTGGATCATCCGTGCGGCCAGGCCGATGCAGTGCAGACCCGTCGTACAGGCAGTCACGACGGCCAGGTTCGGCCCTTGGAAACCCAGACGAATCGACAACTGGCCGGAGATCATGTTGATGATCGAAGCCGGCACAAAGAACGGCGAGACCCGGCGCGGCCCCTTGTTCACCAGGTCGGCATGCGTCTCCTCGATCAGCGGCAAACCGCCGATGCCGGAGCCGACCAGACAGCCGATGCGTTCCGCTTCCGCCTCGCTCAGCTGATCACCCTGCGGCAACCCAGCGTCGGCGACCGCCTGCAAGCCCGCGGCCATGCCGTAGTGGATGAAGGTGTCCATATGCCGGGCTTCTTTGGCCGGCATGTAGTCCTCGACGTTGAACCCCTTCACCTCGCCAGCGAAGTGGCAGGACAGGATGCTGGCGTCAAAACGGGTGACAGTGGCGATGCCGGAACGGCCGGCAAGGATGTTCGCCCAGGCCTGATCCACGGTGTTGCCCACCGGAGAAACCAGACCCAGGCCGGTGACGACGACGCGACGACGGCTCATGCGCTGATCAACTTCCAAATCAGAAAAGCAAAACGCGCCCCATGAGGCGCGTTTGGAAAAGACCGCTCAGGCCTTCTGATGCTTGACGGCGTAGTCGATTGCCAACTGCACGGTGGTGATCTTCTCGGCCTCTTCGTCCGGGATCTCAATGCCAAACTCGTCTTCCAGAGCCATCACGAGCTCCACGGTGTCGAGCGAGTCGGCGCCCAGGTCGGCCACGAAGGCCTTTTCGTTGGTGACGTCCGCCTCAGGCACGCCGAGTTGTTCGGCAATGATTTTCTTGACGCGGGCTTCGATATCGCTCATGACTCCTCCGGGAGGGGTGTTCAGTGAAAACAGCCCGACATTCTACGGGCTCTAGGTGACCAGCTCTAAACCGGCGCAATCAGCACATGTACATGCCGCCGTTGACATGCAGCTCGCTGCCCGTCACGTAGCCGCCATTAGGGCTGGCGAGAAACGCGACAGCCTCGGCCACTTCACGGGCTTCGCCCAAGCGACCCAGGGGTATCTGCGCCAGCAAGGCCTGCTGCTGAGCCTCGGGCAAGACCGCCGTCATGTCAGTGGCGATGAATCCGGGAGCGACACAGTTCACCGTGATCCCCCTGCTGCCGACCTCGCGTGCCAAAGCCCGGCTCATGCCGGCAAGCCCAGCCTTGGCCGCCGCGTAGTTCGCCTGCCCAGCGTTGCCGGAGGCGCCGACCACCGAGGTGATGCTGATGATGCGGCCGCTACGCTGCTTCATCATCGGCTTGATCGCCAACCTGCAAAGTCGGAATACCGACTTGAGATTGGTGTCCAGCACGGCATCCCAATCCTCGTCCTTCAGGCGCAGCGCCAGGGTATCGCGGGTGATGCCGGCGTTGTTCACCAGCACGTGCAGCCCGCCCCGCTCGGCGACGATGCCATTGATGAGCGCTTCACAGGCAGCGGCGTCGGTGACATTCAGCACCACGCCCTGTCCGTTCTCGCCGAGGGCAGCTTGAATCTTTTCGGCACCAGCGGTCGATGTCGCGGTGCCGATCACGAAATGGCCAGCCTCGACGAGGCGGGCCGCGATCGCCGCGCCAATGCCACGGGTGGCGCCGGTTACGAGAGCGATGTTCATGCGGAAGCTCCGATCAGGCCGCGCGCCTCGGCCATGGTGACGGGATCAAGGACGGTGGTGCTGATCAGGTTGGCGTCGATGCGCTTGACCATGCCGGCCAACACCTTGCCGGGACCACATTCGAAGACGTGGGTGATCCCGCGGCCGGCGAGGGCCTGGACCAACTCCACCCACCGGACAGGCTGGTAGGCCTGGCGATAGAGCGCGTCGCGCAATGCCGCGGCCGTGTCCGGCGTGGCGACGTCAACGTTGTTGATGACCGGATAAGCCAGGGGCTGGAAAGGAATGTCCGCCAAGGCCTGCTTCAGTCGCTCGGCGGCCGGCCTCATCAAGCTTGAATGAAACGGCGCCGAGACCGGCAGCGGCAGCGCGCGTTTGGCGCCAGCCGCCTTCAGGAGTTCCATGCCCTTCTCGACGCCGCTCTTGCTGCCGGCGATCACGGTCTGCTTGGGATCATTGAAGTTGACGGCTTCGACAACTTCGCCAGTCTGCTCGCGAGCCAAGGCACAGCCGGCCTTCACGGCCTCACCATCCAGGCCAAGGATCGCGGCCATGCCCCCCTGGCCCACCGGCACCGCCTCCTGCATGGCCTGGGCCCGCAGTCGCACCAGCGGCAGCGCCTGCGACAGCGTCAGCGCTCCTGCGGCGACCAGCGCGCTGTACTCGCCAAGCGAGTGCCCGGCGGCGATCGCCGGCACCAATCCCGTCTCGGCGATCCAAGCCCGATAGCAGGCGACGCCCGCCGTCAGCATCACCGGCTGGGTGTTCGTCGTCAGATCCAGCGTTTCCTTCGGCCCCTGCGCGATCAGGGCTGCCATGTCCAGGCCGAGGGCGTCACTGGCTTCCTGAAGCGTGGCACGCACGGCGGCGTTATCGCCCCAGGCATCAAGCATGCCGACGGCCTGCGAGCCCTGGCCAGGGAAAACGAATGCGAACGGAGGGGTCATCGGTCCTCGGGAATCAGTAAACGACAAGGGCGGCGCCCCAGGTGAAGCCGCCGCCGACACCTTCAAGCATCAGGCTCTGGCCACGGTGGATCCGACCGTCTCGCACCGCGGCGTCGAGGGCCAGCGGGACCGAGGCGGCCGACGTGTTGCCATGCTCATGGACGGTGACCACCATGCGTTCCTCGGGCAGGCCGAGCTTCTTGGCAGTCCCTTTCATGATGCGAAGGTTTGCCTGGTGCGGAATCAACCAGTCGATGCTGGCGGCCTCGCGACCGGCCTTGGCCAGCACTTCCAGCGCGACCTTCTCCAGCGCGCCGACGGCGAGCTTGAAAACCACCTGGCCGTCCATCAGCACATAGTCCTTGGGCACACAGAGCACGCCGGCCTGACGGCCGTCGGCATGCAGCGCGGTGGCCACGATGCCGGGCTGTTCCGAAGCGCCAAGCACCACGGCACCGGCGCCATCGCCAAACAGCACGCAGGTGGTTCGATCCTTGAAATCAAGGATGCGCGAAAAGACCTCGGTGCCGACGACCAAGGCGTGTCGGGCTGAACCTGCGCGAATCATCGCGTCGGCGACCGACAGTGCGTAAAGGAAGCCGGAGCAGACCGCCTGCACGTCGAACGCCGGACATCCGTGAACGCCCAACTTCGCCTGCAGCAGGCAGGCTGTCGAAGGGAACACCATGTCGGGCGTCGTTGTCGCCACGATGATCAGGTCGATCTGATCAGGCTCGAGGCCCGCAGCATCGAGCGCCGCTTTGGCCGCCGGCAGCGCGAGGTCAGAACTGGTCTGCCCCGGCTCGGCGAAATGCCGCGCCTCGATGCCGGTGCGCTCCTGGATCCAGCTATCCGAGGTCTCGACACCTTCGCGGGCGAGTTGGGCGGCCAACTGGGCATTGCTGACGCGACGGGCCGGCAAGAAGCTGCCGGGGCCAAGGATGCGCGAGTACAGAGTCATGACTCGAATGGTTTGATCGTGGCCGCGACACGGTCGTGGACGCGCCCCAGCAGGTTGTGGCGCGCCGCTTCATAGGCGCGTTCCAGGGCGCGCTCGAAGGCGAAGGCGTCGGCGGAACCATGGCTCTTGAAAACCAGTCCGCGCAGTCCCAGCAGCGCAGCGCCGTTGAACTTGCGATGGTCGACCCGATTCTTGAAGCGCTTGAGCACCGGCAGCGCCACCAGGGCCGCGGCCTTGGTCAGCGGATTCCGGCCAAATTCTTCCTTCAGCATCGACCCGATCATCGATGCCAGTCCTTCAGCCGACTTCAGCGCCACGTTGCCGACGAAGCCGTCGCAGACCACGACATCGACCGTGCCCTTGAAGATGTCGTTGCCCTCGACGTTGCCATGAAAGCGAATCTGCCCCGCGGTATCGGCGGCGCGAAGCAACTCACCGGCACGCTTGATGACTTCGCTTCCCTTGATGACTTCCTCGCCGACATTGAGCAGGCCCACGGTCGGAGTTTCGTTCTCGGTCACCGAGGTCACCAAGGCCGATCCCATCACGGCGAACTGCAGCAGATGCTCGGCACCGCAGTCGACATTGGCGCCAAGGTCCAGCACCGTGGTGAAGCCGCCGGTGGCGTTCGGCATCGACGTGGCGATCGCCGGTCGATCGATGCCTTCCATGGTCTTGAGCAGGTAGCGGGCAAGTGCCATCAATGCGCCGGTATTGCCCGCAGAGACGCAAGCGTCGGCTGCCGGGCTGTCGCCCTTGACCAAGCCGATGGCGACCCGCATCGAAGAATCCTTCTTCTTGCGCAGCGCGACCTCGACCGGGTCGTCCATCTCGACCACCTCGGAGGCCTCGATCAGCCGCGTGCGCGGCCAATCACGCGCTGGCGCCAACGCTTCGCCGCGCCCCACCAGCAACAACTCGGCATTGGCATGGCTGGCCAGGAATGCCTTGCAGGCCGGCAGCGTGATGGCGGGGCCGTGGTCGCCGCCCATCACATCAATTGCCAATCGCACGCTGTTCATCGGGAACTCAGGCAAGACGAAAGCCCGACACCGCGTGGCGGGGTCGGGCTTCGGAGGAATCTGCGGTCAGTCTGGAAATCACGCGCGTGCGCGCTTCCAACTGATGGGAATCAGGCGTCAGCCTTGGTCTTCAGGACCTTGCGGCCACGGTAGAAGCCGTTCGGGCTGATGTGATGGCGCAGATGCACTTCGCCGGTCGTCGGCTCGATGCCGGTGCCCGGGTTGTTCAGTGCGTTGTGCGAACGGTGCATGCCGCGCTTCGACGGCGACTTCTTGTTTTGTTGAACGGCCATGGTTGTGCTCCAAGTATTGGGTTGCGCTGGCAAAGCCCAATCCAGCACGGGTTCTGGCTAGCTGAGCGCCGAAAAGCCGACGATTCTAGTGCAATTCCAGGGGCCGGATCAAGAAGAGCCGGGATCGCTGCGTTTGAGCACCTGAAGCGCAGCAAACGGGTTTGGACGCTCCATGTCCTCCGGCTCCTCCACCGCTTGCACCGCAGTGAGCGGCAAGGGCTCCGGGCATTCTTCGTGCAGAGGCACGATGGGAAGCGCCAGCAGCAGCTCATCCTCCATCCATTCGCGCGTGTCGAAGTGCCGGCTGAGCACGAGGACATCGTCATCGCTCGCCGCATCGAGTTCGGCAGCCTGCGCCTCGTCTCGTACGAAGCGGAATGGTCGGTCAACCTGCAAAGCGAGTTGCACCGGCTTCAAGCAGCGCTGGCAGGTCGGGCGAGCTTCGGCATCGATCTGGAGATGCAGCCAGATCTCCGCCTCACCGCCACGCACCGGTCGCTCTTCCGCGACCAGCCGCCATCGAGCAGGCGGCCAGGCAGTGGCCGGAGCCTCGTCGGCCGCCACCTCGGCCAAGCGCGGCAACTCGGTGGCAGGCCACTCGCCAGCCAGCTCGGCACCGGCGCGGGCAAAAGCCGGCACATCCAGCCGCAAAGGGTTCCAGGGCTTGGCATTCATGCCCGGCAGTGTACGAATGGAAGAATGACGCATGCCCGAACTGATTCTTGCCTCAACCTCCCGCTATCGCCGCGAACTGCTGCAGCGTTTGCGCGTCCCCTTTGAGCCGCGTTCGCCCGAAGTCGACGAAACGCCTCTGCCCGGAGAGGCGCCAGCCGACCTGGCAGAACGCCTGGCCATGGCCAAGGCGAAAGCGGTGGCGGCGCTGCACCCGCAGGCCTGGGTGATCGGCTCCGACCAGGTCGCCGACCTGGGCGGGCAGGCAATCGGCAAGCCCGGCACACACGAGTCCGCGATGGCCCAACTGCGCGCGATGAGTGCTCGCCAGGTCTTGTTTCACACTGGGGTGGCCGTGGTCGCACCGGGCTTTGAGCAGCTGGAGCGGATCACCGTCACGGTCCGATTCAGGCCATTGGGAGATGCCGAGATCGATCGCTATCTGCGCCTGGAGCAACCCTATGACTGCGCTGGCAGCGCCAAGAGTGAAGGGCTCGGCATCAGCTTGCTCGAAACCATCGACTCCAGCGATCCAACCGCACTCATCGGCCTGCCATTGATCGCCACCAGCCGGTTGCTTCGTGCCGCCGGATTTCCGCTGCTCGAGTTGGCGCGATGAAGCCTGAACTCCTGTTGATACCGACACCGCTGGACTTTGGTCTCGACGCCGGCGCGCCGCTGGACGATCTGCTGCCGCGCAGCACCTTGCGGGCCGCCTCGGAGCTCCGGCACTGGGTGGTCGAGAACGCGAAAACGGCTCGCGCCTTCCTGAAGCGCGTCGATTCACTGCTGCCGCTGGGCGTACCGCTGCAGTCGCTGCAGATCGTCGAACTGCCGCGCCCGAACAAGGGCATGGTCGGCCAAGATCCCGCGCTCGACGGCATGCTGGCGCCGCTGCGCAACGGGCTGCCCTTGGGCCTGATGAGCGAGGCCGGCCTGCCGGCAGTCGCCGACCCCGGCGCCCTGGTCGTCGCCCTCGCACATCGAGAAGGCTTCGCGGTTCGCAGCCTGCCGGGAAGCTCCAGCCTGGTACAGGCGCTGGCGGCGAGCGGACTGAACGGTCAGAGCTTCGCGTTCCAGGGCTACCTGCCCCAGGACGCCGGTGCGCGAACGGCCCGCATCCGCGAACTCGAGCTGCTGTCTCGCAAGTCGTCCCAGACCCAGCTGGTGATCGAGACGCCCTACCGCAACACGGCGCTGCTGCAGGCCTTGCTTCAAGCCCTGCAGCCACAGACGAGGCTGGCAGTCAGCTGCGCGTTGACCACGCCCACCGAATGGACGCGCAGCGCCCCCGTCGCGCAATGGCGCAGCGCGCCCAGCAGCCTGCCCAAGGATCAACCAGCGATATTTTCCTGGCTGGCGTCCTGAGCTTCTGCGGTCTCGGCGACGCGCTTGGGCGCAAACAGTGCCGCCGTCTGCCGCCTCGGCTTGATGTAGCGCGCCGGCCCGACCGGCTTTTTCGCTGCGGCGGCCGCCTTCTCCCAGGCAGGCGCTTCAGCGACCGCGACCGGCTCCTCGTAGGGACGGTCGAAGAACGGATCGGCCGGCGCGCGGGGCGCCGGGCGAGAGGGGCGCGCCCGCACGTCGGCGCGTGGCACCTCCTCGTCGCGCTGACGCTCGCTTCGGGCCTCTCGCGGCTCCCGCGTCTCCCTGGGCTCCCGACGTGGACGCTCTTCGCTCAGCGACGGCAGCGGCTCGGTCTCCAGCTTTCGCTTGATCAGCTTCTCGATGTCGGCGACCAGGCGGGCGTCGCTCGGCGAAATGAAGGTGATCGCCATGCCCGTGGCACCGGCACGCCCGGTGCGTCCGATGCGGTGCACATAGTCTTCGGCGTTGAACGGCACGTCGAAGTTGAAGACCAGCGGCAACTCGGCGATGTCGAGTCCGCGGCCAGCGACGTCGGTGGCCACCAGCAGGTCAATCTCACCCGCCTTGAAGCTGGCCAGCGTCTTCAGTCGCTCGTCCTGGCTCTTGTCGCCATGCAGCGCGCTGGCTCGAAGGCCCTCGCGCTCCAGCGCCCGGGACAGGCGCGCAGCGCCGAGCTTGCTGTTCATGAAGACGATCGCCTGACCGCCGCCCTGTTCCTGCCAGATGTGCTTGAGCAGGGCGCGCTTGCTGTCGTCGCCGACGGCGAAGAAGCGCTGCTGGACATTGGTCGCCGTGGCGTTCGGCCGCGCCACCTCGACCAGTTCCGGGTTCTGCAGGTAGCTTGACGCCAGGCGCTTGATCTCCGGGGAGAAGGTCGCCGAGAACAGCAGGGTCTGACGCGCCTTGGGCAGATAGCTGAGGATGCGCTGCAGGTCAGGCAGAAAGCCGATATCCAGCATGCGGTCGGCCTCATCGAGCACCACGTACTCGACCTGGTGCAACGCGCAGTTCTTCGCTTCGATGTGGTCAAGCAGGCGCCCTGGGGTCGCAATCAGCACCTCGACGCCGGCCTTCAGCTGGGCGGCCTGCGGCTTGATGTCGACACCGCCGAACACGCAGGCCACCCGCAGCTGGGTGTGCTTGGCATAGGCCAGCACGTTCTGAGCAACCTGATCGGCCAACTCCCGCGTCGGCGCGAGCACAACCGCGCGCACCGGGTGACGCGCCGGCGACATGCTGCTGCTCTCGTGCTTGAGCATGCGCTGCAAAAGGGGAATCGAGAACGCCGCGGTCTTGCCGGTGCCGGTCTGTGCGGCCCCCATCACGTCGCGGCCCTCGAGCACGATGGGAATCGCCTTGGCCTGGATCGGCGTCATGGCCAGGTAGCCGGAATCGGCCACCGCGCGCAGCAGCTTGGGGTCGAGCGGGAGGGTGTCGAAGCGCGGCGCCTCGACGGTCTGAACTTCTTCGGTCATGCGGCGATTGTCGCCGCAGCCGCCGATCAGGCCGTCAGATGCCGGCGAACCAGCCAGCGCGGGGTGCGGAATCGCACGATCCGCCAGTACAGCGTCACGTAGACCAGCACGTAGACCAGCAGCACCAGTGCCAGCGCCGCGCTGTTGTCCCACCAGACGACGGCGGGTACGGCCGCCAATGCACAGGCGACCCAGAGGTAGGGCGCCGTGAGCGAGTTGCGGCGAACCAACTCGCGGGCGTTCTGCGTTCCGACCGCCCAGCGGATCAGGCGCCGGTAGATCAGGCTATGCAGGTGGACGCCGTCGGGTGCATCCATCGGCCGGCCTCGCAAGACCTTCCGGCGATACATGGAGAACACCGTCTCGACGACCGGGTAGGCACACAGCACCAGCGGGAACAGGGGCGAGATCTGGCTGTTTCGGCCGATCAACAGGATGCCCAGCTCGGCCAGCAGAAAGCCCAGCAGATAGGCTCCCCCATCGCCGAGAAAGATCAGACCGAAGGGGTAATTCAGCAAGAACAAGCCCATGGTGGCTGCCATCAGGAACAGCGCGATGACGCCGATCAGCGCGTCGCCCACCGTGAAGGCCACGATGGCCAGGCAGGCGAGCATGATCATCGAGCACATCGATGCCAGCCCGTTGAAGCCGTCGATGATGTTGATCGAGTTCGTGACTCCTGCCACCACGAACAGGGCCAGCACGACGGCACCCACCCCCGTCGACGCGATCGGATCCAGCAGCGGAATGTCGGTGCGCTCGATCACCGCTCCAAGCAGCAGTGCCGCGAGCAGCGCCGAGCCCAACAGGGCGAGCATTCGCTTGCCTGGACTGACCCGCTTTGTCAGGTCCTCGATCAAGCCGCCGGCGAACGCTGGCAGGCTGCAGGCGATCAGCGTCGCCAGGAACGTGAAGTCCTGGGGTCGCTGGGTGAGCCAGCCGGCGCTGGCCAGCACGAAGCCCAGCAGGATGGCGACGCCGCCGACGCGCGGCACCGGCAGCTTGTGGAACTTCTGCGGCCCGCTCAGGTCATCGTCGGCGGAAAGGCGCCCATGAAGACGCGCCGAGCGCACCGTCAGCAAGGCCACGGCGGTGGCCACCACCATTCCCAGCGACGACAGGGCTATCAACAACTGCATAGGATGCGATCCTAGGCGCGCCCCCAGAGCGCGGGCCAGAGTGCACGCAGCTTCGCACGCTGCAAGCCCTGCGGATCCAGGCTGCGCGAATGGAAACGCAACATTACGGCCAGCAACAGCAGCAGGCCGGTGACCAGGCTGACGCCCATGCCAATCGCGCCGCGACGGGGCTTGGACTTCTTCTCCGGCACCTGCGCCGCGTCCACCACCTGCAGCAGGCCGCCTTCGCGGCCCTCGTCCACCCGCGCCGCCTCGTACTGGCGCGAGAACAGCTCGAACAGGGCTTCCTGGTACTTCAGCTCGCGGTAACGCTTCAGGTAGTCGCTGTCGGTCTGCTGCGCCTCAGCGCCCAGTTGACGATCGAGCTGGGCGCGCAGGCCCGCGACCACGGCACGCTGCTGCTGCACCTCAGGCGCCTGCGCCGTGAACGTGCTGAGCAGTCCCTGCAGGCGGACTTCCGCGGCCGTCAGCTCAGCGCGCAGGCGGGCGTAGCTCTCTGCCGCGGCCTTGGGCTCTGCCTTCAGGCTCGCTGGATTGAAGCCACCGGCCTGCAAGGCCTGCATCGCCTGGTCAAGCCGTCCACGCGTCTCCTTGACCTGCCGTTCGAAGAAGACCTTTCGTTGCTGCGCCTCGGTGACGGCGATCTCGCTGGCGATGCGTGCGAACTCTTCGACCATCGCCGCCGCCATGTCCCTGGCGCGCTGTGGATCGTGGTCATCGACCTCGATATTGATCAGTCCGTCCCGGCGCCCTGCCGCGACGCGCAGGCGCTCGCGGAACTCCTTGCGCGCGTCCATGCGCAACTCGACGTCGTAAACCTCGAGCAGCTTGAAGCGATCGATCATGCGATCCACCACCCTCGTGCTCTGGATCAGCGCCACGTACTGGTCCAGCGGCGCCCGGGAGCCGGCCCCGCCCCCGGCGAGACTCGCCAAGGCCCCGAGCGAGTTCAGCGCCGACGCCGCCGCCGACTGCGACTGCGCTGGCGGCAGGATCACCGTCGATGCGCTGAAGGTCGGCTTGATGAGGTAGCTGCCGGCGACCGCCAGGGCCCCGGCAAGCAGGCTTCCGCCGACGATCAGCCGCGCCTGCCGCGCGAGCTCCAGGAGGTAGTCGGCAACGCCGGGCGCGGCTTGCAATTCAGGACTGGAGTTCAATTGGTCAGGTTCCGCAAGGCCACGGCGCCAAGGCCGAACTGCGACAGGATCTGCGCCCAATCCTTCAACTCCTGCGTCAGGCGCACCTTGTCGATCTCTTCGGGCACGAACAGGGTGTCGCCGGGCAGCGCCGCCAGGCGCTCGATGCCGTTGGCGTTCCACCAGCTCCCCATCACACGATTGCTCAGCACCGAGCCGTCGGCGCGCAGCACAAAGACGCCGCGCGCGTCGCCACCTCGGCTCACGCCGCCGGCCTGGCTCAGGTAGTGGTCGAGCGGCTTGCCGTCGCTGAAGAGGAAGCTGCCGGCATTCGCCACGCTGCCGAACACGCTCACCGCCGGCGGTCGCGACGGCACCATCAGGCGGTCACCGTCCTCGAGCGCCAGCGCCGGCAGCTCACTGTCCTGAGGCTTGAGCTGCAGCACGACGCGGCCACTGGGCTGCACCTGGCGCAGGCGCTCGATCAGGCGCAAGTGCCCGACCGGCGCCTTCTGCGATTCGCCGTCGGCCGGCGGCCCGACGCGCTCCTTGCGCGTCACCGCGGCACGCGCGAACTCGGTCTCCAGCTCGCGCAGCGCGCGCTCATAGCTCTCCGCCTGCTGGCGGCGCAGCGACTCGCGGTTGAACTCGGCCCCGTAGACGAAGGCCTGCGCGCTCAGCCCGCCGGCAGCCGCCACCGCGTCGCGCAGCGTGGCACCGGCCGGCAGCACGTAGTCGCCCGGACGCTGCACCTCACCCTCGACGCGGATGCGCTTGCCCTGTTGCGCGCTCGGTCGGCTCATCTCGGCCGCATTCGCCACGCGCAGCACCTCGCCGGCGGCGAGCTGGGCCTTGCCGTCATTCAGGCGCAGCTGGCGCGGCGGGCCGGCCAGGCCGATCACCGTGGCGCTGTCGCGCTGGGCCACGGGCGCGAGTCCGCCGGCCATGCGCAGCAGGTCCTCCAGGCTTTCGCCGCCCTTGAGCTCGAACACCGCCGGGTTGTTGACGCTGCCGATCACCGCGACCTGCGCGCCGACCGCCGGCACATGGATCACGTCGCCGCTCTGCAGGCGGGTCTCGTTGGCCAGCTGGCCGCGCAGCAGCAACTCGTAGAGGTCCAGCGTGGCCACCAGCGCGCCGGCACGGCGCAGCTGCAGCTGGCGGTAGCTGCCGACGCTGCTCGGGCCACCCGCGGCAGCCAGCGCCTCGGCCAGGCCGCTCTGGCTCGGCACCAGGTGCACGCCGGGCTTCTGCACGAAGCCGGTGACGTAAACGCGCATCGGGCGCAGCTCGCCCATGCTGACCGCCAGTTCGAATTGGCGGAACTGCCTGGCGACCTGCTGGCGCAGCAGCTTGGGCAGGTCGGCGAAGCGGGTGCCGGCCACCGCCACCGTGCCGACGCGCGGGATGCTGACCGTGCCCCGGCGCGACACCGGCAGGCGCAGGCTGGCCTCGACCCCGCCCCAGATGTCGAGCTGGAGCTCGTCACCCGGGCCGACGATGTAGTCGTCGGTGACGGCGGCGCCACCGGCGCCGCGCTCGTCGTCGGGACTGGCCCACAGCAGGTCGGCGCCGAAGCGGCGCACACGCTGCAGGGGCTCGCCGCTCGGATCGCGCTCGGCCTTGGGGGCGGCCGCCAGTCGCGTCACATAGCGCTCGAACTCGCTCAGCGGCGTCTCGCGCGGCAGCTGCTCGTCGGCATCGCGCGGCTCCAGCGTCGTCGTGCGCTGGGTGCTGCGGCGCTTGTCGGTGCGCAGGCCGGCGTCGGCCTTGCCGGCATCGGGCTTGGACGCGGTCGGCTGCAACAGACGCACCGGCCCGCCCTGCTGTCCGATGTCCTGGGCGGCCTGGCTCTGCGCAACGGCGGCGCCACCGGCCAGTGCCAGTGCCGCGAGCAGCGCGCTCAGGCGCAGGAAGAAAGCGGGAAGTCGGCTGGACGGCATGCGGCTCCAGGGGCAAAAACAAGCCGCCCGGCCTGGGCAGGGGGCGGCTTGCTGCGGGTTCTCAAGATGGCGGCGATTCTATTCAGCGCGCCAGACGCGGCGGCGCACGAAGCCGGTATAGCTTTGGATGATGCGCAACACCTTGTGGGAGACGTTGGCCGGCGCGTAATCGCCGACCAGGCGCAGCAGCCGTTCGCCATCCCCATCTGCCCCCCGTGGCTGGCTGGCCAGGATGCGCAATCCGTCGCGCACGCGCTCCACGTCCAGGCCGACCATCATCACCGCCGCCTCCTCGAAGCCTTCCGGGCGCTCGTGCACCTCGCGCAGGTTCAGCGCCGGGAAGTTCAGGATCGAGGATTCCTCGGTGATCGTGCCGCTGTCGCTGAGCACCGCCCGCGCCTGCCGCTGCAACTGCACGTAATCGAGGAAGCCGAAGGGCTTCATGAACTGCACCAGGGGATGGCGGTCCAGGCCCTCGCCCAGCGCCTCCAGGCGCTTGCGCGTGCGCGGATGCGTCGACACGATCACCGGCAGCCCGTGGTCGCGGGCCAGGCTGTCGATGACGGCCAGCAACAGGCGCAGACGCTGCGGCGCGTCGACATTCTCCTCGCGGTGCGCGCTGACCACGAAGTACTGCTGCGGCGACAGCGACAGGCGCTGCAGCGCGTCACTGGCCTCGATGCCGGGACGGTAGTGCTCGAGCACCTCGCGCATCGGGCTGCCGGTGACGATCACCTGGTCCGGCGGCAGGCCCTCGCGAAGCAGGTAGTCGCGAGCGATCTGGCTGTAGGGCAGGTTGATGTCCGAGGTGTGGTCGACGATGCGCCGGTTGATCTCCTCGGGCACGCGGAAGTCGAAGCAGCGGTTGCCCGCCTCCATGTGGAAGATCGGCACCTTGCGACGCTTGGCAGCGATCGCCGCCAGGCAGCTGTTGGTGTCACCCAGGATCAGCATCGCGTCGGGCGCCTCGGCTTCCAGCACCTTGTCGACCTTGGCGATGACCT
>Ga0164290_1000784_pt1 | contig 79587 bp, 70 predicted proteins | sample Micstemetagenome_FD_108782 | JGI IMG/M metagenome (GOLD analysis project Ga0164290, IMG submission 108782) | Contaminated culture microbial community from soil near Moab, Utah, USA - Microcoleus steenstrupii SON62 (Illumina Assembly) | ecosystem: Environmental > Terrestrial > Soil > Soil crust... | reverse complement strand
GATAGTACAAAGGCTGCAATAAAATGGCTGGAGGAAAAAGGAATTGAAACGAGCCTTCATAATTATAAAACTGAAGGTATAACAAGAGAAAAGCTAAGCGAATGGACAAAGCTGCTTGGCTGGGAAAAGCTATTGAATAAAAGGAGTACCACCTGGCGCAGTTTGAAAAAAGAAGAACAGGATGCTGTAACAAATGAACATGCGGCTGTTGAGCTGATGCTGAAGCATACTAGCCTCATCAAAAGGCCGGTGATCGAATCAGCAAATGAACTGCTGACAGGCTTTGATGAAAAAAAATTAAGTAATACTTTTAAATAAATAAATTCAAAAACAACCTGAACCTCCGGGGCGAAGCCAAAGGAAGGGTTTGGGGCAAATCAATCAGAAAATGAAACGTAACGCAACCGCCGTATGGAACGGCACCGGTAAAGAAGGTAACGGACACCTGACAACGCAAAGTGGTGTACTGGATAAAACGCAGTATTCCTTTAACAGCCGTTTTGCAGACGGTATTGGTACCAATCCTGAAGAATTAGTGGCGGCAGCACATGCCGGCTGCTTTACCATGAAACTCAGTTTTGTGCTGAATGCTGCAGGTTTTACAGCCGATACCATTGAAACAAAATGTGACATTACACTGGACAATGGCTCCATCACCGAATCTCACCTGAGTGTAAAAGCAACCGTACCTGGTATTGACAATGAAAAATTTGAAGCAGCCGTACTGGATGCAAAAGCAAACTGTCCTATTTCCAAGTTATACAATACCAATATTACCCACGAAGTAACATTGGCCTAAACGATAAGGTTGTAATAAAAAAGTGTCTCATTTAACGGAGACACTTTTTTATTGGGTAATGTGGTCAAAAAATTATTCTTCTGTAAGAATCGCTTTGAACAAAGCTTTGATGTGTAAGGCAAGTTTTTTCTTCAGCAGTTTTTCATATTCCTCGTCCGTCAGGTGTTGGTTTCCTGTAAAATCCCGGTAATGTTCTTTGGTAATGATGGTTTGCCAAACCGTACCGATCATGGTATTCAGCATCAGTACCACATCCGTTTTCTTCTTAAAATCACCTTTTTTTTGTCCTTCTTTTACCAGTTCAGCAATCAGCTCTGCGTTTTTTACTTTCAGCTGTTTCACCTTTTCCATGATCGCTGAATTTTTATTGCTTACCTGTTCGCAGATCATGATCCGGTAAAATTGCTGGCTCTTGATCACCCTTTCAATATGTTCGTCAATGAGGGTATTCATTTTTTCCATCGGCTCCAGGCTTTCATCTTTCAGTAACTCCTCTGTCCGCATCTCCACTTTGCAGATCTTTACTTCAAATATGGCTTCCATCAGTTTTTCCTTGGAGCCAAAGTAATATGATATCATGGCCACATTAATGCCGGCTTCCTCCGCTATATCCCTTACAGATGTTCCATCAAACCCTTTACAGGCAAATAAACTTTCTGCCGTTTCAATTATCTGTAGTTGCTTTTCGGTAAAATTGGTCATGCGTTCTGTTAAAGCTGCAAAGTTAAACAGTTGTTTAATGTCTGTCAAACAATTGTTTAATTGATTCCTGTTGATAGGGTTAAGGGTTGGTTTGTTTTGATTAGATTTGGAAAAATTTATCCGCATGTCATTCAACAATAAAACAGTTATCATCACCGGTGCCAGCCGTGGCATTGGTAAAGCAATTGGTTTAAAACTGGCTGCTGAAGGTGCCAACATTGTGATAGCCTCAAAAAGCGTGGAAGAAAATCCTAAACTTGGCGGCACTATTTTTTCTGCAGCAGCAGAAATGGAAGCAGCCGGCGGCAAAGCACTGGCCGTGCAATGTGACATACGCTTTGAAGACCAGGTACAGCAGGTAGTGGATAAGGCGGTGGAAAAATTTGGCGGTATTGATATCCTGGTCAACAATGCCTCTGCCATCAATCTTTCGCCAACAGAACAAACGGAGCCAAAACGTTTCGACCTGATGTATGATATCAACGTCCGGGGTACATTTATGATGAGCAGGGCCTGCATACCGCATCTTAAAAAAGGAACCAACGCACATATCCTCAATCTTTCTCCACCTGTCAATATGGATATGAAATGGTTCAGCAAACACCTGGCTTATACCATGAGCAAGTACAATATGAGCATGATTGCACTGGGGCTAGCAGCCGAGTTAAAAAAATATCATATTGCAGCCAATGCGTTGTGGCCTAAAACAACCATTGCCACGGCGGCAGTCAACAATTTACTTGGCGGAGAGGCATTAATGAAGATGAGCCGCACAGTTGATATTATTGCCGATGCTGCTTATTATATCTTATCAAAACCGTCTACCCAATGCACCGGCAATACATTTATTGATGAGGAAGTGCTGGCAAAGGAAGGTATTACAGATCTGTCTGCATATGCCGTAACACCTGGCGGCCCGCTGTTCAATGATCTTTTTGTGTAGCCTGTTAATAAAAGCTTAATTGCTTTTTGGTTTTGATGAACGGTAACATTTTCACACCCTGTACGTTTAGTTTCGTAGCTGGAATCCCAAAAGTATTTCAGCCATAAAAACCAAACTGTATAGCCATGTTTTTTTGCCGAACCTGTATCATAATTTTATGCACTGTTTGTATGCCGTTTGCATATGGGCAGCAGGCTGAAAAGAAAAAGCTTACCATCAGGCGCACCGCATCTCCCATTAAAATTGATGGTGAATTAAACGAGCCCGACTGGAAAAATGCGCCGGTGGCAGATCATTTTATTGGGTTAAGGCCAACCCCCTTCCGCCCCGAAAATCCTGACGATGCCACTGAAGTTTATTTTTTATATAATGATGAAGGGTTATACGTTGGCGGTTATTTACACGAAAAAACAAAAGACAGTATCACGCATGAACTGGTAGGCCGCGATGGCTTTGGTGCCAATGATTTTATAGGTGTAATATTCGATACGTACAATGATAAACTGAATGGCTTTGAATATTTTGTTACGCCACTTGGTGAGCAAATGGATGCCAGGCAAGCCCCCAATCCCAATGGAGAAAGTGAGGATTTTGGCTGGAATGCCGTGTGGGAAAGCGCTTGCAAAATTCACGTTGATGGCTGGACCTTCGAAATGTTTATTCCGTATTCTGCCATTCGTTTTGGAAAAGATAAAGTGCAGGATTGGGGATTGAATATTGTAAGAAGAAGACAAAAAAGCGGGGAGCAATTATTCTGGCAGGCTATTGACCCAACGGTGAATGGTTTTATGACGCAGGAGGGAATGCTGTATGGACTGGAAAATATCAAACCACCGGTGCGTTTGCAGTTCTCACCTTATTTCTCCACCTATCAAAATTATGATGGCCTGGCAAAAGACGGAAAGCCTAAACATACCACCACTTTTAACGGTGGTATGGATATTAAGTATGGGTTAAGCCCTGCCTTTACTTTAGATATGACATTGATACCTGATTTTGGCCAGGTACAAACAGACAATTTAATTCTCAATCTTACACCATTTGAGCAGCGCTTTAATGATAACCGGCCATTTTTTACAGAGGGCGCTGAACTTTTTAATAAGGGCAACCTGTTTTACAGCAGGCGTATCCCGACCACCTTATACAATGCCACCAAAATAAGCGGCCGTACACAAAAAGGTCTTGGCATTGGCTTTCTGAATGCTTTGGCAAAACCTGAACATCAGACTGTACAGGATCCTTCTTCGGGCAATGAAATAAAAGTGGAAACAAAGCCGCTTACCAATTACAATATCATCGTACTGAACCAGTCGCTGAAAAATAACAGCAGTGTTTCACTGGTAAATACCAATGTGATGAGAAGTGGTGCAGCCAGGGATGCCAATGTAACTGCGTTAATGGCTGACCTGTTTGATAAAAAGAATATGTGGAATGTAGGCGGCACCGTTAGTATCAGCAGGGTATTTGACAACAATGGTGGTTCTACGGGGTATTCCCACGCTGTTTATTTTGGTAAAGCAAGCGGCAGGCTCAACTTTAATGTGTGGCAGGACCTGGTGGATGCAAAGTATGATAAACAGGACATGGGTTATTATACCAACAACAACACAATGGATCAGGGGGCCTGGGTGGGGTATAACTGGATAAAGCCCGGTAAGTGGTATAACCAATGGCGGTTGAATACCAACTTGTTTTACAGCAGGCTGGTTACTGCCATCGATCCGTTGAAGAGACCAGACATGATGTACCAGAATGCCTCCCTTAACTTTAACACCAATGGTCAGTTGAAAAACCTGTGGTGGGTTGGTGGTGGTGTAACTTTTGGGGCTAAACAAAATAATTTTTATGAGCCAAGGATGTACGGTCGTTTTTTTGCAGAAAAAGCAAGAACCTTTGTCAACCTGTGGTGGGAAAGCAATTATGCAAAAAAGATCTCCTGGGGTGGCACCCTCTCCTACGGGTGGGGTAACTATTTTAAGCGTACTTTAATTGGATATAATTTGTTTGGAAAAGTGCGGTTCAGCAGCAAATTCTCCCTCGATCACCAGATGAATGTGGAGGGTACAAAGAACCAGGCCGGTTATGCCGCTACATCAGGCAGCACCGTATATTTTTCACGCAGGGATGTGATCTACACAGAAAATGTATTAACAGCCAAATATAATTTTACCAACCGGATGGGCCTGAGTTTGCGTACCAGGCACTACTGGAGCAAGGTGAATCCAAGGGAGTTTTTTGAGCTGGATAATAACGGTCACCTGCAAACGCCCTCAACCCCGTTTACAGGCAATGTGAACCAGAACTACAATTTTGTAAGTTTTGATATGGTATACACCTGGCAATTTGCACAGGGCAGTTTTATCAATGTAGTATGGAAAAGGATCGATGAGAATTTCTACCGCAATTTCGAAAACAATTATTTTGATAATTTTGGTAAAACCGTAAGGGGCAATAATTATAACAACCTTACCCAGTTCAACAGTTTCTCCATCAAGATTATTTATTTCCTCGACTATCTAACTGTGAAGAATAAGGCAAAACAAAAAGTGTAGGCCCCTTTACTTCTTTGTGGCACTGTTGCCAATTAATATGGCACCCATTGCCATGGCCACATTTTTTAAGAAAAGCGAAAAGGTGATGGTAAAGGACTCTCTCAGGTGAATGGTAAAACCAAAAATGAGTAGCATCAATGCAAGTAAATAGCAGGCTGGTTTTACCTGCACGTTAATAATAATAGCAATTGCAGCCAGCAGTAAGCATACGCCTGTAAGATATATCAGCAGGGAACCACCAGGGATATAATCGGGCATCAGTGTTTTTAATTGCTCCGCATTCATAAAATGAGACACTCCAAAGGCGGCGATGGCAAGCCCGTAAACGACAGCAGCCAGCCGGGATGAGATGATCGGTTTCATGGCTTCGTATTTTAGTGTAAAGTAAAATACTCATCTATCCCGCGTTTTGCAAATGAATACCGTTAAAGTTTTAGACGTAACAAAAAAGCGTTCCGTTTTACCTGAACGCTTTTGCTGCAGTTGTAATTTGCAATTAAACATTCTCCGGCCGCATCATCGGAAAAAACAACACATCCTGAATGGAGTGCTGGTTGGTTAACAGCATAGCGATCCTGTCAATACCAAAACCAATACCGCTGGTTGGCGGCATGCCATATTCGAGCGCTCTTAAAAAATCATAGTCAATAAACATCGCTTCGTCATCGCCACGCTCCATCAATTTGGCCTGTTCTTCAAAACGCTCCCTTTGTTCAATTGGATCATTTAACTCACTGTAAGCATTGGCAATTTCTTTGCCGTTGCACATTAATTCAAAACGCTCTACCAGTCCGGGTTTGCTGCGGTGCTTTTTGGTGAGCGGACTCATCTCTACCGGGTAATCTGTAATAAAAGTGGGTTGTATATAATGGCCTTCACATTTCTCTCCAAAAATTTCATCGATCAATTTGCCCTTGCCCCATTTTTCATCTGCATGTATTTTTAATTTGCCACAAACTTCCCTGATGCCGGCTTCATCCATTTCGCTGATATCAAATCCTGTATGTTCTTTAATGGCATCATACATGGTGATCCTCTTGTAGGGCGCTTTAAAATCAATTTCTTTATCACCCACCATCACTTTGGAAGAACCGTTTGTCGCAACGGCTGCTTTCTCCAGCATTTGTTCGGTGGTGTCCATCATCCACTCATAATCTTTGTACGCAACATAAAATTCCAGTACGGTAAATTCAGGATTATGGGTGCGGTCCATTCCTTCGTTGCGGAAGTTGCGGCTGAATTCATACACCCATTCAAAACCACCTACGATCAGGCGTTTTAAATACAGTTCATTTGCAATACGCATATACATCGGCACATCCAATGCATTGTGATGGGTTGTAAAAGGTCTTGCTGCAGCACCGCCGGGTATGGATTGCAACACAGGCGTGTCCACTTCCAAAGCACCCCGCTCATTCAAAAATTCCCGGATGGCATTCACCAGTTTTGTACGCTTGATAAAAGTTTCCCTCACAGCCGGGTTCACAATTAGGTCAGCATAGCGTTGCCTGTAACGGAACTCCGGGTCGGTTACTTCATCAAAAACATTTCCCTCTTCGTCTCTTTTAACAACGGGCAATGGTTTTAGTGATTTGCACAAAAGGGTGATATCCTGTACATGTACAGATACTTCCCCGGTTTTTGTTGTAAACATGTAGCCCTTACAACCGATAATATCTCCCAGGTCGAGCGGTTTTATCACTGCATCAAATAATTGCTTGTCTTCACCGGGGCATACATCATCCCGTTTTACATACAATTGTATAATGTCTTTTGTATCCTGTATTTTCAAAAACAATACTTTGCCTTTATCATTAATGCTCATCACTCTTCCGGCTACACAAACCTCCAGTTTGGTTTCTTTATCGGCTTCATAAATGGCTTTTGCGTCGGCACTATGGTGTGTTACCGGGTACAAAGCTGCCGGATAGGCATCAATACCCAGTTTATTTAACTCTGCCAGTTTTTCCCTCCTGATAACTTCCTGTTCACTCAAATGTTGTGTGCTCATGGTTGATATAAAAAATTTTTGCAAATATACCGTATGCAACCATTTGCGCTATAAGTTTATCTTAGCAGCAGTTTGGCAGCAAACTTGCCATTGTACTAAAAACACTTTATGAAAAAAGTTATCCCGGTATTGTTATGCTCCCTGTTATTTATTGGATGTGATGAACTAAAAAGGCTTCAGACCGCCACAGGAACCGGAGGCAGTGTTACAGAAGCCGAAGCTGGCCAGGGTATTAAAGAAGCGTTGGGCCAGGGGTTGGTAAAAGCGGTATTACAGTTGAACAGGCCTGATGGATTTTTTGGGGATGCTGTATATAAAGTGCTGCTGCCACCCGATGCAAAGAAGATCGAAAACACCCTGCGTGACCTGGGCATGAATAAGATAGTGGATAAAGCTATCCTGCAAATCAACCGGGGCGCCGAAGATGCCGTGGGGTATGCCACACCCATTTTTACAGAAGCCATTAAGCAAATGACATTGACCGATGCCATCAATATTGTAAGAGGAGGTGATACCAGCGTGACACATTATTTCAGAACAAAGACAAACCAGCAATTAACCGCTGCATTTTTACCGGTGATCAAATCCTCGCTGGATAAAGTGGAAGCAACAAAGTATTATGGCGATATTGTAAAAACCTACAACAGCTTTCCTACCACATTTAACAAAGTAAATCCCGACCTGCCTGGGTTTGTAACAGAAAAAGCAACCAATGCATTGTTTGACCTGGTGTCTAAGGAAGAAAAAAATATCCGGGCCAATCCACTGGCAAGAACAACGGAGATTTTGAAGAAGGTGTTTGGAGGATTGTTTTAGTTTATTGCCAGATATTGTCAAGGATGACATCGACCGGGCAATCGTCCTCAAAAAGAAATGTAAAAGGCTCTGTTTGTGAGAAAGATTGTAATTGGTATTTCCCGGCTGCATCCAAATGATAAATTTCTACTGTGTTTTTTTCTGTATCAACAATAATATAGTAAGGGATTTGCTGGCTTTGATAAATATAAAACTTATTGTTACGGTCTTTCATTGCAGTGGAAGGAGATAAAATTTCCACCACAAGGGCTGCAGGGAAATCAAGATAAAGTTTATTAATATCCTTGCACACCACTACCGCATCGGGCTGTAATATCGTGTCCTCTGATACTTTTATATCAATAAAGTCATACACTTTACATTTTTTACAGCCAGATTTTTTTATTGCATTTCTAAGCTCTCCTTTAGTGTTACTGCTCACCCACTGATGTCGTGGCGCAGGTGCTGGACTCATTGCATATGGGATGCCTTCAATCAATTCCCAACGCCCTTCCCAGCGTTGCCAATCCTCGTAAGTATAATGCGGTAATATTTTAACTGCTGATGACATGATAACGAAGTTACAGAATATAATTATGCCAGCAGCACCTGCCAGGCTTCCTTTACCTTACCATCTTCCAGCAATTCTTTTGCATACCGGTGCAGTTCGTTTTCCATGTCATCCGGGTTGAGGGAATAATACTGGATGATATTTTTCAAACGGTCATCATGATAGGATGGGTCGATAAAGGGCATTTCATGTACGTTGCCCAGTTGCCCAAGGTCATTGCCGGTAAGTATATGGCTTTTGCGGATACTTTCCGGCAGGGCATCCACCCCAATACCAATGTTGATATTGGGTTTTTCCACTTTAAAAAGATTGCTGCTGTCAACTTTACAATACCAATCGCCACCCAGCCTGGCAATATGCTGCAGTTTGGTTGGGTCGATCATTGTGTTGTCTTGATTCAGTACAGTTTCATTGATGTGCATCAGCAACACTTCAGCAATCACTAAATTGCCGGCGCCACCTTCGGTACCTAAAGGCTTTATTTCAATTACTTTGCATTCCAGTTGTACCGGGCTTTCTTTTACCCTGGGTGGCTTCACTATTTGCGAAGGCAGTTTTGTAAAGCCAGCTTTTAAAAATTCATCAGTACCTTTTGGGTAGTCGCAGCTGGCAAGACTTACCTGTTGTACCATATTGTAATCACAAATATTCACTACCACTTCAGGTACTTCCAAAACATTTTCCAGTGTGTGTTTGGTGGTATTGTCCCTTACTCTTCTTGCGGGAGAAAAAATGACTATTGGTGGATTGGAGGAAAATAAATTGAAAAAACTAAACGGACTCAGGTTTACATTTCCTTCTTTATCAATAGTGGATGCAAAACATACCGGCCTTGGTGCAACTGCATGCTGCAGAAAGTTTTGGCGGTCAGCCGGCTTGAGGTCTTTTAAATTTACGGTTACCATACTAATCAGTTACGTGTTACGGGTTACGTGTTTTTGTTGTTGGGGGAGTTGGCAGCTTTAATTTTTAAGAGATATTGTATCATACTTCCAATTTACTTTCCGAGTAGCCTGGCAAAACCGATCATATGATTTACTTCTGATTCCGAAGTGTATTTTACTTTTAAGGAAAACAGCAGGCAGTTTCTTACCTCTCCACATGAGCCCTTTGCTATTCTTAAGAACTGAACGAAATAGTTATTGTTGTTATATTCAAATCCTTCTGCGATATTATTTGAAATGGAGAGAGCTGCTCTCTTTATTTGATCCTTAAAAGAAAAATCTCTGGCAATTTTTTTATTGGTTTCACATAACTCATAAACCATTGCTGCGAGTTCCTGTGCTTTCTTCCAGATTTCCAATTCTTCAAAAGAATGTACAGTAGCCATAAAGTTGATGTTATTGTTTTAAGAGGAATACAAATATCTAACAAATTCGAAATTTCTCAACCCTCAACCCATAGCCCGCAACCCTTCAACTGATTCCTTTCTTCAACGCCAGTATACTGAAATCACTTTCATCTTTGATTATTGTATTACTCAATTTACCTAATCCATCAATTTCCATTTCCACCACATCGCCTTCCTGTAGCCATTGTTCTTTATAGTCAGGGTCATTCAATTTTCCTGTTCCATCCAATTCTAAAAAACAGCCGGTGCCCACCGTGCCACTGCCGATCACATCACCGGGAAAAAGATTAACACCATAACTGCAGCGTTCAATGATCTCAGCAAAGGTCCAGTCCATATCGCTTACATTGCCTTCACTTACCTGCACGCCATTTACCCGGCATTTCATTTGCAGGTTCCAGGCTTTGCCGGTATGGTTTTCTTTACAGGGCACTTCCAGTTCTTCCAGTTCATCCAAAGTAACCAGCATAGGACCAATAACGGTAGCAAAATCTTTTCCTTTGGCCGGGCCAAGGTTCAGCAGCATTTCTTCCATCTGCAGCCGCCTGGCACTCATATCATTCATGATCATCAATCCTGCGATGTAATCATCTGCCTCTGATGCCGGGATATTTCTGCCATGCCTGCAGATCACAATGGCTGCTTCCAGCTCAAAGTCTAATTTTTCAAAATGGTCGGGCATACAAACAATATCACCGGGGCCCTGGATACTGTTGTGGTTGGTAAAATAAAATATCGGGTATTGGTCAAATTCCGGAATCATTTCCACCTTCCTGTTTCTTCGTGCTGCCGCCACATGCTGGCGAAAAGCATAGCCATCCCGGCAACTGGTGGGTACCGGCACAGGGGCCAGTATTTGGGCGTCGTCAAAAGCAGCCGATGGCAACTTATTGGCCAATCCTTCCTTTATCCTTTTTTCTGCTGCTGCTGCAATGGGATACACATCATCCCAGTAGTTTAAGAACATCGACATGCTGATGGGCAGGTCGGGATGCAGTGTATCGGTATTGTATAATTTCCCTTCAATCAGCAAGGCAAGCTGTTCATGACCTTCTTTAACATACGTAACTAATTTCATCGGCTTAAAATTTGCAGCCAAAAGTAGGTATTAAATATTCATCAACCTTACAAACCGTACTTCCCAATCACAGGTAAATATTTAAATTTGCTGTAGCAAACCCCCTATATGAAAATGGAGAAAATATATAATAAAGGACAGGCCAGGCTGTTTCAAAATAAGTTCCTGGAAATACTCACCAAAACACACCCGCTGGTTATTTGGGGAATGTACGGGCCGCTCATAGTATTCCTTGTTTATTACAGCAGTACCGTTAAAAATCTGTCACCTCTTTCGCTTGCCCTTAGCTTTTTGTCGGGTGTTATCTTCTGGACTTTTTTTGAATATTGCATCCACCGCTTTGCATTTCATTTTATTGCTGCAAGCGAAAAAATGAAGAGGGTAGTGTATGTACTGCATGGCAATCACCACGAGTATCCCCGTGATAAAGAACGCCTGTTTATGCCGCCTTTACCAAGCCTTGTTATTGCTGCACTTGTTTTTCTTGTTATATTTTTTACCAGTAAAATGGCAGGGGTAAATGAGTATTCCTTTGGTTTTTTTGCTGGCTTTGTATCAGGTTATTTGTTATACGGCTCCATGCACTATGCTATCCATGCATGGCATCCGCCATTTAAATGGATGAAGCCTTTGTGGCGCAATCACCACCTGCATCATTATAAGGAACAGGAAAAAGGCTTTGGTGTAAGCTCTACTTTGTGGGACCATGTTTTTGGAACCATGTTTGACCTGGAAAAGGAAAAAGAAGACCAGGAGAAGGTGAGGGAATTGATGTTTAAAACCGAACCGCCTGCCCCAAACTCCTCCCGATAAACCGGGATATATGCCGGGGCTTCACCGTTTAAGAACAGTTACCATTTTTCTTCTTCGGAAGGGTTGCCGGCATTCGTTTTAAATTGCTCCCTTGATTTTATTTTTTGTAGTTGTCTTTCAATCACCAGGGTGGCTATCAGGTCGCCCGCATTTGTACCTGCCTGTATTTCAAGCAAGGATTTGATCTTTGCTTCACTCACATCAATCCTGTACAGCAGGTTCACCAGTTGTTCAAAATTGCTTTGGATCATCCGGTTGATATGGGCCGATAATTTTTCCTGTATTTCCTGCATTGAAATTTGCTCTGGCAATTCAAGGGCAAGCTCTTTGTTCACCAATTGTATCAACGCTGCGTTCTCCATGTGTTGAAGTTAATATTTCTCCACTACTCCCAGCCCAAATAGTGCATAATCATATTTTACCGGATCCCGGGCATCCAGTGTTTTCAAGTAAGCAGTGAGTTCTGTTGCAGCCAGCCAGTCGTCCTGTTTTCTAAGTAACAAACCGAGGCGTCTTGCCACTCTTGCTACATGCACATCCAGCGGGCAAATGAGTTGCGATGGCCGGATCGTTTGCCAGTTACCAAAATCAACACCTTTATCATCCTGCCGCACCATCCACCGCAAAAACATATTGAGTCTTTTGCAGGCCGATTTTTTTAACGGCGTGGAGATATGCTTGCGGCAATGCTTTTCTTCTTTGGCATCTTCGTTAAAACTGAAAACATAGTTATGAAAACCCACTAATGCATTTTCAATATTGTCATCACCGGGTTGTATCCATTTGCTAAAAGCAGTTTCTAAACTTTGATGATGGCGATAATGATATTGCAGGAAATGAAACAAATGCCACAGGTCATGTGCATTAAATGTACGGTGAACAAAACCCTGGAATATGTCAAATGTTTCTTTATTATCAAGATCAGCAGAGCGTATAAAATGATAGGGCTCATTGTTCATACCCTGCAATAGCCTGTTACAAGAGCTGATAATTCCTTTTCTTGTGCCCCAGGCTAAAATGGAAGCAAAAAAGGCAGCGATCTCTATGTCCTGTTTTTTTGTATAGCGGTGAGGTATGCAGACAGGGTCATCCTTGATAAAAGAGGCACTGTTGTATAAAGTGTATTTTGAATCAAGCAGTTCTTTTAGTCCGTTCATTGAATTAATAGTTTCATTAAAGCCACACCCAATCCATCTGCCACTTTGTTCTCACTGAATTTATTGATCACTACCATTACTGCTTTGTCTTCTCCTTTTATAAAGGCGGCAAAAGTGGAAAAGCCAAATGTGCCGCCGTTGTGCCAATATATTACAGGTTTGCCCGGTAGCTCAAATGTGTGCCATGCCATGCATACCTGCATACTTTTACTAAGTGCTACTGTTGGCTGCAGTAATTTGTCAATTACTTTTTTATTGGTTGCGTCTTCCGGCTTAGCCATGTATTGCAGGTACCGGAGCATTTCTTTGCCACTGCATTTGATACCACCGGCAGGTGCCAGTACATCCATGTTCCAGTAAGCAGTTTTTTGATCATTGAAAAAGCCCTGGCTTTTGTTTTCTTCCTTTGAAAAAACATCTGTGCCTCCAATCATTTTAAAAGGACGGAAAATATGTTCTTCCAGCAGCCTGGTATAACTTTTTTTAGCGATCAATTCAGCCAGTACCCCAGCCAGGCCTGCTCCCAAATTGGAATAGTTGCTTTTGCCATCTGGTGCAGGGCTGCAGTTTTTTAGCCAGCTGAATAACTGGGCAGCAGTGTAATTGTCATAAGGTGCCCTGTTATCAAACTTTACTTCCATATTCCCCGGCAGCCTCGGTAGTCCGGATGTATGATTCAGCAGGCTCAAAAAGCTGATCTTTTCAAGGGCGGCATTTGTCTTTACTGAATCGGGCAGGTAGTGAATGATGGATGCTGTATCTGTGATGTTATTTTCATCCAGCACTTTTTGTAATACAAAGGCGGTGAAGGTTTTGGTGATGCTGCCAATTTCGAAAAATGTAGCGGAGTCAAACAATAATTTTGTATCAGGATTGGCATAGCCTTTTGAAAAATAATGCTGTTGACCGTTATTTATAACGGAAACGAATAACCCGGGCAATTTGTTCTTTTCAAAAACGCTGTCAATTTTTCTTTCAATAAAATAGATGCTGCTGTCTGTTGTATTTATTTGTGCTTTTGCCACAGCAAAGGACAAAACCATCAGGGTAAGTACGATTGTATTTTTCATGCTATTTCTTTTTTATGATGGCGGCCACCGCAATAAATACCCAAACAATATTAACTACCAGGTTAGGATACGTGCGGTGTGCATAGGTATAAATAGAAAATAAAATACCGCCAACAAGGTTGGCGAGTATATATGGTACCGCCGTACTTTTAATTTTTCCGTTGATGTTAAGAAAATAGGCACCTACAATGAGTATGGTGCCTATCCAGCCGATAATTTCTATGAGGTTCATATTCCTATCCTATTGCCTGTTCAAGATCCTTGATCAAATCCGCTGCATCTTCAATACCCACACTCAGCCTGATCAGTCCGTCACTCAACCCGTTTTTAATTCTTTCTTCTCTTGGTATACTGGCGTGCGTCATGCTGGCAGGATGATTGATCAGCGATTCCACACCACCTAAACTTTCTGCCAGTGAAAATACTTTTGTGGAGGATAAAACTTTGTTGGCTGCTTCCACACTGTCGTCTTTTAAAGTGAAACTGATCATGCCGCCAAATCCACGCATTTGTTTTTTTGCAATGACATGTCCTTCACTGTCTTCAAATCCCGGCCAGTACACTTTTGCCACTTTAGGATGTTTGCGCAGATAATGTGCGATCACCTCACCATTTTCACAATGTTGTTTCATGCGAACATGCAATGTCTTAATGCCCCGTAACACTAAAAAGCAATCCATTGGCCCCGGTACGGCACCACAGCTTTTTTGAATCAGGTATAATTTTTCTCTCAGCTCCTTATCGTTCATTACCAGGCAGCCCTGTATCACATCACTATGACCACCCAGGTATTTGGTAGCAGAGTGCATTACGATATCCGCTCCCAGGTCCATGGGGTTTTGCAGGTAGGGTGAGGCAAAGGTGTTGTCCACACAAAGTAATGCCCCGGCTTGTTTTGACACTGCGCTTACAGCGGCAATGTCAGTTATATTCATCAAAGGGTTGGTAGGCGTTTCGAGCCAGATCAATTTTGTATGGGGAGTAATAACCGCTTTTATATTGTCCACATTTGTGGTGTCCACATAAATAAATTTAATACCGAATTTTTCAAAAATTTTGGTGAACAGGCGGTAAGTGCCTCCGTACATATCACTGGCCGCTATTACTTCATCACCAGGATTCATCAATTTGATTACCGCATCTGTTGCTGCCACACCACTGCTGAAAGCCAGTCCATATTTTGCATTTTCCAGGATAGCGTAGGCATCTTCCAATGCTTTACGGGTAGGGTTCTGGCTGCGGGCATACTCATAACCTTTATGCTGGCCGGGTGCAGTTTGCACATAGGTGCTTGTTTGAAAAATAGGCGTCATGATGGCACCTGTAGATGGATCCGGTTCTGCGCCTGCGTGAATGATTTTAGTGGCTAAGCCTTTGCCTGATAATTTATCTGCATCCATATAAATGTTATTTGAAATGTTGGAGTTGCAAGGTAAGGCAAAGAGGGCTAAGTGGGAGGAGAAGCAGGAGGGAAATGTATTTTGCTATAAACTAAAAAAAGAAAATAAGGAAAAAAGGAGTGTAAGCAGCAGGATTAAAGGATCAGTTTTGTTATAAGCGTAAAAAAAAATCAGGGAAACAAGGGGTGTAAAGGATCAATTTTGATTGAAGCGTAAAAAAGAAAATAAGGCAAAAAAAGTAGGTGTAAATAGCAGGATTAAAGTATCAATTTTACTAGAAGCATGCAAAAGAAAATAAGGAAACAGGGGGGTAGAGACAATGAGATCACAGGACGAGTTTTGTCAGAAGCGTAAAAAATAAACTAATTGTTAAAGTAGTCTTTTTTAGCTTCTTTTCTTCTTTTCCCTTTTAGCAAAGTATCTGCGCCGCACACAAATATCTCCAGTCGTAGTTATCCGCTTCGTGGGTACCAACTGCTGCGATGGGTTTATTCAGCACCGGGGCATTCAGAATATTGGCATTTACCAGTTTCTTTTTTCCTTCCTGAATATAGTCTTTCATGGCTGCATCTTCCATCCACAATTTTTGCGGTGGTTCATAGGCTACTTTATCTTTTCTCCACACAATTTCCGAAGGCAGTTTTTTTACCATGGCTTTTCTCAACAGCCATTTTGTCCACCCCTTGTGAATTTTAAAATTGGCAGGCAAGGAAAAAATAAACTCCACCAGCTGGTGATTGAGGAATGGCAAACGCACTTCCACGCCGTGTGCCATGCTGTTCCTGTCGGCAAAACGCAGCAACTCTTCGAGGCCCAGGGAGGTGGTATTGAAAAATAAAATATCATTGAGTTTTGTAATGATGGGTTTGTGTATCCCCTCCCATTCCCTTCCATGCAGTGAGTTGATAAAATCTTTATTGATGTCGGGGTGCTTCAATATTTTATTGTACTCCTGCGATTCTAAATGAATGGCTGCATGTGCCGGCAGCAGGGTGGCTAAATAATTGCCAGGCCCCCAGCGAAAAGGCGTTTTGTTTTTTAGGAAAATACTTTTCTCTTCCATGGCCTCTTTGTATTTCTTCCGGCTCAGGAGCTGCTGAATATACCAATGTATGTATTTATTATAGCCGGCCAGTGTTTCATCAGCACCCTGACCGTCGAGCATTACTTTTATATTATGCTGTTTGGCCAGTTGAAATACTTTGTACTGTGCATAGATGCTGGATGATTGAAAGGGTTCTTCCTGGTGACGGCAAAGTGTTTCAAAATCATTGACCAAACCTGCTGCATCCGGACTTACCTGGTAATTGCTTACATGGAATTGCTGTACAGCCGCATCGATATATTTGGATTCATCTTTTACAAAACCGGGAAATACGGCTGAAAAGGTTTGTTGTTTTTCTATCGAATGATTTTGAAATATCCCGGCGATGATAGAGGAACTGTCAATACCACCGCTCAGGCTGGAGCCCGTTTCCACATCGCTCCTCAGCCTCCGGCTTACCGAGGTGGAGAACAGTTTGTTGAATTTTTCTATGGCCTGGTCTGCGGTGATGTCTGTTGTAAGATCTTTATTGAGTTTCCAGTAAGTATGTACCTCGTAATCAAATTTTGAAAAGTCAAATTCAAGGTAATGGGCAGCAGGTAACGAAAAGATATCCTCGAAAAATGTCTGTTCTTTATCATTGGCATTTTGCACATACCCCAGTGCCAGGTAATTGAGCAGCATTTTTTTATCGGCCGTTTTATCGATGCCCACAGCCCACAGTGCTTTCATTTCGCTCGCAAAAACAAAATGGTTATTGTCGAAGTAAAAATAAAAAGGCTTTTCACCAAAGCGGTCCCTGGCAGCAAAGAGTTTTTTCTTTTTTGCGTCCCAGATGGCAAAGGCAAACATGCCATCCATTCGTTCAAGACAGTCTTCTTTCCAGAAATCGTAGGCGGCTAAAATAACTTCAGTATCTGTTTTAGAGTGGAAGCGGTAACCATGACTGTACAGCTCATCTCTCAGTTCAATGTAATTGTATATCTCCCCATTATAGGTAATGGTATATCTTTTTTCTTCCCCTTCCACAGATGAAAATAACAGGCGCTGCATGGGTTGTGCGCCGGCATTGCTCAGGTCAATGATGGACAGCCGGCGGTGCCCTAAAGCAATGGTGCCGGTTTCATTTATCCAGTGGCCCTCGCCATCAGGGCCACGATGAGCCAGTGCATCAGTCATCTTCTTTATGTTTTGAAGAAGAAAGCCTTTGCTGTTGATACCCGTTTGAGGATGTTTATTGATAATGCCTGCTATGCCACACATGCTGTAAATATCAAAAAAAATCCCGTGATAAACAGACGGGATTGAAAATATTGAGCCTGTTTTAAAAAGTGATGGGCAAATTGACCCTTACATTATCCCATTGTATGGCAAGTGAAGCGCCCATGGCTGCCTTTTCAAAGAAGGCGCTGAAAGACTCGGTGATATCATTTTGTTTTAATACCGGCACATCTAACCTGGTAACATCTTTGGCTTCATCATACTTAAAAGAACCCCATGTATCGGTATCCCGGTTAATGATCATCGTCCATTTTTCCTCAAAAGGGATGCAGAATAAGGTATAACGTCCTTTTCTAATTCTTACACCGCCTATTTTTACGGGCTGAAAAAATTCTATCTCGGTTGCTTCATTCGCTCCCATTCTCCACACCTTGCCAAACTCTACCAGGTCGCCAAATATGGTGCGGCCGTTTCTTTGCGGCCTGCTGTATACTACCCTTGCCACCAGAGGCTCTGTTGCCTTGTCCTGTATTTTTAGTACCGGGTAATTCAGTGGGAAATAACTGACATCCATAGGGGATTTATCTACCGGCGGTACTTTGCTTTGTGCAATGGTCATCAGGTTGCACAAAATAAAAGACAGCATCATACAAAATTGCTTCATAGATTAAAATTAAGCTGCAAATCTAAATGATTTTGATTGGGTTCACATTACAGCAATGGTTCATTTGTGCCGTTGGTAAAATTTTGTAGCCAGTCAACCGCCATTTTTTTCAATTCAGGAAAAAAAATATGGTAGTACTCCTCCAAACGCTGGTACTGTTCTTCAAAAATTCTGAATGCCGGGGCGCTGTCTGTTAAATAGGCACTCCTGCGTACCAATCCTTCCAGACTTTTTTCAATGCCCAATCTAAAGCGGTAGTTATACAACCAGTTTTGCGATTGCATATAAGGCAGCATCACTGCAAATTTCTCCGGCAGGTAAACTTTGTTTTGCTCCAGCACTTGATATACAGACAGCGCAAAGTCCTGTAATGCTTTGTCATCTTTAAATTCATGAATGTCATTTGCCAAAAAATGGTCATACACCACATCCATGCAGGCGCCGGCATACAAACGGTAGCTGCTTCTGAAAAACTCTTTTGCTTCCCTGGTTACCGGGTGGTCGTCGGTAAAAGCGTCTATAGCCCGGTGAAGTGAAATGCCCTGTTGAATAACTTCCGGGTACAAGAATTTCTTTTTACCCTTTACGTAGTCACTGATCATATTGCCGGTGAGTACACCAGGGTTGTTAAAAGAAAGATATGCATGGGCCAGCAGGTTCATGTATCAGCAAATGTTTTGTGGTTAAAGATATTGAGTTTATCAACGGTCTTTTAAAAAACCATTGCTGCATTTTAACAGAATAAAAACAGCGCCTGCTGTTTTTTTATTATCCGCCTGTAATGCAGTGCCAGCAAGTGTTAGCGAATAACCTTACTCAAATACCCGGGTTGCTTCAGGAGTTGTTTTTAATGCTTCGGTAAAAATGCCGATCCATTTGTCACTATAAAGTTGATACAGGTGCTGTATTGATCTATGTTTGATATGCCATTAAAAACATGCCCGAAGGCAGCATTAAGTAAACCTAAAAAGTATAGTTATGAAAAAAGTTATGTTCCTGATAACTGCAGCAGTGCTGTTGTTATCATCCGGCAGTTTTGCTGCCAACCTGCAACATGTTGTAAATGAAAAAGCCTTGTCTGCATTTGAAAAAGATTTTTCCGGCGCCACCCAGGTAAATTGGCAGGAAAGGGATAACCTTTACCTGGTTGAGTTTAAAATGGATGAGGTGATTTTTAATGCCGCCTATAATAGTGAAGGGGAATTGCTGTCGTCTTCAAAAAGTATAAGGCTTGAAGAATTGCCCCTTGCCGTAACGGTAGCAGTCAATAAAAAATATCCTGGATATGAGATCGGCAATAATGCTGCAGAATTGTCCTTTGATGGTCAAACCAATTACTTTCTCACCATTGCCAACAGCCGGCAGGTGCTGTTTATAAGGGTTAATGCCAGGGGGCATATCAAAGTGGAACGCAAAACAAAATTCTAAAGCAAATAGTGCTGCCGCCGGGAGAGTGAATGATATGGCACACTTACTCCCGGGCGGCATTTTTATTTTACAATAACTTCTTTTATCCAGTTGCTGATGAGCTGTAATGCCTCGGGTGAAAATGTTTCTTCCAGCTGTGCATACTCCTGTGGCGTACAGGTTTTGCAGTGTTGAAATAAATGATTGAGCCCGGGCAGTGATTGTACTTTAAAGGTTCTCACCATTTTCTGCGTCATGATGCTGCGTATGGCTTCCAGGTTGGGTGCGGCGGCTACTTGTACATCTTTATCTCCATTGAGGGCAAGCACGGCACAGCGCACATTACTTAAATAATTTTTTGGATTGAACCTGATAAAGTAACTGTACCAGGGTTGCTGTACCTGTTTAATGATGCTGGCTGCAAATTGATAAAGGCTGGTGCTGTCTGTAACCCCTGTTGTAATTTTTACGGTAGCTGAATCCGTTTTATTTTGCCATACAGTAAATACATCTGTGATCTTTTTTGCTGCAGTGGCCGGATCATTTTCATTGATCGCCAACCGCATAATATTTTTATACAAAGGCCTGAATTTTTCCATCGCTGCTGTGTCAACACCGGTTGATAAGGCAATCTCAATCGTCTGTTGCTCCATCAGGTCAATGATGGGTACACCAGGCCCGGCAAGCAGTACAATGAATTTAACATCCTTTCTTTTAGATGCCACCATAGGAGCGATCATGCCACCTTCACTATGGCCGATGAGGCCGATATTTCTTATATCAATATCCTTTCTGGTTTTCAGGTATTCTATACCCGCTTCCACATCTTTTGCAAAGTCAAGCGTGGTGGATGTCATGAACCTGCCGGTTGTTTTGCCCTTTTCTCTGTCGTCCACCCTTAATGTGGCAATACCCTGTTTGGCCAGGTGATCTGCTATTACTGCAAAGGGCTTGTGTTCAAACAGGGTTTCATCCCTGTCTTGCTGGCCACTGCCGGTAATGAGTAGGGCCACAGGATATTTCATTTCTTTTACTTTATCTGCCCATAGCGAAGGCCTTGTAAAAGTACCGCCAAACTGAACGCTGTTATCGGCATTGCTATAGCTTACTTCTTCTGTATGGTATGCAAAAGGAGGCTTGGGTGTTTGAGGTCTTTTCATTTCGGTTACAACGGCCACATCACCGGTTTTTACCAGTTTGAGCGGCAATGTCATTCCACCTTGCCACCAGTTGCCGGTCAGTGTTTTTTTATCTGCTCCCAGCAGGCCACTATATTTTGCACCAAACGCTTTCATTTCAATAAAAACACTGTCGCCTGCCAGCGAGATCCTGCTGCATTTTAATCCATACGCCATTTGCTTTGGGCTGTCGAATGAACCAACGGGTTTGCCCGTGCTGTCTTTGGTAATGTGAAATACAACGGTTAGTTCGGTGCCATTCGCATCCAAAGCACCCTCCCAGTTTCCTATGATGGGTTGCGCCTGCAGTAACGAAAAGGATATCAGGGCTGCTGAAATACTGAATAATTTTTTCATGAATTATTTTGAAGCATAAAGGTAAACAGTATCCCTTTGTAACGGGTTAACATTCCGTTCAACTGTTTGTATCAGAAAAAAGCGATAATTTGCCCCGACCAAAACGAACGATCCATAATTCCGCCTGATGCAAAAAAGTACGTTAAAAAAGCTTTCCCAAACGCTTGGCCTTAGTATTTCCACAGTTTCCAGGGCTTTGAAAGACCATCCTGATATTTCAGACGCCACAAGGAAAAAAGTAAAAGAGCTTGCAGCAGCAATGGAGTATGAGCCCAACAGTTATGCAGTACAGCTACGCACCCGCAAGAGCAACGTGATCGGCGTACTGATACCCACCATCAATAATTATTTTTATGATTCCTTTATCGGCGCCGTGGAGGAAGAAGCAAGAAAGCACGGCTACTCATTGCTGATCATGCAAAGCGGTGATATGGTTGAAAACGAAACAGCCTGCCTGCAATACCTGCGCCAGCATAATGTGATGGGTTTGTTTGTGGCCCTGAGTGTGGAAACAGAGAACCTGGCGCCGTTTAAAAAAATGGAAGAACTGGAGATACCGGTCATATTTGTTGACAGGGTGCCTGAAGAAAAAGGCTTTTATACCGTTTGTCTTGCTGATGAAGCGGCGGCAAGGATGGCAGCAGAAGCCATTATCGAAAAGAATAAAAAAAATGTGCTGGCATTATTCGGGCATCCGCACCTGAGCATCACCAGGATCAGGCGGGAAACCTTTATCAATATTTTTAAAGCCAAGGCACCCAAAATAAAACTAACCATCGATCATACAGAAAGCAGCAGTGTATCAAAAGCAGCGGCAATAGCGGCGCTCAGTTCCACAAAACGGCCTGACATTATCTTTTGTATGGGCGATCTCATATTGATAGGAGTGATGAAGGCCATACATGAATTGAAAATGAAAGTGCCGCAGGATGTTTCAGTCATTGGCATCAGCAATGGTTTTATGCCAACGCTTTTTAACCCAGAAATCACCTACGTGGAAACCAGTGGCAGTAAACTGGGTAAACTTTCTTTTGCGCAAATGCTGGCGAGGCTGCGGTCAGAAAACGTTCCCGAAAACGTTATAGTGGAATCGTTGCTGGTAAAAGGCGGTTCTTTATAAGCAATACCTTGTTTTTTAAAAAGCATACAGGTATATTTGAATGTATCATTTATACGATTGCTTATGTCAAACTTCAGGATCAAACTTTCCCTGTATCTAAACTATATTGTTTTTGCCATCCTGCTGAATAGTGTGGGCATCCTCATTCAGAAGTCACAAAACGTTTACCAGGTAGATGAAGTAACGGCCAGTTCATTAGAGGCATTCAAAGATCTGTCTATTGCTTTTGTTTCTTTTTTGGTAGGTTCGTTTTTACCAAGACTGGGATATAAAAAAGGTATGTTGATCGCACTGGCACTTGTATTTATCGGATGCATTGGTATGTACTTTGGTAATTCATTTACTTCTGTACGTATTCTTTTTGCCTGTGTAGGTATTTCTTTTGCTGTTATTAAAGTTTCCGTTTATTCCATGATCGGGCTGATCACAAAAGATGACAAAGAACATAAAAGCCTGCTCACGTCTATCGAGAGTTTTTTTATGATAGGTATTGCTGCAGGCTTTGTAGTGTTTCCTCTTTTTTACAGCGATACAAATCCTGATGCATGGCTCAGGATCTATCTTTTACTGGCCCTGCTGATTGCGGTTTCATTTTTTATCCTGCTTTTTGCAGACTTTAATATCAGGTATGAAATACCAGGTACCAGCGTAGCGGCTGATTTTGCAGAAATGATCAAACTATTAAAAAGGCCGCTTGTATTGGTATTTGCAATTGCTGCATTTATGTATGTAATGATGGAACAGGGCATTATGAGCTGGTTACCTACTTTCAATGAAAAAGTGCTGCACCTGCCTGAAAAAACCAGTGTGTACATGGCCATTATCCTTATGTTATCGATAGCGGCAGGCCGGTATGTTTCTTCCCTTTTAGTAAAAAGAGTGCATTGGCTGGTGATATTGATGGCTTGTTTGATCGGGGCTGCTTTGATGGTGTTATTTGTATTGCCCCAAACTCAAAATCTGCCGCCGAAAGAAATTACTTTATTAAAAGATGTTCCGGTTATTGCATATGTTTTTCCGTTGATCGGTTTTTTCCTGGCACCTATTTATCCGTTGGTTAATTCCTTTGTGTTAAGTAGCACAGAAAAAGTATTTCACAGCCCGATGGCATCCTTGCTGGTATTCTTTTCTGCTGTCGGCGGTACATTGGGTTCTAGGCTGGTAGGTTATCTGTTTAAAAACATTGGTGGCGGAAAAGCCTTTTATTTTTCATTGATACCAATGGCGGTATTAATGTTATGCCTGTTTTTCTTTTATAAGATGCAAAAGAAATCATCCACTGCTATTGAATTCACAGGCGGCGGACATTAATTCATCATCATGGCACAAAAAGAAATATTCCAGCTTGATCCCTTATTTGCCGATGTGCAGATGCAGCAGGTTTTTGCTGATGGTAAAACATTTGTTGATTGCATTCCAAAGGAAAATACAGAAATGATCCTTGAAAAATACCTGCAACAAAAAGATACCACCGGGTTTAATTTAAAAGATTTTGTGCTGGCCAATTTTGAATTGCCAAAAATTTTTGCAGGTGATTATACTGCCGATACCAGCGCCACCACTGCCGGGCATATCAATCAGCTGTGGGAGGTGCTGACCCGTAAGCCGGATAAAAAAAAGGGATCGCTGATCCCGTTGCCCAATCCCTATATCGTTCCCGGCGGGCGGTTTGGTGAAGTATATTACTGGGACAGTTATTTTACCATGCTTGGCCTGCAGGCAGCTGGTAAAGTGGATATGATAGAGCACATGGTGAATAATTTTTGTCACCTGGTACAAACAATTGGGTTTATACCAAATGGAAACCGCACCTATTATCTGGGAAGAAGCCAGCCGCCGTTTTACTCGCTGATGGTACAGATGCTGGCTGAGCTGCGGGGGAAACAAACACTGAACGGCTACTTGTCAACGTTAGTAGCGGAATATACCTACTGGATGAAAGGGGCAAATGAGTTAAGTAGCCAAAGCAATGCCATCCATCATGTGGTGCAAATGAAAGAGGGTGAATGGCTGAACCGCTATTGCGATGCTTATGACACTGCCCGGCCGGAGTCGTACAGGGAAGATGTGGAGCTGGCTCAGCAGGCAGTGCAGGAGGCGGCCACGCTCTATAAGCATTTGAGGGCGGGTGCAGAAAGCGGATGGGATTACAGCAGCCGCTGGTTTAAAGATGGCCAGTCATTTTCCACCATACATACGGCAGATATCGTGCCCGTTGATCTGAACTGTTTACTGTACCATCTGGAACTTACCATTGCAGAAGCATTTGAAGTGGCAGGTAATGAATCAGAAAGCAATCACTACAAAATTGAGGCTGGCAAAAGAAAGCAGTCGATTGGAAAATATTGCTGGAATGATGCCGCCGGTTTTTTTGTTGACTATGATGTTGTATCCGGTATACAAAAACAGGAAATTACGTTGGGTGGTATGGCGCCACTATTTTTTAAGATCGCCACCCAGCAGCAGGCCGACCTGGTTGCAGAAACGATACAGGCAAAATTCCTGCAACCTGGTGGTGTGGTTGCCTCACTAAAACATACCGGGCAGCAATGGGATGCACCCAATGGCTGGGCACCACTTCAATGGATCACCATCATGGGTTTGGAGAATTATGGTCATCATTCATTGGCAACCACCATCGCTCAACGATGGCTGGCACTCAATGACAAAGTATTTGCCGCCACTGGCAAAATGATGGAGAAGTATAATGTGGAAGATATCAATCAATTGGCAGGTGGTGGTGAATATCCCGGCCAGGATGGTTTTGGCTGGACGAATGGTGTATACCTGGCATTGAAGCAACGCTACTCTTTTAGAACGTACAGTAAGTAAAAGCTGCCTTTAAGTAATTTCAAGCTACTGTTTAAGACTAAAACAAGAGCTTTAATTTTAAAAAAAACAGTCATGTCAAAACGTATCTTTCTTGCTGTGGCATCGCTTTGGTGTCATTGTTGCATTGCTCAATCAGTAGGCATCGGAACTGCCTCTCCCAATGCGTCTGCACAATTGGACATCAGCAGTACTACAAAGGGATTGCTTATCCCAAGGGTAACAACCGCACAAAGAACAGCCATTGTCAACCCGGCAAACGGCTTGATGGTGTACGATACCAACCTCAGTGCATTTTGGTTTTACAATGGTTCGTCCTGGTCATCTGTTGCCAGTGGTGCAGCCAGCCAGTGGACTGCAAATGGCAACAATATTTATAACAATAATACAGGGAATGTTGGCATTGGTACATCTGTGCCATTGGCCAGGCTTACGGTTGATAGCAGCATTATGGTGGATGAAGCCAACAGCAATCAAGGCTCTCTTGACCGCAGTGCCCTGTATTTTGGCAACGATAAAAAAGTGGGCATTATACGCAGTTTCCTAACTGGCTCCGCAGGCAGAAACGGCCTCGGCTTTTTTACCAACAACACAAGAAGGATGACCATTGACAGCACTGGCCAGGTGGGCATTGGTACCATAAATCCTGTGCAGACACTGCATGTAAACGGGAATACTTATTTGGCGGGCAATCTTGGCATAGGCAGCAATACACCTGATTACTCTTTTGAAAATCGATGGGGGTACAACTATATGTATTACAGCCTGGCTATCGGACCCAATGCAGTTCCCAGCTCCACTTATATGCTTGATGTGGAGGGTGGCCCTGCCCGTTTCAGAGAGGATATGAGGGTGGACGGCATTTTGAATCCTAATAATCAACTGAATATTGGCAACAATACGGCTATTGAAGGCAGCCTTACTGTAAATGGTGGCCAGGGCATTATGCGTAATGCACAGGCAACCGGGCAATTAAAATATTATACCCGGGAAGTTGAATTTGGTGCTATCCTGGGCGGTCATGGATTATCTGGGGAGGGTAGTTTTGGATTTGGCACCGCCGGTTTTACCACCACACCTGCGGTAATCGTGGGTGATATTGTTTCTACAGGCGGCACAGTTGGTGAGTTGTACAGGGTGCAGTTAATCGTTTATGGATGCAATACCACCAGTTGCAAGGCAAGGCTTTTGAACACAAGTCCTAATCCAGTGAGTTATAATATTACCTGGAACATTGTAGCCATTGGGAATTAGTATCACCAGTTATCTTAAAAGTTTAGTAGTTACGGATTATTCTTAGTAATGTTTAAACTGGCATTTTGCCCGACATTAAGATTAGCCCCTCCCAATACCCTCACACTGTAAGCGAATGCCTGTTGACCAGCACCAATCAACACTGTCCCATTGGCAACCAGCACTTCGGTATATGCATCCGGCACAACGCCTTCTGCCCAGTTGCCGGGTTTAAACCAATCATTGTCGATGGTGCCTGTCCAGCTGCCGGGTTTGATGCGGTTGTACACATCGGCAGGTATCTGCAGTTTTTGCAAAGCACCTCCGGATAAAAAACTTTCAGATTTAAAAGCAAGCAAATTTCCATTGTTGTCAAAAGCCCTGGCACCCAAAAAGTCAGTCGTGGTCCAGATAATTCCCCCCGTGCCGAAACTGGTATCCAGATCGCCGTTCAGGTTAACCTGGCAAACAAAATGTTTATCGGGTCTTGCCGCGTTGGATTCACCAAAGATCAGGAGCCGGGTGCCATTGGCCACCCACTTATGCTGGCGGCGGCTGTAACTCGTAGCACCGGGTATTTGTAAAAATTTGACGCCGTCTATTCCAAACCAATTTTCAACCGCACCGCTGTTATCAAATAACGAAAAGAAGATGCCATAGGTAATATTACTGCCGCTGGTAGCCGATGCCCAGTCTGCCATTGCTAACAATCGTCCATTGTCCACCCGTTTCATTTCCCGTACGTTGGTTTGTTCATTGCTGTTAATTGTTGGCATTTCAGCAAATCCGTTGGTGCCATAAGTGAGGTCGGGAGAGTTGGTGCTGTCTTTTGCCCGGCAGATATACCTCGATGTGGTGGAAGCAGCGCTGGCCCTGCCGCTGGCATATAAATCAAAGTTGGACGTATCAATCCTGTATTCGATCATGGTACGCAGGTTGAGGGTGTAGCTATCGTTATTGACGCCGCCGGGAGTGAGCTTCAGCACCATGCTGCGGCCACCATTGTTATTTGTAATAGAACTGCTGCCGCCAAAATATATGTCATCGCCAATCACTTGTATCTCGCCAGGCGACATACCTATATAACCCGGAAAATGATAACGTCCATTGTTGAATGCTCCAAATGCATAATCTGGCGTACCGTCCGCATTAAATTTATAAATGCTGGCTTTGGGGCCATCTGTTCCTGTGCCAATGCCGGGTTCATTGGTATAGTTGGTGTAAGTACCCCCTATCAGAAATTTTCCATCAGGCAATGGTACAATTTGCCTGGCAGACCTGGCATAATCTGATTGAAAAGCATACCGTGTGCCGTTCGTTCCAAAACTACTGTCAATACTTCCATCACTGTTAAACCGCTGCAGTAACAATGCCTGTTGCGCCAATGCCGTGGGTACAAAACTGGCGGTACCACAAACCAGGTATTTCCCATTGGGCATTTGTGTTACATCCGACCAGGGCGCGCCGCCCTGGCGGCCGTTTATGATCAATACTCCCTGGTTGGCAAAACTGGCATCCAGCAAACCAGCCATGGTATATTTTAAAACTACACCGGCAAATGTGCCATCCGCCCTTGTTGCCTTACCCGTTACAATAAAGCCCCCACTATTCAGCATAAGGGTGATGCTGGTAGGTTCTGCCGAAACAAATCCAGCTCCCAGCCAGGGTGTATATGGCAAAGGGTCAGCACTTGTGGGATTGAAAGGGTTGAAGCTGGCGATGGCAATTTTGGATTGTCCATTGCTATTGATAGCATGAGAATAAGCAAATACAATACGGACTTCGCTGGTGCTGGGAAAATAGGTACTTACCGCACCAACATTTTTACTGCCAGTTGCAGGAAGTGATTGTGGGGAAATGGTGCTGTAAAAAGTAAACGAAGAAGTGCCATCGGAATTTAAAGTATAAAATGATGGCACCGTTAGCGGTCCATCATCATTGTAACCTCCAATGGTAATGCTTTGTGCACTGTTTAAAATGGTACTGGTAATATAATACCTGGACGTAGTTGGAAAAGTCAGGTAACCATTGGTGCCATAAGTGCTATCAATCTTTCCATTGCCGGCATTTACGCAGCATACAGCGATACCAGTGCCAACGGTAAAATTGCCAATAATAGGAAATGCTACATAAAACCGGGAATTGGCAGATGATAAAAGCGACATCCGTATTGGCCGGGACTGATCAATATAATAATTTTCGGGTGTCCTTATTGTTGTAGTGCCGCTGTCTCCAAATGAAATATAGGGCGCACCAGTTTCTTTGCTAAACATGGTTAAGAGTATGTTTGCATTGCCAAAAGTTGCTCCATTCATCCGGATACTATAGATGTAAGAACCCGTCCGCCAGTCTTCGATATACCCTCTGTCTGTGGCTCCGCCCCCATATAACCTTGTAATATTGCCGTTATTAAACGCTGTTGGCCTGGTGCCTGTCGGCCATGTTTTTACTATAAACCCATCGCCACCATCGTAACGCCCGGCCACTATCAATTGATTACTGTTTGCTGTAGTGGAAGTGTTGGCAACATATATCCTGTCTGCCTGCGAACTGCCATTTGAATTTACCGAACTCATTAAGAAAGCACCACTGCTGCCAAAGTCGCTGCGTATAATACCTGATGGGCTTATCTGTAATGCCAGTGGAATTTTTTTATTGATTTGTGATCCTTCGTAGTAGCCGCCCAGTGTTATATGATCGGTGGTTTGTTGTGTTGCTGTATTGATAACGGTATTGCCCCAGATATCATTCCTGGCAAAGTCGGTGAATACGTCATTTATTTGCTGGGCGTGTACAGTATACAAAGAAGAAGCAATCAACAGCAGTATAATTTTTTTCATAACCGGTAAAATGAGTGTCCAAAATTGCTACAGTTATAAGAGAATGGAAATAGCGAAATCGGGTGAATTTGGTTATTGATGAATCAAAGTATAAGCCAGATGGCTATTTTGCGAACCAATATTAAACAGTAACCGGTTGCATTTTTTATCCAGATAACGTACATTAGTAGATGCTTAGAAATCCCTGCCTTACCATACTGCTATTTATAACCCTGCAAAATTTTGTGACGGCACAAACGGGGAATGCAGACTCTTTGCTGAAAGAACTGGTGACTGCAAAGGACGATACCAATAAAGTAAACCTGCTGAGAAATATTGGCGTCACCTATTCCAACCAGGATCCACGGAAAGCCATTGATTACTGGAAACAGGGCGTGGCGCTCGCCTATAAACTGGGCTATATAAAAGGCCTTGCAAGAAACTACATCAATATCGGTACCGGGTATTCCTATCTCTCAAAGATGGATTCGGTGATTATGTATGCCGATTCAGGCATTAAGTACAGTAAAATAATTGGCGACCCCGACAGGCTGGCACTGGTGTATCTTAATAAGGCCGATGGCTACCGTAACCTGGGCAACTTTACAGCGGCACTGCTAAATTGTGACACTGCAAGTGTATATGCCAACAAAACCGGTAATACCGACAGGCTGGCCAGGATTTACGATATCATCGCCACCATTTATCTTGATCAGAAACAGTATCACGCTGCTCTTGGCATTTACAAAAAAGCCCTCGAAATGTATGCAAAAGACGGGAACGAAATAATGAAAGGGCAGTTGTATGATGATGTGGGTATGCTGTATCTGCAGATGGGTAAACAGGATTCAGCATTGGATTACTATAAAATGGCAGTGGCCATCGGAGAGCGGCAACAGGATTACAAAAACCTGAGTGGCTTTTATTGCAGCATGGGAAATTTACTTGCCATAAAGGGAGCGTACAACGAAGCGGCATTGTATGTAAACAAAGCATTGCACTATGCAACCAGCCAGGATAATGACAACCAGCTGGCTTCGGTGTACAGCCTGCTGGGGGAAATTTACTATAAGCAGGAAAGGTTTGCCGATGCAGCAAATGCCTGTGAAGCTGCATATAAATATTCATTGGGTGAAGTGATCATACAGCAACAGGCGTTGGCGGCTTCGCTGGCAGAGATTTACAATAAATTGGGTGACCACAAAAAGGCATTTAAATATTTAAGCATCAGCAATACCCTTAAAGACAGTATTACAAAAGAAAAATACAATGAACAGGTGGCAGGACTTCAGTCTTCTTTTGAAGTAAAGGAAAAGGACAAAGAGATCTTATTGCTTAGCAAGGACAAAGAACTGCAGCATCAAAAATTATTCCGCCAGCGGTCTTTATTTGCCGGGGCTGCTGCATTGCTGGTATTGGTTTTATTGGGCGTTGCATTGTTGCTGAACAGGAGTAAATTAAAGCAGCGGATGAAAGAGCTGGAACTCCGCAACCAGATAGCCGCCGACCTGCATGATGAAGTGTGCAGTTCATTAAGCAGTATTCATATGCTGAGCCAGATGGCAAATTCCAATGTTGAAAATGGCAGTCAAAAAAATATATTAGACAGGGTAAGTACCAACGCAAAAGAAACCATGGAGCGTATGAGTGATATTGTGTGGATGATCAAACCCGGTGAAACAGAGGCCGGCAGTTTAACGCACCGGATGGAACGGTTTGCACAGGAGATCTGCAGCGGAAAAAATATCGTACTGCAAATGCGGGTGGATGACATTGAAAAGCTGAAACTATCCATGGATCAGCGGAAAAACATTTACCTTATTTTTAAAGAGGCTATGAATAATGCGGTCAAGTATTCTGGTACAGAAAACATCGATGTACAGCTATCCGTTCAAAACAAACAGCTGGTGCTAATAATAAAAGATTACGGGAAAGGATTTGATATTTCAAAAAGCAGCAGGGGCAATGGTTTGGATAATATGAAGAACAGGGCAAAGGAACTGGGCTGCGAATTTATTGTAAACACCAGGATCAATGAAGGTACAGAGATAAAAATCCAGTCAGCCGTTTAATCACTCATTTGAATACAAAACATTCATGCAAAGATCAGTGCTCTTTTTGCTTTTTATTGTTTGGAGTACAGGTACGCTGTTTTCGCAACAGCATGAGATTGATTCTATAGAAAATGAAATCGGTAAAACAGCCGAAGACAGCAACCGGGTAAAATTATATTTGCTTGCGGGTAAAACAGTGATCTACCAGGACGTGAACAAGGCCATCTTTTATTTCATGGCAGCCGTAAAATTGTCAGAAAAGATCAACTATGTGTCCGGAGCCGGTATAGGTTATTTGAGTCTTGGTAATGCCTACTCTTTTATCAGCAAGACAGACTCTTCACTTCTGTTTATGAGCCAGTCTCTGGTGTACCTGCGTAAACTCAATTCTGCTGTTTATCTCGGTAATTTTTTTGGCAACCGTGCAGATACCTATGTGCAGATAAGTGAATTTAAGAAAGCATTGCGGGATTGCGATACTGCCACCGGGTATATTGAAAAAGGAGGCAGTAAAGCGCAGCTGGCGTTTATTTACAATATACGGGCAGATATCTACTGGCATCTCAAGCAATTTCAATTGAACAGGGAGTATGTAGACAAAGCATTGAAAATACATGAGGAAACAGGCAACACACGTATGGTGGCACAGGCCTATTCAGACAAAGCAGACTGGTACAGCATTTACAAAAAATTTGATACAGCTGTTGCATTTTATAAAAAAGCTATTTATATAGCAGATAGTATTCATGATGAGAGTAACCTTTCCCGTTATCATTCCTCGCTAAGCGACACTTACCTGGAAATGAATAAAGAAAATGACGCGGCCGCTGCAGCATTACAGGCACTCAAATATGCACAGGAAGAAGACAACCCGGTTCAGGAAGCTTTTGTACACACATTGCTTTGCAGGATCTATATGGCGCAGCAAAATGTGGCGGCCTCCATCAGGCACGGCAGACAGGGGCATTATATGGCGATGCAAGAAATCGACTTCCCTTTACAGCAATCAAGTGCGGCTGCACTGGCAGAAGCATTTAAAAAAGCCGGCAACTTGGACAGTGCCTACCTATACCTGCAAATAAGCAAAAAGCTAAATGACAGCCTGATCACAAAAAACTTCAACCAGGAAACGGCCAACCTGCAGATTAGCTTTGATGTATCCCAAAAAGAAAAGCAGATACAACTGCTGGCAAAAGACCAGGAGCTGCAAAAGCAAAAACTGCGGCAGCAATGGCTGTTGATGATCGCTGCTGCGGCAGTGGCATTGCTGGTATTGATTGGCGCCTGGATGCTGCTGAACAGGTACCGGCTAAAACAACGGATGAAAGAACTGGAACTTCGTAACCAGATTGCCGCCGACCTGCATGATGAAGTGGGTAGTTCCTTAAGCAGTATTCACATGCTGAGCCAGATGGCAAATTCCAATGTTGAAAATGGCAACCAGAAAAATATTTTAGATAAAGTAAGTACCAACGCAAAAGAAACCATGGAGCGTATGAGTGATATCGTATGGATGATCAAACCCGGTGAAACAGAGGCCGGCAGTTTAACGCATCGGATGGAACGGTTTGCACAGGAGATCTGCAGCGGAAAAAATATCATGCTGCAAATGCAGCTGGATGAAATAGGAAAGCTAAAGCTATCCATGGATCAGCGAAAAAACATATACCTTATTTTTAAGGAAGCGCTTAACAATGCGGTCAAATATTCAGGCACCAGCAGAATAGATATAGCGGCATCAATGCAACATAGGAAGTTTGAATTGTCGGTAAAGGATTATGGGAACGGTTTCGATGTGTTGAAAATCGGCCGGGGTAACGGGCTTGATAATATGACCAAAAGGGCAATGGAACTGAATGGTCATCTTGCGATAACATCAAATGCCAATGATGGCACTGAAATAACACTGCAGCTGTCTGTATAACCAGTAACGTTCAAAAAACTGACAATGGTAAAAATTTTCACCGTTTATGTATGCCTTTGCTTTTGTCAAACAAAGCTCACTGCACAGCAACGCACCATTGATTCTTTGGAACACGCAATATCTGCAGCCAAAGAAGATACTAACAAAGTAAATCTCCTGCGCAATATCACGGGCATACTGCGGTACACCGACCCCGGCAAGGCGCTTGAATACGGGCTGGCAGGTATACAACTTTCAAAAAAGCTGCGTTTTGATAAAGGCACTGCAGGCTGTTATCTCAATACTTCCACTGCATTCCTCAATTCGTATAAAATAGACACTGCCATTTTTTACCTGGATACGGCCATTTTTTACTCTCATAAAGCCGGGGATGACAACAGAACAGGCCTGGCTTATCTTAACAGGGCAGATGCATACCGGCAGGTACAGAATTTTTCTCAGTCGCTTAAAGATTCCGATTCAGCATTGCATTTTGCAGATAAGGCAAATAACGATGATGTAAGGGGAAGGGTGTACCAGACCATTGCTGCAGTGTATTACCGCCAGGAATTATACGATCAAAGTATTGCGTATAATGAGAAAGCGATTGAGATGTATAAAAAGATTGGCAATATGCGAATGACTGCCATGGCATTGAATAACCTGGCATTGCCATATAAAAGCATCAAAAATTATACAGGAGCCATAGCCGCCAATAAGGAAGCAATCCGTATTACAGACAGTTTAAAAGACTACGCCAACCTTAGTATATTCAATGGCAATCTTTCCAATGTGTATTTCCTGATGGACAATTTTGCAGAAGCAGAAAAGTATGCAGATAAGGCAATGGAGTATGCCAACATCCAGCAAAGTGATAACCTGGTGGCACAGGCGATGTTATTTAAAGCGGAAGTATATTTAAAACAAAAAAAGTATGAATCAGCCATAGAGGTAATGAGTAAAGCGCTGGTTTTCTTTAAAAAGTCAGACGATACACAGAATATTTATTTGTCTGCCGATATACTGGCAGATGCCTATTATGCCAAAGGCAACTTTGCTAAAGCGGTTGAATATATGAGGGTTGGAAAAGAAGCCAATGATTCTTTAACAAAATGGAAATACGACGATGACCTGGCAGCATTGCAAACAAAATTTAAAGTAGATGAAAAAGATAAGGCGATACAGCTGCTGGCAAAAGACAAAGAACTGCAAAAACAAAAACTTCAGCAGCAATGGCTGTTAATGATAGCAGCCGCGGCACTGGCATTGCTGGTATTTATTGGTGCCTGGATGCTCCTGAACCGTAACAGGTTAAAACAACGGATGAAAGAACTGGAACTGCGTAACCAGATAGCTGCCGACCTGCATGATGAAGTGGGCAGTTCATTAAGCAGTATACACATGCTGAGCCAGATGGCGAATACAAATATTGACAGCAGCAATCAAAAAAACATTTTGGATAAAGTAAGCACCAATGCAAAAGAAACAATGGAGCGCATGAGTGATATTGTGTGGATGATAAAACCTGGCGAAACGGATGCCGGAAGTTTAAAAGAAAGAATGGAAAAGTTTGCACAGGAAATATGCGCCGGGAAGAACATTTTATTACAGATGAATGTGGCAGCAGTAGAAAACATCAAACCGGCAATGGAGCAAAGAAAAAATATTTATCTTGTTTTTAAGGAAGCAATGAATAATGCAGTGAAATATTCAGGTACAGAAAAAATAGATGTCAGTGCTTCTTTTCAGAACAAATACCTGGAGTTGCAGGTAAAAGATTTTGGTAAAGGATTCAGTGTATTACAAAGCGGACGGGGAAATGGTTTGGATAATATGAAGCACAGGGCAAAGGAGAGTGGGGGATCGCTAAGTATCCAGTCGGCAGAGGGTGAGGGTGTAACAGTCATACTTACCGTGCCGGTGTAAAGGCTGTCGTAAAATGCCCTTACATTGTCGCAGCTATGTATTGCTTTCAAAAACGACCGGTTGTAGTTTTACATCCTGGTTGATCATTAATAAATTAATAATAAAAACGATTGTTATGGCAAGCGTAAGCACCTACCTTAATTTCCCCCGTAACGCAGAAGAAGCATTCAATTTTTATCAATCGGTATTTGGCGGTGAATTTACCGGTGGTATCAAACGCTTTGGTGATATGCCGCCCATGGAAGGCATGCCGCCGATGCCGGAGACAGATAAAAATTTAGTGATGCATGTAGAACTGCCCATTATTGGCGGCCATATACTAATGGGTACAGATGCACCTGAGTCGATGGGTTTTAAAGTAAATGCAGGAAATAATATACACCTTAACCTGCATACAGATTCAAAAGAAGCAACAGACAGATTATTTGCCGGTTTATCCGCAGGCGGCACCATTACCATGCCATTACAAGACATGTTCTGGGGCGATTACTTCGGAAGCTGTGTTGATAAATTTGGTGTGAACTGGATGTTTGCTTTTGGAACAAGGGCATAAAATAATGTTGAAACCTACAAAGCATTTATATGAAGAACAAAATATTCCCCTGTCTTTGGTACAATGGTACTGCAAAGCAGGCTGCCGAACTGTATAGTGAAGCATTTGGCAATACGGTGATCACATTTGATAATGGCATGGTGGTCCTGTTTGAAATAGGCGGCTGCAAAATAATGGGTTTAAATGGCGGGTCCATGTTTACACCCAATGCATCCATTTCTTTATTCATAACTTTTGACAACGAAAAAGCAATTGATGCCGCATGGAGTAAACTAATTGATGGCGGTAAAGTGTTTATGCCCTTAAACAAATATCCATGGAGCGATAAGTATGGGTGGATTGAGGATAAGTATGGAGTTTCATGGCAACTGATTTTCACTCAACCGGGAATTACAGAGCAGAAAATCATGCCGGCACTCATGTTTACCCAATCCGTTGCCGGCAAAGCCGAAGAAGCAATGACATTGTATACATCGCTTTTCCCAGGTTCATCTGTTGAACATATCAGCCGCTACGAAAAAGGAGAGCCTGATGTGGAAGGAACGGTAAAGCATGGACGCTTTTTATTGAATGGACAAATGTTTGTGGCGATGGACAGCAGTGCAGCACATGCATTTGCTTTTAGTGAAGGTGTTTCTATTTCTGTTAGTTGTGATACACAGGATGAGATAGATCATTACTGGAACAGCCTTACGTCTGATGGTGGTGAAGAAAGTATGTGCGGCTGGCTCAAAGATAGATACGGTGTAAGCTGGCAGATCGTTCCTTCTAATATAGGAGAATTGATGTCTGATCCCGTTAATGGTCAAAGCGCCATGCAGGCATTGATGGGGATGAAGAAGATTGAGATTGAAAAACTGACCTCCCCATCCCGATAGCAACCGGGACCGAAAGAGGGCTTAAAGAATCAGCTAAATTGAAGTGTTTGTTAAGTAGCTGGCAGTGGTTTTTTATGGTTGAATAAAGAACAAAACAATGAAATGCTTAGCTGTAATAGCTGGGTAAAAAAAATAGCTTGACCTCCCTAAATTAAACTTCAGCCATTTCCCTTCTCTTTTAGGAGAAAGTGCCCGCTAGCCAGCGGACGGATGAGGTTGGAGAGGGATCGACGGTGAGGCTCTCACCCTATTTCGCTATTGCATTATCCCATTCTTTTTCCCACATTTGTAAAAATTAATTCCCTTGACCAGAGTTGCCATTTTCGAAGACAATAAGCACCTGAGAGAAACCATCCAGTTCCTGCTTAACAATACACCCGGTTATCAATGCACCGGTGCCTATCCCGACTGCAGTAATGTGATTGATGACGTAGCTGATGCGGAATGTGATGTGATATTGATGGATATCGAAATGCCTGGCATGAGCGGTATCGACGCCACCCGACTGGTGAAAGAAAATTTTCCGGCTATTCCCATTCTGATACAAACCGTTTTTTTTGAAGATGAATATATCTTCAATGCCATTTGCGCAGGGGCATCAGGCTATATTTTAAAAAGCACCACACCGCAGGGTTATATGGAAGCGATTGCCGATGTACAAAGCGGCGGTTCACCAATGACGCCGGGTATTGCCAAACGTGTGCTGGAATTGTTTCGTACCAACCTGGCGCCTGTTGCCCCTTTAAAAGATTATAATCTTACCCAACAGGAAAAAAAAGTATTGCAATTACTGGTGGATGGCAAAAGCTATAAGCTGATTGCAGCAGAGTTGTTTGTAGCGCATGATACCATCAAAACCCATGTTAAAAATATCTACGCCAAGCTGCATGTACATTCCGGTACCGAAGCGGTTTCCCTGGCGTTGAGGGATAAAATTGTATAAATCCTTGCTATGAATCCCATTCAAACAACAGCATTGATATTGGTGATCATCAGTTTGCTGCCGTTGATGATTTGTATCGTACAAATGCACAGGCTAAAGAAATACAAAGCCAACGCAACCGTCACCAACGCATTGGTAACAGCAGCTGAAAAAAAGCGGGGCTTTAAAAATGCTGCCTATTATTTATTGAGTATTCAATACATCATTCATACCGGTATTCCATATTCTGGCCAAACCATATCATGGAAAAAGTATGAAGCAGGGGACTATATTCCATTGATGTATCTCACCCATGACCCTGGAAATATTAAAACTGATTTTGGACAATCACTGAAATGGCTGCTGCTGATCAGTATCCTGCTGATTGGTTTGATAGTATGGCTTTGTTATTGGTTGCTTCACCTGGACTATTATTATTCGCCTTCGCCGTGAAGCGCTCACCTTAATGCGATATAGTTGTAAACAAACAGCAAGTGCATCTTTGAAGTTATAACAAAAACACTGAACCGTTTATTAAAAAGCCAGCAATGATCTTTTTTTATATTTTTATCATCGGTGTTCCATTACTGCTGACTATTTTTTGCCTTAATAAAATACTGAAGGTAAGGTCTATTCAAAAAAAGGGAATACAAACGAATGCGGTGGTGACGCATACCAGGCTCATCAGGCATAGTAAAGGTTCTTCAGATAGTGTAACGCTGGCGTATGCAGACAGTACCGGTACATGGCATACTGCAAAAGCCACTACAGCACCAGGTCATTATAAAGTTGGGAATACGGTACCGTTAAAATACCAGCAGGAGAAACCATCCCGGTATGTACTTGATGGAATGCTGCAGGGGCAATGGTTTTTATTTATCTTCTCGGTTCTTTTGCTTGCCTTTGGCATATTTGCATCTTATAAGGTGGATGAAATGGTGACGTCCGGTAATTATTAATTTCTTATCAACACAGTCCTGTTCCCTGCCAATTGTATATGCATTCGTATGCGGGTTTTATCCTGTTTATAATCTCACCCCATTTCGCTATTGTGTCCTGTGGCAGGTAATACCATCTTTGGAGTATAAAAATTCCAGATGATGAGAACGCTTTTACTTTTATTTGCTCTTCAAGGCCAGGTATTCTCACAAAATATAGGCATCGGCACCAGCACACCACATGCAAGCGCCCTGCTCGAAATCGCAAGTACCACCAAGGGATTACTGATTCCAAGAATGAATGCCCTGCAAAGAAATGCCATTGCTGCTCCGGCAAAGGGTTTATTGACCTTTGATAACACAGTCAATAGTTTTTTTTATTATGATGGTACTGCCTGGCAACAACTGATCACTGGCAACAGTGAATCGCCCTGGGTAAAATCAGCCAGTGCCATTTATGCCAGTTCCAACCTGAAGGTAGGTATTGGTACTACAAACCCTGGTGCGAAACTCGATGTAAGAGGTGATATTGACGCAGCAGATATGATCACAGGCGGGGGCCTTCGTTCATTGGGTACTTTAAATGTAAACGGACAAGCTGTTTTTTCCGGGAATGTGATAGGAGTTGGTACTGCTTTGTACAATGACGTAATAACATCTAACGTTGGTATGGCCATCAATGATGCTTCGGGCACATTTACCTTTAGGAGCAACAGTGAGGATAAAGGCTTTGTACAACTAAGCGGTAATGATCTTCGCATTGGCACTTATTCCGGAAATACCAATGGCCGTTTTATTATCCGTAACGGCGGCACCAATAATGTGGTGGTAGAAAATAATGGTAATGTGGGTATTGGTACAGAGAGTCCCGGTGCACAATTACACATCAATAGCGGGGCAAGCACAGAGGCATTGCGGCTTCAGGGAAATACAGGTGCGATCGTACGCTTTATGAACGGCAGTACAGAAAAGGGTTTTATATATGCCACCGGAACAAACATGAATATCTCTACGGTACAGGCAGGTGGGGTGCTTCAATTGAATAGTGAGATCTATATTGATAAAGATGCTAACCGTACAGGGATCGGTACTTCATTGCCAGCTGAAAGATTACATGTGAATGGAAATATACAGGTAGAGGGAAAGATAACGACAGCGGCTACCGGCGCTGGTAATTTATTGCCGGTTTGTTTTGGTCGTATCAGTTCTGCCGGCAACCTTGCCAGCGGTACTTCTAATATCACCGATGTATATTTTCAGCCGCAAACCTGGGGTGGATATTACCAGATCGCCTGCAGTGCCGTTACCACCAACAGTGTGGTTCAGGTTACGGTAGCAGGCTCAACAGGTGCGGCCGTAATACCTGTAGTGCATTTGTCAAACGGTTTTATACAAATAAAATTTTTTAGCGATTTTCTCGAGTATGAGTTTAATAACAATGCGATCGGCGCAATGGTGCCTTTTCATATTGTGGTGTATAATCCATAATAAATCTGAAGGGGCTTTCCCATTTTTTCCGGCGCTCACTTTACAATTGATAACCGGTATGCCGGAACTGACTTCACCCTATTTCGCTATTGTTTCCACAAGATCAATTTTTCATCTTTGAGTTGTAATTAAAACTGCATCAAAATGAAAAAATTGCTCTTACTTTTCACCTGTACATTTCTACTTGTTATTGGTTACACACAAAATGTGGGCATCGGTACCAATACACCCAACGCTTCGGCACAACTGGATGTTACCAGCACCAGCAAAGGTTTACTGGTGCCGAGAATGACCACGGCACAGCGCACGGCCATAGCATCACCTGCCAATGGCCTGATGGTATATGATACCAACCTCAATGCCTTTTATTTTTATAATGGAAGTGCCTGGGCTGCTGTTAACAGTGGCGGCGGCAGCGATAACTGGGCAGCCAGTGGAAATAATATTTATAACAGCAATACCGGCAATGTAGGTATTGGTTCTGCTACGGGTATAAAAGAAAAACTATCGGTAAAGGGTAACCTGTTTGTAACATTTACCAATCCCAATGACCTTGTAAATGGCGGCAACAGGGCTGCACTCAATTTACATGGTGCCAACACAGGCGGCGCAAGAGTTAATTTTTTAAACAGCGATACAACAATAGGTGCTTATATCAACTACTACCGGCTCAGCTCCCAGTTGAACGAATTTAGCCTGAACCATGGCAGTAATTCCAGGCAGCTGTCCCTGCAGGAAAATGGCAATGTCGGTATAGGTAAAATTGGTACGGAAAAGCTGGATGTGGCTGGTAATATCCGCAGCCGTGGCGATCTGATCGTTGACAGCAATGTATCAATTAAAGGCAAAGCAGAAGTTACTGGCCGCATAGAAGCAGAGGGTGTTATTGAAACTGCCGGCGGATTAAGTGCTATCCAGGGAGCCGGCTTATATGTAACAGGCACCTCATTGCTGGAAGGTAACGTCAATAGTTATGGTACGGGCAGTTTTACCGGAAATATAAACTCTAATACCAGTATGAGCATTACTGATGCTGCCGGCATACTTTCTTTAAAAAGTAACGGCAGTACTGAAAAAGGCTTTGTACAGCTAAGTGGCGATGATCTGAGAGTAGGTACTTTTTCAGGCAATACCAATGGCAGGTTCGTGGTTCGTACAGGTGGTTCCAACAATCTCATCGTTGCCAATAATGGCAATGTAGGAATCGGAGCCGAAGTGCCTACTTCCAAACTGCATGTGGCGGGCCGTGGTTTGTTCAGGGGTACCGGGGAAGTGCTGGCTATTGACGGCAGCTCCAATCCCAATATCGGCTTTTATTACAATACTGTTTTCCGCTCTTTCATTTCACAAACACCTACCAACCTGGTGATTGGGGTAAATGGTGGCGGTCTGCAGCTGGATGCCACGCAAATAGCGATTGGGGCAGTGGTACCTGCCGCCTCCGGTTACCGGCTAACAGTAGCGGGTAAGGTAATTTGCGAAGAACTGAAAGTGCAGTTACAGGGCGCATGGCCCGATTATGTGTTTCAGAAAAAATACAACCTGATGCCAATGAGTGAACTCAGGGATTTTATCAATACCAATAATCATTTGCCCAATATACCTGCTGCAGCTGCAATGGAAAAAGAAGGAATGGAAGTGGGTGAGATGCAACGTAAGATGATGGAAAAAATAGAAGAGCTGACCCTGTATGTGCTGGAGCTGGAAGAAAAGGTAAATGCATTGTCAAAAAAATAGATCCCATTGACGGCTGTCATGCAAATAAATAATTCAATGAAAAAAATACTAACACTGCTGCTCCTGTTTACAGCAGGCTACGCAGCCAATGCACAAAGAGACTGTACCAAAAAAATGAGAAAGCTGGCTGGCAAAATGGATACAGCGCAGGTAAACCAGCGGCAAAGAACACTGGGTATTACGGGCGGCGCCCCTTATATGCTCAAGTTATTTGTGGTGATTTTTGCCAACAGTGATGGTACGGATGTGGCTGCTTCGCAGGCAGATGTCCGCAGGCAGATCGCTAACATGGCTAATTTTTACGCTCCACACAATATTTGTTTTGCGTTGGGAGCCATACAGCAGGTAAACAATACAACCCTAAATGGTATGGATGCAGATGATGAAGAGTCGTTGCTGGACCCATACATACGAACGGGCTATGTCACCATCTTTGTACACAATTCACTTTTTGATGATGAAGGCAGCCTTAACGGTAATGCATATGGTATACCCAACTATTATCTTTCGATTGTTGGTAGTGCGGTGGCAGATACCAATAATATCAGCACCCTGGCGCATGAAATGGGGCATTGCTTTGGATTATATCATACGTTTGAAGACGCATTCGGCGAAGAAAGTGTAGCCCGCACCGGAGGTTGCAGTGATTGTGAAGATGATGGAGACTATCTATGTGATACAGAGGCAGACCGGGATCCCATATATGAATCTTTTATAAGCAACAACTGTACTTATACAGGCGCAAGAACTGATGATTGCGGCAGGATATTGTTAATGGAAATTCAGAATATTATGCCCTATGGCAGACGTTCCTGCCGCAACCGGTTTAGCAGCGGCCAGGGCAGCAGGGCCCGGAGTTATATCATATCCGATGCTGAACTTACAGATGCAACCGCCGGGGACAATGTGAACATCTTCCTCTCGTTTACTTACAATGATGATTATAAGATCTATCTCGCCAAAAACACCGTCACTTTTCAAGCCAGCAATTATGTAGCTACCGGCTCTGCCAAAGTAAGTGCCAGTGCCAATGCGATTGTGGTAAAGGCAGGCACCCAGTTCAGGCCAACAGTAAACAGCGGGTATGCGGTGCTGAGAGTAAATCCTTATTGCCAGTGAGGGAACAATGATTTTAGATTGCCTGGCATACCGTTAAAGACTAAGTTCACCCTATTTCGCTATTGCTGCTCATCATCAGGATATTCATCTTTGTGATGTAATTAACTGCACTAAAATGAAAAAGCTTTTTACACTTGCGGCATGTGTTATTTTGTTGTTTACAGCTTACGCACAAAACGTAGGCATCGGCACCAGCACACCGCATGCAAGCGCACAGCTGGATATAACCAGCACCAGTAAAGGCCTATTGATACCAAGAATGACAACTGCACAGCGTAATGCTGTTGTTTCCCCTGCAAATGGATTAATGGTATATGATACCAATCTCAATGCGTTTTATTTTTATAATGGAAGCGCCTGGGCTGCTGTAAATAGTGGTGGCGGCGGAAGCAATAGCTGGACAACCAGTGGAAACAATATTAACAACAGCAACAATGGCAATGTGGGTATCGGCACCGCCACAGGGCTCAAGGAAAAACTATCGGTAAAGGGTAACCTGTTTGTTACATTTACCAATCCGAATGATCTTGTGAACGGCGGCAACAGGGCTGCATTGAATTTGCATGGTGCTAACACAGGTGGCGCAAGAGTAAATTTTTTAAACAGCGATACAACAATAGGCGCTTATATCAACTATTACCGGCTCAGCTCCCAATTGAACGAATTTAGCCTGAACCATGGCAGTAATTCCAGGCAGCTGTCACTGCAGGAAAATGGCAATGTCGGTATTGGTAAAATTGGTACGGAAAAGCTCGATGTGGCAGGCAATATCCGCAGCAGGGATAATGTGATTGTAGATAGTAATGTAACAGTTCAGGGAAAGATTGATGCAGATGGTACCATAACCGGGAGTGGTTTAAGGTCAATATCAACCTTAACCGTGGCACAGACCTCGGCGCTTTCCGGTCCGGTATTTGGTGGCTCCACAGCCAGTTTTACAGGAGAGATAAAGTCAAGTACAGGAATGGCAATTGATGATGCAGCAGGTACACTTTCTTTTAAAGCAGCTGCAGTTGATAAGGGTTTTGTACAATTAAGCGGTAATGATTTGCGGCTGGGTACCTATTCAGGCAATACCCCAGGCAGATTTATAGTACGTACAGGCGGCACAAACAATCTTGTTATTAACAGTGACGGAAAAACATGTATTGGCATTGAAGACGCAGCGGCCAAGCTGCATATCAATAGCGGAGCCAGTATCGAAGCACTGCGGTTGCAGGGTAACACCAATACCATCATCCGGTTTATGACAGGCGGAACTGAAAAAGCATTTATTTATTCAGCAGGAACTGATATGAATATTTCTACCGTTCAGGTAGGTGGCGTATTACACCTGAACAGCGAAGTTTATATTGACAAAGATGCTAACAAAACCGGCATTGGCACTTCATTGCCAGCTGAGCGGTTGCATGTAAATGGCAACTTACTCACTACAGGAAACGTGATAGCAGGGCAAGGACGTATTACCTCCAATGTTACCTCAGCTTCTTATAATTTGCTGCCGGTTTGCTATGGCAGAATTTTTGGTGATGGAACGATCATGGGAGGAACTCCCAACTTCACTGTTGTAAAAGCTAACGTTGGCCGTTATCATATTTATTGCGACCAGGTGGGCCCCGATGCAGTTATCCTGATATCTTTTCGTGGTTCTTTTACTTCCGGGCATACAAACTATACTGATGGAAAAGTAGTTGTGAATACATATAATGATGACAGGGATCCATGGGATGCCGGTTTCCAGTTTGTTATATATAACCCCTGAGGATATGATGAAGGCAATGTAAGAGCGGTACAACAAGTTATTGATCAATAATTATCTGTGCAACCACCGCTGGCTTTTATCTTTTTCCACCACAAACCTTTGCACTTTTAATTATCATGGGCAATGTTTACATTTGGTTATACCAGCTAAACGATTGCTTATGTCTTTGCAAAAGCCAACTCTTTCCTTTTGGCAGATCATTAATATGAATGTTGGCTTCTTCGGCATTCAATATAGTTTTGGTTTGCAGCAGAGCGCTGTAAATCCCATCTATGATTTTTTGGGAGCAAAACCCGATGAAATTCCCTGGCTCAATCTGGCTGGCCCGTTAACAGGATTAATTGTTCAACCCATTATTGGTGCATTAAGTGATAAAACCTGGCATCCCAGGTTTGGTCGCCGCAAACCCTATTTTTTTATTGGCGCCATCATGTGCAGTTTGGCGTTGTTCTTTTTTCCGTTCAGCAGTTCGTTGTGGATGGCAGCTGGTTTACTGTGGATATTAGATGCAGGCAATAATACCGCCATGGAACCATACCGGGCTTTTGTTGCAGATAAATTACCTGCCGAACAACAAGGATTAGGTTTTCAATCACAAAGTTTTTTTACTGGCTTTGGACAAACACTGGCCAATCTTTCTTTATTTCTTTTTCCATTGATCATTGTTGGTAAAACAGGCAAACTGCCCAATTGGGTTTTTGCTTCTTTTATTTTTGGTGCTGTTTGTTCCATCACTTCTGTCTGGTGGAGCATGAAAACAACACCTGAGATCCCACCCACAGAAGAAGAACTGGCAGAAATGAAAGCGAAGCCATTGAACATTCTTTCTCCTTTTAAAGATGTAGTAAGCGCCATCGGCAGTATGCCTAAAGTGATGTGGTTACTGGCATTGGTGTACCTGTTTCAATGGTATGCATTGTTTTGTTATTGGCAAAACTCTTCTAAAGCCGTTGCTGAAAATGCATTTGAATGGACATCGCTGAACCTGACAAAAGCAGAAGATTCAACCTATAATCTTTATACAACATTTAAAGCCGATCTTAAAACATATGCAGAGAACAATAACCTTGATGATAAAGCCATACTGAACGACAGCATTGATGCAGCGGCTATATATAGTGCCTGGAAAGCGAAAGTGAACACGGTTAGTTTAACAGAAAAAGATCTTGCAACCATCAGTTATATTGACGCTAACAATAAAAAATATGAGCAGGCTGTTTCATGGACGGGCCTGGTAAATGGCTGGTATAATATTGTAACATTTTTAGTCGCATTTATATTAGTTGGTTTTGCAAAAAGATATAGTCCCAAATGGGTGCATACCGTTTGCCTGATTATAGCTGGTATTGGTTTTATCGCATTTTCAATGGTAGGTAATAAGTATATGTTCTTCCCCGCCATTACCGGGTTTGGTATTGCATGGGCCAGTATGATGGGTATTCCCTACCTGATGGTGGTAAGCGAAATTCCAAAAGAAAAATATGGCGTGTACATGGGTATTATCAATATGATGATTGTGATCCCCATGTTTATCCAAACCATTACGTTTGGTTATATCATGAGACATTTTTTAAACAATGATTCTTCTAAAGCGATCCTGTTTGCCGGTGTATTATTATTGATTGCATCATTGGCAACATTGCTGATTAAAAGTAAAAAACTTACCAGCGAAATCATGTCACAACCAGCAACTGGAGGACATTAATATTTAATATAAATATGGGAAGACATTTTTTTAATATAACGGCTTTATTATTAATTATTGCTTTGGTAAACAGTTCCTGCAACTCATCCGAAACCAAAACAACATCCGTTGCTTCAAAAGATTCCTCCAATAAAAAATGGTGGAAAGAAGCCGTTGTTTACCAGATCTATCCAAGAAGTTTTAAAGACAGCGATGGCGACGGGATCGGTGATCTCAAAGGGATCATTTCAAAACTGGATTATATAAAAAGTTTAGGTGTGGATGCGGTTTGGCTGAATCCAATATATAGTTCTCCCAATGATGATAATGGCTATGATGTAAGCGACTACCAGAACATCATGAATGATTTTGGAACCATGGCCGATTTTGATGCGTTGCTGAAAGGCATGCATGAAAGAAATATTAAACTGGTGATGGACATCGTGGTAAACCACAGCAGCGATGAACATGAATGGTTTAAACAAAGCCGCCATTCTAAAACAAATCCATATCGCAATTACTATCACTGGTGGGATGCAGAACGGGGCAAGCCAAACTACCGGTACAGCTTATTCGATGTGAACCATGATGCCTGGAAATATGATTCAGCAAGCAACGCCTACTACCTTCATTATTTCTCACAAAAACAACCCGATCTCAATTGGGAAAACCCAACACTCCGCCAGGAGATTTACAGCATGATGCGTTTTTGGGCTGATAAGGGCGTGGATGGATTCAGGCTGGATGCATTTGGTTTTGCAGCAAAGGATACAACGTTCCCGGCTTTTCCAAAAGGCTTTGAAAAAAACTTTATGCAATACTATGCCATGGGCCCACACCTGCATGATTATTTAAAAGAAATGAACGAGCAAGTATTCAGCAAATACGATGTGATGACGGTGGCAGAAGGAACCGGCAATACAATGGAAGATGCTCATGCGATGGTGGACGAAGACCGCAAGGAGCTGAACATGGCGTATCCATTTGAATGGGTGGATATTGCAAAGCCGGAAGGGTACAGCATCCTGCATTTAAAACAGGTATTCAGCAAGTGGGACAGTGCTTTTGCAGACAAAGGATGGATGGCTGTTTTTTTGGCCAATCATGACCAGGCAAGAATGGTAAGCCGTTTTGGAAATGACAAGCCGGAGTTCAGGGAGCTTTCTTCCAAAATGCTGAATACATTTATTTTAAGTATGCGGGGTACACCTTACTGTTACCTTGGTGATGAACTGGGAATGAGCAATGCTTATTTTCCTGCCATTGAAGACTACAATGATGTGGCTACATTGAATGAATACAAACACCAAAAGCAAACGGGCGGCGACTTAAAGAAATTCATGCAAAACGTGGCATTCAGTTCAAGAGATAACGGCCGTACACCGTTTCAATGGGACAGTACCGTCAATGCAGGTTTTACAGCCGGCAAGCCCTGGTTAAAAATCAATCCTAATTATACAACCATCAATGCCGCGGCGCAGGAAAAAGATGCCAGCAGCCCCTTGAATTATTTTAGGAAAATGGTGAAGTTGAGAAAAGATAATTCTGCCTTGGTTTATGGAAAGTATACGTTGGTAGATAAAGACAATCCGGCAGTGTATGCTTATACAAGAGAGTATGAGGGAAAGAAATTTTTAGTGTTGTTGAATTTTACGGCAAAAGAAGCAATAGTCAAAACGGGGGCTGACATAAGCAAAGGAAAAGTATTGATCAATAACTATGGGGCAACAGCAGCAAGTGAAAAATTAAAGCCTTACGAGGCAACGGTGATTGAATTATAAAAAATTTTACCAATCCCGTCAGCGGTTGAAAACCCAGACGGAGGTTGTGTGCAAGCTTTCAATTTTTTTCTATGAATAAAAAACTTGTTCTCTGGTCAGTAACAGTTGCTCTTGGAGGCTTGTTATTTGGAATGGATGTAGCCAATATTTCAGGTGCGGAGCAACGCATACAAAAGCTCTGGAACCTCAGCGACTGGATGCATGGAACAGCCATCGCAATGGCATTATACGGAACCATCATTGGAGCAGCAGGCGGTGCCATACCAGCCAATAAGTTTGGCAGAAAGAAAACCCTTATCCTGATTGGCATCATATTCCTGGTCTCTGCTATTGGCAGTGCTTTGGCAAACGATGTATATACATTTATGGTGTTTCGCTTTCTTGGAGGTTTGAGTATTGGTGCATCATCGGTAGTGGCACCTGTTTACATTTCTGAAATTGCCCCACCAAAGCACAGGGGGAAAATGGGTATTGCCTTCCAGATAAATGTGGTGAGTGGAATTCTGCTGGCATATCTCGTTAACTATTTACTGCAAGGTGTTGGTGGAGAAAATGATTGGCGTTATATGTTAGGATTGATAGCAATCCCTTCTTTGATTTTTTCTGTGATGATGTTCTTTACGCCGGAAAGCCCAAGATGGCTTATGCTGAACCGTGGTGATGAAGCAGGTGCAAGAAGGATCTTTGAAATGAGCGGGGCTAATGAAGATGAAATAATCCATGAAATTAAAAACTCAAAGCAACCCAAAAAAGAATTGTTGTTTTCTGGAAAGTTTTCAAAGCCATTGATCCTTGCTTTTCTGCTGGCATTATTTAACCAGCTTTCTGGTATTAATGCTATTATTTATTTTGCACCACGGGTATTTGAAATGGCCGGGCTGGGAAAGGATGCAGCTTTTTTATCCAGCACCGGTATCGGTATTGTGAATTTTTTATTTACGGTATTGGGCTGGTACCTTATTGACCGGAGTGGAAGAAAGACACTGATGTATATTGGTTCTATAGGCTATATCATTTCACTTACCTTGATGTCGCTGGCTTTTGCAGGATATATAAATGGAGGCATCACTCTTTTTGTTTTTATGTTCATTGCAGCACATGCCATCGGCCAGGGTTCGGTGATATGGGTTTTTCTTTCCGAGATTTTCCCCAACTCAGTAAGAGCTTCCGGAACTTCCTTTGGATGTTTAACGCATTGGGTTTTTGCTGCATTGATCTCACAAACATTTACCTTTTTTGCCAATAATATCGGTGGCAGTTACATCTTTGGATTCTTTGCACTCATGATGGTGCTGCAGTTATTATTTGTGTGGAAAATGATGCCGGAAACAAAGGGAGTAGCATTAGAGGATATGGATAAAACAACAATGGTGTTGCATTGAAGGCCTTCCCATCCCGATAGTAATCGGGACCAAAAGAGGGGCTTCAGACCCCGTAGATATTGAAATGCTTGTTGAGGTGCAAAGTGAAGCCTGCAATGATGAGTAAAGTACAAATGAAAGATATGGAAGAAAAAATGTTTAATGAAGACATGCAGAACCGCTCCCTTCCTCTTGGGGAGGGAGAAGGAGGGTTAGGCCGCATATTATGCATCGGCGAAGCCCTCATTGATATGATTTGTACCGATAAGGGTAAAGCATTAAGCGATGGCGAAAACTTTTTAAAAAAACCTGGTGGCGCTCCAACAAATGTGGCTGCTGCCATTGCTGCATTAGGTGGCAAAGTAGAACTGTCTGCCAAGGTAGGTGTGGATCCCTTTGGCAAACACCTGGTGGATGTGATGAAGGATTTTGGCGTAGGCACACAATACCTCCTGCAGGATGTAAATTATTTCACCACGTTTGCTTTTGTGTCGTTGATGGAAAACGGGGAACGTGATTTTTATTTTAACCGTGGCGCCGATGGTCAATTGAGTGAAGCAGATATTGAGGCCATAGACCTGAGTGATGTATCCATCATTCATTTTGGTTCCGCAACCGGCTTCCTGCCGGGGCCATTGCAGGCCGCATACAAAAGATTATTACAGGAAGCGCTGATAAAAAACATTTTATCAGCTTCGATCCCAATTACAGGCATTTATTATTCAGAAACAATACCCAGACATTCATTGATCAAAGCTGGTTTTTTTTAGAGCGCTGTAATTTTTTTAAAGTAAGTGATGAAGAAGCGATGTTGCTCACAGGTGAAACAACGTTAAACGCTGCAGCCAGTGCTTTATTAAAAAAGACAAAAGCTGTGTTCACCATTACATTGGGAAAAGACGGTACGATGATCGGAATAGATGGGAAAACAGCTGTTGTTGAAAGTATCCCCGTAAAACCCGTTGACACTACCGGCGCCGGTGATGCTTTTGTTGGGGCAGTATTGTACCAGTTGGATAAGATATTTGCTGCTGATCAGTCATTTGTTTCTAAAGATCAATGGACCCAGATTGTTGCGAACGCCAACAAAGCCGGTGCCAGAACCTGTGAATATCTTGGTGCAATGGAGGCATTCAAACATTTAAGCAACAGTATTTTTGAGTAACCCAGCCACGAATTACACCAATTAACACGAAAAAAAATCTGTGTTAATCCCCGCCTGAACGGATGGGCAGGTGTGCAATCTGTGACTAAAATAAATTCGTGTTCATTCGTGCCATTCGTGGCAAAAAAAAACTGGCAATGTACAACCCGCAAATACATAAACTGATCAATAGCTGTCTGCAAAAAAAAGATATTGACATTGCAGGCAAAGACAATTTGTTTTATACCAGAATGGTGGCCAATACCACGGCCATTTATTATTTGTACAACCAGTTGTACCAGCAACATCCGCATGGCAAACCCTTGTTTATTGTGCTGATCGATACCATCATTGATGCCTATATCAAACGTACCACTGCACAAAAAGAACTGGACAACGACAAAGAAATACAGGGCAACTGGTTTTTGAGCAACGACATTGCCGGTATGAGTTTGTATGTAGATCGCTTTTGCGGCGATTTAAAAAGTATGCCTGAAAAATTAGCCTACTTCAAAAAGCTGGGTGTTAATTTTTTACACCTCATGCCCGTAATGCAAAGTCCCGAAGGCGAAAGCGATGGCGGCTATGCGGTAAGTGATTTTAGAAAAGTGGATGAACGCTTTGGTACCATGGCCGATTTGAAAAAGCTGCAGCAGCAGATGAAGAAGGAGAAAATGTATTTGATGATCGACATCGTTCTCAATCATACGTCTCACCATCACGAGTGGGCCAAAAAAGCAAAAGCAGGCGATAAAAAATACCAGGATTATTTTTACATGTTCCCCGACAGGAATTTGCCCGATCAATACGATGCCGCCATGCCGGAGATATTTCCGGAAAGTTCTCCCGGCAATTTTACCTGGAACGAAGAATGCCGGCAATGGGTGATGACGGTGTTCCATTCTTATCAATGGGATCTTAATTATACCAACCCGGCTGTATTCGTTGATATGCTGGACAATATTTTTTTCTACGCCAATTTAGGGGTGGATATTTTACGCATTGATGCCCCGGCATTTATCTGGAAAGAAGTGGGCACCACCTGCCAGAACCTGCCATTGGCGCATACCTTATTGCGGTTGATCAAACAATGCGTGCAGGTTGCCACGCCCGGTATGGCATTGTTGGGAGAAGCCATCGTAGCGCCAAAAGAGATCATGAAATATTTTGGCACCGGTTTATATACTTCCAGGGAGTGCGACTTTGCATACAATGCCACGCACATGGCTTTGCAATGGGATGCATTGGCCACGGGTGATACCAAAGTAATGCTGGCGGCACAACATGAAATTTTACAAAAACCATTTGGTACTACCTGGATCACTTATACCCGTTGCCACGATGATATCGGTTTGGGCTATGATGATTACATGATTCAACATGCAGGTTACAACCCTTACCATCACCGTAAGTTTATCAAAGATTATTATTCCGGTGTGGCACAAGGTTCACCTGCCATTGGCGCTTTGTTTAGTGTCAATCCAAAAACACAGGATGCCCGTATCAGTGGTTCGCTGGCTTCCTTGTGCGGACTGGAAAAAGCATTGAATGATAATGATGCAGCCGCTGTGGCAACCTCTATTAAAAAAATATTGCTGATGCAGGCACACAGTTTTTTTATTGGTGGCGTGCCCATGTTATTTTATGGCGATGAATGTGGCTACACCAATGATTATTCTTACTTAAACGACCCCGGAAAAAGTTACGACAACCGGTGGATGCACCGTCCCATCATCAGCTGGGATAAAAACGACCTTATTGATGAAGCCGGAACTATTGAAGCAACTATTTTCAGCGGCACCCAAAAACTCATTGCCCTCCGTAAGCAACTGCCCATGGTGGCCGATCATAAAAATCTTACCTGGCTGTCTCCCTTGAATGTGCATGTGGCCGGCTATCTCCGTACACTCGACGATGCCAAACTATATTGTGTGTTCAACTTCAACAAGGAAGCAGCGTACTTGTCATGGGCTGCTTTTAAACAACACGGTCCCACGGCCAACGAATTGTACGACCATTGGAATGATACAACCTGCACGGTGGGTTTTGACAATGAGCATTTGATCCTGGAACCATATGGGTTTTGTTTGCTGGAGCAACGGTAGAAAATGAAATTGCCTTGTAAAAGAGTAGGTCTGAAGCATCTAGGTGCTAAAGTCTCCTTGGGAAAAAAGCGATGGCGCTGGCTCTGTTGATTTTATTTTTTCAATAAATTTTTTCAGGAGTAGTATTTTCTTTTCTTTTTCGTCTTTATCAAAACCGGCATAATTATCAAACTCAGTGTATAATTTTGTTATTTCATCATTGTTATACAATTGTGCAATTCTTTGCATAAAATACCCTGCCAGCCATAAGTCTTCTTCATCCGTCTTTATCAACGAAGTTTTTAGAAAGTTCAGAAGCCTCGTATCATCTATTCCTTTACATAAGTCAGCAAGACCCAGCTCATCATAGCCAGGTGCAGCAGTATTAAGAAGGGCTGTAAAAAGCCGCTGTCTCTGTTCATTTGAAATATAAATACCCTTTGGAGAATCATTGTCCTGGTCATAATACGATATAAAGTTGCTTGTGGGCGATAATTCATATACACCTTCCCACCGTGTATGTGGGTTTTCGGCACAGGTTACAAGCCATTCGATTGTAGTATGGTATTTTTCCTGTGAATCTTTTTGTTGAAGTATCTTTTGTATTTCTACAATTCTGTCTTTATAAGCAGTTATACCCTCTTTTTGAGAAAAAGTTTTAACGCCGTAAGATAAGGCGTGTACAGAAAAATCATTGTCGCCATAATCTAAAAAAGCTACGATTTCGGAATGCTCTTCAAATCTGGGTGGGGCCGGGCAAATTAAGCCAGCGGGGTAATAAAGTTTTAATGTGTCTGTGGCCACTTTCCCCTGCCATACTTCTCTTACCAGTAAAAGAGCATATGATCTTACATCAACATAGTCAAATTGTCTTTTCTTTTTTCCTTTTTTGACTTTTTCGGTGCCAAGTTCAATAACATAGGCCTGAATTATACAATTACTTTCTAAAACCAGCTTCCTTAACGGACGGGGAGTAATGGGGTATGCCTGTAAATGATGGCATATTATTATGCAAAACATAAACAGTAATAACTTTTTCATAAGCGAGGTTTTAAGGTATAGATGAATTAAAACTAAATTTTACATAATTACCTACTAATAAGTAAATAAAAAGTTAAGTGTTTTTATTTGCTGCGAATAAGCAATATTTCCTGTCTGTAGTTTCCGAACTACGGACTACCCTGGTATACCCGTAAATTTATATTCCACAAACTATGGCATCAAATATGTTTGATGTTTCTTTGATGAACTTCACTAAAACACTTTTTAAAATTACCCATTGGGAAACCTGGCATTATCTTGCTAAATATATTCCGCTTGCCCCTTTTTGGGCATGGTATTGCCTGCGTGCCCGGTCGCTATGGTTTTTCACTGCTTCTAATCCAACCATTACATTTGGCGGTTTTGAAGGGGAAACAAAAAAAGAAACGTATGAACAGTTACCGCCACAACTTTATCCTGACACCATTTACATAAAGCGCAACACTTTATTTGTTGACGTGCTTGATATGCTGCAACAAACTGCTCTCCGGTATCCGGTTGCCGTAAAGCCTGATGCTGGTATGATGGGTTTTATGTTTCGTAAGATCATCAGCCAGGATGCCTTGCGGCAGTATCATGAAAAAATGCCCGTGGATTATATCATCCAGGAATTGGTGGAATACCCGGTAGAGGTGAGCGTGTTTTACTATCGGTTCCCCGGGCATTTGTCAGGCAGTATCACCGGTTTCGTGAAAAAGGAATATCTGCAGGTAACGGGCGATGGGGTTTCTACTCTTGACACCCTGATCGATCAGTATGATCGGGTCCGATTCAGGGTGGCGGAATTGAAATCAAAAAATGCAGACAGGTTGAAGGATATACTGCCATTGGGTACACCCTGCATTTTATCTCCTGCCTTAAACCTGAGCAGGGGTGGAAAGCTAGTAAGTCTGGAACACGAAAAAGATGAGTGCCTGTTGAAGTTGTTTGATGAGATCAGCCTCCAGGCAAAACACTTTTATTATGGCCGGTATGATATCAAATGTGCTTCCATAGAATCACTAAAAAAAGGGAAAAACTTCAGCATCCTGGAGTTCAACGGTTGCGGCGCAGAGCCGCACCATATATATGGTAATAACAATACACTGTTGCAGGCTTATCGTATTGTTTTAAAACATTGGAAGATTTTATACCAGATATCCGCCATTAACCATCGTAACGGCATACCCTACTGGAAATATAAAGAAGGAATGGAATTTTTAAGAAATGCAAAAAAGCATTTTAAAATGTTGAAGGCGCTGGATATGGAAACAGGAATATGAATGCTGTCCGTAGTTTCCGAACTACGGACCCTACAACATCACACTTCAATCCCCAACATCCCAAAAAAACGCTCCCCATCCACTTCCCTCACTTCCCCCGGTTGCAGATCACCCACTATAACATTACTGATTGATAAACGGATCAACCGGAGACAACGGTGCCTTGCCGCCAACACCATCTTTCTAACCTGCCTGAATTTGCCTTCTGTTAAAGTAATGAGTAGCCAGGTGTGCGGATACATTTCTCTTTTGTCTTTGGCAAAGGGATACAATGCAGCAGCATCGTTTACAATTTCTATCACAGTAGGCTTTGCTATATACATTTCCGCATTTTTTATTTTGATGGGTATGCCTTCCTGCAGTTGTTGAAAGGTAGCAGGGGTAATTTCATTTTGCACCATCACCAGGTAGGTACGCAAATGAGGTTTACTTGCCAGGAACAATAAACGGGTTACTCTTTTATCGGTGGTTAAAAGCAACAAACCTTCCGAATCCATATCCAGCCTTCCGATGGCATGTGTGCCTTCTGGAAATGTAAAATCCAGGTCACCCAACAACCCAACAGCATGCGTGCTTACAAATTGTGATACAATACCAGCAGGTTTATTGAGTATGAAATAGCGGTGCATAATGGAAGGCTGAAAGTACAAAGGAATATTTCATTTTAACGTGTAGTGTGGATTCTGCTACACAAACATATCTCTCCCAAAGCTATCTTTGCCCCATGATTTTTTCTTCTTCTCTTTTAGAAAATGCCGTAAACGAATTTGCCAAACTCCCCGGTATTGGTAAAAAAACGGCACTGCGCCTGGTGCTGCATTTGATCAGGCAGGATGAATTGGCCGTAAAACAATTCAGTGGTGCCATCGCTCACATGAGAGAAAGCCTTCAATTCTGCAACCGCTGTCATAATATTTCTGATGCACCTGTATGCAATATCTGCAGCAACCGCAGCCGCAAACAAGAGTTGATTTGTGTGGTGGAAAATATCCGGGATGTGATCGCCATTGAAAGCACCCAGCAATTCAACGGCTTGTACCATGTACTCGGCGGCATTATTTCCCCATTGGATGGCGTGGGGCCCGACCAGCTCACCATTGAATCGCTCATTGCCAGGGTGAAAGAGGAAAATACAACCGAAATTATTTTTGCCCTCAATGCCAACGTACAGGGCGATACCACCGTATACTATATCAGTAAGAAGCTGAAAGGGTTAGCGGTAAAGATCACCACCATTGCCCGGGGTATTGCTTTTGGCGGCGAGCTGGAGTATGCCGATGAAATGACGCTGGCTAAGAGTATCAGCAACCGGATTCCGGTTGAGAACTATATCAGCACCGGTAACTAGGTCATTTTAATTCCCGTTCAGTAAGCTTTTATCCCTGTTGGGCAGGTTTGGAGCCTTTACCTGCAGGGGCAGGTATATCTTTATCTCCACAATAAAATCTATGGCTGGTAAAGCAAAAAAAATTGGGTTTATCGTTATCATCCTGGTGATGGCGGGGTTGACGGCTGGTTATTTTTTATGGAATAAGCCACATAGGGAAGTGTCTTCTGCAAAAGGCCTGCAGGTTAATGCGGTAGCATTATACCAGGCGTTTACTACCGATTCTGCTGCTGCCAATGCAAAGTACATGGATAAAGTGGTGGAAGTAAAAGGGATCGTAAAAAGTACCTCCTTTAACCAGCAGCAGCAGGTGATAGTGGCTTTACAAACCAACAACAGCGATGCGGCGGTCAACTGTACCCTTGAACAAAAAGATGCAGTGATAAAAGCCGGAGCTGAAATTAAGCTAAAAGGTATCTGTACAGGTTTGGGAGAAGGCGATGCGGACCTGGGGATACCGGGCGATCTGTATTTGATAAGATGTTATACAGCAGAATAATAAAAGAACGAATGAAAAAAACAAAGCTGGTAATTGTTGCAGGTGTCTGCATGGCAGGATGGATGTTTTCCTGTAAACACGAAATTCCCACCGTTCCAGGGCAGCCTGATGAAGAAGGTATTTGCTTTGAAACGGAAGTATTGCCCATCTTTCAAAGTTATTGTGCCAAAAGCGGATGCCATGATGCTGCTACTGCAGCGGAAGGTTATGTACTCGACTCGTATACCAACATTATGTCACGGGGAATTGATGAAGGCAATGCAGCCAGCAGCAAAATTTATGAAGTGCTGAACGAGGATGGGGACGACCGGATGCCGCAGGCACCCAATGATCCGTTATCTGCACAACAGATCAGCACCATTGCCCAATGGATAAATGAAGGAGCTCAAAATACCACGGGCTGTGCACCGGTATGCGACAGCAGCAGTTTTACATACAGTGGAAATGTAAGGCCTGTTTTACAAACACATTGCCTGGGTTGCCATAGCGGCGATGCCGTTGCTGGTGGGTTTATCCCGCTGGATACCTATGACGGTGTAAGTGCCATGGTAAATGCCAATGCTTTGCTGCCCGCTATTCAGCATACAGGTTCGTATCCCATGCCAAAAAACGGTGCTAAACTGAGTGATTGCAAAATCACCATCATCAGTAAATGGATAGCAGCAGGCGCACCCAACAATTAAAGAAAAATTATATGCTACAAATCAGGAGATCAGGGATATACATAGCAGTATTAATAGCGGTTGCGTTTACTCCAGGCTGCTATTATGATAAAGAAGAACTGCTGTATCCCGGCAGCAACACGCCGGTTGACTGCACTACGATAAATGCAAAATTTGCGGCCGATGTGCTGCCGTTGATCAGTGCAAAATGTGCCACCTCCGGTTGTCATGATGCCACTGCTTCCGGCGGATTGATATTTCAGAATTATGCCCAGATAAGCGGTGCTAAAGACAGGATCAATACGAGGGCAGTTGTGGAAAAAACAATGCCTGCAGCAGGCCCGTTGCAGCCCTCCGAAATAAATATCATCCGGTGCTGGATTGAAAGCGGTGCCCCAAACAATTAATTCATTTCATTAAAAAGAACATTATGAAAACATTCATTTTATTGGCGCTTTGCCTGATCACGATCAGTTATAATGCAACAGCACAAAAAATTTATACTAAAAACGGCAACATATCTTTTTTCTCCAAAACCAATATGGAAGATATCAAAGCAGATAACAACCAGGTAATGAGTGTGCTGAATACACAAACCGGTGAATTACAGTTTTCTGTTCTCATAAAAAGCTTTCATTTTCAAAAGGCATTGATGGAAGAGCACTTTAACGAGAATTACCTGGAGAGCGGTAAATATCCCAAGTCAACTTTTAAAGGAACCATCACAGATGTAAGCAAAGTGAATTTTACAACTGACGGTACTTATCCCGTATCTGTAAGCGGCGATCTTACCATGCATGGTGTTACCAAAAAAGTAACCACCAAAGGGAAAATTGTAGTGGCCGGTGGAAAAATAACCGGCAGTACTGTTTTTTCTGTAGCGCTGGCCGATTATAAAATTGAAGTACCCAAGCTGGTGGAAAATAATATTGCAAAAAATATTGAGATAACAGTGAATTGCCTGTACGATCAAAAAATGTAATAAAACCCGACAGCGGTTTTTTATAAAGGAGAACTATTATGAGGTATAAAAAAATAATCCTGCTTTGCTGTGTGTGTGTTGCCGGGCGTTTGTTGGCACAGGTGCCCGGGTCAGATACCACCGACCTGATGGCGCAATTAGAAAATGAGGCTTCAGAAAAAGATGCCATTAATTACACTACTGCCACCTTTAAAACCACCCGGCTGGTAAATGGCCATACCGTGGAAAACGCTGCCAAAGGTGTACTCGACGTAAAGATCTCTCACCGGTTTGGAACAGTTAATAAAGGTGCTTATGAGTTGTTTGGTCTTGATAATGCCACCATGCGAATGGGGCTTGATTATGGTATCAGCAAAAGAATGATGGTGGGTTTTGGCCGCAGCACCTTTCAGAAAACCTATGATGCTTTTGTAAAGTACAAACTGCTCCGCCAGTCTTCCGGAAAAAGAACGATGCCCGTTACCGTTAGTTATGTGGGTACTATTGCTTTAATGGGTATGCGCTGGGCCGACACCAGCCGGAAAAATTATTTCAGCTCCCGGTTAAGTTATACGCACCAGCTGATCATCGGCAGCAAGCTATCAGAAGGCATTTCCCTGCAATTGATGCCCACGTTTATTCACCGCAACTTAGCCACATTGGCAGATGAACCCAATGATTTATATGCGGTAGGTGCTGGCGGCAGGTTCAAGCTCACTAAAAGGCTGAGCTTTAATGCGGAGTATTATTACCAGGTTCCTGGTTATAAAGTAGAAGGAACCACCAACCCATTATCGCTCGGTTTTGATATTGAAACAGGAGGTCATGTATTCCAGTTGCATTTTACCAACAGCACAGGCATGACGGAGCGCAACTTTATCAGTGGCACTACAGGTAAGTGGGAAAAAGGGGATGTGTTGTTTGGTTTCAATATTTCCAGGGTGTTTACCATCGGCAAAAGCAGGTAATGATAACATTTCCTGTGAATGCTTACTTCAATTTTTTATTTACCTTGACGTTTTTATGAACAGAGGTTTCCGGATATTGTTCCTGGCAGCGGGCATTACAGCGCTGAGTGCTGCTGCACCTGTAGCGGTGTACAAAGTAAGTAAGGGTTCCATTGCTTTCAATTCTGATGCCCCCATGGAATTGATCAAGGCATCGAGCAATGAATTGGCCGGCCTCTTTGACGCCAGTACAAAAAAATTTGCTTTCCGGGTAAAAGTAAGCAGCTTCGAAGGTTTTAATACCGCTTTGCAAAAAGAGCACTTCAACGAAAATTACATGGAAAGCAACTCATTTCCTTATGCCAGCTTTGAAGGAAAAGTAATTGAAGATATTGATTACAGCAAACCCGGGGTTTATAATGTAAGGGCCAAAGGAAATTTTACCGTACATGGGGTGCCGCAGGAAAGGATCATCAAAGTGGAAATAACAGCCAAACAGCAAGCGGTATCAGTAAGATCCGGCTTTACTGTGCTGCTGGCCGATCACAATATCACCATCCCGAAAGTGGTGCATGAAAAATTAGCTTCTGAAATAAAAGTAGACATCAAAGCAGAACTTGCCTTACAGTAATACCACCAGCATGCAGCAAGGAAAATTTTTTGTGTATTTGTTTTTTCTTTTACTACAACTGCTGCCGGTACAACTCCACGCACAGCCACCTGGCTATAAGGAATACCGGCCCGGGGACAAAAACACCAGGATATTTTTGTTGCTTACGGCTCACAATGGCTATTTGCTGGCGGGAACAGACAATGGACTTTTTAAGTTTGACGGCATTTCCTTCAATAAAATAGAAACCAGTACGCCCGGCACCACAGATTCGGTAACGGCTGTTTTCCAGGATAACAACAATGATATCTGGATTGGCTGCAACAACGGCAAAATTGCTAAAACCGTCAACCGGAAACTGCAGTATATCGAACCCGAAGAAGGCACACCAAAGAAAAGGATCACATCGTTTGTGCAGGATAAACTGGGCAATATTTGGTTTGGTACTGCAGGCGAAGGACTCTATCATTTCTATAACAACCGGTTGTTTTTAGTAAATGATGAAAATGGGTTAAGCGATTTGAATATTCATGCTTTATCCATTACAGAAAAGGGTGAGGTACTTGCCGCAACAGACCAGGGGGTCAATATTTGCTGGCCCAATGAAAGTAAAGTAACTATAAAAGTAATCGGACCATCGCAGGGTTTGCCTGATTATATTGTTACCGCTGTTTTCCCGGCAGGCAATAATACATTCTGGATCGGGATGCAGGACAGGGGTTTTTGTTTGTACGATCATGGAACGCAAAAAGTAACCGTACCTGCAGCTGCAGCAAACTGGAACAATGGCCAGGTGAACAGCCTCTATTTTACCCACAACAAATTATGGATAGCAACGCAGGACAGTGGACTGCAGTGTTATTCGGTTACCACACATAAATTACTGCCGCTCTCAAATGCCCAGCAAAAAACAGTGGGTTGCATCACAGAAGATAGCCAGGGTAATATGTGGTTTGTCACCGAAAATACCATCCTGGCAAAAGCATCCTCCAACGCATTACAGGTACACCCTGTTTATAAGGAGGATTTCTTTTTTACCCTTCATGCCATATTGGTGGATAATGAACAAAATATCTGGACGGGTACTGACCTGGCGATTGTAAAGCATACCTATGAAAATGGCGCTTACGTGTCAAAAAAGTACCCGGTGCCGGGCCTGGATATGAAAACTGATATCACAAGCCTTTACCAGGATAAATTTAACAATATCTGGATCGGGGCAATGGGAAAGGGAGCATTTGTGATGGATCCTGCCACGGGAAAAACCCGGCAGTTGAAAGAAGCAGGTGCCGGTAACAGCATACTCTCTATAACGGGCAGGGATAACACCGTATGTATTGCCGGGCTGGAAGGTGCCATGGTATTTGAACTTACAGACCGCAACGCAGTCATCAGCAATGACTATCATTTTACTGCCTACAACAAAATTGAAACCATTGGCAGCAATTACATCTACAATGTGTTTAAAGACAGTAAAGGAAGGATCTGGTTTGCTACGGACGGAAAAGGACTGACGATGCTCAACAAAGCCGTGTACACCCACTACAACAAAGCCAGTGGTATTAAAGACGAACATATTTACTCTGTGGCAGAAGACCATGCCGGTAAGATCTGGTTCAGCACCAGCCATGCAGGCGTATATGCTTTTGACGACAGCACTTTTACCAACTATGCTGTAAAAGAAGGTCTCAGCAGTTTGCTGATATCAGCGATCAAAACTGATAAGCTTGGTAATATTGTGGTTGTACATAAAGATGGCCTGGATGTAATTGATTCAAAAACAGGCAATATATCTTACATCAATTCAGCACATGGTGTTTGGGAGATCAATGATGACCTGGGGGCTGTATGTACAGATGCCTCCGGAAATATTTTTATTGCAACAAAAAAAGGGATCGTACAGTATGAAGCATTGAAAGGGGTGATCCATTCACCAACAATGATAATTGAAAGTGTTCAGTTGTTTTTAAATGACATAGACACTGCAGCAATGCATTATTTTAAGTACGATGAAAATAATTTCACTTTTAATTTTACAGGCTTGTATTACACCAGCCCCGGGAAAGTTTTTTACGAATACAAACTCGAAGGGTTGTACAATACCTGGCAGTTTACAGCAGACAATTCCAAAGCGTTTCCCAAACTGCCGCCGGGTAAATACATTTTTAAAGTAAGGGCATCACTTAATAGAAATTTCACCAATGCGTCTGAAGCTTCTTTTGCTTTTGAAATAGCCCAGCCATTCTGGCGCACCTGGTGGTTTTTTACAAGTGCGCTGTTAGCAACGGGAGGTTTACTGTACTGGTATATAAAGAAAAGAGAACGCCGGCTTACGCAGGTTCAGGAATTGAAGAATCAAAAAGTAAAATTTGAATTTGAGGTGTTGCGGAACCAGGTAAACCCTCATTTTTTATTCAACAGTTTTAACACGCTCATCTCCACCATCGAAAATGATCCTAAGATGGGTGTTGAATATGTAGAGCAACTATCTGATTTCTTCAGGAATATTGTGAACTACCGTGATAAGGATACCATATCCCTGCAGGAAGAAATGATATTGCTCCGGAATTATTTGTATCTGCAGCAAAAAAGATATGGCAGCAATTTGAAACCCGCCATACAGGTGAGTGAAGAGGAACAAAAAAATATTTTCTTGCCCCCGCTCACTTTACAGCTGCTGGTGGAGAACGCCATCAAGCACAATGTAGTGTCAAAGGAGGCAGTGCTGTATATTGAAGTGCTTATCAAAGATGATTACCTGGTGGTGCGGAATAACATCAACAAAAAAATCAATAAAGAAAAGGGCACCGGTATGGGCCTGCAGAATATTAAAGGCAGGTATGCGCTGCTGCAGGGGAAGCCGGTAGTGGTCAGTGAAACGGAGGATGGGTTTACGGTAAGCCTCCCAATTTTAAAACGATAGCTTTATGAATATCCTTTTGCTTGAAGATGAAGAACCTGCAGCACTGCGGCTGCAAAAAATGATTAAAGAGATTGAGCCTGGCGCCATCATGCCGGAAAGTATTGTGAGTGTATCATCCGCCATACGGTGGCTGCAGCAAAATCCCCCGCCGGATCTGATCATTTCAGATATCCAATTGGCAGATGGGTTGAGCTTTGAAATATTCAGGCAGGTAAAAACGCTTTGCCCCGTCATCTTCACCACCGCTTTTGATCAGTATGCAATTGATGCATTCAAAGTAAACAGTATTGATTATTTATTAAAGCCGGTGAAAAAGGAAGAACTGCTGGCAGCTATAGAGAAATACAAACAATTATCGCCGCCAAAGCGAACTGCGGTGCCGGATATTCATAAACTCATTGAGGCAATGGCTGCAGGCGGGCAATCGAAGTATAAAAAGAGATTTGCTGTAAAGTATGGAGAGCATTTAAAAACCATTGGCGTGGAAGAGGCTGCCTATTTTTATACCGAAGACAAAATCAATTTTCTTACTACCAAGGAGGGCAGGCGGTACACCGTTGATTTTAACCTGGATGCATTGGAAACAATGCTTGACCCGCATGTGTTTTTCCGTATCAACCGCCAGTACATCATCAGTATCCAGGCGATTGCTGAAATGTTTACCTATTCTAAAAGCAGGGTGCTGATAAAATTGAATCCTCCGGCAAAACACGAAACTATTGTAAGCACCGAACGCTCCGGTGATTTTAAATTGTGGCTGGGAGATAATTGACGTTATGCATTAAAAAAGAAACCGCCCGCAACAAAATTGCGGGCGGTGGTTTTTCATTTTCAGAAATTAAAAACGGGTCAGATTAATTAGCACGTTCTGATTTTACGAGGGTGCCGGATGCGGTAAAAGTAGCTTCCCAGGCCACACCATTACGGGTGAAATGAGCTCTCCAGGTACCATCGCTGCGAAGCTTCCATTCTCTTACCGCTACGTTTCCAAAATTGGCCACAAAAGCATTTAATACCGCCTGCGGTGGTGTTCTTACATTATCTTCCCTGCCACCACGGGAGGCTGATGAAGAAGAGGATGCAGTGCCTGTACTGTCGTCTGATAATTTTTCTTTGGCGCAGGAAACCATAACTGCAGCTGTTACCAGCAGGATAAACAACTTTTTCATAATAGTGAATTTTTTTTTGTGATGAATTAATTACAGCACTAAAGTAGTATCGCCAGGCACCGTGTAAAAGTAAATGTCACCCTCCGGGAATTTTATCTGCCTGAACCGGCAAACCAATATCCCGAAAGGTTTTTCGCTGATATTACATTTTGCTATGAGTTGTTCATCCTGTATTTTTGCAGCTGCTACAGGCGGATTTGTTTATTGTTCGGCCGCATCCTGAACCAAGGGGAAGGAACACAGAACTAATAAACGTTACAAAACTCTCATATAGTTTTTCCAGCGTTTATAAGTTTGATGTTTATTTTGGTACGGGCATTTGAGCAATGTTCATCATCGCCTGCCTGCCGGCAGGCAGGTTGTGTAACTCACTTGTACTGTTGCAGCAATATGCAGCAATCAACAATTCAACCATATAGCCCCGTCCGAACGGCATTCAGCCGGGCGGGCAAATAAATAATTCAGCTATGGATATCAGGAAAGAACTTGAAAAAAGAATATTGATCATTGATGGTGCCATGGGAACCATGATACAGCGGCACAAACCAACGGAAGAAACTTACCGGGGCGAAAGTTTTAAAGACTGGCCCATGGATGTAAAAAACAACAGTGATATTCTCAATCTTACGCAGCCCCAGATCATTGAGGGCATACACAAGCAATATTTAGAAGCTGGTGCAGACATTATTGAAACCAACACTTTTGCCGGAACAGTGATTGCACAGGAAGATTTTAAACTGGAAGCATTCGTGTATGAAATAAATGTAGAAGGTGCAAAGATCGCAAGAAAAGCCGCAGATGAATATACAGCAAAAAACCCCTCCAAACCAAGATTTGTTGCCGGCGCAATTGGTCCTTTGAACAGGACTTTAAGCTTGTCGCAGGATGTAAATAATCCTGGATACAGGGCTGTAACCTGGGACCAGGTGGTGAAAGCTTATTATGAGCAGGTACAGGGGCTGGTGGATGGTGGGGTGGATTTGTTTTTAATTGAAACCATCTTTGATACGCTCAACGCAAAAGCGGCGATCTTTGCTATTAAAAAATATTATTTGGATACCGGCAAGCCTGAATTGCCCATCATGATCAGCGGTACCATTACCGATGCCAGTGGAAGAACATTGAGCGGTCAAACACTGGAAGCTTTTTATATTTCTGTTATGCATGCCAAACCATTAAGCATTGGACTGAACTGTGCATTGGGTGCAAAGGAAATGCGTCCGCATATTGAAGAACTATCCCAGATCGCCAACTGTTATGTATCTGCTTATCCAAACGCAGGGTTACCCAATGCGATGGGTGAGTATGACGAAGCGCCTTCCCAAACCGGGCACTTTTTAGAAGACTGGGCAAAAGAAGGTTGGGTGAATATTGTCGGCGGCTGTTGTGGTACCACACCAGACCACATCAAACACATTGCAGATTATGTGCGTACAATTGAACCAAGGAAATTACCTGTTGTAGAAACAGAATTAGTGTGATTGAATTTCCGAGCCACTGGTTCGGAAATTTGTTTTGGAAAGATAAATTGAATAACAAATTTTGAATGGAGCAACGCTAGTATCGCTCAATTGAAATAAGAAAGCTGGTAACAAAATTAATAATCTAAAAGCCCCTTTAGGGGTTTGGGGCACATGAATACAATTAAACCATACAGCAGATTCAGCGGACTGGAACCACTGATCGTTCGTCCGGAAACCAATTTTATAAACGTTGGAGAACGTACCAACGTAACCGGCAGTAAAAAATTTGCACGCCTTATACGGGATAACAAATACGAGGAAGCGCTGAGTGTTGCAAGACAACAGGTGGAAAACGGCGCACAGGTTATTGATGTGAATATGGATGATGCCCTGCTGGATGGAGTGCATGCCATGACAACTTTTTTAAACCTGTTGCAGAGTGAACCGGATATTGCTAAAATTCCGGTGATGATCGATTCGTCGAAATTTGAAATTATTGAAGCCGGGTTAAAATGTATCCAGGGAAAATGTATTGTGAACTCCATCTCGATGAAAGAAGGAGAGGCAAAGTTTATTGAACAAGCCATCATTTGTAAAATGTTTGGCGCTGCAGTAATTGTGATGGCTTTTGATGAAGCAGGCCAGGCCGATACCAAAGACAGGAAAGTACAAATTTGCCACCGGGCCTATAAAATACTTACAGAGCAGGTAGGCTTCGATCCGCAGGATATTATTTTTGATCCCAACATTTTCGCCATCGCAACCGGCCTGGAAGAACATAATAATTATGGTGTTGATTTTATTGAAGCCACCAAGGAGATCAAACAGCTGATGCCATTGACAAAGATAAGTGGCGGTGTAAGTAATTTATCGTTTTCATTCCGGGGCAATGAACATGTGAGAGAAGCCATGCACTCGGTGTTTTTATTTTATGCCATCAAAGCAGGCATGGACATGGGCATTGTAAATGCAGGCCAGCTGGTGGTATATGATGAAATAGAACCCACCTTGAAACAATTGTGTGAGGATGTGATCCTGAACCGCCATAACGACAACAACGAAGCAACAGAAAAATTAATTGCATTTGCCGAAACTGTAAAAGCCGAAGGAAAAGTTACTGTAAAAGATGAGGCATGGCGCAATGGTACAGTGGAAGAAAGACTGAAACATTCACTGGTGAATGGTATTACAGATTACATTGATGCAGACACTGAAGAAGCAAGACAGAAGTACGCCAAGCCGCTGGAAGTGATTGAAGGCCCGTTGATGGCGGGTATGGATGTGGTAGGTGACCTGTTTGGCAGTGGTAAAATGTTCTTGCCGCAGGTGGTAAAAAGTGCCAGGGTAATGAAAAAATCAGTTGCAGTATTAACACCTTATATCGAACAGGAAAAAGAATACCGGAAACAGGCGCACCTGGCCGCCGGCACCGTGAATGAAGAGTCTGCCGGCGCAGCCAAAATTTTATTGGCCACCGTAAAAGGCGATGTGCATGATATCGGAAAGAATATTGTGGGTGTGGTATTGGGTTGTAATGGATACGACATCAAAGACATGGGTGTAATGGTGCCGGCAGATAAAATTTTGGATGAAGCGGAAAGATATGGTGCGGATATCATTGGCCTGTCTGGGTTGATCACACCATCGCTTGACGAAATGGTGCATGTGGCACATGAAATGAAAAGACGCGGAATGAAACAACCTTTATTGATTGGCGGCGCAACTACCAGCCGGATGCATACGGCAGTAAAAATTGCTCCGCAGTTTGAGGAAGGTGTGGTGCATGTACTGGATGCCTCCAGGAGTGTAACGGTGGCGGGTAACTTATTGAACAAAGATCAGAAAGTAGGTTTTTTAGCTGATATAAAAGCGGAGTATCAAAAACTAAAGGAAGATTTTGAAAATAAAAAGCCGGTTAAACAGTTCCTGCCTTTTGCAGCAGCGCAGGTCAATGCAACAAAAATTGACTGGGCCATCTATCAACCTGTAACACCAGCCTTTACAGGTACAAAACAATTTGATAATTACGATTTAGGGGAACTCAGGGAATACATCGATTGGCAGCCATTCTTTATCGCCTGGGAACTGCATGGCAAATTTCCCCAGATATTGAGTGATGAAAAAGTTGGTGTGGAAGCAACCAAACTGTACAATGATGCCAACTTGCTGTTGGATAAAATTATACATGAAAAATGGCTGACCGCTAAAGGTTGTATTGGTTTTTGGGAAGCAGCCAGGGTGGCACCGGATACCATTGAAGTAAAGAACGAAAAGTCAGCCATAAAACTGGAATCGCTGCGGCAGCAGATCAAAAAAGCGGAGGGGCAGGCTAATTTGTCCTTGTCAGATTTTATCTCTCCAACACATGATTTCCTGGGGGCATTTTCTGTTACTATAAAAGGTATAGAAGAGCACATCAAAAAATTTGAAGCGGCTTTTGATGACTATAATAAAATTATGCTGCAGGCATTGGCCGACCGCCTGGCAGAGGCATTTGCAGAATGCCTGCACGCAAGAACAAGAAGGGAATTCTGGGGTTATGATAAAAATGAAACATTATCAAATGAAGAACTGATCAAAGAACAATACAACGGTATCCGCCCTGCGCCTGGTTATCCTGCCTGCCCGGATCATACAGAAAAGTATAAACTGTTTGATCTGTTAGGTGGTGAAGAAGCTACGGGCATTCATCTCACTGAATCGTTGGCCATGTACCCGGCATCCTCCGTTTGTGGCTGGTACTTTGCCCATCCGGAAAGCAAGTATTTTGGTGTAGGCAAAATAAATGAGGACCAGTTGAAGGATTATGCTTTGAGAAAGGGAATGAGCCTGGAGGAGGCTACAAGATGGTTGAGGCCGGTTCTGGAATAGCTAACCTCCAGTAAATTCATCTTTCAGCTTCTGTGCTTCCCTGGCATCTTTGAGCCCCTTTACCAGGAAAACGATGATGATGATCTTTACTAAAAGACCTTTCATAATGGTAGAGGGTTCAAGATAGGCATTGAATGCAATAAAGAACCCATATAAGACCAGCGCAGATACAATGGCATAATAGGGTTTTTTCTTTGTCCATAAAGCAAGTACCACAAATACCACAATAAAAGCGCCCCACAAAAGGATATCAATCCAAAGATATTCATAACTGTCAGGTGACGTTGCCGCCATTACAATTACACTAAGGGTTAAGATGATGGCTACAGCAAAAATGGCATTTCTTGCCTGCCGTATATGTTTGTCATACTGCTGTATAGTAAACTCATCCCCCGAAAAGATCGTTTCTGTATTTTTTTCAGGGTTAATTTCTTCAGGCTTATTATCTTCCATGCTGTAAGTTTATCTGCACAATATAAAAATTTTTTCAATGCGTATCATTTCATACAATGTTAATGGCATCCGTGCCGCGGTAAAAAAGGGTTTTACAGACTGGTTAAAAACAAATCCGGCCGATGTGATTTGCCTGCAGGAAACAAAAGCAACACAGGATGATATTGATGTAAAACAGTTTGAAGCATTGGGATTTCATCATCATTGGTTCAGCGCTCAAAAAAAAGGGTATAGTGGGGTGGCTGTTTTTTCAAAAATAAAACCAGATAAAGTGGCCTATGGCTGCGGCTTTCCGGGTACAGACGATGAAGGCAGGGTGATACAATTGGATTTTGGCGATATAAGACTGATCAATGCTTACTTTCCTTCGGGCACCAGTGGCGATGAAAGACAGCAGTTCAAATATGTTTGGCTCAAGGATTTTCATACATACCTGGATAAGCTAAAAAAGAAACAGCCCAGACTGATACTCTGCGGCGACTACAACATTGCTCACAACGAAATTGATATACATGATCCCAAGGGAAATAAAAACTCTTCCGGTTTTCTACCCGAAGAGCGGGAATGGATGACCCAATTTTTAGCAAGTGGCTGGATAGACACTTTTCGTGTTTTCCATCCTGAACCACATCGCTACAGTTGGTGGAGCCAGCGTTTTCCGTCAGTAAGATTAAACAACAAGGGTTGGCGCATCGATTACATTACCGTAACAGAACCGTTGAGAAAAAATTTAAAGGATGCCAACATATTTCCGGATGTAAAACACAGCGACCACTGCCCGGTGTATCTTGAAATAAAATTATAATACACTTCAATTGTCAATTGCCACATTTTAACTAATTCAATCATTTGTTTTAGATAGTTACCTGTATCTTGCTTTAACCCAAACCTACTGGCAATGGAATTTCTACTGTTTCTGGCAGTTGTCCTTATTATCGTATTACTGTTCATCATTCGTGCAAATCAAAAAGATCTGCGGCAACGCCATGATCAAACTTTTAAATCCTTGAAAAAGGACCTGCTTGATTTGAAAGAGCAGTTGTTACAGGCTAAGGAAATAGTTCCCAAAACAGATGCGCTATTAAAACCAACCGATGAAGAAGTCGGTCAATGGCGGCCATTTGTTGCGCCTCCGCCAGCAGCAGCTCCTAAAGAACCGGAACCAGCGCCGGTATTGCCACCAGTACAACCATCACCTGCAGCTGTTGTAAAACCAGTAGCAAGTATTCCACCGGTTCAAAGAGCCGCTGCGCCACCTAAAGAAGACTGGTGGGACAAATGGGTACGGAACAATCCCGACTTTGAAAAATTTGTGGGAGAAAACCTGGCCAATAAAATTGGTATCGCCGTGCTGGTACTGGGTATCGGTTTTTTTGTAAAATATGCCATTGACCAAAACTGGATCAAGGAAGCCGGAAGGGTGTCCATTGGCATCGGCTGTGGTATAATTCTCATCGGCATTGCACATTATTTGCGAAATACTTATCGCTCTTTTAGTTCAGTTATGGCAGGCGGTGGAATTGCCGTTTTTTACTTTACTATTGCTTTTGCTTTTCATGAATACGGCATGTTTGATCAAACCACTGCTTTTATCATTATGGTGGTGATCACCGCGTTTGCAGTGATCATTTCTCTGCTGTATGAAAAGATCGAACTGGCAGTAATTGCAACTGTTGGTGGATTTTTAGTTCCTTTTTTAGTCAGTACCGGAAGTGGTAACTATATAGTGCTGTTTACCTACCTGTTGGTATTAAACATCGGTATATTGTGTATTTCCTATTTTAAAAAATGGCCGCTGCTGCATATCATATCTATCTTTTTCACCCTTCTTATTTATGGTGGATGGTTACTGCAGCAGATGGCATTTAGCAGCACCCCGCTTCCTTATAAGGGTGCCCTGCTGTTCGCTGCCGCTTTCTATATTGTTTTTCTCTCCGTCATCCTTGTTTATAATATCCGTAAGCAACGGCCGTTCAAAGCGTTTGATTTTTCCCTGCTCATGCTGGTCACTTTTAGTTTCTATGCAGCAGGCATCCTTATTTTAGGAGAATGGAATGATGGCGCCTACAGGGGGATATTCACTATTGCCATGAGTACAGTAAATCTTTGTCTTGCCTGGTATTTATATGCAACACAAAAGGGGGATAAGAACCTGCTTTACCTGCTGATCGGGCTTACACTTACCTTTCTTTCACTGGCGGCTCCGGTACAACTGCATGGCCACAGCATCACCCTGTTCTGGGCGGCAGAAGCAGTACTGATCTATTGGCTGCATCAAAAAAGCAGGATTGAAATTTTCAAGTATTCCTCTGCGATTGTATTGGTACTGATGCTGATCAGTTTGCTGATGGACTGGAGCATTGCGGATGAGAAAAGTAACTCTTATTTACCCATGATGTTCAATAACTGGCAGGGGATCATTACCAATATTGTTGCTGTTGTTTCGTTCGGCATGTATTCGTTCCTGTTATACAAACAAAGAACTGAAGGGTACGTATTGGGCATCTCCAATAAAAGCGCCTTTGTTGCAACGGGTGCGGCGGCATTGCTGGTGCTATATCTTACTTGTGTATTTGGGGTAAATCTTTACTTTGATGTGCTGCAGAGTTTTGATATACCGAATGTGTACCACCAGCTTGTCACATTTGGTTTTGTAGCAGCCTTGCTCTTTGCTGTAAAAAAGATCAAATTATTTGAAAAGCCTTATGTAGAAGTGATGTTGATACTGGCTGCATTTGCCGCCTGGCTTTTCAGCAGCGTAAACAGTTATAGTCTGATCGATGGTGTTATCACCAACCAGTATTCATCCAAACACCTGTATATGCACTGGCTTGGCAATTTGCTGTTATTATATTTGTTATTTGAACTGGTTAAGATATTCCGGCAACCCGGGGCTGCGTTTGGCAGCGGTTTTGCATGGCTGCTGAATATATTGCTGGTCATTTTTTGCAGTATCGAATGCAGGCACTTGTATGTGGCAGTACTGGCGGGTGAGAAGAATATATTTGTTTACCATGCCCAGTATATGAAGGCGGGGCTTACTATAGTGTGGGCCGTGTATTCATTTGTGATCATCTGGCTGGGGATGAAATACCGGTACAAAACACTCCGTATCATTTCACTAAGTCTTTTTACATTGGCACTGCTGAAATTATTTTTGTTTGATATCAGGAATATCTCCGCCGGTGGAAAAATTGCAGCCTTTATCATGCTGGGTGTACTGCTGCTGGTGATTTCATTCATGTACCAGCGCCTCAAAAAAATCATCATCGACAATGAAGAAAAAACTGCATAAGCTATTGGTGTTTTTTGTATTGTGCCAGTTAAACGCTGCTGCGCAAACAGAAGGATACCAGTATGAGGCGGCAATAAAGCCGGTAGACAGCAGTGGGTTTTATAATTTTACACTAGGACCGGTTTTAAATGCACATTTAAAAATTGATTTCAGCGACTTGCGGCTGGTGAATGATTCAGGAATATGGATGCCGCATTTGGTAAGAGAACCAAACGTTGAGATTTCGAAAGGTAAAGTTGTATCTGAGAAAAGAATTGTTAAAAAGACGGGTACAAATAAAAGTACTACATTGATAATTGAGAATAAAGATAAAACAATATCAAATCTAATTTTAACCATCGGCAATACAACTGAAAGAAGATTTTGCTTTATAGCAGGAAGTAACACAGATGGCGTATGGTATCAAATAAGCGATAGTGTTGAAATAGTATTAAGCCAGTCAGATGAGGCTTACAGCAAAGCTGTTTTATCATTTCCTTCTGTCAGTTATCAATACATCATGATTCAAATCTACAACGAAGGGAAGAAATCTTTAAACATTATTAAGGCAGCGTCTGAAAAGCCAAGAATGTTATCTGACAAATTTGAGTATAATGAAACTATAGAGAATCCGGACACCAAATTACTTCAAATAGACAGCAATAAGGTATCGTATATAAGAATCGAGCAAAAAGAAAATTTTCATTTCGACAATATTTCTTTGCTTATTAAGCATCAAGGTTATTTTAAACGCAGAGCAGAACTTTATATTCCGTCAATACCCAATCATTCTTTTTCAAAGCCGGGGTTATTGTCCGGTGAATTTGTCGTTTCAAATAACAGTACAAGAAAATACGATTTGCCTCATACCAATGCGAAGTTTTTTTATATTTTGATATATAATGATGACAATCCTCCGCTTATAGCCGCAAATGTGAAAACGTTTTGTAATTACAGGGTTGCAACTGTCTATCTCGAAAAAGGGAAGAAATACAGATTATTGATGGCAAATGAGTCAGCAGTTTCACCTCATTATGATTTGAGTCTGGAGGATATACCATACCACAGCAACACTCCTCATGTTGAAATAGAAAAAATTGTACCCAGGAAAATACCAGCAGAAGTTGCAGAGAATAAAAAGGGTTCTTCATCTTTTATTTGGGGAGTCATTGGCCTTGCCGCTGCAGTACTCGCTTTCTTCACCTACCGCCTAATCACCGACATGAACAAATCAAAAACCTGAATCTTTCAGCGATATTTGCAGCATGACTATTTATAATGTTACCATCAAATTAGATGAATCAATCCATGAAGCCTGGCTGGAATGGCTCCAGCAGGTACATATTCCTGAGGTGATCGCTACCGGCTGTTTTACAAAAGCCACCATCTTACGCCTGGTAGAAGTGGATGACAGCGAAGGTCCCACCTATGCTGTGCAATACCATGCTGAAAGTAAAGCGCTCTACAATACCTATATAGAAAACCATGCTCCTGAAATGCGCCAGCGCTCTTTTGATAAATGGGGCAACCGCTTTGTCGCTTTCCGCAGTGTAATGCAGGTTGTGGGCTAAATGTGCAAAATAAAAAAATCATTTTTTTAAACAGGTAAGGTGCTTATATTCCGCTGAAAGCCGCACTGCTATTGAATTCCAGGCTTTGAGCCCTGAAACCCTTGCTGGTATTGAGTTTTAGCGGAAACCAGTAAAGGATTGTGGCAGAAAGTAAAACCGCCGCTTCTCTTGAATCCCTTGCTGCGGGTGGGTTTCAGCGTTTTGTACGCATATTAAATTTGATTAAAAAATTTTCTTGCAATCAAAAAGCCTCTATATTTGTTTTTCACATAAAAATTTCAATAAAATAACTATGAACAAAGCAGAATTGATCGCTAAGGTTTCTGACGACGCAGGCATCACTAAAACACAAGCAAACGAAGCACTGGATTCTTTTGTAGAAGCAGTGACAAAAACATTAAAAGGTGGCGGTAAGGTTACATTGGTTGGATTTGGAACTTTCTCTGTTTCAAAAAGAGCTGCCCGTAACGGCCGTAACCCACAAACAGGTGCCGTTATCAAAATCAAAGCTAAAAAAGTAGCTAAGTTTAAAGCCGGTAAAGAATTATCTGCCAAACTCTAACAAACGCAAAACCACAGCAAAAAGCAAGATGTACTGCATCTTGCTTTTTTAATATTTATAAATTTTTTAAAACATTTTACTATGGGACGTGGAGATATAAAAACTAAAAAAGGAAAAATTACGAAAGCTTCTTTTGGCAAATCAAGACCAGCTAAAACCAAAAAGAAATCTGCAGCTAAAAAAGCGTAAGCAGTTAATTTTTTTAACGGGGTTGATAACCGGGCATTGTTTGTTCAGTTGTCAGCCCTTTTTTTGTATCAACCCTGTCATCAGGCAGCAGGGAAGCCGTTGCAGCTGCCGGAAAAAGATGGGTTTTTTCACAATGTTGGATCCTGGCCTTATCCCGCCAGGTAAAACAAGGTTTCTCCTTTCTTTCCGCAAATTGAACCTGGCCGGCACCCGGGTGTTGGCTACACTGACCATATTTGTAGTATCTTTCTAACAATTAATATTTCGGGGCAGCGAAATCATTTTACAGGGTATCTCTATACTGCAACCCGGCCAAAAACACCATCTAGTATTGACGGAAGAACAACTGATAAGGGCCTGCATCAGGGAGGATGCCGCTTCCCAAAAAGAAGTGTATATCCGCTACAGCAGCCGTATGCTGGGCGTTTGTCAGCGTTATGCCCGTACTACTGCCGATGCTGAGGATATTTTACAGGATGCCTTTATCAAGGTATTCAATAAAATTGATCAGTTTAAGTTTGAAGGGTCGTTTGAAGGCTGGATAAGAAAAATTGTGGTGAATACCGCCCTAAAAAAATACAGCCTGATGCGGTATGAAAAAGAGGTGAACGGGATAGAGCACATACGTGAAGATGACAACGCTGAAGGGCCTTCGGCGTACACGTATTTAACGCAGAAAGACCTGCTGGCCCTTATCAATAAACTGCCGGATGGATACAGGATGATATTTAACCTGCATGTGATCGAGGGCTACCAGCACGAGGAGATCGCCGATATGCTGGGCATACAGCCGGGTACCAGCCGCAGTCAATTGGTAAAAGCAAGGACGATGTTGCAAAAACAAGTGATGGAACTTCAAAAAGTTGCCGTATGAGTGACAAAAAATTAGATGACCTTTTTAAACAATCGTTCAGCGGTTATTCTCCGGATGTGCCGCCGCATATTTGGGACAATATCGTTGCCGGAAAAAAGAAAAAAAGACCTGTTGCTTTTTGGCTGAACAGGAAAGCTGCTTTGCTCCTGCTCACCAGTGGCCTGTTACTGGCAGGTGGGGCAGCCTATTTAATTTTTACAGAAAAGGAAAAAAATCAGCCTATTGCCCTTGAAAAAAATGACAGCGGTCAGCAAAGTGGGAGTACCACACCTGCCGCTGTTTTACAACATGATACACAGGGTGCAGCCATCGAAAAAAGGGATAGTAGAGACGCGGGCATCAACAGCAGTACCGCATCAGCAAATGAAATGAGATCTGTATCAACCAATAGTACTACTGTAACGGGGGCTGATTTACCTGCGGTAAATTCAACGCCTGCCAATACATCCACACCAGCTGCCAATAGCAAAAGTAAATTGGGAGAAGCTGGCCATGGTATTGCGAACAACTATAAAAAGCCGGTCCGTATAAAAAGGCAGCGTGGCCATACAACCATGGTTGATACAAAAGAACCGGAAACAGGAGAGATGGGATCAGCAGACAACCTCATCAGCGATATTGAAACGGAATTACACCTGCCTTTTGTTGATGGTACAAAAAATTTGATACCGCTTTTTGCAGAAAGCAACCTGCCAAAACAAACCATCAAGGCATTTACTCCGGCCTTTAAAATCTCTGAAGAATGCCCTGGTGCGCCAACAAAAAAATATTATATCGAAGCCTATATCAGTCCTGATTATGCCATCAAAAAATACAGCGACACCGGTCAGTCAAACCTGGTGGCGAGAAGAAAGGAGAGCCTGCGTTTTCACTCTGCCTTCAGCGCTGGTATGCGGTACACCAGGGTGTTTACAAATGGTGTGAGTGTGAGAACCGGTATCAATTTCAGCCAGATCAATGAGAAATTTTCTTATGCACAGGACAATGTGGTGCAGATCATTTATGTCATCAATACCCAGGGCGATACTACCGACAGTTATTATGTGAGGGGTACCCGCTATAAACATTCTTACAATCATTTCCGTACCATTGATGTGCCGCTGCTGGTGGGTTATGAAATGGGTAATGACAGGCTGCGGGCTAATATCAATGCAGGTGCGGTAGTCAATATCTATAGCTGGCAGCAAGGCGAAACACTGGATAACAACGGTAATCCGGTAAGTATTACTACCGGCAAACCCGACAATCCTTACCAGTATAAAACCAATGTAGGCATCGGGTTCACTGCAGGGGCATCATTATATTATAAACTGAATGATCGTTTATATGCAATGGCCGAACCTTATTTCCGCTATAATTTTTCACCAATGAATAAAGAAGTGCTGTCTATACAGGAACGGTTTACAACTATTGGCCTTCGGTTGGGCATACGGGTAGACTTGAAATAACCGAATATCAATCGCCGGGCAGCACTTGTAAATTTGAACGTGGTTTTTCATTTATATAAAAAGCTTCTGGCATATATTGCAGAAGCTTTTGTATTAAAAAGACCAGCCCATGAAATGAAAAAAACTGTACTGCTTATTTTATGGGTGATATTTTCCTTTGGCTTTTCAGCAAAGGCTTCTGTTACTATTAACCAGGTAAACACCACCATTAGTACCTGTGCTAATAACGGTACCATCACTATTTCAGCCACCACCACTACAGGAACTTTATTATACGCTATAACAGCTGGTCCGGTAATAAAGCCAGTGCAAACCAATCATACTTTTTCTTCACTGCCGCCCGGCACTTATACCATCGAGGTTTCAAACACTGCCAACGAATCACAAACCACCAGTGTTACCGTTACTGGCAATTACCAGCTGCCCGATTTTATGCCGGTTCTTACGCCGCCCCATTGCCCCGATTCAAGCAGCGGAAATATTGTTGGCAACGTTACTCCCGGTACAGGTGCATTTCCTTATTTATGGGAGTTGGTTGCACCCTCCCCTATCACCACACCGCCACAGCCAAGTGATACATTCAATAGCCTGCTACCCGGCACTTACACTATAAAGCTTACGGATGGCTGTAATAACGTACAAACAAAAACAGTTATTCTTTATACTCCGCCAATCACTATGACTTTTGGTAGTGGATACGCAAGCATTACAGGTTGTGATACCGTTGAAATTGCGTTGGCAATAGCAACGCCATTTTACCGGGCTCCTTATAAGATTACTTATACCATCGGTGGAACTTCCTATACTATTGATACAGCCAAAGTAGATGATGAATCCGCCTTTAATGGCGGGTTGTGGGTATATTTTACAGTTTCCGGAATGTCATACGGCGGAGTTATTGACAATATAGTGATTACAAATTCCTGTGGTGTGCAGTGCTTTGTTCCGCAGCAGAGAATTTGCTCTTTTCAAGTGAACAATCCGGCTTTTGTACCCATTTCAATTGCCAATTGCCAGCTGGGGTTACTGACCTACTATGGTGTTGGAGATATCGGTTGTACCCTTAATGTTTTTCCCAAATTTCCACTGGAAGTTATTATAAGGGATATTCCGTCCAATAATGTGGTGGAAACAAAAACCTATCGCAACAGATCTGATTATACCCTTGCTTCCACAGCGATGTTGCCGGGTGCATCTTACAATTTTACCATGACAGATAGTTGTAACCGCTCCTATACCACCACTATAAGTACACCCGTTTTAGACAGGTATGTAAGTTTGGGTATGGGTTCCCAGGTCATGCTGGATTCAACCGTTAATGCGTCCTTATCCGCAGTTGGTTTTCCCACCCAGGGCACCACGCTTACCATCAAAGGTGGTCCTGTTTCGGTACAAAGTACCAAGCCGGGTTATGCGTATAGCGAAGATTATATCTATCCTAAAACATTTACGGGTCAGCTTAGCTCAGACAGTTCCACTTTTTTTATGATGGCCAATACCGGACCGGGAGTTTATACTTATGTTATAACAGACAGTTGTGGTAACCAGTATCCCGGTACGTTTGAAATTACAAGAGACAATGTGTCCAGTTTTAATTACAGGTACACTTACCAGAAAGGTTGCGCTGGTTCCTCTGCTTTACAGTATGAAGTGACACACAATACCTTTACCGAAGCCACCCTTACAGATATTGCTTCGGGAACAATTATACATACCGCTGCAGGATGGCAAATGAATCAAAACCCATTTAGCAACGTTGTAAATAATATAACGGCTGAAGATTACCTGTTAAAGTTTAAATATTACGGACCATATGGGTCTTATGTACCTGCATTAGCCATGAATAATATTTTAATTGATTCATTTGTTGTAAGAGATACGATTCATGTAGAACCGTATCAAAACCCGGCGCTCAAAACAACGGCCGTTTCTTTGTGCAGCGGGCAATTGTTCCTGGCACTGGTACCCGATAGCACCAAAGGCATTCCTCCATACCAATACGAGATCATTAGTGGGCCGCAAACATTTCCACCTCAGGCCAGCAGTCTTTTTGAATTGGCGCAAACAGGTAATTACACTATTCGCCTGACAGACAGTTGTGGCAATTCTGTTTCTACTGATGTTACGGTAGATCCCCTGGTGTTCCCTCCAATGACAGGATCGGGAAATGTTTGTGGAAATGACAGTGCTGCTTTAACGTATGGGGCATCCACTTACTTTACTTATACCTGGACAAAACCCGATGGCAGTACTTATACGGGCGACACTTTATTTATTAACCCCGTAACACCTGCCGATACAGGTACTTATACCGTACAAAGAGTAACTACCATTAATGGTTGTACGAATTCGGAAACATCCACTTACCGGTTGTCGATCGGTAAAAAAGATAGTATAACTGCAGGCATCTGTCCCGGACAAACATACCAGTTTGGCAGCAGGATACTTACACAGCCAGGTATATACAGAGATACCATTCTTACTTCAAACTGCGACAGCATTTCAGTTTTGAACCTGCTTTTGAATAATTTTAAAAAAGACAGCAGTAATGCTTCCATTTGCAGTGGCCAAAGCTTCAGTTTTGGTAGCAGGATGCTCACACTGCCCGGTATTTACACGGATACACTTGCTACAGCTGGTTGCGATAGTATTTCCATAGTGAACCTTACAGTAAATGAATGGAAGAAAGACAGTAGTATTGTATCAATCTGCCGGGGCCAGGTTTTTCCATTTGGTAACCGGGTACTTACACAAACAGGTATTTATCGGGATACTATTTCAACATCAACCTGCGACAGTGTTTCCATAGTGAACCTTACAGTAAATGAATGGAAGAAAGACAGTAGTGTTGTATCAATCTGCCGGGGCCAGGTTTTTCCATTTGGTAACCGGGTGCTTACACAAGCAGGTATTTACCGGGATACTATTCCAACATCAACCTGCGACAGTGTTTCTATTGTGAACCTTACAGT
>Ga0164290_1000783_pt1 | contig 79900 bp, 60 predicted proteins | sample Micstemetagenome_FD_108782 | JGI IMG/M metagenome (GOLD analysis project Ga0164290, IMG submission 108782) | Contaminated culture microbial community from soil near Moab, Utah, USA - Microcoleus steenstrupii SON62 (Illumina Assembly) | ecosystem: Environmental > Terrestrial > Soil > Soil crust... | reverse complement strand
CCCGCCAGGCTGCAAAGCATGGCGAAAGCCGCCTGGTGCAACCTTCGCGGATGCCGGTTCCACCGACTGACGCCTGACTGGAAAACAACGAGAAAGAGCCGCCTGGTGAAGCATTTCGCTATGGCGGCTCTAGCTTTTTCTTGGCTGTAAGGGCCGAACTCTGTTGCCTCTGCTCACAAACTCCTCAAAAAGTCGCGGCGGAGACCCTCAGTAATCCTTGCCTGGCTCTCCCATCTTTCAGGCCGACGGGTTGTCCGCCTCGTCGGCCTTTTCCCCACTCGGTTGAGACGCGTCGACGTCCAAAGCCTCATCTCGAAACGGATTCTCGCTTCGGAATGGGCTCTCCGTCAGAAACGGGGACAGTGGCTTAACTCGGAACGAGTTGAGAGGAGAGTTCACGAGGTAGCGTGTCGATAGCGAGCGATCAGGCCAGCGCTGACGACAAAGTTCAATCACCACGATCGTCGCCGCGCAGAACAGCACGATAAGCACTGCACCGACTAAGTGAACTGCTTCGCGAATGCCGGCCCAAGAGATCGCTGCCAGGATCAGGCATACCGCGGTCATCGTGATCAGCATGCCGCGCAGTCCGAACTGCCGCGGCGAAGGCTCGCGTGAGGGTTTCGATGTTGGCGGCGATGATTCGTAATCGCTTTGCATAGTCGGTTCGAACCTAGCGGTGCGCTAGTGGTGAAGTTTGCGGTCGTTCTGGACCTCTTTCGTACTGCTCTGGCTCCAAATTCGCCTTCGGTTTCGCGTCTCCCTCCGCCTTTCTGCGCATTCCCTCCAGCACATGGCCGTGTAGCGTGTGGATGACTTTGCGCTCGGTGCCCTCCCACATGAATGTTGGTTCCAGCGTCCGCTGATAGCGGGTTTTTACGACGATGTGCGTTCCGCCACTCGCGGACGGCTGAACTTCGAAGCTGCCACCGAGCAACTTTACGTTGCGCTCGGCACCGATCTTCTGCTCAACCACTTCGAATTCAACGAGCCGATTGGGGACCACACGGCTGATGCGCTTGGCGAGGTAACCACTGTCGTAGAAACAGCGGACGACTTCCCCTTCTTTGTGCAAACTCCCTTCACTGTGCTGCGGCTTGGGCAGTGCCAGGTGAAGTAGCCACGGCGGATCGTGCTCCACATCCTCATAGAACATGATTGCGTCCCAGGCCTCCTCAGGAGTGGCCTGGACGTGCAGATCGGTCCGAACGACTCGAACTTCTTCCCGGCCAGGCAAAAGTAGCTCCACCCCCTGCACGCCGTAGGGCAGCAGGACGAAAGCCCATACATACCAGCGCAAGTACCAGCGATGGTCCCAGCCATTCGCGATCAGGAGCCCGCGCAACACGACGCCAACAATCACGCCCACCGCCACCGGGAATAGGAAGAAGACGCCAAGCGTCGCGCCGCAGAAGAACCCGGCCATGTTTAGCGAGATCAGTGCGAGGACAACGGCAAAGATTCCTACGATTGAAAGTGCTGCATACGCCCAGGTTGAAACACGAGTGCCGTAGCCCAGAATCGTCCCGAAGCTGATTGGGACCGCTACGAACAAGGCCCAGCCCATCTCACCCCCCTGCAGACAGAGGGAGTAGCTGATGACGCCGCTCGCTACGGCTGCCAGAAAGCCAGGCAGCCAGAACTTCCAGCGGCTCATGCGGCGGATGGGGCTGTACGTCTCAGGCCGAGATGCATCAAACGACAAGTAACAGTTCAAGCAGCAGCCGGTCTCGAGCACGAGCGGATGGTCGCAGCGGAGGCAATACGCGTCGCTCGTGGTACCAGTGGTAGCGTTTGTCGGCTGGAAGGGTGATGCCATAGAGTCTTCTCACAGGGCGGCGGCCAGCAGCCGGGCATGCTCGCGGCAGACCCAAGATACCCACAGCCGACCGACGAATACTGGAATCAGTCGGGACGTCCAGCGGCCGCGAACTCGAATCGTTAGCTTGCAACCGACACCATCGTCGGTTTCGTCCCGTAATAGTTCAATGATGAAAACGTGTGGAAAGCCGAACTCGGGCTTGCGTCCTGAGAGGTCACTGAAGGTGTAACCGCTCCCTTCTCGCCAGGCAGTGATGCGTCCGAATCGGAAAAACCTCAGGCCGAAGGCGTTGTGATGCAGTACCAGATCGACGCCTTTGCCGGCTGGCAATCGCTGCAAGGTGACACGGTCGTGGAACGGGTCGATCGTAAGAAAAATGGGCAGGTCAGCGACGATCGGCCAAAATTCATCCCGCGACCTAGCGAATTGAAGCGTCATTAGGACGTCGATCGTCCGGCCGCGATTCCCCTGGCTCGTCACCCATCGCCGGCGGCACGTAGGCTTGGTGCGGACGGAATGGCTCGGTTGTTCGAGTAGCCGTTTCGCATGTTCAGCGCTGGCTAGAGCAAACAGGCTTAACGGAATCATTTTCAGCAAGCCGGTCGGCCACCCGTTGCCAGAAAATAGAGTCGCCGAGGCAATCGCCAGACCCGCGCCAGCGAGTACCCAAAGCCCCGCCGACCAACTGCGGGCTGCGAGTTGTCCAGCGCCCGGTAACAGCAGCGAAAGCCAAAAGGCCGTCCATTTGTGCGTACCGGGCATGAGACGTTCCCGAAAGGTCTAAAGCGGCTGTAGCGTGGGCTACAACCGCACGTCGGACCCTCGTTTAACTTGGTTCCTGATTAGACGCACGTATGAGCGGGCCGCCGTTCGATAGTTCGCGCCGCGAGCGGGAAGTCCTACAATCGGCGGTTTCGAGTCCGCTTTCCATCAGCCATTCGCTCAAGGCCTACCTATGCAGATCGTCCGCTACTCCGATCCCGATGGCAAGATTCACTACGGCGTGCAGCAGGACGACGGCACGGCGATCGAGCTCGACGGCGATCTTTACGGGGAGCTGCGCCTCGGTAATCGGCGAAGCCAGATCGCGAAACTCCTCTCTCCGATTCAGCCGACAGCCATCTTTTGCATCGGCCTGAACTACCGAAAGCACGCGGAGGAAACGAAGGCTCCGCTGCCGAAGTTTCCCGTGCTTTTTATGAAAGGCCCAGCGGCCGCTCAGAATCCAGGCGACCCGATCGTGCTGCCAAGGAAGCTGGAGAGCACGAAGGTCGACTTTGAGTGCGAGTTGGCCGTCGTCATCGGCAAGAAATGCAAGAACGTCTCCAAGTCGGAGGCCCTGCAGTGCGTGCTGGGATATACGTGCGGTAACGACGTGTCGGCGAGGGACTGGCAGAAGGATTTCGGCGGCTCGCAGTGGTGCCGCGGCAAGACGTTCGACACCTTCTGCCCACTTGGCCCGTGCCTGGTGACGAGTGACGAAATCAAAAACCCAAACGACTTGAACATCAAGACCATTCTCAACGGCGAGACGATGCAAGACTCGACTACAGCGGACATGATCTTCGACGTGCCCACACTAATCGAGTTCCTCAGTGGGAGCACGACGCTATTGCCGGGTACGGTGATCCTCACCGGCACGCCGTCCGGCGTCGGCATGGCACGTAATCCGCCGGTTTGGCTCAAAGACGGCGACTCAATCACCATCGCCATCGAGCGGATCGGCGAACTGACGAATCCAGTGGTGGCTGAGCGGGTTTAAGGAAGATTTCGTAGCCAAGAATGGACACAGATGCAACACAGAGGAAGGCGGTAGCAGGAAACTCGTCCCAGTCTTTCCACTCAATCGAAAAAACGAGGGAGGCGAATTAATCGCCTCCCTCATCTGTGTTCAATCCGTGTCTCATCCGTGGCTAACCATTGCGGCCGCCACGCCCGAGATCAGTCCCCGGGCTCTTCAAGGTAAGTGTAGCCGTTCAGGCCGTCTTCGTAGAACTTGAGGAAGCGGCCCGCTTCTTGGTGGTTCATCCGGCCTTCGCGAACCGCATTTTCGACGGCGGTCTGCAGCCGAGTGATGAGATCGCTCGGCTCAAACTCGACATAGTCGAGCACTTCGCGGACAGTGTCCCCCTTGATGATCGATTCGATCACCACTTCACCGTTCGGAGTTTGGTCGATGTGCACCGTGTTCGTGTCGCCGAACAAGTTGTGCAAGTCGCCGAGGATCTCCTGGTAGGCGCCGATCAGGAACGCGGACAGGTAATACGGCTGGCCGTCGTATTGGTGCAGACGCAGCGTCCGTTTGACGTCGCGGCGGTCAATGAACTGATCAATTTTGCCGTCGCTGTCGCACGTGATGTCGCTCAGCACCGCGTGCCGGTTCGGCTTCTCGTTTAGCCGATGGATGGGCATCACCGGGAAGAGCTGTTTGATCGCCCAGCTGTCGGGCATCGACTGAAACAGTGAGAAATTGCAGAAGAAGGTATCCGAAAGCAGCTGATCGAGCCCTTCGAGTTCTTCGGGCACATAATCGAGCAACTCGGTCATGCGACGGATCTTTTTGCAGATCGCCCAAAACAAGTTCTCGGCGACCGCTCGCTGATCTAGCGGCAAGTAGCCGGTGCTGAACAGCGTCATCACCACATCCATGGCCTGCTGGGCGTCGTGGAAGCTTTCCAGCAGGTTACGGGCGGTGACGTTCTTATAGGTGTCGACCAAATCGTGCAGAGCCTGCTCCGAGTCGGGAGAGATCTCGGCGACATGGTCGTCGCCGTTGCCCTGGCCCGAAACGCCCAGCACGCCGAACACCAGGCAGCTGTGGTAAGCGGCGATGGCACGTCCACTCTCCGAGATGATGTTCGGATGCGGTACTTCCGCTTCGGTGCACACCGCCTGAATATGGTGAACAACGTCGTTGGCGTACTCTTGGAGCGTGTAGTTGACGCTCGACTCGAAATTCGTCTGGCTGCCGTCGTAGTCCACTCCTAGGCCGCCGCCGATGTCGATGTATTCGAGCCCTGCGCCACGTTTCATGAGGTCCGCATAAGCCCGAGCAGCTTCGGTCATCGCGCCTTTCACATGACGGATGTTCGTGATCTGGCTGCCCAGATGAAAGTGCAGCAGCTTGAAGCAGTCGAGCATGTCGCGGCTTTTCAGCTCATCGACCGCTTGCAGGATTTCGCCGACCGTCAGGCCGAACTTCGAACGGTGACCGCCGGACGACTGCCACCGACCGCTGCCGCGAGCGGCCAGTTTGATGCGCATGCCGATTTGGGGTCGTACGCCGACTTTCTCGGCGTACTTGAGTATCAGGCCGAGTTCCGTGTACTTCTCGACGACCGGAATCACGCGTCGCCCGATCTTCTGGGCAAGCATGGCCATCTCGATGAACTCGGCATCCTTGAAGCCGTTGCACACGATCGGCGTATCGGCGTCGGTCATGGCAACGACGGCGAGTAATTCCGGCTTGCTGCCGGCCTCGAGGCCGAAGCCGTACTCCCGGCCGTACTGCACAACCTGTTCGACGACGTGCCGCTGCTGATTTACCTTGATCGGATACACGCAGGCATACTTGCCACGATAGTCGTGCTCGCGAATCGCTTGGGCGAAGCAATCGTGGATCTCGCGGAGGCGGTCCTTGAGGATGCCGTTGAAGCGCAGCAGAATCGGCAGATCGAGTCCGCGCATCTGCAGCCGATCGATCAGCTCCTTCATGTCGATCGCGGGACCATTCTCCTTATTAGGGTGCACTTGCAGGTGTCCCTGCTCGTTCACCGAGAAGTAGCCCTTGCCCCAGCGTGGAACCTCGTAAAGTTCGCTGGCGTCGGTGCTCGACCAACGATCGACGGCGTCTTTCAGCATCAAATGGGTCCTCAAGTCAGTTCCACCGGAACCAAACTGCAAAGTCCGGTCGACTGCACAAGCTGGGCAGCGAACGGAAACGGAAAACCGATCATTATACGCCTGCGTCACCGGCGACAAGGAGCGAATCGGCCCGGCGCCGAAAATTCATCGGGCAAAAGGTGGCGGCGGGCGCGATTGTGCGCCGCAGAAGATGGCCGCTATCCAAGCTGCAGACGGGCGGCTGTCAGCGTGTTGTGCATGAGCATGGTGACGGTCAGTGGACCCACGCCGCGAGGCACGGGCGTCAAATAACCCGCCACTTCCCGAACGGAGGCAAAATCAACATCGCCGCAGAGGCCTTCTTCGGTGCGGTTGATACCGACGTCGATGACGATTGCGCCCGGCTTCACCATTTCCGCGGTGATGAACTTCGGCGAACCGATTGCGGCAATTAGCACATCGGCCTGGCGTGTGATGCTCGGCAGATCGGCTGTTTGACTATGGCAAATCGTCACGGTTGCGTTGGCTATCTCGGCGCCGAGCGGCGACGACTTGGAAACCAGCAAGGCCGCGAGCGGTTTGCCGACAATCTCACTCCGGCCCACGATCACAACCTGCTTGCAGGCGACGGATAAGCCGCTTCGAGCCAGGATCTGCAGCACTCCATGTGGCGTACAGGGAAGGAATCTCGGCCGCCCCTGCCAAAGCAAGCCGACGTTCTCAGGATGGAAGCAGTCCACGTCCTTTAGCGGGTGAACGGCGTCGAGTACCCGGCTGGACCGAATATGCCGCGGCAGCGGAAGCTGAACGAGGATTCCGCTTACTTCTTCGTCAGCGTTGAGTTCTGCAATCAAATCCAGGAGTTGTTCTTCGCTCGTGTCGGAGGGGAGGCGGTGCAGCTTTCCGTCGATTCCTACCCGGTCGCAGGCCTGGCTCTTGTTACGAACGTAAACGGCGCTCGCCGGATCGTCTCCTACGAGCACAGCGGCGAGCGATGGCGGCGAGCCGTTGTTTTGGATGAAGTCCGCAATCTCTTCGGCCAATTCCGTTTCGATCTGGCTTGCAATCGATTTGCCTTCCAACAACTTCGCCGACACAGCGTATTCCTTCTCCAGCCGAAGACAGAGACTCGAAGCGGGCATTGTAGAGCTACGGTCCCTGGTCGAACAGGCAGCGATAGCGCTTGCACGACTCGTTCGCTCAACGGGAAACCTGCAGAAGTGCCGGCCAAGTTGGAGCTACTCCGCTGCCGACTCTACCTTGCGGGCGGCGGCCAGTTCGGGATTGAGCAGCTTCAGCAACAACTCGCGGAGTTCCCGGACCTTGATGGGCGACATCAGAATGGCCCGGTGCTCCCCCAGTTGAGCCAGCTTAAGCAGTTCTGGGTGCCGTTGTTCGACAAACAGAATGGCCGGAATGTGCCGTGTGTGCGGGTCGGATCCGAACTTGTTGAAGGCGTCGAGCGCGTACTCGCCCATTTCTGTCGTGCAAAACACTACGCAGTCGGCCGGCTTGCTGTCGCCGTCCTGGAAGCGGCCGAGCGCCCGATTGGGATCGCTAAAGACCAACACGCGGTAGCCATACTTCTTCAGTTTGTCCCGCAGCAGGTCCTGCATCTCCATTTTCGATTCGACGATCATGACCGTCTTGGAAAGGCCCTCGAGTTCCTTGGGCACATCCTTGATTACTGACGGTCCGCCCGCGGCTGCACCGTCTGTCTGCTCATTGTCGCCGGTGTCGCCCGCTTCGATCCGGACGAGCACCCGCTTTGCTTCGTCCAGCATTTCTTGAGGCGTGCTGAAACGGCGGTCGGGATTTAGCTCCAGCGAGCGGCCAATAAAGCTCGCCAGGCGCCGCGGCAACTCTGGCGCGACGGACAATACCGACTTGATGTTCTGGTAACGCTGCACGCTCAGGCGCTGGATCCGGTCGCGGGTTTCTGCCAATGGCGGAACACCTGTGACCATGTTGTAGAGGATACATCCGGCAAAAAAGAGATCGCTGCGCGGGTCGTTGTTCCGTACGCCGGAGGCGCGCTCAAGACCGGCGTAGTCGATTGTGCGCGGATTGGTGAAGTCGTCGTCCTTGGTTTGCAAGGAAGCTAGACCGAAATCCACAAGCTTCGCTCGGCCGCGGCTCGTCACGAGCACGTTTGACATTTTCAGATCGCGGTGCGCCATCCCCTTTTCAGCGGCGTAGGCGAGACCGGAGATGATGTCGATTGCCAGTTTCAGCGATTCAATTGGATCGAGCTTCTTACGGATCTTGGCGAACTCTCGTAGGTTCCGCCCTTCCACGAACTCCATGACCAGGTAGGGAGACGGCTGGGCGCTTACCTCGTAGATCGGCACGATGTTCGGGTGCCGCAATTGCACACCGAGTTGCCCTACGCGGAGGAACTGGTCAGTAGCCGCCTGATCCTCTCGGAACCGCTTCCGCAGCACCTTCACGGCCACAACTTTGCCTGTCCCACGATGGACGGAGCGATAGACGCGGGCGAACGTACCGGTGCCGATCAGATAGAGCACCCGGTAGTCGTTGTAGAAGTAGCCGCCGCGCTCGCCTTTCAGCAGTCGATCGAGCTGATAGTTGGTCAGCAATTCGCGACGCAGCAGCAGGCTGGTGAACTGCTCTAGGGTGATTTCGCGGCTGCCCAGCTCGCTCCAAACGGTCTCGAGCTGTCGGGCATCGAGCAAGCCGGAGTCGGCAATCCTCTGCCCCAACTTTTCGGGCGTCACTTCCGACATTGCAACCGCCATCCTAATCGCTCAAAACGCCTGCTCCGCTTGCGCTTAAACGACTTCAGTTCGCCTCAAAGGCCCCTGCACAAACCTGCCTCAGGGGAGTTCTCCTGGCAACGCAAGCCGTCAGGGCATTCCTGCCGCGCGAGCGGCTGGCGAACACTAACCGATGACTCGTTCCGACCGTTGCCTCATTTATGCTATTCAACTGTTTCGCCCCCCGCAATGGTCGGGCTTTCGGGCCAAGCTGCGCATGAAAAACGCTCTGCTACCTGGGCACTAGGGAGCAGAGCGTTGGTACAAGTCGCTTGTGGCGGTGTTTCGTTTCAATCCTTGGCTGTGAGTCGGCTTCAGAGCAACCGGGCCAATGAGGGACTACTCCGTATCCCCTTCGGCGGGGCGGTCTTTCGTGTCGTGACGCAGGGCATCGCGCTCCCGGCGAGTGGCTTCCAGGTCGAACACGAGATACTTCATATCCAGCCGCAATTGGCTGAGCGCCTCTTGAACGAGATTCAGTATCCGGCGGCGTCGCTTGGTGCTGTCGACCACGCGAAACATCAACGGTTCCAGGCGGGATCGAAACTCAACTGGCAGCTGAGCTACGGCAGCAGCCAAATCGGCGACGTCTTTAGGCAGTTCGTCTTGGCTGGGAATGGTCATTCGCGGAGTGGAAGACATGGTTTTTGGGCTCGGTTGCTTTGGCGTCGAAGTGGAAGAGCCTAAATGCAGCACCTATGCCGCCGGACCGGCGATTTTCGGTTCGCAGCGACAACTGCTGATGCTGCTTAGGGTTGCGCCAAACTCCCTGGCCAGTTAACAGCTGACGGGTGTGGAGATTTTGCCACACTTGCCCTGGATGCTGTTCTCAAGTCCTGCTAGAAGCCGACCTTACGTCAATAGCGGACGGCTGCGCGAACGGTTGCAATACGGCAACGCTTTGCGGGGTCAGCCGCGTGATCCCAGCGTCTCGCTTTACGAGAGGTCGCTCAACGCCGTGCGTTGTCCATTCCTCACGCTCTGTACGTTGCCGGCCCGGATTTGGGTCGCCTTTGCGGCGACTCTTTTCCTGGTCTGTTTTTGCGCGCCAGCGGAAGGCCAGATTCGTGAATCGTTCGAGTCGCCGCAGCCGTCGTGGCGACTGAGCGAAGCTGACTGCGGCGTGCGTGTCCTCGCCCAACAGCGCACTTTCCGCGACGCCCATTCCGGTAATGGATGCGAGTTTCTGCGCCTGGCGGTCGGCAACGGCACCTTCGTGCACGTTAGCCATAGCTTGGGCAAAGCTCCGGTCATCGCCGAACTTGCCCCAAGCATGTGGGTGAAGGCTGACAAGCCGCACATACAGTTGATGCTGCGAGTAGTGCTGCCGCGGAACGTCGATCAGGCATCGGGCAAGCCGCTCACCACTTTGCTTCGCGGCGATATGTACACCGATGTCGGGAACTGGCAGCAGCTTCGCGTGCCTGATCCGGCTACGCTCTTCGCCCGCGAAACGATCGCTCTGCGAACGCAGTTCGGCACGGAGGTCGACGCGCGCGAGGCCTATATCGACTTGGTGGTGCTGAATGTCTACAGTTCGCCGGGCAATCTCGATCTATGGATTGACGACCTGGAAATCCAGGGCTTCATCCCCACCGTGGATGCCGCGGGCAACCCGCTCGTTCAAAAGCCAGTTGAACGTACTGATGCTGACGAGCGGATGGAAACGCCGCTCGACGATCGAACCGGCTCGGTCCTGATGGGCTCGATTCTGACGGCCAACGGTCGGCCGTTTATGCCGCGGATGATTCAGCACCACGGCGAGCCGCTCGAGTGGCTGGCATCGCTGGGCTTCAACGCGGTGAAACTGAATGCCTCGCCCACGCCGGCCGACCTACGCGAGGCGGAACGACTGGACCTGTGGTTGTTCTCGCCGCCTCCCTATCTTGAATCAGGCGAACAACTCGGTCCACAGTACGACCGGGTGCTGGCTTGGAGCCTCGGTGCGCATCTGACCGATCGCGACTTGACGAGTACCAGGCTTCTGTCGGACGAGATTCGCCAGATTGATCCACGTCGTCAGCGACCCACCGTGTGCGGGGCGGACAGCGATTTCGACGCGTATAGCAGGCAGACTGGCGTCATGCTGTTCGATCAGCCGCTTGCCGGGACTAGCTTCGAATTAGCCGGCTATCGGCAATGGTTGCAAACGCGATCGCGCCTCGGCCGCCCTGGTACTCCGTTCTGGGCGGCGGTCTGGACGCAGCCTTCGCCAAAGCTCAGCGAGCAGCTCATCCTGTTCAGCCAAGGTTCGCCACCGAATGAAGACATCGATCCTGAGCAACTCCGACTGAACGCTTATACGGCGCTGGCGGCAGGTGCCCGCGGATTGCTTTTCGCCTCGCACACCGCCTTGAGCATTGACACGCCAACTTCAGTGCAACGAACTGATACGCTCAAGCTGCTGAATTTCGAGTTGCGGGCACTCGAACCATGGATTGCCGGCGGTTCCATCGTCGAGGATATGTCGACGGCCGATCCGCACGTGCATGTAAGCATCTGGCAAACCGAGCGATCTCGGCTCCTCCTTCTTACACAGCAGGCTCCGGCGCAGCAGTATGTGATTGGGCCTCCGCCTCGTTCGCAGGTAGCGGTGGTTGTGCCCGGAGTACAGGTCTCGGAGCGAGCTTATCAAATCACTCCGGGCGGCTTGAAGCAGCTTCGGGGAGTGCATGGCAGCGGCGGCATGCGGGTGACGATCGACTCGCCCGGGTTGGCCGCGGCGATCGTTATCACACAAGACCCGTTAGTTTTGCACCACCTGAACAAAACGCTATCAGAACGCCAGCGGCAAGTGGCACAGATCCGCCACGATGTCGCGGCCCGCCGGCTGAACCAAACCATCGATATCGAGAAGAAACTGCAATTGCGATCGGAACCAGTTGCTCAATCCGCCCAATGGCTGAAAGAGGCACAGGTGAATCTGGAGCAAGCTCGACGCTTGTTTGAGGCAAACGACTACGATTCTGTGCACGATTTTTCAGCCAAGGCCGAGGAATCGCTTGCCAAGGTGCGTAGAGGATATTGGGAGCAGACGGCGGCTGCGTTTCCCTCGCCCGCATCGAGCCCGTGTGTCTCGAGCTTTACCGCACTGCCGTTGCATTGGACGTTTGCCGAGCGGATGAGCCGGATGCGCTGGGGACCGAATGTTCTGGCCGGAGGCGATATGGAGAGCCTCGAGCAGCTCACCACCACGGGCTGGCGCAATCAACGGCGTCTGCCACCGGGCGTACAGAGCGACGTGTCTCTATCGCTGCAAACGCCGCACAGCGGCCGCACTGCGCTGCGTGTCTCGGCATGGTCCGCCGACGGGACGAATGCCCCAACCTTTGTCGATCGAGCGCCAGTTTGGATCACCAGCAATGCGGTCCGCGTTCGGCAGGGTCAGGTGGCCCGCGTCCATGGCTGGGTTTTTGTGCCGAGACCCGTTCTAGGCAGCCAAGAAGGTTTGCTAGTTTTTGACTCGGTGGGCGGGCCCGAATTGGGCGAACGAATATCTGCCACTCAGGGCTGGCGAGAGTTTTCGCTGTACCGGGCGGTGCCACAGAATGGCGACTTCACCGTCACTTTCGCCCTGACAGGACTGGGTGAGGCCTGGATCGACGATGTGGCTGTGCAGCTGCTCGATCCGGAGCCGATCCGGCCTGTCACCCAGAATTCACCGCCGGCGAGAGTCGATGAAGCGCGGTATCCACTGCCGGTGCTTCGCTAAATCGTTCTAACCTACGTTCGCCGCTTTGGCGTCGCTCTTCGCAGTCGGCGGTTTCCTCGGCTTCGCGCGGTACGGTTGCTCGTTTCGGAACTGGTGTAACCGGTTCTCGAACTCCACGAGCCGGCGGCTATTCATCTCGCCTGCCAATTCTACGGCCTGCTCAGCTAGCGGCACCGCCTTGTCAAACTCACCCGCCTCAGCATGGGCGACGGCTTGCACTTCGATGCGCGGAAGCAGATCGTTTTTGCTCTCCACGGAAAGGCGAGATAACAATTGAAGCGCCTCGTGACCATTGCGAGCGTTCGGATCTTCGGAGGTCGAGAGCAGCCACGCGAGCTGCATGACCGCATCGCGATTGTCAGGTTTGAATTCCACTGCTTTCCGCATCAGCGATACCGCCTCCTGATACTCTGTCAGATGAGCCAGGCAGCGGCTGGCGTTCACATAGGCCACGGGTCGCTTGGGCCTTAGCTCGATTGCCTGCCGGTAATAGGGCAGGGCCGATACATAGTCGTATTGCTTCAAGTGGACGTTGCCGATGTCGACAAGCACCCAGTACTTGTCGTCCGAGAGCTCTAGAGCTCGCGAATACAAGGCGAGCGCCTTCTGCGGCTGTTTGCTGAGATAAATATCGGCCAGGATGCGATAAGGTCGGGCGTGCAGCGGATTGTTGTCGATGCATTCGGTCATTATCCCAACGGGATCCGCATAGGCTCGATTGCGCTGAATCGTGCGCAACGACATTCCGCCAATCACTAACAGCACGGCGGCCGCGAGGATGGTGTTGCGCGCCGCCTCTCGCCGCAGCAGACGATGGGCAACTGCATAGACAGCCAGCATCGTGAGCAACACGACGCTCACCAGCGGCAGATACATGCGGTGATCGAAAGCCAGATCCATCATCGGCACTATGGTCGACGTGGGGCCCAGCACCAAAAAGGCCGAAATTCCCAAAAATCCGAGCTTCGGCGACTTCCACAGAGCCCAGATCGCGAGACCGAGCAGAACGAGAATTATCGCTCCGAGTCCGTAGATCTCCCACGCCGATGTCGCAACCGGCCAGCCGCGGTCGAGGATCAGTTCGTCTGGCCAGAAGGTTAGTCGAAGGTAGTTCAACAGCACGCCAGGCTGTGTGCGGAGATACTGCCAGGGCGTGATTTGTTCGAGCCCGAAGCCGACGGTTTGGTCGGCCTCGGTAAAGGTCGCTCGCAAGATCCACACGATCCACACGACCGGCGAGGCCAGCAACAGGTAGAGCCAACCCCGCCGACGCAGTGCAACACGCCACGAGGAAAGGCACGTGGCATCGAACATCAGGGCCACGATGGGGCAGGTCATCATGATCTCTTTGGTCCAGGCACCCAGCCAGGCAGCAACGATCGCTCCCAGATACCACGGCCAAGGCCGTGTCGATTGCACTCCCCTCAGCACGCAGTAGAGCACCAGCAAGTAGCAGAGCCCCATTAACGACTCATATCGCTGCACGAGGTAGGTAACTGACTGTACCTGCAGGGGATGAACTGCCCACAACACGGCGGCCGCCAAGGCGAACTGTGGAGCGTCGGCCTGCAGCCGCGCAGGGATCCCCGGTAGGAGAAGCGTGCGACGCACCAGTCCGAACAGCACGGCTGCTGCTGCTGAATGAATGGCGATGTTCACCAGATGAAAGTGCCATGCCCGCATGCCACCCAAGGCATAGTTGAGCTGAAACGTCCACGCGCCGAAGGGGCGGTTCTCGGCCAAGGAACCAAACTCCCAGAGAGCGCTGATCTTCGGCGAATTGACGAAATGCAGGTCGTCGAAGACGAACTTGCCAAAGATGCCGTTCGCAAAGACCACGCAAACGATCAGAACAACCGCAGCCCCAAGTTGGCTGGCCTGCCACTTGGACCGATCCAGCGATGTTGAAGCAGCGATCGTATTCATTTCAGGTCCCTTTTAAGCGGAACGAGGTGCCGATGCCGAGGCAGCCCTCTGCAGCGTTATGAAAGCGGCAACCACTGCACTAACTAGAAGCCGTGCTCCCCGGCTGAACCGGAGATACGCCAAATACCGCAGCACTGGTCGCCGGCGTCGGTTCGGGTAGCACAATCCGCTGGCGGACGGTCCGTGCGATTGCAGCGGCGGAGAAGGCGAAACCCCGTTCGCGGCAGAGCGGATGCTCCGGCACCTGCCTCAGATCTTCGGCAATTGCCGATAAAAGTAGCTGAAAACCGAGGATGATCGTCATTGCGGCAATCATGACCGTCCCCGTCGGCGCTCCTGTGCCAGCCATCGAGTAGCTGATCCATTTCGTCAGTCCGAATACCAGACCAAATGCCAGCAGCGGCAATCCGGTGAGCAAATAGATGCTCTCCATTGAGAAGTCGTAGAGAAAATTCTTCAGCACAAGGCGTCGAAGCAGACACGCGAGCAGCTTCGGCGGAAACTCGAGCAACACACGGGAAATGGACAGGCTCGACTTCTCGTCGGCGTAGCGGGCCGGCATCGAGACATCGCGGATTACCGCCCCTAGCAAATAAAGCTGAGCCAGAAGCGAGGTCTCAAAGAAGTACGAGCGATGGAGGCGATCGAGCGGCACGGCGGCCAGCACGTCGCCGCGTAGAGCGATGTAGCCGTTGCAAGGATCGAAGCAGGTCCAATAGCCGACGGCCGCCTTGGTAAGGAAGCTCAGCGCCACATTCCCGGCCCGGCGAACGACTGGCATGCGGGCGAGTGAGCGGAAGTCGTGAAACCGGTTCCCCTTGGCCATGTCGGCTTCGCGGAGGAGCAGAGGCGCGAGCAAGTCGGCGAGGAATTCCGGCGGCATTTGTCCGTCGCCGTCCATCTTCACGACCACATCGGCCCGCAACTCAAGAGCCTTGCGGAAGCCGGTGATCATCGCACCGCCGACCCCCTGATTCTGCTCATGACGAATCAGGACGATGCGCGAGTCGTTTTGGGCGACTCGTTCGACGACTTGCGCCGTGTTATCTCGGCCACAATCCTCGACCACCACAATGTGCTTCACGAAGTCGGGTACCGAATGTAGGACGCCGGCAATCTTCCTCGCCTCGTTGTAGGCTGGGATGACGACCACGATGTTGGCCGAGTGCAGGGCCGAATCGAGGGTCAACGATTCATGTTCCACCCCGGTAAAGAACGAGGGGGAGGATGACGAGTGACTGCTTTGCATAAATACGACTTCGGGCAATGCGAATCCAGCAAACGCCGCTCGGTGAGTGCAAAGCGAAATCTGTTCCCGGGCTGTTTGCAGCTCGCTGGGCAGCCAACTGGCTGCCTGTGGAACTGCGGCTGAAGAGCAGCAAACGGGTATCGGGCAAGCAATTGCGACCGCTCCGGTCGTGAAATGCAATTGCGACACACTCCGGAGCGTCCCGGACCGACGTTGCGAAACGTCAACATTCGCGTTTCGCCTTCGAAACGCCGCCTCTCGTCGTTTGACGCCGACGTGCCGCGCCGGTGCGACCGGCAGATCGCGATTAACCGCTACACTCGGCAAGACTATTCGCAAGATGATTCGAGTGTTTTTGACTAAAGGCATCGCGCAACTAGCATGGACTTGACGCGCTCTCTCTTTGCCTACGCCAGCGAGATTCTTCATGAAGCGAGCTTTGATTACGGGAATTACCGGCCAGGATGGCTCCTACCTCGCCGAGCTGCTGCTTGCGAAGGGTTATGAGGTGCACGGCTTGGTGCGACGCTCGTCCACTTTCAATCGGGGCCGCATCGACCATCTGACGCACGATCCTCTGGTCTACGAACGATCGCTGTTTCTTCACTACGGTGATCTCGCCGATTCGTCGAGCCTCAATGTGCTGATGCGCGAGCTACAGCCGCACGAGGTTTACAACCTGGCTGCGCAGAGCCACGTCCGCGTCAGCTTTGACACTCCGGAATACACGACAGACGTTACAGCGATTGGCACCGTCCGGATGCTCGAAGCCCTGCGACACAACTGCCCGCAGGCCCGCTTCTACCAGGCATCGAGCAGCGAGATGTTCGGCAAGGTCGCCGAATCGCCGCAGCGTGAGTCGACCCCTTTCTACCCACGCAGCCCTTACGGCGTCGCCAAGGTGTTCGGGCACTGGATAACGGTCAACTATCGCGAGAGCCACAACCTGTTCGCCTGTAGCGGAATACTCTTCAATCACGAGTCTCCCCGCCGCGGCGAAAACTTTGTTACCCGCAAGATTTCGCGTTCCGTGGCTCAGATCAAACTTGGCATGCGCGATCGCCTGCAACTCGGTAACCTCGACGCCCGTCGCGACTGGGGTTTTGCTCCCGAGTATGTCGAAGCGATGTGGATGATGCTGCAGCAAAACGAGCCGAACGACTATGTGATCGCCACTGGCGAAACGCACTCGATCCGTGAGTTCCTGGAAGAGGCGTTCGGCTATGTGAACCTTGACTGGCGCGACTACATCGACATCGACCCCCGTTTCTACCGCCCAGCCGAAGTGGAACTGCTGGTCGGCGACGCGTCGAAGGCCCGCGACGAACTCGGTTGGGAAGCCAAGACTCGCTTCCGCAGCCTGGTGCGCCTGATGGTGGATGCGGATTTGGCGGAATTGCAGGAACACCCTGGTCCGGCAACTGCGAACGCCTACTGAGCTTCAACCGTGCCAGCAGGAGTGTGTGGCGATGATCCTTCGCGCGGATGAGCTTGAACGCGATCGGCAGATCGGCGACATCGGGGTAGCGGACGATGAAGCGTCGGGAGCACCCTGCATTTATTGCGGAGGTACCCAATCAGCGAACCTATTCGCCGGTGTACGCGACCGTCTCGATTTTGTTGATGGCGAGTGGTCCTTCGAGCGCTGCTTGAAGTGCGGCGCCGCACTGCTTTCGCCTCGACCCCACTCGGCCGAACTAGGTCAGTTCTATCCGCCCGTCTACACTTTCGCCCCGCAAGTAGCGCAGCAATCGCCGTTTCGTCGACTGCTGGCCGAATTGGAGTATCGCGGGCTCTATCGGCCAATGTACCGCTCCCAGGCGAGGCAAATCGAGCGGCTTTGTGGGGGCGGATCCGGTAAACGCCTGCTCGACATTGGGTGCGGTCGCGGCTTGAGATTAGTGGAAACGCGGCGGAGCGGATTTGAGGTGGCTGGCATGGACTTCGACCCGGCGGCCATTGATTACCTTCAACAGACGCACGGTGTTTCGGCCGTAGCCTGCGATGTCTTAGAGCTCCGCCACCATTTTGCGGCTGAAAGCTTCGACGCGATCACCGCTTACTATGTGGTAGAGCATGTGGTGGAAGTGCCACGACTTTTGCGAGACGTATTTGCCCTCCTTCGCCCAGGCGGCTGGCTTGTCGCGGCGGTTCCATTAATTGATGGGTACCAAGCCAAGTGCTTTGGTAAGTCGTGGTGCCAGGTTCGTGAGGCTCCCCGGCACGTCAGCATTCCAACCAGTGCAGCGATGCACACAGCACTTAGCGCGGCGGGTTTTGTCGACATTCATTCGGAATCCGATTCGTATCTGTTGAGTGCGTCGAGCATCGCGTTGTCGATGATTGCACGCGGCACCACCAACGCTGCATACGCTGGCTCGATCGCGTCTGGAATTTGCAACCGAGTGCTCGCGATTGGTGCAGCCGCCGTCTCGTTGCCGCTGGCCGTTTTGGAGGGGGCCATTGCCCACAAGCCGTCGCTGGGAGTGTTCGCTGCCCGACGGCCTGCTTAGTTCGCACGGTTGGTCAACGAAGCTGAGTTCGCCATCCATGAAGCACATCCTGCTCGTTGTCGATCACTTCTACCCCTATGTTGGCGGCAGTGAGACGTTGTACTGGAACGCCACGCGAGGGTTAGTCGCCGCAGGGAATCGCGTGACGGTGGTCACTCGCCGCGATGCTGGAATGGCTGCTCGCGAAACGCTCGAAGGAGTGGAAGTGCACCGGGTGGCAACGCCAGCATTTGCCCAGCGGTTGTTTTTCATGCTGCTGGCAATTCCCACACTCTGGAACTTGAGCCGAGACGCGGATGTGATCCATGCCGTGGTTTATGGCTCCGCGATACCCGGCTGGCTAGTGGCTCGGCTGCGAGGCTTGCCGTTCCTGCTCACTGTGCATGAAGTGTTCGGAGCCAAATGGCGGAAGCTGGCCGGTGTCGGTGCGGTCCCGGCAATGCTGCTCCGCGCCGTCGAATGGTTGCTATTGCGTTTGCCCGGAACACGCTACACCTGCGGAGCTCAGTTCACCGCTCAGCTAATGCAGAGCATTGGTGGAATTCCGCCGGATCGAGTCACCGTCGTGCATTACGTGGTGGACTATGAGTTTTGGCGACCGGGGCGTTTTCAAGCTCGCGATTTACGCGGCGACTTGGGCCTCGAGCCGGAAACTTTTGTTTATCTCTATTACGGTCGACCGGGCGCGTCGAAGGGTGTGGAAGTCCTCGTGGAAGCGGCGGCAATCCTTGCGCAGCGGTTGCCGACGTCTAAGCTCGTGATGCTCCTGGGGCCCGAACCGGCGGATCGGCACACAGCAATCCTCAAACGTATCGCTGATCTTAAGCTTCAAGCTCACGTCACGGTGCTCGAACCTCGCCCTCGCACCGAACTGCCGGGCTGGCTACTTGCTAGCGATTGTGTGGTGATTCCGTCGCATTCTGAGGGATTTGGTTACTCAGCTGTCGAAGCCGCTACGATCGGCTGCCGCGTGCTATCGACATCGGGCCATTCGGTGGAAGAGGTCTTGGCAGGGGAGGTGGACCTGGTGGCTCCCGGCGATCCCCAGGCTCTCGCGAGCAAGTTAATTGAAATTGCCGAGAACCCGACGCCGGGTCGCTTCGCCGAGCAGCGCTACGGTCTGCAACGGCACGTGGACGCGATGATTCGGCTCTATGGTCGAATCACCGCAAGTACGTCCCCCGCAGCTATGCCGGCTTTCTCGCAAAAATGATTGCGAAACCGGTTCGTCCCGCTGGCCCGTAGGCCAAATGGTCCCAGAGAGCCCAGGGTAAAGCGGCCAGCATTCCGCCGAAACCCACGATTCGTGAGACGGTTGCAGCAACGCCGCCTCGGCCGAAGGTCGTTGTAGTAGCGCTGGACGGCAGAAGCGAAAGTGCAATTGTCCCTGCGCAGGCCAGAAGCGATTCGGGGCGCGCAAAAGTCGCTGAACGGTCGAAGCCGACTTCCTTGCAAAGTTCCACAAGCGCTTCTCGAGCGGGTAGGGAGATATGCCTTGGCGCCTCCGTGTAGGCTGTCCAGCGCTTTCCCAACGCCAGAGCCTGCGTGCTGTCCGCGATTGGGATCGCCACAGCGAGCCAGCCGCCTGGTTTCAGCAGAGTCAGGCACTTGGTGAGTGACTCGCGGACGTCGAGCACGTGTTCCAGGACATGGAATGCCGTGATCAGGTCGAATGAGTTCGGCTCGTAGAAAGAAGTCATCCCTGCCAGATCACTTTGGACGCAAGGGATTTTTAGTGACTCGTTCAGATAGTCGACCGCTTCCGCTTGAAAATCGAGGCCGTTGACGTCGTAGCCCCGGTCGCGAAAGTGAAGCAATCGCCGGCCGCGGCCACAGCCAATATCGAGCAAGCGGCCCGGTTTCGCGCCTGGCTGCCGGGTATGGCGGTCGACGATGCTGACCTGGGCTCGATACACACTGTCGTAGAACAGCACGCTCTCGAGTTTGGCCAGAAGTCTCTTGAATGTACCCGCTTTAGCCAGCTCGGGTGAGAAAGTGTAAACGGGTGGATAGAGCGAGGCGATCTCGTGCTGCCTCGGCGTGGGGCTGATCGTCGACGAGCCGCAGTCGCTACAGCGGAAGTAAGACCACTCGCCCGGGACATAACCTAATCGGTCGCGAACACCCTCATGCAAAAGAACATAGTCGGTGCCCCCGCAATAGAGGCATGGCACTGGGCTCGGAGCGGCGTCGGCTGAGCGGCTGAGCAGCGTTTCAGGTTCGAGAAGATCGGGTGCGGATTCAGCGACGCTGGCCATGGAAGGGATGCCTCTGAACTTTGAGTCGACGGCGGAGAAATGTCCGCAATCTGCAGACTAGTCGCCCATCCATCGCGATCAATCGAGGGGACCATTGCGGTCAGAGAAAACGGCAACGCGGCGGGCGGCAGGATCGTTACAAGCGGAACGACCGGCGTGATCCGCTAGGGCAGATCCAAGATCTCGGCGATCGCCGGCTGGCTGTAGGTGGCGCCGGCGGTGCGGATTTCAACATTGGCCAGCGGACGACATACTCCCGGGCTGTGGGTGTGCCCGCAAAGGACGGTCAGGCGTCGGTCGGGGAACTCGAGCGCGACCTCGAGAATGGCTGCTCCCATGGCGACGCAGGTGAAGTGAGGGGCCCACTCGTCGTCGGATGTCTCCCCGTTGTACCAGCAAGCTTCGCGCAGCGGCGGTACGTGAGTCAGCAGGAGCGTTTGCTCGAATCGCTCGAGTGCAGAGGGTAGAACATCGCGGATGTGGCGAGCGGCGGCATCGCCTTGGGCATACAGCAACTCCAGCCGAGCGGCTTTGCTAAGCGGAGCGAGCTCGGCGATGAGCTGATAGTCGTTCATCATCACGGTCGAATGCTCGTAATCGCCTGTCCGACCATCGGCCCATCCGTCATGACCAACGAGGCCGACAGAGAGACTCAGGGCAACCGGCCCGCCGAGTGTCAGGTAGCTTAGCTTCGGCTGTCGATCGCAGAGACTCGCCACCGATTTCCGCACTTCATCAATGCTGCCGTAATAGAAATCATGATTACCAAGAACAAGATAGGTCGGCCGGTCGACGACTTCGACGATTTGCTCCAGGTAACCGGTGAGCGAAGGGGCGGAGGCGATGTCGCCGCCAAGCAGGAGAGCGTCGAAGTCTGCCTCGCGCACGGTCAGCAGGAATTCAATCACCTGCTGGGGCGATTCGAGAAAGTCGAGGTGAATGTCGGTTAGCCAGGCAATGCGTGGCATGGGCATGTCACAACTGAAAGTCGCCAAAAATCAAACTGCTGGAGCATCAGATCGGGGGCGCCTGAATTCTGGCGAATTCAGCTCCTCGCGACAGCCCCACAACCTACCGACCGATGCAATACAGCGATTTTTTGCCGCGGATGTAGAACCGGCCGTCGGCGATCGCTGGTGAGGCGATGGTTTCGTCATCCAACTGATTCTCGATCAGCTTGTCGAATTTCGGCATCGCGGAGACAACGGTGCAAAGTCCTTCGGTGTTGACAAAGAAGATGCGCCCTTCCACGGCGACGGGCGAAGCCTTGTATTTGCCGGTGATCCGGTGCTTCCATTTGATGTGGCCGGTCAACGCGTCAAAGCAACGCGCGATGCCATCGTCGGTCACCGTAAAGAGCAGATCGTTCCAGACGACCGGGGAGCAGGTGTCCGGCGAGCCTTCGGCGTGGTCCCAAACGATTGCCCGTTTCCCCAACTCACCCGTTCCGCTCGGACGGATTCCGAGCAGTGGGCCACGCATCCCGCGAGTGACGTAGATCATGTCTTCGGCAACGGTCGGTCCAGTCACCGTTCGGCCACCCTTTAGTCCCGGCAGATACCAAAGCTGCTCGCCGCTGCTGGGGTCGTAGGAGTCGAGCACATTGCCACCCATAACGATCAACTGCATTTGGCCGTTCAAGTTGGCGAGCAGCGGCGTGGTATAGGCGTCGGCTTCTTCGCCCGGAGCCCCGGTGTTGCGAGCTTTTTTCCAGAGTTCGCGCCCGGTTTGTAATTGATGGGCGACCAGGTAACTTTCAACGGGCTTGTCGCGCAGGTCGGAAAGCGAGTCCTGCATGCAGACGCTGATGACCGAGTTGCCGTAGATGACGGGGCTGTTGGCGTGTCCCCACCAGATCGTGTAGGCGCCGTAGTCCTGCTGCAGATTGCGCTTCCAAAGCTGTTTACCATCGAAGTCGTACGCGGCAAGATCGCCGTTGCCGAAGTGCACCACCACTGTCTTGCCGTCGGTGACCGGCGAGGGACTCGCGAGGTTGTGGATCTGGTGGAACTTCTGCGTCGAACGTTTCTCGGCTTCGCGCGGCGCTTCTCCCTGGCCGACTTCCTGCTGCCAGACGAGTTTGCCGTCTTTCTTATTGAGCCGCAGCAAAAGCAGTTTGTCATCGGCAGTGTGGCTGGTGACGAAGATAGCGTCATCCCAGATGGCAGGCGTGCTGGTGCCCCACTCAGGTAGTGGAGTTTTCCAGATGATGCTTCGCGACTCGTGCCACACGATCGGCAGTTCCCGCTCGTTGCTCGCGCCGGTGCCGGCGGGGCCGCGCCACTGCGGCCAGTTTTCTGCGTGTGCGGGCGCGGCAAGCGAGAGGCAGGAGGTGAGAGCTACGAGGCAAGGGAGGATGCGATGGCGTGTATTGCGCATGAGTGCGTCCGTTGTTGTTGAGTCTTCTCGCGGGGCGGCGAGGCGGAGCCTCGCGTCAGTTCGTCCAGGGTGGACCCTGGGACGGAGTATTGTGCGTTCCCCTTTTCCCTTTCCTTGGACGTCTTCGCAAATCACAGCAGTATCCGCTTACCGCTTTCACCAGGCACTTCCTGCACATATCGCGGCACGGCGTAGCCGGGCAGTCGGGCGCGAAGCTTGTCCACCAGCACCATACCTTGTTCGATAGGCACTTCAAAATGGGCCGCGCCAACGACGCGGTCCAGCTGATGCAGATAGTACGGCATCACCCGGAGGTCGACGAGCTTGCGGCAGAGGTTTTTGAGCGCTTCAACCGAGTCATTCACGCCGCGCAAGAGTACTGCTTGATTCAGCAGCGGAATGCCCGAGTCCGACAAGCGGGCCAGTGCTGCTTCTACATGACCGTCGATCTCGTTCGCGTGGTTAGCATGCACAACCAGGATGGGCGTCAGTCGGCTGCCGGCAAGCCAGTCGAGCAGTTCACCCGTGACACGTTCTGGGACGATAATGGGCAGCCTGGTGTGCACCCGTAACCGTCGCACGTGTGGGATCGCCGCGATTCGTTCGGTCAGTTCGGCCAATTGGGAATCGACCAGCGTCAGCGGATCGCCGCCGCTGAGGATGACTTCATCGATCGACGGATCGGCAGCGACTCGATCGAGCGCCGGCTGCCAGGCGGCAGGCGAGCGCGGTGATTCCTCGTAGGGGTACTCGCGGCGGAAGCAGTACCGGCAATGGACTGCGCACGCACTCGTCGATACGATTAATGCTCGGCTGCGGTATTTTTGCAGTAGTCCAGGGCTAAGCGTGGCGGCTTGATCCCCAACCGGATCTCGGCTGAAACCGGCAACGGGCCGAACCTCGTCCCCCAGCGGCAGCACCTGCCGCAGTAGCGGATCGGAAGGGTCGCCTGACCTCATCCGTGCGATGTAGCCGAGCGGCGCGAAGACTGGAAACGACCGCTCGGCTGCTTGAGCATCGGCAATCAATTCATCCGGAAGTCCAAGTGTCCGAATCAGTTGCGCTGCATCGCGAACGGCGGTACGAAGCGCCGTTCGCCAAGCGGTTGCTTCGCTCGGGCCGCCGGTCGACGTGGCCGGTTGACTGGCGCGGACAGAATGACCGGCGGAAGCTAAAATTCCCATTCCAAACAGAATAGTCGGTTCAATTTACGAAACGTAGTAGGGACGCAATGGGCACGTACAAGACGAGCGATTTCCGCAAAGGGCTGAAGGTTCAGATCGACGGCGAGCCTTGGCAAATGACCGAAATGAACTTCGTGAAGCCGGGCAAGGGAAACGCTCTCTACAAGTGCCGGCTGAAGAACCTCATCCGCGGCACCACTCTCGACCGTGTCTATAAGGGCGGCGATACGCTGGAAGCGGCCGACGTTGAGGAAATCGAAGTTCAGTATCTCTACAAGGCGGGCGAAACGTTCGTGTTCATGGACAACACGTCGTTCGAGCAGTACGAACTGACGGCCGACCAGGTCGACGACATGTGGAAGTGGCTGAAAGAGGGTATGACCTGCAACATCATGCTGTTCAACAGCCAGCCGATCAGTTTGACGCCGCCGCAGCACGTTCACCTGAAAGTCGAGTACTGCGAACCCGGCGCTCGCGGCGATACGGCCACCAACGTGACCAAGCCCGTGAAGCTCGAAACCGGTGCCGAGATTCTCGCTCCGCTGTTCATCAACATCGGAAATGTGTTGAAGATTGACACGCGGACCGGCGAGTACGTCGAAAGATCCTCGACCTAGTAGTCAGGCCACTTAATCACACCTCGTTCCCATGTATAGCTTGGGGACGCAAGCTCGGACCCACTGCTTCCTGGCGGTCCCCTGGCCATGTCCGACTTCCGACCCGCTGCATCGCTCGAAATGCTGGAGCGGCGGGCCGAAATGGTGCAGCGAATCCGCCGCTTCTTCGACGAGCGGGGCTTTCTCGAAGTCGAGACGCCCCTTCTTTCGCATGACGTAGTGGTCGACCGGCATCTCGATCCGATTCCAGTCACGTTGTTTGCTGATGCGCGCGAGCCCGCCGTTGGATCAACGCTTTGGCTGCAGACTTCGCCCGAGTTTGCTATGAAGCGGCTGCTGGCGGCTGGAGCGACGGCGATCTATCAGATCTGCAAGGCGTTCCGCGGGGGTGGCGAGACGGGGCCGCGGCACAATCCCGAGTTCACCATGGTTGAGTGGTACCGGGTTGGTGACGGCTACGCGGCCGGGCGGCGACTGCTGTCCGATTTCGCAGAAGCGACGTTGGATCGCGGTCCTGCAATGCAGTTGACCTTTCGCGATGCCTTTTCGAACTACGCCGGGGTTAATCCGCTCGAAGCATCGCTTGCGGAGCTGCTCGACGTCGCCCGTTCACGAAAGGCTATTTCGGCTGAAGACGTCGAGCGATTCCTAGCGGACGGCGACCGCGACGCGGTGCTTGATCTGCTACTGACCGCAATCGTCGAGCCGAGCTTGGGCATCGCTTCGCCGACTATCATTTATGACTACCCGGGGTCGCAGTCGGCGCTGGCGCGCCTCTCGGCCGATGATCCCCGCGTCGCTGAGCGCTTCGAACTTTACGTCGACGGTTTGGAACTGGCCAACGGTTATCACGAACTGCTCGATCCGGCCGTCTTGCGCGACCGAAACAGCCGCAACAATGCTGGGCGGATTGCGGACGGCAAAACGCCGCTGCCGACGGAAAGTCGGCTGCTTTCCGCGATGGATGAGGGTCTGCCGGCCTGCTCCGGCGTGGCACTGGGGCTGGATCGTCTGGTGATGGTCGCTACCGGGGCGAAGTCAATTCAAGAGGTACTGCCGTTTCCGATCGATCGGTCGTAACACGTTGCCTGGCTCTGCAGTTGAACTTCAGCCGAAGGCCCCGTATACTCAGCAGCTTGCCACATGGTGAATAAGCTCGCCCGATAAGCGTCGCGGCGATGTAAGACGAGATACTGCAGGGAGTTGAGTGATGCCAATTGATTCGAGCTTGAAGGTCAAAGGGACCGGCATTAAGGTCCGGAATGTACTGACGCGTGCGGAACGGATCGCCGCCTTGAAGGCCTCGGACCGTTTCAAGGAAGGCGACAACGTGCTCGGCCTGCCGAAGGTCCGCGTGCAAAAGCTGTCGCTGAAGAAGAAGAAGAAAGTGAAGGCCGAAGAAGGTGCCGATGCGAAGGGTGGCAAGGCGGCACCCAAGGGCAAGAAGTAAGACCGATCAACCCGGCAACTTCCTTCACGCTTCTACCATGGCCCGGTGCATGTTGCCCCGGGCCGCTTCGTTTCTTGCCGCTACTTCGGCAGCAGAGCATCTAGCGAATCCTGTCCCACGTACTGTGGAGCGATCGTCCACATCAGGCCGTTTGCGAGAAGCTTACGGAAGTTCGGATTCTCAAAATCCTTCTGGTGCCCCAGCGACGTGTAAAACACCCGCGACTTGCTGCCGCTCAGATTGGTCCAAGCAATCGGCTCCTCCGGTTGGTCGGTGATGCGGCCAAGGAGCAGCGGCGTAGCCGAAGGTTGTAGGGGGCTGACCTTGTACAGGGATCCGTTGCCAGTCATCGCTGCGACATCCACACCTCGCAAGATCGGATGCTCGGCCGCACCGCCGGCTGCTTTGATCTCGGTCTTCGGTCCATTGCCATGATGGTTCGTGTAGTGGCCGCCGAGGATCTCGGGATCGAACGCGGACCAGCTATCGAGACCCCGCTCAGCTAGTTTGTCATTATCAGCTTTGCCTCGCAGAGACCACGCGTGGCTGGCCGTGCGGATTCCAACCACCGCCTTACCGGCCGCAATGTGGCTGCGGATTGCATCGAGTTGCTCTTTCGGCGGCGTGCGCCGACGAACGCTGACGAACAAAACATCAGCACCATCCAACGCTTCGACCAATCCCGGAAAGTTGTTTTTGTCCTTCGTGTCAGCGTGGACGATGCGTACGTCGAAACCAAGCGGTTCTAAGTCACTTCTGGCGAACGCTGGCAGGGTTTCTTCGGTGCGATACTCATCATCACCGATCACCATCACGACCCGCCGGCGATCTTGGTCGAAGCGAAAGGCCGGTTGCCCGGTGATGTCGGTGCTGGTGATCGAGGGGCAGACGAACTTCTCGATGTGCTCGACGATCAACTCCGTCCCCTGGAAGTGGTTGACGTAGGGCCAGCGGGCCGGGTTGTACATCGTGTCGGTCATGTCGCGCATGAGCACGACATTCTTGCCGTTCTGGCTCAGTTGCCGCAAACCAAAGGGGCGGCCAAGGACGCACATGTTGGTGTGCACGCCGCAGAGCACGACATTCTTGATTCCCCGCTCCTCCAGCAGATTCCAGATCTCCACGCCCGAGTCGCTGATGGCGTCGCCTGCTTCGATTTCGAGCAGGTCGATCTGCTTCTTCCATGGCTGTTTGGCGTTCCGACCGATTGCAGTGAGCTTTTCGTGCCAGATGCGGTGTTCCTCTGGGTCGTCGTCTTCGCCACCATCCGTTTGGTCGATGGGATACTTCCCCTTGTCCTCGGCGGGGATGTGACGGCACCACTCGTGGATCTGCGGCGGCAAATTGGCCGCTTTCGGAGCCGATCGCGCCAGTTTCCGACCTGGATGATTTTCATACGGCTCCATGCAGTGACTGGGAGCGTGGATGATCAGCACCCCGCGCTCGCGAGCCGCCGAGAGCATGCGATTCATCGCCGGTGCGAGTTGAACCTCGCGGCGGACGGCATTCAGGCAGTGATGAGCGTCCCACATGTCGCAGACGATGATCGCCGTCTGCTTCGGCTGCCACGATTCCTTCTGTGTCTGCGTCGCATAGTTTCCGCCGGATTGCTCCACGCGCGAACGCTTGTGGACGACGATCGGCTCCTCAGCGAGCGATGCCGAGGCAGTGCAGCAAAGGGTTAGGCAGGCGGCGAGTACATAACGCATCGAACAGCAACTCCTCAATTGACGATCCAAACGTCCGCCCACGTTATCACCTTCCAAGCCAGGTTGCCACCATTTCCGTTATGACTGCAGCCGGGCTGCTCGCAGCAGTCGGACTGCTTGAACTTGCCGTGGGACACCACCACCTTTATTCAGCCGGTCGCGGTAATGGCTCCGCGAAACTTCCGCCCGGCGGAACGACACTGAGTGGCTCGGTTTCCTCCCTAAGCACATGGTATTCGCCTTCCTCGCGGTGGTGCGTTCCATCTTCGGGTGGCGTGCTGCGTGTTGAAAAATACCCAGGGTTTTTCAACACCTACCGGCCCCCAGGGAACCCGTACTTGGTGAAAAACTCATCGAATTATTCAACAGCCAGGCGACACATGCCCTTGCCGAACCCAGGCGTGCGGGATCGGGCCGGCAAGGTGATAGTGGCGTCGAAGCTGCCATAAAGATGATTATGTGTGCTATTATATATAAAGAACTTTGCAATTGTACTGTATCCGCTGCGTACTTGTCAAACTCCTCGTTTCCATCCGTTGCGAATGCCGAATCAGTCTTCACCCTCTGTTTCCGTGCATTCGTGCTTTAGTGATCCCTCCCTCCTCGCACCTGTGCAACAGGCCAAGTCGCCGGTACACCTCGCTTTGCACCTTGCGTTTCTGCTGGCGCCCGCGCACTCAACCGCCAGCGTGTGACGGATCGAGTTCCTGTTGAACCCGATCGAGGGCGGTCATGAGTTGGTTCCACTGATGGATGAGCCCGAACGTCTCATAGCTGTGACCATCGGGACGATCAAAACCTTGTTCGTGAACCGTGACCGATTCGCCAAGGCGGCCAGCGGGGACGGGGGCCTGATCCGCAGCTGGCGGATCGTCGGAGAAAGAAAGCACCTGCGAGAGAGTCCGGTGTACCGCCCACAAAGCCGCGCCTCGAGCGGTATGGGCTTGAACCACAAGGCGATAGTCGCCCGACTGGATATAAAACTTGGCCATGGTCGTATGCTTTCGTGAATGAGTGAGTAAGTAGTCCCTGTAGGTCAGGCACCTCGTGCCTGACGGAAAGAGCGTGGTGTAAAGGGGTGTTGAACCGCAGGACGAACCGCATTGCGTCAGGCACGGAGTGCCTGACCTACAGTGGAGCTAGTTCACGCTCACATTTCGCTCCAGCAGCCGCTGCCAAGCCTGGCTGGCGCTTTCGCCGCGGGCATAGGCCAGCACGTTGAACGTGGGGAATTGCCGCACCCCGCCTCGTTGACCGCGTTGCACGACAATTCGCTCCGCGAATCCAGCTCGATGCTCGTCGCTGGAAGTTGGTTCACCTTGTCCCCACCGCAGCACCGCTTCGATCGCTGCTTCCAGGGCGGTTTCCGCAACCAGGACGATCTTCAGCGATCCCGACTGGACGACGTACTCGGTCATGGCTCAAACTCCGTTTTGAACGTTGATGTTCGTTGCAGGTGATTGTGAGATTCAGCGTCCGGGGCATTTGCGGCGTAGCTGAATTCGCCAGCATTCAGTCCTTGCGAGTACTAGCCTCGGTTGGCCTGAGTGCTGGCGAACTCAGCTACAGGACGGGCCACCCAGCCCATCCTGTAACTGCTTGTCGCTCGATGTTGGTGTTATCGCGCACCCCAGTGACACGTTTGGTCACACACTTTGCGGATTGCGTCCTAAGTCGTTACCGCACCGGCGGAAACCGTTTGAGAGAGGCAAAAAATGCGGATGTTCATCGCCGGAAGCTGGGTGGGCCGTGACGGAAAAATCGAGGTCCGAAACCCGTTTGATGGGTCGGTCGTGGACACCGTCCCGATAGCCACTCCCGCAGACGTCGAAACCGCTCTCGCTTCGGCAGTACAGGGTGCCGCGGTCATGCGGCAACTACCAGCTCTTGAACGTTTTCAAATCCTCCGCCGCGCCGCGGATGCAATACTCGCGCGACAGGATGAACTCGGTCGGCTGATTAGCCTTGAGGAAGGAAAGACTCTGGCCGAAGGAAAGTTCGAAGTGGCCCGAGCCGCCGAAACCATTGAACTTTCTGCCGAAGAAGCGAAGCGACTCGGCGGTGAATCCCTGCCCCTCGACGGTGCGCCCGGCGGTCACGCAACGCTTGGCTTCACGCTCCGCGTGCCCTGCGGCGTGGTCGTGGCAATCACGCCGTTCAACTTTCCGCTGAATCTGGTTTGCCACAAAGTCGGGCCGGCGCTGGCGGCTGGCAATGCAGTGATTCTGAAGCCGGCGAGCGACACACCCTTGTCTGCCTTGCGGCTGGTCGAGATTCTGCTCGAAGCTGGCCTGCCGCCGCTCGGCATCCACTGTGTGACCGGTGGCGGACGTGAGATCGGCAACGTACTCTGCCGCGACGAACGGGTTCGCAAGATCAGCTTTACTGGCAGCGTTGAAGTGGGAAAGCAGATTTGTGAGGTTGCTGGCATTAAGCGAGTGACGATGGAACTCGGCTCGAACAGTCCGCTGATCATTCTGGACGATGCCGATTTGAATAAAGTCACCGAGGCGGTTCTCGCCAGCGGCTACGGCAATGCGGGACAGGTGTGCATCTCCGCTCAACGAGTGATCGCTACAGGCGCGGTCTACGAAGACCTGCTCGATGCGCTAAAGCCGCGCGTCGAGTCGCTCCGGACTGGCGATCCACTTCAAGAGACCACCAAGATGGGGCCCATGATCCGCGAGCGAGACGCGCAGCGTGTCGGCGAGTGGATTGATGAGGCGGTAGAGCAGGGGGCTCGTCTCGTGGCCGGTGGCGGTCGCAGCGGCAATCGATTTCAGCCGACACTGCTCGCCGATGTATTGCCCGAGATGCGAGTGAGCAAGGACGAACTCTTCGGTCCTGCTGTCGCGGTATCTCGGGCGTCCAACATCGACGACGCGATTCGCCTGGCGAACGATTCTCGCTACGGCCTGAGTGCTGGCATCTTTACCCAGAGCCTCGACTCGGCCATGAAGTTCGCCCGCCACGTGGAGAGCGGCAATCTGCACATCAACTGGGGACCAGCTTGGCGGGCCGATCTGATGCCGTACGGCGGTCTGAAAGAGAGCGGCTTTGGGAAAGAGGGGCCGAAATACGCGGTGCAGGAGATGACAGACCTGAAGACCGTCGTCATTCATGGGCTGAGCTAAAGCAGTCATCCCTTAGCCGGAACCTAACAGGTTCCGGAGACGTGCCGAGGGATTGAGCTACTTCGATCGACGTCGCGATTGCTCCGCTCCAAGTTGCGGTCACGGAGCGTAGCAGAACCTTCTCGCGGTTCTCCGGAAGCTGTTAGCTTCCGGCTAAGGCACTTCAGACTCGCGCCGTTTCTGCTTGTCACTACCGGCAATTTCTGCGCTTCGGCAGTTTCTGCGCGTGTTCTTCAGCAGCTGGCCGGATGCAATCTCCTAAATGCTGACAAGTGCTTCGAGCCGAGAAAAAGCGGCATTCTTGCTTGCTAGCGGCCGTGATCACAGCTCTCAATAGTCGCTCCGGCACACCCGTTGCTTTAGGGCGGCCGCACGGGGGGCGTTTCCAAGGATTCGGAACCGCCATGTATTACGGCTTGTACATCTCTGCTGCTGGTGCTGCTGCTCAGAACCAGAAGGTGGAGATTCTCAGTAACAATCTCGCGAACGTCGACACGGTCGGCTTCAAGCGGGAGCTTGCGCTACTGGAAGCACGCGACTCGGAAGCTGTCGAGCGAGGCATGCTGTCGCGCGGTTCGCAGGCAATTGAAGACATTGGTGGCGGCGTGCGAATGCTCGGTACTGCGACCGACTACAGCTTGGGAGCGCTCAAACCGACCGGCATTCCGACGGATCTGGCCTTGGAAGACACGAGCACCTTTTTCGCCGTGGAGCGCAATGGCGAACAACTGCTCACTCGAGCTGGCAACTTTCAGATGCGTGAGGACGGCGTGCTGACTTCGGCCGACGGCGATCCGGTGTTGTCGATCGACGGCAGCCCGGTGCAAGTCGACCCGGAGTTGCCTTGGGAACTCGTTCCTGGCGGCACGGTGGAACAAGCGGGCGAGCGGCTCGACCTGGCGGTGTTCAAAGTCATCGATCCTCAGATGCTCCGCAAGACGGGCGTGAACTGCTTCGCTGCCGAGCCAAGCAATGTTCAGCCGGCTTTGCCCGACGACCGTCGAGTTCGCACGGGCTACTTGGAAATGTCGGACGTGAACTCGGTTGAAGAGATGGTCGAATTGATTACCACCTCGCGCAGCTACGAAACCAATATCCGCATGATTCAGAATCACGACCAGATGACCGGCAATCTGGTCAGCCGCATGATGCGGCCCGCCTGACTAGGATCCGGCATCCGATTTGATCCTTTCGAACCTGACCTTTGACTTCTGAGATTGTCCCATGAGCGTTCAAACCCTCTATACCGCCGCGACTGGCATGGAGTCGCTGCAGACAAAGCTCGACGTCATCGCCAACAACCTGGCGAACGTGAACACGACTGCGTTCAAACGCGACCGGGCCAACTTCGAAGATCTGTTCTACCGCCACGAGACCTTCCCGGGCGCCCAAGACCAGAACCAGAACTACACGGCCGTTGGTACCCAGATCGGTCTTGGTGCTCGCGTGCAAAGCACGCAGACGAGTTTTGAGCAGGGAGCCTTTCAAGAAACTGGCGGACCGCTCGATGTGGCGATTGAAGGGCAGGGGTTCTTTCAAGTCGCCGATCCGAACGGGCTGACGTACTACACCCGAGCTGGCAACTTCTCGATCAATGCCAACAGCCAACTGGTGGTTGGCTCGGCCCAGACGGGGCGTCTCGTCATCCCAAATATCACGTTTCCGCAGGACACCACCGGCATCACGATCACCGCCGACGGCCGTGTGATCATCCAGCAAGCTGGTCAAACGCAGCAGTCGCAGATTGATCAGATTCAGATGGCCTTGTTCCCTAATCCGCAGGGTCTGCTGAAGCTCGGCGAGAACCTCTACTCACAAACCGACGCTTCCGGTCAGCCGATCATCAACAACCCGGGTCAGCAAGGCCTGGGCGTGCTGCGGCAGGGATTTCTAGAAGCATCGAACGTCGAGCCGGTGCAGGAATTGATCGATCTGATCACCACTCAGCGCTCCTTCGAGCTGAACTCGCAAGCCATTCAAGCCGGCGACCAGATTTTGCAGCTCATCACCAATCTTCGCCGCGGCTAATAGTCAGCCAGACGCTTCCGATTGAAAAAGAATACCGATGCAAGTTCAACAGTCCATCAAAGTACTCCTGCTCACAATGATCTTCGTTGCCAGCGGCTGGTCGTCCGAGGCGGCAGAAATCGAATTGCGGGCCAGTGCTGTTGCCAGCGGAACGGTGGTTCGCCTGGGCGATATCGCCCGAGTTCAGCACGAAGACCCGGCCATTGCGGCCGAGTGGCAGCAGCTTCCGCTGTTCCCCGCTCCGGCGGAAGGAAAGACACGGCAGGTGAAGCATCAGGAACTGGCTCAACTGCTTGCGTTCAGCGACGAACGACTGGCCGGATGCCGGCTGACCGGTGCTGCGGCCGTACAGATTCGATCCGCAGATGCAGCGGCCCGCGATACGACAACCGTTACCCAAACTGCATATCGGCCCGCAGCCAAGAGCCAACACGTCGCCACCAGCGCCGTCCATACGGAATCCATCACTCCGCAAGCGTCGGTTGCCCACATCGGCTCACTTGATGCGGCAGCCGCGTCGACGAATTCCGTGCAAGCCGTGGTCGCTCTGCGACGCTTCGATCGTGGCGACGTCATTCGTCGCGAAGACGTCGTCTTGCGACAGGTATCCGCGGAGCAAATTGAAACCGGCTCGCTCAACGAACTCAATGCGGTGATTGGCCGTGAAGTAACGCAGGCTGTTCAACCGAATGCTCTGATCTTGGCCAAGATGGTTCAGAAGCCCCGACTCGTGCGTCGCGGCGAGACAGTCACCATCTCCTCGATCGCCGCCGGCATTCGAGTGATCACTTCGGGCAAGGCCCGCGAGGACGGCAGCGAAGGATCGCTGGTTCAGGTCGATCTCGACGAGAGCAACGAGCGGATTGCTGCCCGAGTCGTCGGCCTGCAACAGGTCGAAGTGTATGCCGGTGGACCTCGAGTACCGACGCAAAAGACGCTGCCAACGGCCGCGGACAAGGAATAGGGGCAACACAGCAATGTTCCATAAGAACAATCGTTACAGCCGCCGAACCGCCCTTGCACTCGCCGTCGGTATGCTGGGCGCCTGCACCCTCGGCCCCGCCATCGCCCAAGAAGGCGACGGCCCGAATAGCAGCCTGTTCAGCGGACGGTTCGGCCCGTACGTCCGACAGGCAAGTGCACCGGCCACCAGTTGGTACGAAGTACCACTTCCGCCGCCGAAGGAAGTGAAGGTGCACGATATTGTGACGATCCGTGTCGATCTGGGTGCTCAAGTCATTTCTGAAGCAGAAATGCAGCGACGCAAGAACGCCACCTACGACGCTCTCCTCAATAACTGGGTGATCCTCAACGGCCTGAAGTCGGTAAAGCCCTCGCCGCAATCCGATGGCGATCCGCGCGTGCAAGGCAATCTCAATCAGCTCTATCGAGCGACTGGCGAGCTCGAAACAGTGGAGTCGCTCAAATTCGAGATCGCGGCGAAGGTCGCGGCGATTTTGCCCAACGGCAACCTGGTGCTGGAAGCTCATCGCCAGGTGGTGAACAACGACGAAGTTTGGATGCACTCCCTCACCGGCGTTTGCCGGCGCGAGGACATTGGACCGGGGAACATCATCCTGAGCGAGGACATCGCCGATCTAGAGGTCTCGAAGCGCGAGCACGGCCACGTTCGCGACAGCTACAAACGCGGCTGGTTCACGTTGTGGCTCGACCGGTTCAACCCGTTCTAAGCGAATGCTTCAGATGGTTGTCGCGTTGGACGAGTGCCTTGTTGCGGAAGGTTTGGGAAATGAAACGAAGTTTCGCCATCCTGATGATGCTCGCTCTCTTCAGCCCCCTCTCGGCGGTCGCCGATGTGCGGATTGCTGATCTTTGCCGCATCAAGGGACAGGAAGAAAACACCCTGCATGGCATGGGCCTCGTGGTCGGACTTCGGGGGACCGGTGATGGTGACAACAAGGCCACCATGCGGGCACTCGCCCGCTACATGGATCTCATGGGACACCGCCTGACCACGGGTCCAACCGGTCAGGTCATGCTGGACGAGCTGAAGGGGGTAAAGAACGTCGCCCTGGTGTTCGTCACCGCCACAGTGCCCGCCGGGGGAGCTCAGCAAGGTGACAACATCGATTGCACCGTGAGCGCGATTGGCGCTAAAAGTCTTGAGGGTGGACAGTTGATGCTTACTGAGCTCTACGGTCCGGTCCCGGGCGACAAAACGGTTTACGGCCTGGCCAAGGGGCTGGTTGCTCTCGACGACATCACCAAGCCGCAGACTGGCCGAGTTTCACTCGGCTGCCAGATCGAAACGAAGTTCGACAACAAGTTTGTCATGAACGGCAAGCTGCTGCTCGTAATGAACAAAGATCATGCAGCGTTTCAGTCAACTTCGTACATCGAAGAACTCATCAACCAGCAGCCCGACTTCGCCGTCCACGGCGCCAGCGGCACCGAAGGCATCGCCAAGGCGATCGACCAAGTTCGCATCGAAGTGACGATCCCTCCGACCTACGCCGATAACCCGGCGCTGTTCGCTTCGCGGCTCCTCGATACGCGGGCCTTCCGTCCTCAAACCGACACGAAAGTGATCATCAACGAACGCAAGAAGGCGATCATCATCGGCGCCGATGTCGAGATCGGCCCCGTGGCTGTGATGCACAAGAACCGCCTTATCCAAACCGGCGGCGATCCGATCAACCAGTTTGTTGCACTCGATCCAAGCGATAGCACCAAGCCAAAGCTCGCAGCCCTGGTCGATGCGCTAAACGCTCTGAAGGTGCCAGCCGAAGACGTAATCGACATCATCAAGATGCTACAGCACAAGCGGGCGTTGTTTGGCGAGCTGATCATCGAATAGCCCGCGCCACGTCACGCCTCAACAAATCAAAACGAATCAAACCAGGCTCATCCCAATGATCGACGTCCACAGCCTCTCGATGCCGCAGCAGTCCAACGACCTCAACGCACTGCTGCAAAATGGGACAAAATCGAAAGGGGCCAGTCCTGAACTTAAGGGCGCATTTCAGGACTTCGTCGGCCAAACGTTTTTCAACCAGATGCTTTCCTCAATGCGAAGCACGCTCGACAAGCCGGCTTATTTCGATGGCGGCCATGCCGAGGAAGTGTTTCAAGGGCAACTCGACCAGGTAATGGCCGAGAAGCTGTCGGAGCGCACCGCCGAGCGCTTCGCCGAGCCTATGTTTGATCTGTTCATGTTGTCCCGCTCGTAATCCTCGGCCGGTCCGCACCGCCCTCGAGCAAACGCATACGACTTCGTTTGGAGCTTGCCAGTGACTTTCACCGCCTCCGCTGCTAGTGCCGTCGATGTTGCCGTGCCGGTCGTCACGGTCGCAACTGATTGGGAAGCGGAACTGACCGCGCTGCTGGACGAACTCACCAACGTGCAGGACGAGCTGTTTCAACTCCTGGACGCCAAGCGGGAACGACTAATGTCGGCTGACTGTGCCGGCATTGAGGAGTTGCAGCAGCGTGAGGAATCGGTATGCCAGCGTCTCGAGCAGTGTCACCAACGCCGGACTCAGCTTCTGGCCGAAGCTCAGCGTCGTGGATTGCCGAGCGACAGCGTCACGAAGCTAGCTTCTTCAGTCGCCAAAGACGCGAGTGGTAAGTTAGGGAAACAGGTCAAAGCTGCCGCTTCAAACATGAGACTTTTACAGCACCAAAGCTTGACAAATTGGGTGCTAGCTCAGCGCGCCCTGTTACATGTGTCACAACTCATAGAAATTATCGCTACCGGGGGCCGCTTGCAGCCGACCTATGGAGATAAGGACACGATGCACAATCGTGGATCCCTCGTCGACCAAGAAGCGTAGGCCGCCACTCGGCTGGAGCTGCGCCGGAAGCGGACATTCGTTCGCCTGACCGCTCATGACATTATTTAGCTCGCTCCAAGTAGCGAACAACTCGCTCGTCGCGTCGCAGCTCGGGTTGCAGGTAACTGGCAATAACATTGCCAATGCCAACACGCCCGGCTACGTGCGCGAACGGATCGTCGTTGGCCCAGCTCCGACCGTACGATACGGCGGGCTGCTGATGGGCACGGGCGTTTCGGTCGAAGCCATCATTCAGCAGACCGATCGTTTCCTCGAAGAGCGAATGCGGAGCGCTACGAGCGATCTGGCCAACGGCGAGGCCCAGGAAGGGGCCTACGTTAAGCTCGAAGCTCTGCTCGGGGAACTCACTGATACCGACCTGAGCACCTCGCTGACCACATTTTTCAGCAGCATCCAGGACATTTTGAACCAGCCGGAGAGTGTCTCGGTCCGCAATCTGGCCGTCCTGCAAGGTCGAACCCTAGCCGACGATATCCAGCGCCTCGACGAGAACGCCCGGCAGCTGCGCGAGGACTTGAACAATCAAGTCATCGCTTCGACCGACAAAATCAATGGGCTACTGGAAGAAGTCGCGAAGCTCAACATTCAGATCGTCACGGCAGAAGGTGGCGAAATCGTCAAAAGCGACGCGGTTGGCTTGCGCGATCGCCGCTCGAATGTACTTAAGGATCTTTCCGAGCTGATCAATATCCGCACGGTCGAACAGACGAACGGCGACGTCACCGTCTTTGTCGGCGGCGACTACCTGGTCTTTCAAGGCGGAGCAAGACTGGTCGAAGCGTCGTCGAGTTACGATCGCGGGCAATCCATCGCCGAAATCCGCTTGGCCGAGACCGACTCGCCTTTGCAAATCACTTCCGGCAAGGTTGCCGGGCTCTACACGGCGCGCGACACCGCGCTAACTTCGTTCCTCGACGGCCTCGATCAGTTCACTAAGACGCTCACATTCGAGTTCAATAAAATCTACTCGTCAGGGCAGGGTCTGACGGGTTATTCGACTTCGCAGAGCGAATTCGCCGCCACCGATTCCACGGTGGCGCTGGACCAGGCGGGGTTGCCGTTCACGCCTGTGAATGGATCGTTCGAAGTTCAGGTTTACAACAAGCAGACCGGAGCGACCACGACTAAGGTCATTCGAGTCGATCTGAATGGCGTCGACCAGGAAACGACTCTCGACAGCCTCGCTGCCGAATTGGATGGAGTGGAAGGAATCAAGGCGAGTGTTACGCCGGCTCGTAATCTGCTCATTGAGGCGGACACTCCGTTGGTGACGTTCAGTTTTGCGAAGGACACGAGCGGTGCCCTCGCAGCACTGGGGATCAACACGTTTTTCTCGGGTACGGGCGCCGGCGATATCAGCGTGAACTCGGTCGTGCGCAACGATCCGACGAAGTTCGCCGCGAGTCAAACGGGCATCGGTGAGGATTCCAAGAACGCGGAATTGCTTTCGGATTTGCTAAGCATCCCACTCGCCACCCAGTCGAACCGTTCGCTTGCCAATATGTACGACGCGCTTACCGGCGAAATGTCTCAGGGCGCCGCCGTGAGCAAATCGGTGGCGGAAGGATTTCGCGTATTTCAGCGAACGTTGGAAGGGCAGTACCTCGCTGTCAGCGGCGTGAACATTGACGAAGAGGCAGTGAAACTGATCGCGTACCAGCGGGCGTTTCAAGCTTCAGCGCGGGTTATCTCCACCATTAGCGACATGCTGGATGTGCTCGTGAACCTGTAGCCGACGATTGCCTCGATACGTGGCGCTTTCTGGTCTTTTTCAGTAAGCGCCGGCACAAGGAAAGTGCATCATGGCCGCCATTTATCCAGTTACCACCAACCGCAGTAGCGAGATGCTCTCGCAGACCCGGTTGGTCACACAAATCGCCGGCGACCAACTCGACATTTTGCGGCTCCAGTCGCAGATCAGCACCGGACGCCGGATCATCTCTCCGAGTGAGGATTCGCCGGCTGCAACGCGGGCGATGAGCCTGCAGCGCCTACTCGAACTCAAAGCGCAAGCCAAGGTCAATCTGAACACGAGCCAGTCCTATCTGGATGCCACGGATGTAGCGGTTTCTGGTGTGTCGTCGCTCCTGACGCAGCTCCGATCGACGGCCATGTCGGTTGCCGACACCATCAGTAGCGACAGTGCTCGCCGTGCCGCGGTCGAGGAAATCTCCCGCGGTATCAGCCAGTTGATGGATGTGGGCAATCAGAACTTCCGCGGTCGCTACCTGTTTGGTGGAGCGCGGACGACCACTCCTCCCTACGCAGTGGCCGGTGAGCAGATCCTCTTCAACGGCAATTCGAATGAGCTGCGGAGCTACGCCGACGTCGATCTGCTGTTTGCGACCAACTTGCCGGGCAGTGAAGTGCTCGGCGGCTACTCGGCGCAGGTGGAAGGCACGGTCGACCTGAATCCCATCACGACGCGCAATACTTTGCTCACCGATGTGCGTCAGGGGCGCGGCATCGCCAAGGGTAGTATCTCGCTTTCCGATGGCACGACGTCCCGCACCATCGATCTTAGCAAGGCTGAGACGCTCGGCGACGTGGCCGACCTGATTGAGGCTTCGGCTCCTCCAGGCCGTACGATCCGTGCGCGTGTAACCTCCGTGGGGCTCGAGATTTCGCTTACCGACGGAATGCCGGCGAACCTGGCGATCAACGAGGTCGGATCGGGAACAACCGCCGCGCAGTTGGGCATTCTGAACGTGAACGGCACGGGGACCGCTCCGATCGTCGGCACTGATCTGGATCCGGTCGTGCGCCGGACGACTCGCTTGGACGACCTGCTCGGCAGCCGCGCCACGGGATACTTGCAATCAATTGGGACGGATAACGATATCGTCATTGAGGCCCGGTCACACGGAGCCGCAGCAAACGGCGTAGCAATTCAATTTGTTGACGATCGCCTGATGCACGCTTCGCCGGGCCTGATTGCCGGAATGGAAACCGTCAGCTACAGCGACGTGGCAGTCGCGGCCCGGGCGGCCGTGTCGTTCTCGGGCTTTGGCAACAACCTGCTCTTGACTGCCACGCAGGCCGGAACCGCCTTCAATAACGCTTCGATTCAAATCGTCGATGCCGGAGCGATTGGCAATTCGGCCCAGGTGAATTACGACCCGACGTCCAAAACCCTGACGATTGGCGTTGACTCGACGAATGCGACGGAGATCCAAACCGTGATCGCCGCCGTGAATGCGGAAGGCACTTTCACGGCCGCTTACGATGCATCCGACGCGGTCGATGGCGGCTACGTTCCAACGGCCATCGTTCAGGCAACCGATGCAGGAAACGTAGCCGGTAACACCAGTAATAGTGGTGCGGCCGCGCGAACGGCGCTCGTTTACATTCAGGTGGGTGCAACGACTGCTCAGCAAGTGGTCGGTGCCTTGCAAGCGGATCCGACCATCAGCGCCGGTTTCGATGTTCGGCTGGATTCGGACGACGCAGATCATACGGGTGTCGGTTCGAACCTCGTCGATGTCAATGCGCGGGCCGTAACCGCGCTGGGTAGCGGCGAGGATTTTGACCGAACATCCGGGCTCCAAATCCTCAACGGCGAAACGACCCACACCATCAGCTTCGCCGGGGCCCAGACGGTCGAGGACCTGCTCAACACACTGAACGGTTCCTCCGCGAGCGTTCTTGCCGAAATCAATGCGAGCGGCGACGGTATCCGCATTCGCTCGCGATTGAGCGGGGCAGACTTTAGCATTGGCGAGAATGGAGGAAGGACGGCGACGCAGCTCGGTGTCCGGTCTTTGAACGAGGACACTTATCTGGCGCAGATGAATTACGGAAGCGGTGTGAACAATGCCACAGGCGTCGATTTCACGATCCACAGGAACGATGGTGTTGCGCTAGAGATCGATATCGCCGGGGCCCAAACCTTCGGCGATGTGATTAACCTGATCAACAACCACCCCAGTAATACCGGTCCAGGTAATCGCGTCGTCGCCCGAATGGCCACGTACGGAAACGGGATCGAACTGGTTGACGACGATCCCATGGGGGGCGGCACTTTGTCCGTCACCAAGGCTTTCAGCAGCGATGCAGCGATCGATCTGGGGCTCGTTGTCCGAGGACAGACGGTGTCGGCCGCTGCGATTCCGGCAACGGCGGCTGCAGCCAATCTCACGTTCTCGGCACCGCACCATCTGAATACGGCAATGAACATCACGGCCAGCCAGGCCGGCACTTCGCTCGACGGTGTGGAGATTGTCTTTGAAAATACGCTCGTCGGTGACACAGCCACCGCTGTCTACGACAGTAATCTGAAGCGGCTGACTGTCTCGCTCGATCTGGCCGCTACAACGGCCAACACCGTGATCAGCGCGATTCAAAGCGAGGGCACCTTCGTCGCGACGCTCAACAGCGTGGATGATCCCACGAATGATGGCACGGGCATCGTCGGAACCATCGGAACGGTGGGAACCGCTGCGGGCGGACGCGCCGAGGTTTTTACAGGCAGCGATCGCAATCCGCAGGAAGTCGAAGGCGTCTTCAACACTCTCATTCGTTTGCAAAAGGCGGTTGAGAACTTCGATCTGGGCGGGATGTCACGGGCCATCGAGATGCTCGATGCCGACCTGGAGCGGGTCAATTTCGGCCGAGCTGAAGTGGGTGCACGTGGCCGTGCACTGGATACTCTGCGGGCGAGAATCGACGACGAGGAAGTGCAGCTCAAAGCGACTTTGTCGGTCGAGATCGATGTCGATTTCACCGAGGCCGTATCTTCGCTTGCGGCTCGTCAGGCGTCGCTGGAAGCTTCGCTTCGCTTGACAGCACAGGTGTTTCAGCTGTCGCTGCTAAAGTTCCTATAGGCTGGGGAGACAATGACTTGCCCGGATCCCGTGCACGCCGGCAATTCTGTTGCGGGCCCATGCGATTGACCGCCCGAGGATGGGTTTTTCTGGTTTTGACGGTCGTGCGAGGCCGATGAACCTAACGAGAGACGCGCTGAAGCCCGTCGGTCGGCAGCGCTAGGCAATGTTTGAGACGGTGGTGGCCATGCAGATCAATACGACGCGCTTCGGACTCGTGAATTTCGAAGTGGACGATATCCTGCTGTTTCCGCACGGACTTATAGGTTTTGAAGATTGCCGCCACTGGGTACTGCTCGGCGATGCCGAGAATGAAACGCTCGGTTGGCTGCAATGTGTGCCTCGGCCTGAAGTGGCGCTGCCGGTCGTGAGTCCGCGTCGGTTCGTGCCCGAATACCAGGTGCGCGTGACACGCGGACAACTCGCTCCGCTGGAACTTTCGCAGTTCGACCAGGCCTTCGTTTTGACGGTAATCAGCCAGAATCATGCGGATTTGACCGTCAATCTCAAGGCTCCGCTGGTGGTGAATCTGAACCGGCGAATTGGCCGCCAGGTGATAACAACGGACGAGCAACCACTCGCGCATCGAGTCTCGACGCCTGCACCGGCGCTTCGCAAGGTTGCATGATATAAACGTTGCGGACTGAAAAAGCCTGACGGTGGCGCAAAGCTGTGATTCTAGGTAAGCCGCGCTACCGATACTTTCCCCTGTTAAGCTTTGCTGCCTCGGGCAGTGCAGGGGAGAACGCGTCCGGATAACTCCGGATGACCGCCGAACCTGGCGTTTCTGCTCGTCTGGGCATCGCTTAGACCCGCCGCTGGTCGCTTGCTTGTTAGCGTCTGGGCCCTCCAGCTTCCCGGCTCAAAAGTCGGTTTGAAGTCCTCCGGATGGGCCAGCCGTAGTCCAACCAGGCAGCGCCCACCTGATCTTCCGCCCCACACTTCGGTCGTGCTGGAAGTGCTTTGCACATCACAGCAAACCGCTTGCAATTCACCTGCAGACAAACCGTGGCCGAAATACCGGCCTAGCCTAGAGGAAGGAGCCAACGATGCTGGTTTTGTCGAGACACCGCGATGAGAGCATCATGATCGGCGACAACATCGTCGTCACCATTGTTGACATTCGCGGAGACAAGGTCCGCCTGGGAATTGAGGCCCCGTCGGACATCCCGGTGCATCGCCAGGAAGTTTACGAAGCAATTCAACGCGAAAATCGTAAGGCCAGCCAACTGCGGCCAGGCGACACGCGAGACTTGGGTAAGACGAATCCAGCCGGCAACTAATTGTGTTGCTGGTAAAGACCGACCGCAGATCGCGGCCGGTCGATTGAGCTCGGCACCTGATCGTCGTGTTCGAAGGAAGGCAGTGGGACCGGTAGCACGAAGGTAGCGATTGTGCCGCCTATGAGGCCTGTCCGAATCGCGGACAAGTGCACATTGGCGGTGGCCGGCTTAGCAGACCTGAAGCAGAGCGGCCGAAAATGACGAGTGGTAAGAAAAGATTGAGACTCGATGCGTTCGAAGCGGGTGGGGATTACCTAATGCCACCAGTTTCACGCGTCGATGATGCTTGATAAGTGACGGCCCGAGCCGTCGCGCACATCCGTGCTGCGGTTCATGGAAGTCGGGCATGGCAGACAAAGTCGGAAGGCCCAGGCCGATGGGGGTCTTTCGAGTGGTACCGAGCCGTCGGTTAGTTCCTTCTGCATTCAGTTGCGCCAGCGAGGTGCGGACTGAATGCGACTACCGACGAATCCTTCCTAAGTACATGGGGTGTTTGGCATGAGCCGCATTAATACAAACGTCAGTTCGCTGATTGCTCAGAAGACTTTGACCCGCAGCAATGCGGCGTTGCAGACCTCACTCAGCCGGTTGAGCACCGGTGTGCGAATCAACACGGGTAAAGATGACCCGGCCGGTTTGATCGCCAGCGAAAACCTCCGTCGCGACATCACCGCTTCGGAACGGGCGATCACGAACAACGAACGAGCCAATCAGCTGATCGCGACGGCTGACAGTGCTCTGGGCCAGATCAGCTCGCTGCTGAACGACATCCGCGGACTAGTTACCGAAGCGGCCAATACTGGTGTGCTCAGCGACGAGCAGATCGCTGCTAATCAGCTGCAAGTCGACAGCTCTCTTGAAGCTATCGACCGTATCGCCCAGGTGACGACCTTCCAGGGCCGCAAGCTGCTCGACGGCAACCTCGACTTCATCACCAGCACCTCGGTTGGCGGCGCCTCGGTTGTTGACCTGAACATCCAGAAGGCCAACCTCGGATCGACCGGTTCGCTCAATGTGAACGTCGATATCTCGGCCGCCGCGACGCGGGCTCAGCTCACGAACACGGGTGGTGTTAACTACACGCCTGGTGCAGCCGCGACCGGAACGGTCACGCTGCCGAACGTGACGACTCCGGAAGTGCAGGCTTCGGGTGACTTGAGCCTGGCCAGCGGTCCGGGTGTGATCAACATCCAAGCGGTTGCCGGCGGCGACGCCGCGGGCGCTACGGGCAATGCGACGGACGTTATCGTGCAGGCTGCTGCCGACGTCGACCAGGCGACCGGCTTCGTGTCGCTCAGCGGTTCGGGCGGTGTGATTAGCGTTTCCGCAGCCGCAGGCGGAGCAGCCGACGGTACGGTCGGCAACACCACAGATGTGGTGTTTCAGTCGGCTGCCGACATCACGCATGCTTCGGGCACGTTGAGCCTGGGCACCACGAACGGATCGATCAATATTTCCGCCACGGCGGGCACTGCAGTAGGCGGTGCGACGGGCAACGGTGTGACGATCGCGATTGCTGCTGGTGGCTCCACTGCCGCCACTTACGACGCGAACACGAACACGCTGTCGATTACGGTGGCGGGTGGTGACGATGTTGATGACATCACCGCTGCCATCGATGCCACAGGACAATTCTCGGCCACGACCAGCACCGGCGGTGCCAACGCTTACAACGCCGCGGACGACAATGCCGCGATCGCGGGTACGCTGACGGGTGGCAGCAACGGCACTACTTCTGCTGCCTACAATGCCGGCACCAATACGGTGACGGTCAGTGCTGCCCTTGGCGCCACGGTGACCAACCTGGCGACGGCGATCAACGGGTTGGCCGACTTCAATGCCACAGCTACCTTCGGCGGCGGTAACACCTACAACGTCTCGGACAACGGCACACAAACCGACCCACTTGCCGGCGGTAACAACGGCACCACAACCGTTACCTACGACGACGTTACGAACGCCATTACGGTAAATGCCGCTGTCGGAGCGACGGTAGGTCAGATTGCGACGGCCATCAACGGCCTGGCCGATTTCAATGCGACTGCACTCGTTGGCGGCAGCAATGCCATTGATTCGACCGACTACGGCACCACGAACCCTCTATCGGGCGGCGTCAACGAGGTGACGGCCGACGACGTGATCACGATCACCTCGAATGAGACCGGAGCCACGTTCAATGGCACATTGACCTTCGCCGCGAACGGTTCAGTCGCTGCTAACGAAGTTGAAGTTACGGTCACTGGCGGCAACATTTCGATCGCCGTGAACAATGCCTCGACCTACGACGTCGATGATTTGACCGCTGCTCTCGCCGAGCAGTTGACGGGGTACACGGTCACCCGAACCGGTTCGGCTGGCGATAGCAGCTTCAATGCAGCTGCCGACACGGCCACCACCACCGCCATGGCGGGTGGTACGGCCGATGGTGGTACGGGTCTGGCCGATGACCTGGTTCTCAAGTTGTCGGGCCAATCGGGTTCGGACGTGTTCAGCTTCTCTGCCGGCACCTCGCTGCAGAACATTGTGAACAGCGTCAACCTGCTGTCGGATTCGACTGGTGTCGGAGCCTCGATCGTCGGCGGAAACCTGCAGCTGAACTCCACCGCTTATGGCAGCGACGCCTACGTCGATGTTGAAGTGATCAGCGAAGGTGCCGACGGTACCTTTGCCACCGGGCTAAGCGGAACTCGCGATACGGGCTCGGACATTGTCGCTACGATCAACGGTGCCCAGGCGAACGGAAAGGCGAACCAGCTGTCGATCAACTCGTCGGCTCTGACGCTCGACCTGACGGTGTCGGAAGGCAGCAGCACCGATGTGAGCTTCACGATCAGTGGTGGTGGTGCGGTGTTCCAGCTTGGTCCGGACGTGGTCAGCAATCAGCAGGCCCGCATCGGTATCAGCAGCGTGAACTCGGCGAAGCTGGGTGGCCCAGCTGGCCGATTGTTCGAACTCGCCTCGGGTAACAGCAAAGATCTGCGGACCGACGCCTCAGGTGCTGCCCGCATTGTCGACGAAGCGATCGGCAAGGTCACTTCGCTCCGCGGTCGTCTGGGTGCGTTCCAGCGTACGACGCTCGAGACGAACATCGCCTCGCTGAATGACACCATCATCAACCTGACGGAAGCCGAGAGCTCGATTCGCGACGCCGACTTCGCCGCCGAATCGGCCAAGCTGACGCGGGCTCAGATTCTGGTGCAGTCGGGTACCGCGGTGCTCGGTATCGCCAACCAGAACCCGCAGAACGTGCTCGGTCTGCTCCGAGGCTAAGCCTTCGGTTAGCAAGCTGACGAATACAAGCCGCCGGACGAGTCTCGCTCGTTCGGCGGTTTTTTCTTTGCGTCACCGGTCGCCGTTAACGCGTCTGGCAAAGTTTGCCGAAAAATGCGCTTAGGAAGGCCAGATATAGCTGCCGATATTTCACGATAGCAGATTGCGCGCCCTGTCATCCAAAACGACGAACGAGCGCTGCACGAGACCGAAATTGCGAGAGGTGAGATGGGCCGGATTCAGTCCAGCATCGGTCTTGTGACCGGAATCGACATCGAGAAGACGGTCAACCAGTTGCTCGCCGTCCAGGCGAAGCCGCGCGACAACCTGGAGGCTCGCAAAAAAGGGCTCGACGCCCGTGCGGCAGCGGTCACCGACTTGATGGCCTTGACACTGGGTGCTCAGTTTTCCGCCAGGCGCCTCAATACCGAAAGCCTGTTCACTGTCAAATCGGTCAACAGCAGCAATACGGGGGTAATGACGGCGTCGGCCAAGGCAGAGGCGACTCCTGGCACTTACCAGTTTGTCGCAGTCCGCAAGGCGCAAACGCATCAGGTTATGTCTAACGGCCTGGCGGCCAAGGATCAGGCGCTCGGAGCCGGTGATTTCTCCTTCCGCTATGGCGGCTACGCGAACGAAGGAATCAGCCTCAGCGAATTGAATGAGGGAACTGGGGTCGCGCGCGGCAAAATCAAGATCACTGACCGGAGTGGATCATCATCGGTCATCGACCTTCGCTACGCGCTCACGACCGACGACGTTCTGACTGCGATCAACCAGGAAGAAGCAGTCGATGTCAGCGCGAAGATGGTCGGTGACCGGATCGTGCTCGTCGACAAGTCGGGCGGAAGTTCGAATCTGCGGGTCGATGAGGTGAGCGGAGGCCAGACCGCCTCCGATCTTGGGTTGGGCGGCATCAACGTCGCCGCAAGCACCGCCACGGGGCAAGATGTTCTCCGTTTACACAATGGAATGGCCCTGAGCCGACTGAACGACGGCAATGGAGTGAAGTTCAACAAGGCATTGCCGGATTTGAACGTTTCGCTGCGTGACGGCACCTCACTTGAGATCGATTTCCATAAGCTTGCCACGGCAGCGGTCAAATCAAGCGGCGAGACAACCGCAGCGAATGGCTTGAACGCCCAGTTGAAGTTCACAGCGGTGCAGGGGGGCGACGACTTCAACGGCGTTACGGTGCAGTTCACGGACTCGGGAGCTGTCACGTCTGGCGCTGAGGTGGCGTGGGATTCTGACGCGAAAACACTCACGTTCGATATCAACGCTGGTACAACTACCGCATCTGACGTGCTGACCGCGCTCAATAACGATCCGGTCGCTAAATTGGCTTTCACTGCCACCTATGCGACCGGTGGAAACGGGTCTGGACTGATCGATTTGACGGATACTGGCGTGACCTCGGGTGGCGTCGACGCGGTGGCGGCTGGAAATGAGAAAACGCTCGGCGAATTGCTGGCCACGATTAATGCAACCGACCCGACTAAGCTGAAGGCTGAACTGAGCGTAGACGGCGATCGCATCGTTCTCACCGATCTGACAGCCGATACCGGCGGCACGTTCGCTGTCACCAGCTTGAACGGAGGCGACCTGGTCGATGCACTGGGGCTGAGTGGAACCGCGGTCGGAGACACCGTCAGCGGCAAGCGGCTGTTGGGCGGCTTGAAGACGACATTGCTGAGTTCGCTCAACGGAGGGCAAGGCTTGGGGCCGCTGGGGGATCTCGACCTGACCGACCGCAGTGGAGCGACGGCAACGGTCGATCTCTCATCAGCTGAGACGTTGGACGATGTCATCTCAGCGATTAATGCGTCGGGCCTCGGTATCACCGCCGATTACAACGCAGCCCGAAACGGCATTCAGCTCAAGGACACAACCGGTTCGACCACTTCGCCCTTGATCGTGGCAAACGGCGATCCGACCAACAGTGCTGACAAGCTTGGCCTGGCTGCCAATTTGACGACGTCGGTGGTGAACAGCGGCAGTCTGCAGAAGCAAGTCGTGAGCGAGCATACGCTTCTGTCGAGTTACATGGCAGGGCAGGGGGTGAAGCTCGGTTCGATCAAGATCACCGATAGCGACGGCGTATCGACCACCGTGAACCTCAGCACTCTGCAGCCAAAGACAATTGGCGACGTGATTGACGCCATCAACGCCTCGGCAATCGGCGTCGAAGCCAAGATCAATGATGCCGGCGACGGAATTATGCTCGTTGATACGGTTGCCGGGACAGGCAAACTTACCGTTGAAGATGTCGGCACCGGTCAGGCGGCGGCCGATTTGCGCATCAAGGGAGTATCGAAGACTGAGACTATCAACGGAACACCGACCGAGGTAATTGACGGCAGCACCACGTTCAAAGTGACACTCGACGCCGACGATACGCTCACCGACCTCGCCACTAAGATTAACGCCTTGGGGGCCGGAGCCTCTGCCACGATCATGACGCAGACGGCTGGCGGCACTACCCATCACCTCTCGCTACTGAGCAAGAGGGACGGAAAGCCCGGAGCGCTGCTGATCGACGATGGCGGGCTCGGCCTCACGTTCAGCGACATCGCAGTCGCTCAAGATGGGCTCTTGCAGTTCGGCAGCGGATCGACGGCTGGAACTTTGCTCTCGTCGACGAACAACGTTTACACGGATGCGTTGCCTGGACTTAATATCACGGTAGGTCAGGCATCGACGGAAGCTGTGTCTGTCACGGTGGGCAGTTCTCCCACATCGATCAGCAACGCGGTTCAGACGTTTGTCGACAACTACAACAAGATGCGCGACAAGCTGGCGACCTACACCGCCTTCGATGCCGCGGCCGGTACTAAAGGCGTTCTGTTCGGATCGTCGGAGACGTTGCGGCTCGACTCCGATTTGTCCCGCATCATCACCGGACGACACACCGGGCTCGGAGAGTTCGAAACCCTCGCGGAATTCGGCATCAGTGTCGATGACAAAGGGAAGCTGGCATTCGACACCACGAAATTCGCGACGCGTTTTGCCGAGGATCCGGAAGCAGTCACCGAGTTCTTCACGAAGGAGACGACCGGATTCAGCGCCAAGATGGACGCGGCTTTCGAGCGCCTCGTCGGTGCCGGAAACTCAGCACTGCTAAATCGAGTAGATGCGCTGAACCGCCAAGTGGAGACAATGGTGGCGAAGCTGGCCGATTTCGACGAACGCTTAGAGACGAGCCGCGAACGCATCTTGATGCAGTTCTACAATCTCGAACTTGCGATCAGCAAGATTCAATCGAACATGACTGCTGTGAACTCAATCTCCTACATCGCGCCGGTCGGTGGTAGCAGTTAAGGCCGACACCCATTCGGGACGATCTAAGAGTAGAGTCGCTTCAAGCGACTTGCTTATCCTGCCAGCAGTTCGACCCACCTCCTTATCCTGCGATCTGCCTACGATGCTCGAAAACTCCCGCGAAGCGTACCTCGAAACTCAAATCGCGACCGCTACTCCGCAGAAGCTTCGGCTGATGTTGATCGACGGCGGCATTCGGTTCGCCCGCTTCGGGCAGATTGCCTGGCGAGAGAATCGGCTGGAAGACGGCTTCGAGCATGTCGTCCGCTGCCGGTCGATCATTTCAGAATTACTCGCGGGAATTCGCGTCGAACAGTCGGACCTGACGAAGCAGGTTGCGGCGGTCTACGCGTTTCTCTTTCGGCTGCTGACCGAAGCGAATGCTCTCGCCGATCCAGACCGGTTGGAGCAAGCCATTCGAGTGCTTGAGGAAGATCGGCAAACGTGGGCAGCCCTGTGTGAGCAGATGCCCGAAGCTCCGAGCGAGCTCGATCAGCCGGAGGAGATTCTGGCTCCCAGGACCGGCGGCATTCCTGCTGCACCGTTCTTTGCTGGGGAAGCAGCGGTCGGTGAACCGGCCGGCTTTTCGATCGACGCCTAGTTGTTGCGGCGATCCGTAGCGACCGGAAACTCAATCGGCACCGACACACGCCAACCCCCCCCAGGAAGTTGTTAACTTCCGGCCAGCGTCGCGGTTCTTCTATCGGCGTCCAACGCCCGCGGCGGGGCGTTGCGGCCGCAGGCTGTTTGCGGCATCATGGCAAACGCCCGCCGCTTCAGGCAATCGTTCATTTCATCGCAGCCAGCCCGGCGGCTCGAACTCGGCCGGGCTGATCTGTTGCCTGAAATCTGTCAGTGAAAGGATCGCTCCGTTGACTACTGCCACCAAGCAACTCATTCGCGTCGGACACAGCCCGGACCCAGACGACGCTTTCATGTTCTATGCCTTGGCCAAAGACACGATCGACACAGGGCCGTTCCGTTTCGAACATGAGCTGGTCGACATCGAGACGCTCAATCGCCGGGCGTTCAATGCGGAACTGGAACTGACCGCACTGAGCCTGCACGCCTACGCCTACCTGGCCGACAAATACATTCTGTGCACTTGCGGCGCGAGTATGGGGGACGGTTATGGGCCGATGGTGGTGGCTCGCGAGGCGCGGTCGATCGAGTCGCTCCGGGGCAAGACGATTGTGGTGCCCGGCACGCTGACTACTGCGTTCCTCTCGCTGAAACTCTGTCTGCCGGAGTTCGAGTACGTCGTTGCGCCGTTCGACCAGATTCTCGATATCGTCGAGGCGGGACAGTACGAGGGTAAACCGGTCGATGCTGGCCTTATCATCCATGAGGGACAACTGACGTATGATCGTCAGGGTTTGCACCTGGTGGTCGACTTAGGCGCCTGGTGGATGAAGGAAACTGGTTTGCCTCTGCCGCTCGGGGCGAACGGGATTCGCCGCGATTTGGGCGCGGAGGCCATCAAGCAGATCAACGCAGTACTCAAAGAGAGCATTCGCTACGGCCTGGAGCATCGCAAGCCGGCGCTCGAGCACGCGCTTGGCTACGGTCGAGGGCTCGACATGGGCGATGCCGACAAGTTCGTCGGCATGTATGTGAACGACTGGACGCTCGACTTTGGCGAGCGTGGGCGGGAAGCAGTCCGCCAATTGCTGGCGCGAGGCCATCAGGCCGGCGTCATCCCAAAACTGGTCGTGCCCGAGTTTGTTGACTAGAATGCCGGCAGGTCGAATTGCGAGGCAGGCATAGAGCCTGCCTGAACGCGCTCGGCCGACGTACAGCCGTTCGACGTTGTACGCATACTGACCGGGCGTTCCTCAGATGCGCGACTTACCGCCGCCCAAACCGCTCGAGCCGCCGCCGCTCGAAGGTGAGCCACAAACATCGTGGCTTCCCCTTGCGCTAGTGGTTCTGACTGGCTTCTTCGGTTTGGCCGTAGCGGCGTTTGTCGTCGTGCTGATGCTCGGCTACACCGGCCCCATTCTCGTGCTGACGCTGCTGGGATTTCTGTTCTTCGGTGGCTTCGGGCTGCAGTACCTGATCTGGGGCCGATTATTCGAGCGAATCTATCGCGATGCCGGGGTCGACGCCGACGACGTCGACCAGCCGTAGCACGAAGCCGTTTTTGCGGTCCGGTTCGGATCACTTCACAATGGCCGAAGCAAAGTACTCGGGTTCCTGCCCTTCCCGCCACTTGATGTTGCAGCCGATGCTGGGAATCTGCTTCTCAGGCGCGGGTGTGCCAGCGAGCACTGCGTCGAGAGCCGCTCGCAAGTCGCTGCCCGTGACAGGCACGCCGCTTTGTGGCCGGCTGGGATCGAGTTGGCCGCGGTAGAATAGCCGGTGGTCCTTGTCGAACAAGAAGAAGTCGGGCGTGCAAGCCGCCTGATATGCTTTGGCAACTTCCTGGGTTTCGTCGTACAGGTAGGGGAAGGAGTAGCCGCGCTGTTCGACTTCCTGAATCATTCGTTCGGGCGAATCATCCGGGTGCTTGCTCGCGTCGTTGGAGTTGATCGCGACGATCCCGACCCCCTTCGCTTGGTACTCGGCGGCAAGCTGTGCCAGTTCGCCGGCGACGTGCTTGACGAAGGGACAGTGATTGCAGATGAACATGACAAGCGTCGGCTTACCGCGATAATTGCTGAGCGAAACGGTCTGTCCGTCGACGTTGATGAGCGAGAAGTCCGGCGCGGGGGTGCCGAGTTGACGCATGGTGCTGGCAGTCTTGACCATGGATAGTTGCTCCATTTGCCTGAGGATCTTCGTAAGGGTCAATCGTATCGATGATCGGCTGGCGATTGTAGGCCCGAACCGCGCCACCCAATCCCTCACTGCCTAGTAACGGTGCTAGAAAACATCATGCCGTCGCAATTGCCGCCGCCGGGCCGCTTCCAGTTTTCGATTGGGCGAATCTTTTGGGCCATGTTCGTATGCGCTTTGGCAGCCTGGGCCGCCCGGTCGTTGAGTTGGCCGGTGGAAGTACAGGTGCCGCTGCTGTTACTGCTGATTGCCTATGCCTTGTACGCCGTCTTTCGACTTCCGCATTTGCTGGGCGATTTACGAGGCCGATCCGTCAGGTGGCAGCACATCGAGAAGCGACGGGCCGAACTACAGCAGCTCGCGGATAAGCGCCGGAGCATGGTGAACAAGGAGGGGGATTCTGCTCCCACATAGCAATGCGGGCGGCGCGGTGAATTGTCAAAGTGTCCTGCTGTCGCAAGCTGCGAAGCATTAGGCGGGCGGGCGTTTAAGGCTATCAGCGTCCCGCTCGCGGCGCTATAATTCTTAACATTCCGTTCATTTGGCCCCTCCCGGCGTTTCGCCGATTCATCCATGTCTATTGCCCTTCCTACACTGCCTGGCGGTCCACAGCCGGGAGTGAAAGCCTACCGATCGCTCGACAACGCCGTGCTCTCCGAGCGGATCGAGGCGGTCCGCAGGCAGCTTGGCACGAAACTGATGATTTTGGGTCACCACTATCAACAGGACGAAGTGATCGAGCACAGTGACCTGAGAGGTGATAGCTACCAGCTCAGCCAAATGGCTGCCGCCAGCAGCGATTGTCGCTACATCGTGTTCTGCGGTGTTCACTTCATGGCGGAAACGGCCGACATTCTGGCCAACCGCCCCGAGAAGGTCGCGGAGCGCGGCGGTGAGCGAGTGACAGTAGTTCTGCCGGACATGGCGGCTGGCTGCTCTATGGCCGACATGGCAGGCATTGAGCAAGTCGAGAATGCTTGGGCCGAACTGGGCGAGGTCATCGACACGAGCGACATCACGCCCGTCACCTATATCAACTCGGCGGCCAGCCTAAAGGCTTTCTGCGGCAAGCACGGAGGCATTGTTTGCACAAGCAGCAACGCCCGGGCGGTGCTCGACTGGGCCTTCCAGCGGAAAAGTCGCGTGTTCTTCTTCCCCGATCAGCATCTCGGGAGGAACACAGCCCTGAAGATGGGCATCACCAACGCACAGATGCCGGTTTTCGATCCGCATGAAAGCGAACTAGGTGGCAATAGCGAAGACGCCATTCGCAACAGCAAAGTGATCCTGTGGAAGGGGCACTGCAGCGTCCACCAGATGTTCCGCAAGGAGCACGTTGACGCATTCCGCACTCGCTATCCGGGCATTCAGATTCTTGTTCATCCGGAATGCCCGCAGGAAGTGAACGACATCGCTGACATCTCCGGTTCGACCAGCAAGATCATCCAGACGGTTGAGAAAGCCCCGCCCGGTACGAAATGGGCCATCGGAACTGAGCTGCATTTAGTGAATCGTCTGAAGAAAGAGCACCCGGAGCAGGAGATTCATTTCCTGTCGCCCGTGGTGTGCATGTGCGCGACGATGTATCGGATCGACTTGGCTCACCTGTGCTGGAGCCTGGAGGCGATTGCTTCCGGAAAGCCGATCAACGTGATCGAAGTGGACGATGAAGTAGCACGTTGGAGCCGCGTTGCCCTCGAGAGAATGCTCGAGGTGAAGTAGCTTGTGCTGGCAGAGACTGGCCGCACCTTAGATCGCGGCCAGCGATTGTTTGCGACGAGCGGCAGCTAGTTGGAATCGTTCGTTTCGGCGGATCCTTCGTCGGTGGTGGGCTCGGCGCTCTCGTCGGGCATGCTTTCTTCGGCGGGCATGCCGTCCTCCGGGCCGATGTCGAAGTTCAGGTCGGGTGTGAACTCGCCCGGCGGCACTTCGACGGTCGTGCCGTCGCCAAACTTGACCTGGATATCGGTTGGGCGGAGCGAGCCGGCTTCTCGTGTGCCAGTGACAGTCGCGGTCGCTGTTTCTCGTTCGCCGCGGATGGCAAACTTGCAAGAGATCGTCTGCTGTTCCATGCCATAAGCGCCCACCAGCGTGGGAGTATCATAGCTCGTAACGTTGCCGATCTTGCTTGATACTTCCTCGTTGCCATTGATCGCATTGATCGCGCTAGCCTGCAGAGCGAGGAGCTCAATCGATTGCATCGCATTCTGAGCGCCCTGCCGCACCGTCTTGCCAGCCCACCAAAAGCAGCCGCCACAGATGCCGCCACAACCAACCAGCAGGACAAGCAACACGAGCAGCGTGATCCAGATCCAGGAATTGCTCGACTTGGGGGGCGGAGGCTGGTTCGGATCGTAGGCTGGACCGCTCATGCTGAATTCCCTTTCATTACGTGCAACAAGAACTCGAAGGCCGAGCCGATCTCAAGTTCGGTCCGCCGACTTCAACAGGTAATTACCCGGCGTCGGTGGCTCGGCAGTAGGCCACCATCTCGCTGATGGCAGTGATCTGATCTCGTTTCGACCGCTTCCCACTTGCTGCGGGAGCTGCCGCGGCCGCGACAGCAGGCTGTGCCGCTGGCTCTGGAGCGGGGGGAGCTTCGACCCTGGCGGGCGCGGCCGGAGTAGCAGCCGCCGGCTTGGTCACTTCGGCCTTCGGCGTGCCGGCCGGTGCAGCTGCCGTGGGTGCGGACTTGCCTCGCGCGGCTGCGAGAATGTCGGCCACACTCATTGCTTTGGGATTGGCCGCGGCAGGCTTAGCTGGTTGTGCGGGAGCCGATGTTGCGGCGGCTTCCGCAGGCTTCGCCGGCGCAGGCTTCGCCCCTCCGCGAGCCGCGGCAAGGATGTCGGCCACCGATCCGCCACCTTTCGGCGCGGCCGCTGCAGGCTTGGCTGCCGGGGCAGGCTTTTCGGCGGCATTGGGTGGAGCCTTTTCACCCTTCGAGGGAGCAGCCTTCTCTTTCTTCGCCTCCGGCTTGGGAAGTGGGGCGTCGACCACTCGCAGATAGGCGGGATCGATGTCGTACCAGCCGATGTTGTTGAAGGCGTCGAACTGCACGAGCGCTCGACCGTTCATGTTGACGGTCTTCACGATGCCGGTTTGCCCGGCAAACCGCCGCAACTCGGGTCGCGAGTCATCGACGACCACGTACTTGTCCGTGTATTGCTTCTGAAGACGATCGATCTGCTCGTAATAGACCATCGTGGGAGGCTCACGGCGGCGAAGACCGCAACAGTTACCCGGCAACGACTTTGCCCGATTTGTGAAGTCGCCATTGTGGCGGCGGATAGGCGCAGAATCAAGGTGGCCGGCGCAAACGACGAAGACACCCGCCCACGACTGTGAGTGTCTTCGTTGCTGTCCAGTGCGAGGGCCAGTGAAGCTGGCCCTCGTCGGGAGAAGCTTTACCGGTTGAAGAGAAACGCCGGATTGTTGATCAGCGCCCAGGCAAGATCCTGCACGCCGATGAGTCGAGCGTTTTTCGCCTGGTCTTCGGCCCGTTTCAGCTCGGCTTGCAAACGAGTAAGTTCGCCGTCGAGACTGCGGAAGTGCGATGCCAGGGCTTCGGCTTGAGCTGGGGTGCGTTCCGCTTTAGGTACGGCGAGGATGGCAGCAATGTTGGCAGGCAATTTGTTGCCGGTGATCGGCCGCGGGCTGGTCGTCACCGAAATGCGGAATCGTCCAAGCAGATGTTTGCCGTCCTGGTACTGCTGCGAGAGTTTGAATATGAGCAGGCTGCCGCCATCAAACCCAGCATCCGTGGTTGCTTCGAAGGTTGCGGTGTGCGTCTTGCCGAACTCCGGCGACACCGCCCAACCGGTGCCTTCGTTGCCATCTACTGCACCTGCGACGGCCCAGTTTGCCTGGCTGAACGCTGCGAACGCGTTCTGAAAGCGGATCTCGGCCGACTTGCTTGGATCGGCCGTCGATGTGGCGGTAAGCGTCAACTCGTTAAGAACGAAGTTGCCGTTCATCGCGCGACCCGGGCCCTTCGCCGGCAATGCGTCGTCGGTCATGGCTTCGAGCCGAATGCCGGTGATGCCTTTCAGCTCGGTATTGGCCTTGAGCGTGTAAACGTCTTTGGCCTCAGTTCCGCTGGCAAGCAATGACTTGTCGTCGAGCTTCTTGAACGTCGCTCCGACCGCCGAATGCATTTCGCTAAAATCGAGCTCGGTCCAAACGGCGGGCTTGCCGGCGATTGATTCCCAGGCCTCCTGCTTTGCTGCGATCTGCTTTTCGTATTCGGCCAGTGCGGCCGCAGCTTGCTGAGTGTCGCCGGCCGCCATTTGCAAGGCCTGTTTACCGACGTCCAGTTCCGCGGCGGTCGGCTTGCGAGCGAGGAAACGCAGGAACACCTCCTCGAGCAGCTTGCCATCGTCCGGTTGTTGGGCGACCAGCTTCGCGAGCTCACTCCCTGGATCGGCGAGTGCGTCGGCAACGGTGGGACCGTTGATGAGCTTCATGATTGGCCCCAGCACCATTCCGCTCGATCGCTCGCATTCACAGGAACTCTCGCGAACTGGTTTGCCGAAATCGTCGAGGAACGGCACGCTGATGCCGGCGTCGGGCAATTGAGCAGCGCGGAAGCCGGCTGGCACGCCCGGCAAGCGGAGTGTGGATCCGGCTGCTACGTGAATTGCATCAAACAACACCTCGGCCGGAAGCCGACGCGGTGTAGCGTGCGAATAGTTGAGCGAGTCGTCTTCGTTCCACTGATTCGTTTGGATGGAAAGCTGGTAGGTGCGTGACTTGCAGATGGCCCTCAGGATGTGCTGGGTGTCGAAGCCATGCTCGACGAAGTCGCGCGTCAGGGCATCGAGCAACTCGGGGTTCGACGGCGGATTGCCCGCGCGAATATCGTCGATCGGTTCAATGATGCCGACGCCGAACAGATAGCCGAACAGCCGATTGACGTAGCTTTTGGCGAAGTACTGATTGTCAGCGGAGGTCATCCACTGCGAGAGTTGCTCGCGGCGGCTGAGACCCGTCGGTAATGCATCTGGCTGCTGATAGGGGAATGCCGGCGGGCTGATCTGGCCGGTCCGATCGTGCTTCATCTCGCCGCCCCCGGCGTCGTAGATCACTTCCACCAGCGGTGCCGCCCCTTCGACCGCCGAGCCGCCGATCTTCTTTCCGGCGAAGAGCGGGTCTTCCTTGCGGCCGACCTGCGCGAAGAACGCGGCCATGTGATAGTACTGGTCCTGGGTCCAACGCTCGAACGGATGGTCGTGGCACTTGTTGCAGTTGAATCGCACGGCCAGGAACAGATGCGTGGTGTTTTCCATCAGCGCATCGGGTTCACGCATGATCTTGTAGTAGGCGGCGGGCGGGTTCTCGATGTTCGACCCGGCCGCCGTCAGGATTTCCGCGGCGAACTGGTTGTACGGCTTGTTGGTGGCGACGCTGTCTTTGATCCAATTGCGCAACGCGATCGAGCCTTCCTCGCCGAGGAATTTGCGATTCACCTGCAGCATGTCGGCCCACTTGTTGGTCCAGTGCTCGACAAAATCGCGATTGCCGACCAGTTGATCGACGAGAGCGTCACGCTTGGTGCGTGATTCGCGGGAATCCTCGAGGAACGTGCGAACCTGCTGAGCGGTTGGCGGCAGGCCGGTCAAATCGATGTAGACGCGGCGGATGAACTCGTCGTCCGTGCACAGGTCGCTCGGCTGCACCTTCACACTTTGCAACTTCTTGTAGACGAGCTCGTCGATGTAGTTGTACGTCGGTGGCTGTTGCCAGACGAAGCCAGTACGGTCGCCCATGCAGACGATGGTGGTTGCAGCGTAGGCTCCCTCATAGCGAACGAGCACAGGTGCTTCACCGCGACGAAGCGTGGTAACGAATCCCTCGGGCGAAGCCTCGATCACTTCGATGTTGCCGCTCTCGATGAAGGCTTCTCGTGTGACGTCGCGAGTGCTGCCATCGGCGTAGGTGGCCAGCACCGTCATCTGCTGCTTCATTTCGGGACGGGCCACGACTGGGTTGATGGGGAAAACTTCGATCTTTGTGACTCGCGGCGCGTCGAGATCGAGCTTCATGCCCTGCGCAATCCACTCGCGGAGCAACTCGTAATACGGCTGGCCGACGTCCATTCGCACGCCGCCGACATGGGGCACACTGCCTGTGGCTTTGAGGAGCAGCAGGCTCTGATCCGGCGCTGAACGATTTACGCGGCGGGCGGCCAGGTCATCCGTCAGTGCCCGGTGGTCGTAGAGCGGGTCGTAGCCACGCAGCGATAACTTGAAGCCGTTCTTTCCGTCCTTCGAGCCGTGACAGGTACCCTGGTTGCAGCCGGTGCGCGAAAGAACCGGCTGCACGTCGCGAACAAAGCTTATGACCTGTGGTTGGTCATAGCCGGCTACGGTAACAGGTACTTTGGCAGTGAGACCGGCGTAGGTGAAGGTCACTTCGGCCGCTCCGTCTTTCGCAGCGCGAATCTGACCGTCCTTCGACAGCGTCACAACGTCGCCGGCCACGCTAGGAGATGCGAGTCGCGTGAGATCAACGCTTTCGCCGCTCTCAGTCTTACCCATCACGAGCAATTGCCGGTAGTCGAATCGACTCTTCAGCTCGACCGACGCCGGCCGGACCTCGAGCGATACAACTTTTAATGCCTCCGGCAGCTTCTCGCCGTCGGCTCCGAAGGCGATGGTCGCAAGGAGCAATGCCAGCGGCAGGCTGACGATCCAGCAAAGCACACAGAGAGGATGACGAAAATGCATGGCAAACTTCCTAGCCACGGTTGTACTTTTGAAACCACCAAGGCACGAAGACACTAAGAGGAGGAAAGAAAGCATTGCTCGACGGGCCCTTGCTTCTTTGTGTCTTTGTGTCTTTGTGGTTTGTACCGACTTGCTTGATTACTTAACTGCTTACTTCGTAGCGACGGCGGGTGTGATTTGGACGGGGGCGAAGCGGGTGCGGAGGGCGCCATCGGCGGTATTGATCAGCCGGACATCCCCATCGAAACCGCCTGCCGAGACGGTGCTCCCGTCGGGGCTGATATCAACCGTAAAGATGCCTCCCTCGGGCACTTCCAGCTTCCAAACCATCGCGCCGTCGGCGACGTTGTACATTCGCACTTCGCCCTTGCTGTCGTTGCTGCTGCCGGCGACGATCTTCGTTCCGTCGGCGTTGAATGCCACAGCGAACACGCGGCCAGGCATTGCGGCAAAATCTTTGATCAGGTTCGCGTTATCGCCGATCTGTCGGGCCTGAGTGCGCACCATCTTGAAGATCTGAGGCTTGCCGTCGGATCCGCCGCAGAGCAATTCGTCGTTGGTCGGATGTCGATCGATTGCCAATAAACCGCCCTTTAAGGCGCCGGGCGTGATGCTGGTGATGTTGTCGATAAAACGCTGGGTCTTTACTTCAACCAGCTTCATCGACATGTCACGGCTGACGGTGATCAGGTGGTCGGATTTGGACGAGAAGACCGTGTCGAGCACCCAGTCATTATGGGCACCGCTGAAGAGCACTTGTTCGCCCGTGTTGGGATTGATGGCTCGCACGGAATTGTCGGGGCAACCGAAGGCTACCATCGTTCCGTCAGGAGACCAACTGGCGCCGTACACCGTATCGTGGCCCACCATCTTCGAAAGTGTGAGTTCACGCTTCTCGACGTCCCAAATTTGGACTTCACCGAATCGTCCCGGTGAGCCGCCCGTGACGGCGAGGCGTTTGCCATCAGGCGAGAACACTGCTGATTCGATCCGTTCGGATTGACCGACAAGTCGAGCCGCCAGCCCGGAGCCGTCTGCTTTGTGCAGCAGCACTTCGTGGTATCCGGATACGGCGATTGTCTGGCCGTCGGGAGAATACTCGACGGCGCGGAGGACGGGCGAAGCACGGTAAACGGGCGGATGCTCGGCGTCGTACTTCGGCAGGTTGGAGGCCGGGGTGTCGTCAATCGCTCCCTGCTCGATCCACTTCGTGATCTTGGCGATCTCGGGCGCGGTGAGCGGCGGAGCATCTTTCGGCATGTCCGCCTTACCATCCGCGTGAGGCGTGATCTGGGCGATGAGACCGCTCTCGGCGGGCTTGCCAGGAACGATCGCCGGCTCACCGCTTTCGCCTCCTTTGAGAAGGGTTGCGAACTCGGTCATCACATAGTCGCCGCCCCGCTTGGCCGCCTGATGGCAGCCGGTGCAATTCTTGCTGCGAAAGATCGGCAGCACGTCTTTGAAGTAGCTGATCTTCTCGGCGGCTGGATCGGCGGCCGGTTCCGCCGCGACGAGAGACGTCGCCAGGAGTGGTGGCACGAGGAGAGTGGCCAAGACAGCCCGGCAGAAGACCCATAGTGAAATCGGCATACAACTCCGAAAGCGGACCAGCCGTGCATAGAGCGAGGCGGGTCCGCGGAAAGGGCGGAGAGCGGGGGAGGGTTTGGTACAATGTCAGCCGACCGAAGCGGATTGCAAGTGGTCGGCAGCGAGTCGCCGATCAACTGACACTGGTTGATGCGAGGTTCACTATATCCGTCTGCGGGACGGGTCGCAAACTTTTTCTCCAGGTCCGCTGGGTGGACTAGGCCCGAGACTGTTACGTTGCTAGGTCCACCCGTTGGAGGTATTGTGGACGTGGACGTTGGCCGTTGCGTAAGTAGAGGAGACTGTTCCGCTTAACGACAAGTTCGAGCCAATAAAGCCTCTAGTGAACGCATCTTAATAGGTTGCAGAGCAATACGCCCCGAGGCTTCGATTTAAGTATCTCCGGCCGCTCGCGGGAAAGTGTTCGAAAATGTTTGACCGGCTCTGGGAACGACGGTTACATTCGACCCACTTCGCATCATCAGGGCGGTAGCATGAGAAGGAACTGTCGAGTGCTGGCTAAAAACCTCAGCTTCGTGAAGTGGTGGACGGCGATGGCTGCCTGCCTGGCAGTGACGCTGGGTTCGACGTATGCCCAGGCACAAAGTGTCGGCTTGGTGGTGGAGAAGCTGCCGGGTTTGGTGGTTGACGATGAATCAGCCACGCTTACGGGCACTTGGCAGAAGTCGACGCATACCTCGCCGTTTGTTGGACAAGGATACGTATATAGTGCGGGCGGCGCGGAGAATGTTGCTCGCTTCAATTTCGAAGTGACCACGGCTGGCGAATATCACTTGCTGGTTTCGTACACTCCTGGTGCGAACAGGTCGGAAACCGCCCAACTCGAACTGATCCGGGCCGACGATAAGAAGCCGTTCGTCGTTAATCAACAGCAGCGTCCTAGCGGGCCATTTAACTTTCACGCGTTGGGCCAGTTTTCGTTCGAGGAAGGACCGGCGACGCTCGTGGTTTCGGCCGAGCAAAACACCAAGGGTGTTGTGGTCGCCGATGCGGTGGCGCTGGTGACGAGCGAGCAGCTGGAGTCGCTGAAAAAAGAGGCGGAGAAGACCAAGTCGCCATTGCTCGTGGCACTCAAAAAGGGAGCCGCCGCCAAGACGCCCGCCGCGGACAAGAAGGAAGCGAAAAAGCCCGAGCCGGTTGCGGAAAAAGCGCCAGAGTTCAAGCGCAAGGCTGCGAGCCGCCCCGTCGCCCGGCTATCGGCAGAGCAGCTCGACGAACTCATGGAGAAGTACGTCGGTGGTGTCGAAGACGCGGCCGTGGTTAGCGATGAAGATTTCCTACGCCGCTTGACGCTCGATCTCATCGGTCGGCAGCCCACACCCGGCGAAATGGAAGCCTTTGTCGCGGACACTGCAGGGGACAAACGGACACGGGCCGTCGACCGCTTACTGGCGATGCCAGAGTTCGGCCACAACTGGGCCAATTACTACAGCGATGTGATCAGCTATCGCACTCCGCAGCCGGAATTGACCTTTCTGAACTACGGTCCATTTAAGGCCTGGCTGGCGGCTGAATTCAATGCAAATGCTGCCTGGGACGACATCAGTTACCGGATCATCACCGCCACGGGCAAGGTCGGCGACAATCCGGCAGCAACGTTCATTGGTTTCCACCAGGCCGACAAATCACGGCTGGCGGCGGAAACAACTCGCGTCTTTTTGTCGACCCAGATCGCTTGCGCTGAGTGCCACGACCACAAGTTCATCGACCTGCCGCAGGAGACGTTTCACCACGTGGCGGCGTTTTTCGTTCGCACCCAGGCTAAGCTGCCTTGGAACGATAGTAATCTGATCGAGGTTTCCAGCAAGGCCAGCGGCGAGCACAAAATGCCCGAAGGCAAGAAGGAAATGGAGCCGATTGCCTTCTCAGAACGCCGGCTGGAGCTTGGGCAGAGCGATCTGGCTCGCCGCACGGAATTGGCTGACTGGGTAGTTGGTCCCGACAATCCCTGGTTTGCGAAGGCATTTGTGAATCGCGCTTGGGCTCGAATGATGGGGCGCGGCTTCTGCGAGCCGGTCGACGAAATTGGCGAACTGGGCGACCGCGTGCTGCCTGAGATGCACACTGCACTAGCCGACCACTTTGTGGCCAGCGAGCACAACATTAAGGAAGTGTTTCGGCTGATCGCGAATAGCCGGTCCTACCAACGGGCCATTCATGACCCGGCGACTCCCGATGCGAAGCCGTTCGCGTACATCACAGCCGGTCGGCTGCGCGGCGACGAGGTGTTTGATTCCCTCGTCACGAGCATCGGCTTGCCGAATGTGACGCCGGAAGCAGTGAAGCCGACCGATGCAATTCGCTTTCCGCCGCCTCCCAAGAGCACTCGTGACCTCGTGAACGAGGCTTTTGGATTTGATCCATCGTCGGAAGCTTCGAACGTCGCGCGGACGATGCAGCAGGCGATGTTCCTGATGAATAACAAGCAGCTTCAGGAGCAAATCGATGCGTCGCCTGATGCCGGCACCATGCTGTCTCGTCTGATCGCGGGCAAAAAGGATGACGATGCGGCGGTTCGGCAACTGTACCGAAGCGTGCTGGCCCGGAACGCAACGGATGAAGAGGTGCGGACCGCGCGAGAGCACATCACGGCAGTCGGCGACCGTGAAACGGCCTTTGAAGATTTGCTGTGGGGCATGATCAACTCGGCTGAGTTCTTGTCTCGGCGCTGAGAGGTAAGCGAAAACGGCTGAATGCTGTCGCAGAAACCCGGCAGTTGGCTCAGCGGGTTCGACCTGAATCACGAGGTAGGGCAGATGCAACGATCGTTTGTCAACGTGACGGCCAGCCAGGAAGGTGTCGTGAGCCGCCGCGGTTTCGTTCGGCAGCTGATGACTTCTGCAAGCGCCGGTGCTCTGGCCCTCAGTTGGCGCGACCTGCTGCTTGCCCGTAGCGAAGAGATTCGCAAGAGTGGCAAGCGGATGATCCTGCTCTGGATGGACGGCGGGCCAAGCCAGTTTGAAACGTTCAATCCCAAAATCGGCTCCAAGTATCAAGGGCCGGCGAAGGCGATTGACACGAACGTTCCGGGCGTGCAGTTTGCCGAATACTGGCCCAAGACTGCCCAGGTGATGGACAAGATTGCTCTCGTTCGCTCGGTTGTGAGCAGCGAACGCGATCATTTTCGGGCCATTAAGTTGGTGCGGACCGGCTACCCGATCAAGCCGACCATTCCCTATCCGACTTGGGGATCGGTCGTCGCTCGCGATCGCTACGACCTTGAATTTGATCTGCCAGCATTTGTTCGCATCGGCAAGCCGCGAATTCGAACTCGAGATGTGAATAGCGGCGTGCTTGGGCCCCGGTTTGAGTCGTTCAAGATCGACGAAGCGGGTAAGTTGCCGGACGATGTTCATCCGGCGGTCTCGCCGGAGGTGCTGAAGCGACGTCTCGCTCTCGCCGCCAAGATGGACGAGCGCTTTGCCAGTCGCGGGTCGGCCAAAGCCGCTGCTGAGCAGCGGGAGATCTACGACCGCACCAGTCGATTCGTCCTTAGCCCGCTGCTGAGCGCTTTTGACCTGTCGCAGGAGAAGGACTCGCTCCGCGACGCTTACGGCCGCAACGAGTTCGGACAGGCGTGTTTGCTGGCCCGGCGGCTGGTGGAGCACGGCGTGAGCTTCATTGAGGTAATCAACGGCGGCACGAACAATGATCAGGGCTGGGACACCCATAAGCGAGGCTTTGCTGAGAACCCGGTGCTCTCCAACGAGACGGATTCCGGCTACGCGATGTTGCTGACCGACCTGGCGCAGCGTGGCATGCTCGAAGACACGCTGGTGGTGTGGATGGGTGAGTTCTGCCGCACGCCAAAGTTCGATCCCGATGGTGGTCGCGACCATTACAGCGAAGGCTGGCTGGTTGGATTCTCCGGTGGCGGCGTGAAGATGGGGCAAGTAATCGGCGCCACGGATGATGAGGGCGTGAAAGTAACGGATCGCCCCGTCGGAGTGCAGGACTTGTTCGTCACGTTTTGCCATGTGCTGGGTATGAACCCGCACGATGAGTACCTCACCGATCAGCAGCAACCGCTGAAGTTGGTCGAAGGCGGGACGCTTATCAGCGAGTTGTTCTGATCAGTTCGGCTGATCACTCATTTGCGCCCAGGGCAAGTTACTTGGATCGCTCCAGGCAGGGCGGTCGAAGACGTTCGGATGCGTCAGGTGCGCGAGAATCTCCAACGAATCGACTAGTCGGGGCCCGGAGCGGTTCAAATAGGCATTGCCGTCGATCACCCAGACGCGACCATTTTGCACGGCTGAAAGGTTCTGCCAACCCGGCCGGTTCTGAAGCGAGCTCGCGTCCTGCACAGATCTTTGAAGATCAAATCCGCAGGGGGAAATGAACAAAGCCTGCGGGTCGTACGCGATTAGCTCTTCCCAGCTGCCGTAAATGCTGTGCTGGCCGGCCTTGGCCACGCCTGGCCGTCCGCCGGCCAGCGATAAGAGTTCAGGCGTCCAGTTGGCGGCGAACATCAGCGGTTCGACCCATTCGATGCAGGCAACCCTCGGCCGAGCATGCTCGGCAAGTGACGCGGTGCGACCAGCGATCGCCTCGATCCTGCCCTTTAGCTGGTTGAGAAAGACGGAGGCTGCTCGCTGGCAGCCAGTTGCTTCGCCGACGGTTTGGATATCGGCGAGGACTTCTTCCAGCGAACTAGGGCTAAGCGCCAGAACCTTAGTGCCCACAAGGGAGGCGTCTGTTTTCACTAGGTCCAGGACGTCCGCATAGCGGACAGCGCAAACGTCGCACTGCGCCTGAGTGACGATCAGACTCGGGCGTAGCCGGCGGATCAGGTCTGCATCAAGTTCGTAGAGAGCCAGGCCTTCGCCCGATCGAGTGGCGACTTGCTCATCGATGGCAGCCGCGGACACAGACGAGTCAATCAAAGAGCGGGTCGCACGCGGGAGGGTCCTCGCGGCGGGGGGATAGTCACACTCATGACTCACCGCTACGAGGTGCTGATCGGCGCCGATCCCGTAGAGGATCTCGGTCGCACTGGAGATCAGCGAAACAATCCGCGGAGGCTCTTCCATGAGCAGCTAGTTGTCCCCGTTCTTGCCATCCGCCTCGGCAGCTGGTTCGTCGGTCTTACTTGACTTACCCTCGTCGGCTGAGGAACCACTTTCGGATGCGGCCTCAACTTTCGACTCGCTCTGCGTCGCTTCATCTGACGATCCTTCGCGCGGCGGCGACTTTTCTTCAGCAGGCGGAGGGCTAGGGTCGCTGTCAGTCTTCGCATCCTCCGACGACGGTTTGTCGTCCGACCTTTCAGCGTCGGGCGTTGTCGGCGGAGTGTCCTCCGTTTCATCCTTTGGCGGTGTTGCAGCCGGACCGGTCACCAGCCGAATCTTCTCCTTGAGTTGTTTGCCTTCGTCGTGATGATCCAGGAAATCGTAGAGCGGGAAATCGGCCGGGAAGTCGATTTCGAGTTGCCCCAGTAGTTCGTTGTAGTTTTCGATGGAGGTGACCAAGTCACGGGACTCGGCATTGTCCATCAGCGCCGGATACTCAGCGAAGATTTTCGCCCAGGCGTCGAACGCCGCAGCGTACTTTTCACGGGCTTCCGTGAAGTACTCGCCCGATTGCTTCAGTTGCTCAGCACGGTAGAGATCTGCGTGCGCGCCTTGAGCCACATTAGTCCGCTCTGCGGCACACCGCGTTCGCCAATACTCAAAATTGACGATATTGCGGTACATTTCCGTGAACCGGGCCAATTCACGCTCAGTTCCCATCCGCTCGTTCAATTCGCGAATCTTCGGTCGGGCGTTTGGCTCGGCCCGGGCAGCCACTTCCGCGTTCGTGACAGCCACCTTAGCTTCGGCTGCAGCGGCTTGTTGATACTGGTCCGCCGTTTCGGCTTTCGCGGACGTTCCGACCAGTTCTCGCTCCTCGTCCGAAAGCTGGGCCATCTTTTCTTCGCGGATCTTCTCACGAATGCCAGGGGCAAGCTCGTCGATCTGCTTGTCCATATCGGCGATCTTCTGCCGCAATGCCTCCAGATCGTTCAAGCGGATGTTGAAGCCCGCTGAGGTTGGGATTTCGCGGTTGCCATAGCGTGTCCATTCATCGGCGGCCTTCTGCCAAGAGAGCTGAGCTCGCTGACGGAAGAAACCATCCTTCTGCATGGCCGCCGAGCCGTTGATCTGCGACATGGGGGCCCCGCTGTAGAACAGCAGCGGGCTTTTGCCTCGAATCGGCTTGCCGGAGTAGGCGACGGAGTCGATACCCTTCAAATACCACAAGCGAGCGACCAGCCAGTTGTCTGGTTTGCCGTCGGGACCAATTGCTTCCTCTTGATCCACTTCAACTCCGCTCTTGCGGAATGATGCGTGGAAATCCTTGTCGTCCCGGAAGAGCCGGCGGAACTGCTTCGATTCGTCCGCTCGGCCGATCTTTTGACCCGTGAACCAGCCGATGGAATAGAGCAGCCCAGGCTCTTCCCGGTTGTATTGCGTGCCGAGCATCAAAAAGTCGATGCCCTTTTTCACCCACTCGTAGCGGAAGTTATAGTCGTCGAACTCGACCGATACGTTGTACGACAGGTTGTGCGCCTGAAAATCCCAAACCTGCAAGAAGTTCGGCTGCAAGCGAATGATCTGCTGCACGGTGGCTTCGAGGTTGTCCCAGTCTTCGTACTTCTTGTAGTGGTTCGCGTAGCTCCAGAGAATATTCGCCGCCACGCCGCGCAGACCGAGCGTGGCCAGCTTCATTGTTTCGCTGGCGGGATCGATTTCGCCAAGTTCCGCCTGCGACAGGTTGTATTCGGTGCGCAGCTGCGCAAGCTTTCCGCCAGGTGCTGTGCCGCTACGACTGACAGTCGACGGCTGACTGAGCGCGGAAAGAGGAATGAGCAGCAAAGCAATTGCCGCGATGTACATGACTTTCCGAACGAATGAAGCATTGCGGCTCATGCGGCAATTTCCCGTGTCTTCAGCAAGAAGTAACCCACCAGCGCTACGACGACAAAGAAGACGATGCCGACCGTCAACTGCTGGGCCACAATGTCCCCGTAGATATTGTACCCGTCTGCCACGAACCGAGACGTGTCAAAACGTCGGAAGTCGGGCAACACATAGGTGGCGGCGTACATGAAGTACATCAATGCGCCGTCCAGCCCTTTGATAATGTTGTTCAGCAGCCAGTGCACTTCCATCTCGGTTTGCACATTGGCCTGGGTGAGCATGCGGATGAACGATTCGATGGGTCCGCCGCCTTCCATCACACCGGTGGCCACATCCCGAGCGAACTGGCCAAAGAAGCCAAGCACAATCACAGAGACGGTGGACATTACTGCCACCGGCCAGCTCAGGAATGTGCTGAACATTACGCCGAAGCAGGTCACCATCATCATCTGCAGCCAGATGCTGAGATAGGCCTTCGCGAAGTTCAGTTCAAACGAAGCATCGCTCGGCCGCAGATAAACATCGGGCTCGGCCATGCCGAAGTACTGTCCCGGCTCGGCACACCGGACTACGACCTCAACTTTGCCGTTATCCACCAAGTCAAACAGGTCGATCTTTCCCGCCGAACCGCTTCCGCCAGCCTCCGAGTACAACTCGCGGGGGATCATGCGAAAATCGGATTGAAACTCTTTCGATTCGAACGGGATGGGGCCGCTCGTCTTCACGCTGGCTTGTGGGTTCGGATTTCGGACGATCAATTCGCCGAGAACTCCGCGTTCGATATTGCCTTTGTACGAGCGGAACACGCGCAGGTTGAGTTCCAACGGCAGTCCATCCGGATACTTCTCGGGTGTGATGCCATCGAAGGTCCAAATCGCGGCGGCTCGGGTATTGCCACCTTCAATATAGCCGCGATACTCCCACTCGTAACCGACGTTGATGCCTTTGTCACTCAGGTTTCCCTGACGGTCGAGAATCCGCAACTTGCCGAAGATCGGCGCCCTGGCAATGAGCATCCCGCGCGGCGGTCCGAGCGTGATTTTCTGATTTTCACCTTCGCCGGTTACGGTCACATCGTGCCAGTGGCCGGCAACCGTATTGGTTTTGCCGTTTCCGTCCTTATCGATCTCGACCGTGTGACGATGAAACATGTCGAGCGACGTTTCGCCCCGCTTGCCTGGCGAAGGCGCGTCTGGCGATGGCGGTGGAATGTCGGTCAGATCGGCGGCGACTATCTCGTGGTCATGAGCCAAGCCGCGAACCACGAAGAAGTAACTGACGATCCCCATCAGGATGATCATCGTAGTGCCGATCGCTGCGAAGCCGAGAATTCGGCCGAGCACAATCTCGCTCGGGCGAATCGGCTTGGTCACGACGGTATAGATCGTGCGATTCTTGATGTCGGCTGGCAGGCTGAAGGTGCTCAGAAAGAGCACCATCAGCAGCACGAGATAGTTAGTCGTCGTGAGCACAAAGCTCAGGTACACCCGTGCCGGATTTCGGTTGTCGACATCGAGGAATAAGCCGGCAAAGAGCATCAGAACAACGAATACGCCAATCGCAACGACCAGTACGCGGTTGCGGATCGCTTCCTGAATGCACAGCTTTGCGACAGCTAAGGTCCGCCGTAGCGAGAAGCGGGGCAGGTCATCGGAGAAAGCGCCATACACGGTGCGAGCGACGAGATAAAACGCTTCGCCAGGGCCCATTTGGATGGAGGCGAAAAGGAACCAAATGAATGGCACCACAAACGCCAGCATGAGCAGGATCGCAACCAGACCGGAAAGGAATCCCCACGTCTCCGGCTGCAGCAACCGCCAGGTCGTAGGATCGCCGACGAGCCATGTCCAGTAGTCAACGATGTTGTGTTCGAACGGCATAACCGGTGAATCTTCGAGATTTGATTAGCGATGCAGTGATGTCGATCGTTGCATGGGGGGCGAGGGACTTCAGCCGTCTTGCCGTCGAATTGTGTCAGTTCAACGGCCGGGCCGGTGTCGCTCGCCGAACCGGGTTACCGATTGGGTGCTCGCCGGCCCGGGCGAGCTTCGCTATCGCGGACGATATTCAGGAACAACTCTTCCAGCGAGAGCGTCGGGTGCTCCAGCCCAACGAGCTCGCCGCTGTGGCGGGCAATGACGGCTCGAATTTCATCTTCCGCTTCCTTGCTCAAGCCGCGTGCGCGAATCTGAGTGACATCCTGAACCGTGAGCAAGCTGTCGACGCGGCCGAGCTCCTTCAGTTCGCCCTGATGCAAAATGGCGATGCGATCGCACACGTCCTGCACGTCTGGCAGCAAGTGACTGCTCATCAAGATGGTTTTGCCCTGCGCCCGCAGCTTCAGGATCAGATCCTTCATCTCGCGGGTACCGATCGGATCGAGGCCCGAGGTCGGTTCATCGAGCAGGATCAACTCGGGGTCGTTAATCAGTGCCTGGGCAAGGCCGATGCGGCGGGTCATGCCCTTGGAGTACTCTCGCAGCTGTCGCTTGCGAGCCCAATTGAGGCCGACCATGTCGATCAGCTGATCGATCCGCTCCTTTCGCACCTTCGCCGACATGTTGAACAGTCGGCCGTAGAAATCGAGCGTTTCCTCGGCGTTGAGGAACTTATAAAGGTACGACTCTTCCGGCAGGTACCCGATTCGCTCATTCTTCTTGGCGTCGGTCGCTTCCTTGCCGAAGACAAGTGCCTGGCCGCTGCTTGGGAATAGCAGCCCTAACAGCAATTTGATCGTAGTCGACTTACCGGAACCGTTTGGTCCCAGCAGGCCGAAGATCTCGCCGCGGCGGATCTCCAAATCTAGCGCGTTGAGTGCCCGGACTTTCTGCCGACCCCAAAAGTCGCGATAGATCTTCGTCAGGCTGCGAGTTTCGATAATCACCTCGCCGCGAACTTCGGGGCCAGCTGAGGCGGGGGACGGTTCGAGTTGGGTTGTCATGCGCGAAGCGGAAGATAAGAGGTCGATGAGTCCAAGCCGAATGCCAAGTCATCCATGGCCAGGATGGGATAACCTGCATTGATGAAACAATTTCGGACGTATGACGAGTGGTTTACGTCTCGCCGGCGCCAGCGGTTCAAAGGCCCGTTGTAAAAATGGGATCCGTACAAAAGCGGCCAAATTTGATGCTGGCATGGTCGCTTCAGCCCACTATAGGAGAGCTGCCCAAACATCGCAAGGATTGACCCAAGTGCTTTACTGTTAAGAGTCTGCGACTAGGGGTTGCACCGATTTTTCCGGCGCGACGCGGTCGCGGACGACGTTTTCCTCGTCACCTCGGCGTCTGTAAGAGTTACAAGGCCAGCGACTCACGCACTCGCCGGTTTCGACACTTGGCGCGAAGCGGCTAACCAGCGATCCTCTAAGCGGTTACGATTTTCTCCCAGCGATCTGGACGCATCGCGCGGATGTCTTGGCACGGCCGTTGCATTTAGGGCAGTTCAGCGACGCCCGGATCCCGCAGAGACCGGCAAGAACTGGATGGAACCACTTCCCGCTCGAAACCGTTGCATGGAGGTTTGCTGAACCGATGAGCACAAACTCGCCGCGATTCCCCCATCGTGGCGATCCCAGAGTGCGATTGGGTAGAGTCGCCACTCTGATTCCTGCCTGGTAGTCTCCCGCCTTCGAACTTAAGCCGTCGAGGAACCCGCACCTCGGCGGCTTTTCTGTTTCTTGCTGCCGCGACTACAGAACGCTCGCTCTAACCACAGCCAACTCTCCGCAACCTGCTCACTGCAGGACTGTTCTGCACAAGACAGGTTCGCCGACGGGAGCTAAACTGAGGCGGTCTCCTTGTCTTTCTCCGCGACGCGAACGCATGCAGCCCGCCCTTGAAGTCGTCGACCGTCAGTCGGCGCTCGACTATCTCTTTGGTCGCATCAATTACGAACGAACATCGGGCGGAGTGCCGTATCGCTCCAACGAGTTCAAGCTCGACCGCATGCGCCGGCTGCTGACCGGTCTGGGCGATCCGCACTTGGCACTCAAGGTTGTGCACATCGCCGGAACGAAGGGGAAGGGCTCCACAGCGGGGATGATCGCCTCGATTCTCCGCGCCGCCGGGCAGAAAGTGGGCATCTACACTTCGCCGCACCTCGTCGACCTCGAAGAGCGGATGGTGGTCGACGGCCGAATGTGCGATAGCGACAGCTTCGTCCGCCTGGTGGCCGAAGTGCAACAAGTCGCTGAGGCCATGGATCGCGATTTCATCGCGCACGAAAGCCGTCCCGGGCCGACGTTTTTTGAAATCACCACCGCGATGGCCATGCTGCACTTCGCCCGTCAAAAGGTCGACGTGGCAGTGCTCGAGGTGGGCCTCGGCGGCAGGCTCGATTCGACAAACGTCTGCGAGCCGGTCGTTTGCGCGATCACCAGCATCAGCTTCGATCACACCAAACAGCTGGGCAACACACTGGCTGCCATTGCGACCGAGAAGGCTGGCATCATCAAGCCCAGCGTACCGGTGATTTCCGGCGTGGTCGAAGACGAACCCCGCCTCGCGATCGAAGCCATCGCGGCGGACCGTCAATCGCCCCTTTTTCAGCGAGAGGAACATTTCGCGTCTCGCCCCATCGATCAAGCAACCGAAGTTTCCGTCGCTGGCGAACGACTCGAGTACTGGGACCGATTCGACTCCAAGCCTTACGAGCTGAGAGACATCACGGTCGGCATGCTCGGTAAGCATCAAATTCAAAATGCCGCGGTTGCCATCGCCCTCGCTCGCACCATGACACGACTCGGCTGGACGATCTCCGAGGACGCGATTCGCACGGGCCTGGCTCAGGTCGCCTGCCCGGCGAGGGTTGAAGTCGTCGGCCAGCGACCGACGCAGATCATCGACGTGGCCCACAACCATGCTTCCATCGAAGCACTGGTGCGGGTACTCGACGAGCGCTTTCAAGCGCGTTGCCGCGTCCTCGTCTTTGCCAGCAGCCGGGACAAAGACACCGCCTCGATGCTCCGCTTGCTGCTGCCGCGGTTCGATACCCTGGTACTCACTCGATTCGTGAACAATCCACGTGCGACTGAACCAGAAGAACTATTGGCGATGGCTCAAGTGATCTGCCAGCAGTCGCCGATGAGCCATGACAAGCCAACACAACTCAAAACGGCCGCTGATCCCGCTTCGGCGTGGGAACTGGCTCGGAACCTCGCCAGTCCTGAAGACTTAATCTGCGCGACCGGCTCATTTTTTCTGGCCGCGGAACTGCGACCATTGCTGGCTAACAGTGCGAAAGCGAACTGAAGCGCTCCACTGGATCCCAGTCATTTTCCCGTAGCTGAATTCGCCAGAATTCAGACAAACCCGCGCCACTCCAAGGGCATGCTCAAACGGCAGGGCATCTGAATTCTGGCGAATTCAGCTACGAGTTGCGCCTGGCCTATTACTATCGGAAGACTCGAGTCCAATCGAAACAAGCTTGGGCGATGTGCTCGACGTCGCAGCACAGCCGTGGCAACCACCGCCGCAGCCAGCCACCTTCTTCCGCCGAAAAACGCCAACTGCCCGCACAACGAGATACACCGCGGCGAGTGCAACGACGGCCAACACTGCTGCGTTTTGCCATGTTTCCTGCATCGCCGCCCACTCCCGTGCTTAGCCCATCAGCCACGTGCCGACCTGATAAGTAATCAGGGAGCCCACATACGCCAGAGTCGTCATGTAGATGAACGTGAACGCCGGCCAGCGCCACCCGCCCGACTCGCGATACATAATTGCCAGTGTCGATACACATTGAGCACACAAGGCAAAGAACACCATCACCGAGAGAGCGACGGGAATCGTGAACACGCGGCGATCGGTTCCGTGCCAGGTCGCGTCGCGCAGCGTCTGCTGCAGTTCCACCGATTGCTCATCCTCGTCCTCGCCCAGGTTGTAGATCACACCGAGCGTCGCCACGACCACTTCTCTCGCCGGGAACGAAGCTATCGCCGCACAGCCAATCTTCCAGTCCCATCCAAGGGGACGCACCGCCGGCTCAATGAAGTGCCCCATCCGGCCGAGATAGCTGTTGGCCAAATGAGCGCCCGCAATCAGGTCATTCACATGTCCCAGTTGGTTCACCAGTTCCTCGGGCGCATCCGCACCCGGATTCTTCGCCTGGAACTCCTCTAACTCGATTGAAAGCTCTTGCTGCTTGCTCAGCAGCGTTGCGTCAATCGCCTCATCATTGTGCGGATAGTACGCGAGTGCCCAAATCACAATGGATACGGCCAAAATCAGCGTTCCCGCGCGATACACAAACGCCCAGCCTTGCTCCAGCATCCGCGTGAGCACAATCCGCGGCCCCGGCGTTTTGTAGCTCGGCAACTCCATGACAAATGGCGGCGTCTCGCCACGCAGTAGTGTCAGCTTCAAAATGCCGGCCACGGCAATCGCCGCGACGATCCCCAGCAGGTACATGCCGAGCATCACCAGGCTCTGCAGACTCACCCAGCCACCGACATAGCGAATGTCCGGGATGAACGCCGCAATCAGCAGTACATACACCGGAAGCCGAGCACTGCACGTCATCAGCGGCGCCACGAGCATCGTCACGAGTCGATCACGGCGATTCTCGATCACCCGCGTCGCCATGATGCCCGGAATTGCACAGGCAAACGACGAGAGCAGCGGAATAAAACTTTTCCCGCTGAGGCCGACGCGCGACATCAGCTTGTCCATCAAGTATGCCGCCCGCGCCATGTATCCACAGTCTTCCAGAATCGCCAGGAAGAAGAATAACGTGAAAATCTGCGGCAGAAAGACAATCACGCCTCCCACGCCCGCAATCACGCCGTTGATCAACATCGACTTGAGCGCCCCATCCGCCAGCCGCGCGTCCACCAGACCGCTCAGGAACTCGTTCAGCGCATCAACACCCATGCTTGCCGGTTTAGCGACATAAAAAACCGCCTGAAACAGCAGAAACATCACCGCCAGAAACACGACCGAGCCCATGATCCGATGCGTGAGCACCGCATCAATCCGGTCGGACAGCGTCGGCTGCGATCGGTCAGGTCGAACGACGACCCCCTTCAGAGTTTCGCCCACCCAGCCGTATCGCGAGATCGCTTCGACCGCCGGCACAGGCAGACCAGCGGCCGCCAATCGCTGCCGCGACTCGCGTACGCTCGCGAGTAGCGCATCATCGACTCCCTGCAGCCCCGACGAAGCCAGATAACCACTCGTATCGAGCAGCAGTCGCTCCACCAGGTACCGGGGCAGCTTGCCGCCGGTCGAAGCGGTTTTCACCGCCAACTGCTCCACTTCCTGCTGAAACGGGGCAGGGAAGGGGCTGATGTCCGTGGGTCGTACATGATCGACAGCATCGGCGAGCGCCGATTTCAGCCCTTCAATCCCAATGGAGCGATTCGCTTGCACTTCCACGACCGGCGTCGGCAGCCGCGACCGAAGCAGATCCAGGTCGATCGTCAAACCCTTGTCCCGAGCGACGTCGACCATGTTGAGTGCAACAACAGTCGGCAGACCGAGTTCGAGCACCTGGCTAAGCAGGTACAGATTTCGCTCGAGGTTGCTCGCGTCGATGATGCAAAGCACGACATCGGGCCGCGAAACTTCGGCCTGACGCCCGAGCAGCACATCGACGGCCACCATCTCATCCGGCGAGCGCGGCGCCAGGCTGTAGGTGCCCGGCAGATCGATGATCTCGAACGTCTGCCCCTGAAACGATGCTTTGCCAATCTTCTTCTCGACCGTCACGCCGGGGTAGTTACCCACCCGCTGCCGCGTGCCCGAGAGTGCACTGAACAGCGTCGACTTGCCCGTGTTCGGATTGCCCAGCAAAGCGACGCGAATCGTGCGCGGCTGGTCCGCCGTGGTGACTGCAACGTACGGCGACTTTTCAGACACTTTCACGCTTCAGATTCCGTAACCAGAGAAAGGCGGGCGGGACGAATCGTCAGAGGGAAAACAGGGCACGCTCGCGATTCGCGGCTGACTTAGATGATAGTTGTTATTGAAAACTTTGTCAATTGTTGTTGGAGGTGTGAATGCGCTCTGCTTCACTTTTGCGGACGCTCAGCCGGTAACCACGCAGCTCGATTTCCAGCGGATCTCCGAGCGGCGCCTTACCCAGTAACTTGACCTCAACGCCGGGGATCAGTCCCATCTCCATCAGGCGAACGCTGATCGCGTCTTCGCCATCGATCCCTGTGACCCGGGCCGTGTCGCCGACCTTTAGCTTTGCGAGATTCACGTAGCACTCCCCGGGCGCACCAGCACGTTGCACGCTTCCGAACTGCGGAAGCAGAGTTTGTGACCGCCCAGCCGAATGATGCACGGCAGTCCTGACTGAACCATCTCGACCGTCACTCCGCTACGCACACCCATCTCTTCCAATCGATGCACCGTTTCGCCGTCGCCAAATAGCTGGTCGATCTGAGCGGTCTGACCAGCCTGCAGCAGATGCAGGGGAATGACGTCATCGTGCACGGCAGGAACGATCCGGAAGGTTGTTGAGACCGATTCTCAGGGCGAACGGTTTATCTTAAGCATCGCCGACAACCGCGACAACCGACAGGCAGCCAGCCGCTCCGTGGCACGGGCGTCTCGCCTGTGCCACCACACGGCTCGATACCACTTTGCAGGTTCGGGTGGCCGGGACTGGACCGAGCGAAGCGAGGGAAGCCCCGAGATTTCACGGTTTCAGAGTGGCAACGCAGCAAACCGCGGATAATCGCTGCGGCCTTCCGCTTCCTGTTCAATCGCCCCCATTACGGCCAGCACAATGTCCTCCCGCCACGGTGCCGCCCCAACCTGCATCCCGATCGGCAGTCCGACGCTACCAGCGTCCACCGCCTTCGCCTGCCGAAGCACCTGATCTCGCGAGCTCGGCCGCGAGTCTTCCTCTCCTGCTTTCACCCGCGTCACGGGCACCGACCCACAAGGAATACCAAGCAGGTTGATCGCGAATGCATAACTGGCCGCCGGCAACAGGTCGATCGGCTTACCATGCTGCATGGCTGGCAGTGCATGCGGCGGACATAGAAACGCGTCGAACTTCCCCGGGCCGAACGAGTTGAGGAACCGCCGGATCAACCGGTTCTTCCGTTCCGCTTGATGCAGGAAACTCCTCGCTGACCGCTGTCGCGCGAGACGCAACGTCTTGGCCATCCACTGCTGCCCCAGTGCCTGTAGCGTCCACACAGCCAACTGCCGCGTCGGTCGCCAGAGCGACGGCATCGCCAGCAGTCGGGCCAGACGCCAGTCGACCGTGCTGCCTCGGCACATCTCCCTGCCGTCTGCCCCGCCGTCCGCCGACAGCAACGCCGAGTACACTTCCACCGCCTCCTCCGTGAAGTCCGGCTTCCAAGCCTCGACTCGGGCCCCTCGTGCTCGCAGCATCTCCGCCGCTTCGCGCACTCCCCGCCGCACCGCCGGCGAGGCTTCAAAGAAGCCGTCGTCTTCCCAATAAGCGATCCGCAAGTCCTCAATCCGCACATCCCCCGGATCGAGCAGCGGAGCAGGGGAGACATCGATCTGCGGCCGATCCATCGCATCATCGATCAGCACCCTCAAAGCGAGCGTCAGATCCTCGACCTTCCTCGCCATGGGGCCCGGCTGCCCGATAATCGCATCGAGCCCACGGAAATTGCCTCGGCTCCCATCGCGCGGCAAGCGATACGAAGTCGGCTTGATCCCGGCGATCCCGCAGTGATGCGCCGGCACTCGAATGCTGCCGCCAATATCCCCAGCGAGCCCCAATGGCGAGCCCCCGGCGGCGATGATCGCTCCTTCGCCTCCCGTACTGCCTCCTGGCGACCGGCTGAGATCCCACGGATTATTCGTGCGACCATAGACCGGGTTATCGCACTCGTGCCACATCATCAGCTGCGGCACATTCGTCTTGCCGACGATGATCGCCCCGGCCCGCCGCAATCGCTCGACGAGCACACCGTCAGCCGGCAGCAACTCATTCTTCAGCTTCGAAAGTCCCATGCACGATGGAGTGCCCTCCACATAAAAGCACTCCTTCACCGTCATAGGCACACCATGCAACGGCCCGAGAGCTTCGCCTCGTTTTTGCCGCCGGTCGGCTTCATCCGCGGCTGCCATTGCCGAGTCGAACATCGGCACGACCACGGCGTTGAGCTTCGGGTCGACCGACCGAATCCGCTCGACGTGAGCCGCGGTCACGTCGACCGACGAAAGCTCCCCCGCGCGAATCTTTCGCGCCAGCTCCGCCGCACCGAGCCCGACAATCTCACTCACCGCCACCTCCGTCCCAGGCTCCAGCCTGGGACGAAACTACCCGCGAGGCCCAGCCTCGTCGCCCCGCGCAAAAGCCCCAACGCCAAAACAATCTGCACAGGAGCAGCGTCTACCGCTCAATCGTCTTCAGGCCCGGCACCGCCTCCTGCAGTGCTTTGATCCCATCGTCCGTCACTCCCTGATTGAACGTCACGACCAGGTGCTTCAAGTTCTTCAGCCCATGCAGGTGCTTCAGTCCTTCATCGCTGATGTTCGTGCTGCCGATGTGGAGATACTCCAGGTTGTCGAGACCGCTCAGCGCCTGCAGACCCGGATCGGTGATCATCGTCTTATCGAGGTTCAGCCGCTTTAGCTTGTTCATGCCGGAAACCACCTTCAAACCTTCGTCGGTGATCTGGGTCGCCCACAGGTTCAGGTCTTCCAGATTGGTCAGTCCGGCGAGGCTCTGCATCCCTTCGTCGGCAACGTAAGCGGTTTCCGACAAGTCCAGATCCTTGAGCTTCGTCAAGTTCTTCAAATGAACCATACCCGGATTGGCAACGGCCGTGCTGCGCAGATCGAGCTTCTCCAGATTCGTCAGCCCAGCGAGCGGTTCCAGCGCATCGCTGGTGATGGTCGGGCTTCCATAGAACGACAATTCTTTCAGTTTCGACAAACCAGCCAGGTTCTTCGTCCCTTCAGCCGACACTCCCGATTGCAGCAGCATCAGCGCCTGCAAGTCCTTAAGGTCTTTCACATACGCAGTCAGCTGGTCCTGCACGCCCGGGCCATAGACTCGCAGGAATCGCAGCTTCGGAAAGTTCTGCACCACCTTCAGCCCGTCCGTCGTCACCAGGTTGCAGTCGCTCAAGTCGAGCATTTCAAGCTGCTTCATGTCCTTGATCGCTTCGAGGCAGGCGTCGTCGAAGTACGTCTGCGGAGCGCGAATGCGCTTCAGCGTCGAGATCTCGGCCAGATGCTTGTAACCGTCGGCCGTGATATTGGCCCGCTTCAACTCGACCTCTTCCAGCTTCGGCAGGTCCTTCAGATGAGCCATGCCAGCGTTGGTCACTTCGCTCTGGAACAGCTCGATGATCCGCAGGTTCGGATGACCCTTGAGCAGTGCCAGGCCCTCGTCGTTCACTCCGCGCACTTCCGCAGTCAGCCGACGAACCGAAGGCAGCCCCTTCAGGTGCGAGAGATCTTCGTTCGTTCCTTCCTGACCGAGCACTACTTCGGTCACGCGACCCGAACTATCTTTCTTCAGCGTCGCCCCGCTCTTCTCGAGCGCGCTCACCGCAGCCGCATCGTCGGCCGGCGCCTCTTCTCCGGCCGGCTTGCTGCCCGAACCTTGCTCTGTCGCGCTGCCACCACCGCCGTCCGAAGTGTTCGTCTCCTGCTTCGCCGGACACCCTGTAAACAGAGCGACGGAAAGCAGCCCACCCCACAACCAAAAGCTACGCACGCAAATTTTCATCGTGACCATCCCACGTGAAGAAACCAAAATTCGTTCGACGCCCAGCAGCGGGCAGATCCTTCGTGCCGAATCCTCCAAGGTACTGCCATCCGAAAACCAAGGCAAACCCCCGTTCCCACCGCTCCTACCCGCTCACTTTGACGTTTCCACCGCTAGCGCGCACCCCGGTCGCCGCAGCCCGGTTCTTAGCCGCCAGTCTCACCCTCAACCACACACTAAACGTCATTCAGGGGCGCCGGCGAGCCTCCACTCACCGCTTAAGGGCGGTGCATCAGGCCTAACCTCCGCCCTCCGCCGTCCGCCCGCCGCCCCAAAATACAACCCTTAGCGATAATAATGCGGATCGTGCACGACGATGGACTTACGTCGATCCGGTTCTCTGTAACTCCCGTAGGCCTTCATAAATGCGATGTCTTTGAGGTACTGAGCGTACTCGTCGTCGTTCATTTTTGTGACATCGCGGGACAACACCTCTGCCGGGTCCGGCCCGGTGATCCAGATGGGTCCGGGATCGTCCGAACGCCCACCGCTATAGTCGGCAGGGTCGAGACCATGCTCGCGCAGGAACTCCGGCGTCTTGAGCGCCGGCGCCTCAATCCGCTTACCCGTGATCTTGCTGATTGCCGGCGGACGAACGCGCTTGGTGGGCTCGATTGCGGATTCGGCGGAAGCAGCGGGAGCAACCGAGGGCGGAGAGGCGAGGGTGGAAGGCGGAGCCGAAGGGGCAAGCGTGACTTGAACCACTGCGGCTGACTCAGCCGTGACGACCGGCGTCTCAATCGGCTCAGTACCAGGTACGGAGTACTCAGTACTGGGTACCAACGTCGCGACGTCGATAACGACCGGCGATCTCACCGGCTCCATTACTGCAGTCGCCGCCGAATCCACTACCACCGCCTGGTCTCCCTCATTCCGCATTCCCAATTCCGCATTCCGCATTTTCTTCTGCTTCCGTTTCTTCTTCCTCCCGCCACTGCGCGTCATCTGGCTCTTCTCGAGCAGCTCCCAGCCGTGCCAGTTGCGGCCATAGAGCACGATGCGAGTCTCGGAGATCGACTGATCAATCCGCTCCAGCATCTTGTCCAAGCGCCAGTCGCCGTT